>JAESGB010000031.1_pt1 | contig 119285 bp, 117 predicted proteins | sample 9266211 | NCBI WGS metagenome assembly JAESGB01 (sample SAMN14514844, study PRJNA621659) | algae metagenome | isolation source: Goleter apudmare HA4340-LM2 and co-occurring heterotrophs from cave wall... | place: USA: Maniniholo cave, Kauai, Hawaii | collected 2009-07-28 | reverse complement strand
TGATCTGACTCGTCGCGGTTGTCCGAGCGCAGCGAACGCAGTTCGCGCAGCGAGTTCCGCGACGCCCCGCAAGCCCGAGCAGCACAGCGCAGTCGCCGCGCAGCGGCGACCGCCGCACCGGCGCGCCGCCGCCCACCCGCCCACGGCTTTGCTCCCCCCAAACCGTCGCACAGCAATGCAAGCCGAACGCCAGCAACGAGCCAACCGCCGACCCATCCGACGCCTGTCAATCACAGCACTCTTAGCCGATCGACCGCAAGTTCTTATCAGGCCGGTATCGGCCGAGCCAGTGGATGCGTCAGCCGCAGGCAGCCAATGCGCTGCCGGTGGCGCCCCGGGCCTGCGCGGGCTCTTGCAGGGCCGCGCGCAGCTCACGCAGCCGCGGCACGCTGAGCGCTTCGGTGCGCGCACCGTCGCAAACCGCGCTGCGAAAGCCCGCGAAATCCGGTGCCAGCGCGGCCAGGCGCGGCAGGTGGTGCCGGCGCAATGCGCCGGCCAGTCCGCTCAGCTTGCCGGCCGCGCGCACCTCCAGGACGAAGCGCCGGAGCGCCGCCTCGTCCAGCAGGTCGAACAGGCTGCCGTGAGCCTTGTCGGCGGTGTCGAGCATCAGCGCGGGGAAGGGGTGCTTGCAGGCGCGTGCGAGCAGGCCTTCGTCGAGCCCCGCGTCGGCGATGAACACGGGCACCACCGCCGCGTCGCATTGCGCCAGCGCGTCGAGCAGAAGCGGTGCGCCGGGCAGCACGCCGACCTTCACGTAGTCCACGCCACAAGCAGCCGTGGTGGCCACGCGCGAGAGCACCGGGTCGAGCGCATCGGCCGCGAAATCGCCCACCGTCGCGCTGATCGGCCGGCCCGGATACTGTGCGCGCAGCGCTGCGACCACCGCGTGCAGGGTGTCGAGCGGCAGGGCGCCCAGGGCGCCGGCATGCGGCTCCTTGCAGTCGATGAGGTCGGCGCCGGCGTCCGCCGCCAGCAGCGCCTCGTCGACGCTGCGCACGCTCACCAGCAGCTTCATGCTGCGCCGCCCGTGCTGCCTGTGCTGTCGGTGCGCGTGCTGCCTGTGCCTGTGCTGTCAGTGCTGCCCTCGCCGGCTGTCTCCGAGCCCTGGCGATGCCTTTCGATCGCTTCGAGCAGCCAGCCCCAGGCTTCGCGTTCCTCGGGCCCGGCGGTCTTGTCGATGGCGATCCGCAGGTAGGCGAGTTCGGCGTCGATCTTCTCGGTGCTCAGCATGTGCAGGCGGCTCACCAGCACCGCGCCTTCGATCACCGCGGCCTGCGCGCGGTTGAAGCCGATGAAGCTTGCGTGCTGCGCTTCGTGCACGCGCGCCATGGTCAGCACCGGGCGCTGAGCGTCGTCGCTCTGCGCGTGCAGCTTCAGCTCCACGTGGCCGAGCGCTGCGGCCAGCCGCAGGCCGCGGATGCGCTCGGCCGCCACCATCGGCCAGTCGCGCCGGCCCAGCCAGCGGGCCGTGACGCAGCCGGCGAACACGCGCGTGTCGGTCAGCAGGTTGAGCACGGCGTGGCCGGTGGCGGCGATGTTGTCGAAGGTGGTCGAGGGGCGAAACGGCATGAGGATCACGTGCTCGCCGCGATAGCGCACGCCCATCGGCGCGACATGCGGCGTGCCGTCGAGGGCGACGGTGGTGACCACCGTTTCGAAGATCTGGTCGTTGGTGGCGTTCAAGGTTTGCTGTCTTTCTTCGAAGGCTCGGTGCTGCGCAGCGTGGTCCCCGGCGCGCACCATTCATCCTTGTTCTCTTCAGCCCGCTCGGCCGCTACGCCCCAATCGAGCGGCTGGTCCTGCACGTAGCGCTTGCCGAGCTTGAAGGCGATTTCCGCCTGCGCGAGTTCCACGCCCATGTAGAAGGCATGTGCGGCATCGTGCTCGAGCCCGAGTTGCGGCCACAGCGCGAAAGCGTCCCGTGCCAGGCGCAGGCCGTCGCGGTTGTAGACATGCAGGCCTGCGGGTGAAATCTGCACGCGGAAGTTGGGGTCGCGCACCAGCGCAGCGGTGGTCGCGATCTCTTCGGGCGTGTCCGGAAAAGGCTGCTTGTCGTGCGTGGTCATCAGGCCGCCGCTCAGGCCCTTGGGCAAGGTGCTGTGGCGCCTGGCGGCATGCATGATGCGGCGGGCCAGATCGGCTTCCTTCACGGCGCGGCGTGCGTGATTGCTCACCTGTGTGGTCAGCACCGCGGCCACGTCGAGCTCGGCACACACGCCGAACAGCAGCGCATTGATGCCGCTGGTGTCGGCCTCGGTCAGCTCGGTCACGTTGCCGATGCCCATCATGATCGGCGCCTCGGGGAAGCGCTGGCGCAGCGCGTGGTAACGCACGAGCGAGTTCGTGAAGCCGAAGGGGATCGGGTCGAGGATGGGGTCGGCGAGGAAGGGCTTGCCGCGCCTTTGCATCTGCTCGATCGCTTCGAAGAGCGTGGCCATGTCGCTCTGGTCGCTGGCGATCAGCACCGGCGTGGCCTCGCATTCGTCGGCCACCCACAGCGTCTCGAGCTTCAGGCTGAGCAGGTAGTCGGCGCCGGCGCGTCCGCCGCGCAGCAGCTCCTCGGTGAGCATCGAATCGACGCTCACCGACAGGCCTTCGCGTTTCAGCGCGCGCACGCTGTCTTCGAGATGCGCGAAAGGCGTGGCCGGCAGGCAACCCAGGTCGATCACGTTGGCGCCGTCAAGCGCCAGCTCCTTCGCGCGCTGCACGATCTGCTCCACGGTGAGGCGCGGCGCATCGACGATCTCGGCGAAGATCGCGACCTCGTAGTCGTCGAGGTCGATGGGTCGGGCTTCGCGGTTGAAGAACTGGGGCAGATCCTTGAGTTCCTCGGGTCCGCGCTGCACGGCGATGCCGTAGTGCGCGGCCAGCGCATCCACCTCGCCGCGGCAGCGCCCGGGCAGCAGCAGGCGGTCGGCGCGAAGCGGGATTTCGCTCGGTGGCACGGCGGCGGCGGCGTGTCGAACGCGACCGGGCTCGCTGTGCAAGGGCGCGGGCACGCGGCGCCTGACCATGTCGGTCGTCATGAGGCCGGCGACCTGCAGGCCGATCTCGCGCACCTCGTAGCTGAAGGCCGGCGGCTCGATGGACGCCAGCACGCGCTCGAGCGAGGGCTGCGCCAGGCGCCCGGTCAGGAAGACGATGTGTTCCATGCGTGCCGCGACGCGTCAGCCGCCGGTCGCGCCGACCGGATGCGACAAGGCGATGTGCAGCTTGTGCAGCTTGCGGTAGAGGGTGTTGCGGCTCACATCGAGCGCCTTGGCGACGTTGCTCACGTTCCAGCGGTGCTGCTCCAGCAGTTGCAGCAGCACTTCGCGTTCCTTGACCTGGAAGGGGCCGAGCCGCGGCAGCGGTGCTGCGGCTTCGGCGGTGCATGGCGTTGATGAGGACGGCGACGACGAGGCCTGCGGCGACGGCGTTGCGGACGTGCGCCGCGCTTCCATCAGCGAGGGCAGGTGTTCCACACCGATCGACGCGGCGCCATCGGCCAGCGCGAGCGCCGTGCGCAGCACGTGGCGCAACTGGCGCACGTTGCCGGGCCAGGGGTGCTCCTCGAGCAAGGCCTGGGCCTGGGCGCTCAGGCGGACCGGGCGGTGCGGGTCGCTGCCGTCGCCGGCATCGTTGCCGGTGCGCAGGCTGCGCAGGCCCGCCTTGCCGTTACCGTGGCCGCCGCCGTTGAAGCGTGCGCCGCCACCGGCCGCCGCGTCGGCAAGACCGGCGCCATCGTCGCTCATCGCACCCGCCTCGCGCGCGAGCATCCGCTCGATCAGCGCGCGCTTGTCGCTGCGCTCGCGCAGCGCCGGCAGGGCGATCTCGAAACCGGCGAGCCGGTAGTAGAGGTCTTCGCGGAAGCGCCCTTCGGCCACCGCGCGCAGGAGATCGTGGTGGCTGGCGCTGACGAGCTGGAACTGCACGTCGAGGGTTTCCTCGGCGCCCAGGGGCGTGACCTTGCGCTCGTCCAGCACGCGCAGCAGGCGCGCCTGAAGGGCCAGCGGCATGTCGCCGATCTCGTCGAGGAAGAGCGTGCCGCGGTCGGCCTCGAGCACCTTGCCGCGCCGGCCGCTGCGCTGCGCGCCCGTGAAGGCGCCCGCGCGGTAGCCGAACAGCTCGGCCTCGATCAGGCTCTCGGGCAGGCTGGCGCAGTTGATGGCGACGAAGCCGCCGCTCGCCAGCGGGCTCGCGGCATGCAGGGCGCGCGCGAAGACTTCCTTGCCGCTGCCGGTTTCGCCCTGCAGCAGCACGGGGATGTCGCGGGCGATGGCGCGGCGCGCGCGCTCCAGCTCGCCGGCCAGGCGCGGGTCGCCGAAGTCGGCCGCACCGGCCGGGACGGCGGCCGACTCTCGGGCCGGCTCGGTGCGCGGCGCCGGCGCGCGCGGGCGCAGCGGCTTGAGCGGGCCGGGCAGCGCATCGCCTTGCGCCTGATCGGCCGGCGGCCGCGCCACCACGAAGAAGCGGCTCGCGCCCTGCGCGCCGTAGCTCACCACCGGATGAAAGGCGCTGCGCAGGCTGCGTTGCACGATCTCGTCGAGCCCCGTCTGGAACAGCTCGCTCAGGCGCCGTGCGCGCAGCTCGTCCACCGAGCCGAGGCCGAGCTGGAACAGCGCGCTGCGGTTGCCGGCGAGGATGCGGCCTTCGTCGTCGAGCGCGAGCTTGCCCTCGTGCAGCGTGTAGACGAACTCGGGCCGGCTGTGGAAGTGCAGCAGGTGCGCGCGCGGGTGGCGCAGCTCGAGCAGGCGGTTCTCGATCATCTGCGCGGTCATGCCCAGCAGCACCAGCGAATGCTGCTGCTGCAGGCTCGAGCGGCTGGTCACGTCGAGCACGGCGGTCATGTGGCCCTGCGGGTCGAACACCGGCACGGCCGAGCAGGTCAGCGACGTGAGCCGGGTGAAGAAGTGATCCTCGCGGCGCACGGCGATCGGCGCCGCGGCGACCAGGCAGGTGCCCATGCCGTTGGTGCCGGCCTCGGCCTCGCTCCACACCGCGCCGACCCGAAAACCCAGCGGCGCCACGTCCTCCGCGAAGGCGGGCGAGGACACCAGGTGCAGGATCACGCCGTCGGTGTCGGTCAGCACCACGGCCGATTCGGCGTCGGCGAGCTGCTGGTAGAGCGTGGCCATCTCGTGGCGCGCACAGTCGATCACGTCGGACAGCCTCGCCTGGCGCTCGGCCAGCTCGGCCGCCGCCACCACCGCCGGGCAATGGGACCGGTCGGGGTGCAGACGGTGCGTGTCGAGGCAGCGCGCCCACGAGCTCGCCATCGCCTCGTCGGCCAGCGCACCGCGTGCGCCTTCGCGCACCGCGCCGAGAATGCGGTGCGCGTGTTCGCCCGCCTGGCGGAGATCTGCCGTGCTCACCTTGTCCCTCTCCTGTGGTTCGGTGTGTCTCGATTCTGGTGCAGCGCACAAGCGGGCCCAAGAAAGGGGAAGCCCGTGCCCGGCCGGCGCAGTGTTCCAATTTGGGCATGGCCCGCCGCTTGCTGCCGGGCCGCACAATGAAGAGCCCCAGGAGACGCCCTTGATCGCCCCTCGCCCCACCCCGCACGCACCCTTGCGCGAGGCCTCAGACGCTGCGCGCGGCCAGGCGCTGGACCTGATCTTCATCGAAGGCTTCACCGGCCAGACGGTGATCGGCATCCACGACAGCGAGCTTCACCGGCCGCAGACCATCCGCATCGACCTGACCGCCGGCGTGCCGAGAACGCGCGCCTGCGATACCGACAGCATCCGCGACACCATCGACTACGGCGTGGTGCGCGAGCGCCTGCAGCGGCTGCTCGCCGAGCATCGGCTCAGCCTGCTCGAGCCCTTTGCCGAGGAGGTGGCAGGCATCCTGATCGGCGAGTTCGGGGCGCACTGGGTGCGGGTGGTGGTGGCCAAACCGAGGAAGTTCGACGACGTGGAATCGGTGGGCGTGGCGATCGAGCGCTGGCGAGCGGCGGAAAGCTAGCGTCGCATTGGTGGGGCGCCCCTCGCAGCAGCCAGGCCGCGCGGGCCCTCACCCCAACCCTCTTTCCGGAGGGAGAGGGGGCAATACGGACCGCCTAGAAGACGAGGCGAAAAAAAGCCGACCGGGCGCCCGGTCGGCTTTTTTTCGTCGGGTGTCTCCTCCACCGCCCGCACGCCCGAGCGTGCAGGGGGAACTTGTTTATTACTTGGCGGCGAAGGGGTGCGAGGCGCTGCCCTTCTTGGACACCACTTCCTTGGCGGTCGGGGTGCCCGAGACGGCGCGCTGGATCGACTCCTTGACGGCCTGGTAGTTGTAGTCCTGGATCTTCTTGTCGTCTTCGGCCATCCAGTGGATGAACACGCCGACGCAGATGAACAGGTTGTCGGCTTCGTCGGCGGGGATGGTGCCGTCTTCCACGCTGTCGGCGACGGCCATCGCGACCGCGCGCTGCGCCGGGCCGAACATCTGCACGGCCTGCTTGGCGCCCTTGATCGTGACCTTGTTGAACATCACGGTCGCGGGCTTGGTCAGCAGGTTGGGTGCCACCACCGCGAGCAGCGAGGTGAAGCCGTCCTTGTTGTTCACCAGCGCGTTGGCGAAGGCGGATTCGGCAGCGCTGCCGCGCGGCCCGATCAGGAGGTCGATGTGCGCGACTTCGTTGCCGTCGCCCACGAGCGATTCGCCCACCATCAGTCGGTCGATTTTTGCCATGTTCGTAGTCTCCGTATGCAGTTCTGCAGGAAAGGAAAACACTGGTCGCGTTGCCAGTGAACGGTGGAACTTACACGTTCCATGCCAAGAGCGCAATCAAGGAGAAGCAGGCAGCGCGATGGTGCCGAGTGCGCCAGCAATGAACAGTGCGGCCACCGTCAGATCGGCGCTGGTGCCGGGGTTCAGGCCGCGTGTCTTGAGGCTTTCGTCCCAGGCGGCGAAGGCCGGATCGGCGTCGAGTCCCTCGCCGCGTTCGGCCTTCTGCAGCCACCCGGTCGCTTCGGCCGTGACAACCTGTGCCTGCGCCGAGCCGAACTTGCGAACAATGTGTGAATCGGGAAAGCGGCCGAGGAAGGCGAGAAAGAGCGCCTGCACGGCGGCGGCGCCGATCGGCTGGCCTTCGGCCGCGCGATGCCGGCTAAGCGCGCGCAGGCCGGGGTCGAAGAGGTCGGCATGCGCGCTGGCGTACTGCAGCGCGATGCGGTCTCGCGGGGCGGCCAGGCGCATGGCTTCGAGCAGCGTGACGGTGGGCTCGGCCGCAATGTCCTGCGCGTCGGCCCGGCCGAGCCCGCCGGGATTGGCGGCCGCGATGGCCCGGTAGGCGGCGCGCGCGTCTTCCACGTCGAGTGCAGTCAGCACCGAGCGGAGCGCGGCGCGCAGGCTCGCTTCGCTCGGCGCGTCGCCGGCCTGCTCGAAGGCCCGCGCCAGCGGCGCGCACAGCAGCAGGATGCCGAGGTTGGTGTTGCAGCCGGCGACCGCCAGCGTGGCGAGCACCGCCGACTCGATGCGCGCGCCGACGCTCGCGCCCTCGGTGAACAGCCCGTCTTGCGCGGCCTGCGCGCTGGCGAGAAAGAGGCCGGCGTTCATGCCATGTCCGGGCGAGGCGGCACTCACGTTGCCGGGCTTGCGGACCGCCACGTCGAGCGTGCAGGCACGCAGGAAGTTCCTGCGCAGTCGGTCGGCATTCATGAGGCCGGCAGCGCGCCGGGCGCTGCGGTTTTCGCCTCGGAAGCGGCCCGTCGGCTCATGCCTGACGGGCGCTGCCGGCCCCGGTCAGCTTGCGCTCCAGCAGATCGGCCACCAGCGCCTCGGCGATGTTGAAGCGCGTCACCCTCTGCAGGCCCTGCCACGCGGCCACGCCGTTGACTTCGAGCACCTGCGGGCCGTCGGGCGAGGGCAGGATGTCGATGCCGGCGTAGTCCATGTCGAGCGCAGCGGCGGCGCGCTGCGCCAGATCGGCAAGCTGGTCCGTGAGCACGGCCGGCTCGACGCGGGCGCCCTGCTTGACGTTGTGGATCCAGTGTTCGCTGACCCGGCGCATCGCCGTGATGGCCCGTCCGCCGACGACCAGCACACGCCAGTCGAAGCCGGGCGCCTGCATCGGCGGGACGAAGCGCTGCAGGTAGGCCAGTTCGCCGTAAGCGCCGAGCGCCGGCAGCGGCACATGCGCGCCCTCCACGGCGCCGACGAGTTGCAGGCCCTTGCCCTGCGAGCCGAACAGCGGCTTGAGCACCAGCGCATGGCCGGAGGCGCTCTCGCGCGTGACGAGGCGCTGCGCCTGCGCGGCGGATTCCATCGCCCAGGTCGGCGGCGTGGCAACGCCGGCGGCGTGCAGCAGCAGGCTGGTCATCGACTTGTCCACGCTGCGCTCGATGGCGCGTGCGTCGTTGTAGACCGGCACGCCGAGCTCGCGCAGCGCATGCAGCACGCCCAGGCGCTTGGTCACCTGCTCGAAGCTGCCGCCGGCGATGCCGCGCACCAGCGCCGCGTCGGGCAGTTCTCGGCCGTAGCCGGGGATCACGAGCCCGTGCCAGGTGGCGCCGGTATCGATGCGGCAATCGGCGAGGTCGATGCAGCGCCCTTCGGCGCCACGCGCGCGCAGTGCGCGTTGCAGCTGGCGGGTGTGCCAGCCGGTTTCGTCGGTGAACACGGCAATCTTCATCTGCGCGGCTTGGCTGTCAACGGTTTGACTCGACCCTCAACGGTAACCATAATGGTTCCGAATTGGTTGGAGCCGGACATGCCTACGACGCTGACTTTGAAGAACATACCGGACGTCGTCTACGAGCGCTTGAAACTGTCGGCACAAACGCATCGCCGCAGCCTGAACTGCGAGGCGATCGTGTGCCTCGAGACGATGCTCCTGCCCCGCAAGACGGCCTGCGTCGAACGGCTGGCGCGCGCACGGGAGCTTCGGGCGACGCTTCCGCAGAAGGCTTTCAAGGCGCACGACATTCAAGCGTTCAAAACGCAGGGTCGGTCGTGATCGTCGTGGACTCCAACATCCTGGCGTACTTGTACTTGCCTGGGGAGTTCACGCCGGACGCGGAAGCCTTGCTCCAGCACGACGCCGACTGGGCCGCGCCTGTGCTTTGGCGCAGCGAGTTCCGCAACATCCTGGCGGGATACATGAGACGCAAGACCTTGAGTTTCGAGCAGGCGTGCAGCGTGCAAAGAGAAGCCGAGGATCTGCTTTCGGGGTCGGAGTACGAGGTCGCTTCGCTCGGCGTTCTCGAACTCGTGCGCAGCAGCGATTGCTCGGCCTACGACTGCGAATTCGTCGCGCTGGCCGTGCAGCTGGAAACGAAACTGGTGACGATGGACGGCAAGCTGCTGCGCGCCTTTCCGAAGGTCGCCGTGGCGCTCACCGCTCACTGAAACTTTCACGCCTCGTCCATCCACTGCTCGCGCAGCAGTTGCAGGTTCAAGCGCCCCGCGTGCCATGTCTTGCCCGATTCCAGGCTCGACACCCACACCTCCGCCGGCGCGAACAAGGCGCCGTCGATCTTGTAGAAGTCGTATTCCGCCGCCTTGAAGATGTCGGCGAAGCCGCAGCCGTAGTCGCGCGAGTTCTGCGAGGGCAGCGACTTGGCGAGCAGCCGCGCCGCGTCGTCGCCGCCGCGCACGGTGAGGTGCACGCGCCCGCCGTAGAGGATGGCGTCGTTGGTGCGGCCCATGGCGTCGAGCGCGTCGGCGCCGGGCGCAGGCAGCGGAGCGCTCGCAACGCCCTCGACGATGTGTTCGAGCGCGAAGTGCAGTTCGTGCGCCTTGTGCAGGGCGACCTCGAGCACGCGCGCGACGACCTGCGTGGTGCCGGCCAGGCTCTTGGTCGGCGTGAGGACGAGGGTGAGCTGCTCGGGCGCGAGGCCGCAATCGCGCAGCACCTTGTCGATCACCACCTGCGGCGGCACGCGATCGACCTCGAGCACCAGCACGCCGGCGCGTCCCGCGGCGGGCATGGGATCGCGGTAGCCGAGTTCGGTGAAAAGAGCCTCCTTGCCGGCCAGCGCACGGGCCGGCCCGGAGCCCAGCGAGAAGAACTTCTTGCCGCCCGCTTCTTCCTTGCTCGCGGAAAGGCTCCAGCCGGCGTACTGGCTGGCGAGGCAGGCGAGCACCGGCTGGCTGCTGCGCACTTCGAGCCAGGTCGGCCAGCCCGCGTTGTCGCGCGTTGTGCCTTGCGTCGCCAGCTGCACGCTGCCGAGGCCGCCCATGCAGATCTCGCCGATCAGCCGGCCGGCCTCGACGCTGCCCGCCACCTCGATGCCGGCGTCGATGAGCATCGCGCCGCTGTCGTGCCGCGAGACGCCGACCTGCAGGTGATCGGCCTGCTCGACGAGTCGCTGCAGGAGCGGCATGGCGCTGTCGTTGACGCTGAGCGCGTGGTTGGCGAAGGGAGCGGAGGTCGCGGTGGTCGGGGCGGTATCACTCATCGGGCGCTTTCGTGGTGCTGCTGGAAGGGCTGGGAAGAGCAGGAGATTTTCCCTCGCGCCTTGGGGGGAGGGCGGCGTGAGGGGCGGGCGGGCTGGCCCTCACCCCAACCCTCTCCCAGAGGGAGAGGGGGCAATACGGTCGCTTGCGCAGGGGGACTGATCGACGACGGGCACGGTGCCGTCGCCAGCGCTCAGGGCCGCGCGCAGCGTGCGGCGCTTGTCGGTCAGCGCCCCGCGCACCGCAGCCACGCTGGCGCCCGATGCGCTGATGCTGCAGACCGGGTCGCCGGCCTCGAAGCGGCTGCCGGCGGCGGGCAGGTCGTGGCAATCGCTGCGCGCGGCGAGCGCCGCGGCTTGCGCAGCGCTCAGCTGCAGCGCGGTTTGCGCGAACACGATCTCCGTGCCGCGCAACGCGGGCTCGCCTTCGCTGGACCGGCCGGGCAGTGATGCGGGCTCGCCTTCGTTGCGCGAGTCGGGCTGTGTGGCTGACTCGCGCGGGGCTGCGTCTGCCTGGGCATGCGGCCATGTCCGCGCCGGCAAGCGGCCGTCTGTGCAGGCTTGCACGTGCCCGCGCATCAGCGCGCCCGCGTACAGGCCCATGCTGGCCGACGGGCGCGGGTTGATCTCCAGCAGCCGGAGCTCCCGGCCGTCGTCGATGAAGTCGAGGCTTGCCAGGCCGCGCAGGGCGAAGGCGCCTGTCAGCGTGTTCAGCATCGCGTCGAGCATCGCGCGTCGCGCCCCGGTCAGCGGCAGCGGGCCGATGGCGCCGCGATAGACATGCGGGCGCGCACCGAGCGCTCGAACGACGAGCTCGTGGCAGCCGAGCAGCCGCGCCTCGCGGCCGTTGCCGATGAACAGGGCCGACATCGGCGTGCCGGGCTGCTCGCGCTGGTAATACGGCTGGCGTTCGGGCTCGGCCGCGTGGGCGCTTTGCGCCGGGCGGATGTGCCAGCCGCCCGCGCTGCGCGCGTGCTTGCGGAGCCAACCGCGCGGATCCGGGGGCGCATCGAGCCGTGTTTCGGGGTGCGGCAAGCCGAGCGCCGCGAGTGCCGCGAAAAAACCCGCCGGATCACGCACCCGCCGCACCGCGGCCGGCGAGGTGCCGATCAGCGGCAGCAGGGCCGCGCCACGTTCGAGCAGATCGGGCTCGCACTCGAAATCACCGCCGGCGACCCAGCCGATCACGCCCGGCCGCGCCGCCGCTTCGCGCAGCGCGGCGAGCGTGCGTTCGGCGTCGAGCCGCAAGGCGGGCTGCGGCGGGCCGATCGATTGCCAGTGCAGCGCCGCACGCCGCGTGTCGGCATCGCCGAAGACGTCGAGCGCGATGACGCGGTAGCCGTCGCGTGCCGCCGCCTCGGCCATCAGCCGCGCGCTGAGGCCGGCCACGACCAGGCTGGGCGGTGCGGAGCTCGGCACGGTTCAAGCCCTGAGGTCGCACCGTGGGTCGGGCCGTGCGTTCAGGGCGTTTCCTTGAGCACGGTGCGCGCGACGGCCAGGGCCTCGGGGAAGCTCAGGTACACCGGCTGGTCCGCCGCGGCCTGCCGCATCTGCACCAGCAGGCGGTGCTGGACCTGGTACTTGACGTTGCCGATCGCCAGCGCGCCGATGCCCACGGCGCGCGTGCCCGGCAGGAGCTTGCCGCAGTCCATCACCCCGACGCCCGCGATGCCCTCGGGCGGCACGGCGTTCACGTCGGCGGCCACGAGCAGGCGCGTGGCCGCCGCGCGGTCGGCTTCGCCGAGCACCTGCACGCCGGCGGCGGCCGTGCCGAGCACCACGTCGGCTTCGGCGATGGAGGAGCGGATGGCGTCCATGCCCTTGCCCGACACGCCGCTCATGGCGCTGCCGAAGCGCACGTTGGTTTCGTCCGCGGCGTGCTGCGCGGCTTCGCTGCCCTGGCGGCTCGAGAGGCGCACGTCGGCGCCGAGCTGCTGGGCCAGCACGCCGGCGATGCGGCCCACGGTGCCGGTGCCGCCGAGGATCACCACGCGTTTGCCCGCCAGGTCGGTCCCGTGCACCTTCCTGAGCTGCGACTCCACGCACGCGACCATCGCCGCGGCGGTGGTGTAGCTGCCGCTCGGGTCGGCCATGGCGGAGACGACGAAGGGCTTGACCATCGCCTCGCGCGCCTTGTCGAGCATGTCGGCGGCGAGCAGCACGTCGCGCCCGCCGATGAACAGGCCCGTGCGCGCGACGCCCTTGGGGCCGCGCGAGAAGATGGCGTCCTGAGTGAGGCCCGTCACGCCTTCGAGCGTGACCTCGCTGTAGCTCGGCAGCATCTGGTAGCCGGCGTCGGCGGCCATGTTGATGTCGAAGGGGCTCATCTGCTTGCCCGGCGTGAACATGTGGAGGATGTAGGGGCGGTCCATGGTCGTGTCTCTGATAGGTCGAGGTCGAAAGATCGGGGCGGCGTGTCGCTCGGAAGTCGCCCGGGGTCGGTGGGCCAAGGCGGCGGTGTACCGCAGTCGGCTGCGGGAGATGCGCTCGGGCTTGCTGCTATGGCCCCACCACCGCGCCGTGATTGCGCACGGCGACGATGTGCAGCTCGAGCCCGGAATCGACGACCCCGGCCGCGCGCGCGGCGTCGAGCGCGCGTTGCGCCTCGGCGGCCGAGGCAAAGATGGCGAAGCCGGTCGGGCCCCAGGAACTCTGCCCCGTGGCCGCGCCGCCTCGCTGCGCGATCCAGTCGCAGGCCCGGGCTACCGCCGGGCTCGCATAGCCGCTGCCGCCCTGGGCCGGCGCGAAGTGCCGGCCGACGAGTTGCTGCACGCGGCTGACGCCGGCGGCGAAGCCGGCGAAGTCGGCGGTGGCCGCCCCGGGCAGCACGCGCATGAGCACTTCGTGGCACACCGCGGCGGCGTCTTCCTGCGTGAAGGGATCGAGCCGCGCCAGCGCCGCCTTTTCGTCCGTGCCGCTCAGGCCTTGGCGGCCCGGGTCGAGCACGAGCAGCACGCGCCATTCCTCGGGCAGATCGAAGCGCGCCAGCAGCGGCGCCGGCGTGCCGTCTTCGCCGGGGCCGCCATCGAGCAGCAGGCCGCCTCGGTCGAAACCGGCGATGCCCACGCCCGAGCGCAGACCGCGGCCGAGCAGCCGGGCGATCTCGGGCGTGCTCAGTTCCAGCCCGTGCAAGGTGATGAAGGCGCGGCCGATGGCCAGGGCCAGTTGCGTGCCCGACCCGAAGCCGGCGTGGGCCGGCAGCATGTTCGCCAGGTGCAGGTGCAGGGGTGCCGTGATGCCCGTGACGCGTTCCAGTTCAGCCAGGTACTCGCGTGCACGGCCGCGTTGCGCCTCGGCCGCGGCGCCTTCGCAAGTGATCTCAGCGTGGGCGCTGAGCTCCATCTCGACCACGGTCTCGAAGCCCTCGATGACCAGACCCAGGCTGCCGAAGCGCCGCCCCAGGGAGCCGGAGGGGTCGAGAAACCCGAGGTGCAGACGACCCGGCGCGCGCACGCGGGTGGCGTGGGCAACGGCGGCGAGTGCGGAAGGAGCGACGGGCATGGCGTGGGCGGGGTTCGGTCTTCTTCGGTTGCAAGCCCCGTTCCCGCACGCCCCGGTACGGCCGACACGGGGCGACGGGTATCGCGGGGGCGCCCGCATCCGACGTTTGTGTCGAAGCCCGAACAGTGTGTCACGCTGACTCGCCGCCCGCGAGCGCGCCGGGAACATGAGCCGGGCGTTCAGCCCCGGTCGAAGTCACTGACCTCGCGCGCCAGCGCCGCGACCGTGTCGGCCAGCGGATAGGCCCGGTCGGTCGGGACCGCGGCGACGAACTCGACGAACCGAAAGGGCGCATCGGTGGCCACGATCTGCAGCCGGCCCTCGGCGACGTCCCCGGCGTGGAAGCGCACCGGCAGGTAGGAAATGCCCACGCCGGCCATCGTCATGGAGGCGGCCACGCCCATGCTCTTGCAGCGCGCGAGGTAGGTGCATCGCACCCCGTCCGCGCGGAACCAGGCCTCGATGGCCGCATGGTGGAAGGACTGCGGCTTCAGGCCGATGACCGGCAGCGCCGAGAGCTCGGCGGCGGTGTGCGGCCGCCCGGGCAGGCCCATCGCCGGGCTGGCCATCCACGCGAACTCGACGCTGCCGAGCGGGAGTGATGAGGCGTTCGGAATCGGCCCGCCGCCGGGCGCGAGAACGAGCTCGATGTCGCCCTGCCGCAGGCCGGCCATCAGGTCGCCGGTCAGGGCCTCCTCGATCTCGAGGTGCAGTTGCGGGTAGCGCGCCGAGATGGCCTGGATCAGCCGGGGCAGCCACGACACCGAGACCACCTCGGCCACGCCGAGCCGCACCGTGCCGGCCAGCGCATCGGGCGAGGCGACGCGGTGGACCATTTCGGTGGACAGATCGATCAGCCGCGTCGCGTAGTCCATCAGCTCGCGTCCCTTGGGCGTGAGCACGGCCTTGCGCGCGCTGCGGTCGAACAGCTCCACGCCCAGGCTGCGCTCGAGCTCGCGGATGCGCAGCGACACCGTCGACTGGGTGGTGCAGAGCTTGTCGGCGGCGGCCGAGAAACTGCCCAGCCGCACGGTCCAGAAGAAGGTCTCGAGCTGCTGGAGCTTCATGCGGTCGGGCGGGCGCGAAGCGCGCGGGGGGCTGCCATGGGGCGCAGTAAACCCGTTTCGCGTGCCGCGCGCCATGCGTGACTTTCCGCAAAGCCCGAGCAGGTGCGCCCGGCCCCATCGGCCGGGCGCACCGGTTCACAGGAACATCGGCGGCAGGAAGGTGATGCCGAGCGAGAAGATGAAGAACGCCACGATCATGATCACGGCGGTGTAGCCGAGGATCTCGCGCGCCTTCAGGAAGGTCACGCCCAGCAGCGGCAGCATCCAGAACGGCTGGATGCCGTTGGTGAGCTGGTCGCCGTAGGTGAAGGCCATGATGGTCACGCCGTAGTCCACGCCGAGCGCGCGCGCCGCCTCCATCAGGGTGGGCCCCTGGATGGCCCACTGCCCGCCGGCCGACGGCACGAACACGTTGACCAGCGCGGCGCTGAGGAAGGCCACGAACGGAAAGGTGAATGCGTTGGAGACGGCGACCATCCAGCCGGAGAAGATCGCGATCATCCCGGAGCCGGACATCATCCCCATGATCCCGGCGTAGAAGGGGAACTGCAGCACGATCTGGCCGCAGGCCCGGATGCCCTCGTCGACCGCCTTCACGTAGGCGATCGGCGTGCCGTACGCGATGACGCCGGCCACCAGCAGCGTGAAGTTGACGATGTTGAGGTTGAGGTCGAAGCCGCGCGTGGCGAAGTGATAGACCAGATAGGTCAGGCCCGCCACCGCGAACAGCCACGACAGGCTGCGCGCGTTGTCCAGTTTCTCGGCGAGGCTGTCGCCCAGCTCCGCGCTCATGCTCATCGCCGGCATCGTGGCGACGGCGCTGCCGTCGTCGGCGACGCGCAGGGCCGGCTCCAGCGCCTGCGGCGTGCCGCCCGCGCCGCCGCCCGGTTGCGCGGCGGCCGTGGCCGCGGCGGCGGCGGGATCGTCGCCGACCTCCTCGACCTGCTCGGGCGGCGGCTGCATGGCGCGGTACACGAAGGGCATGACCAGCATCCACGTCGCCACGATGATGAAGTTGTACGGCGTGAGCAGCGTCTGCGCGATGGGCACCTGGCCGAACTGCTCGAACAGGAAGTGCTTGTCGCCGGCCATCAGCAGCGGCGCGGTGGCCGAGAAGCCGCAGGCGAAGACCATCAGCGCGGAAAAGCCCGCCGCCGCGGCCAGCGGGTAGTGCACGCGGATGCCGCGTGCCTTGGCCTGCAGGCAGATCTCGCGCGCGGCGATGGCGCCCACGATCAGGCCCAGGCCCCAGTTGATGTAGGCGAACACCATCGCCAGCACGGTGATGAGCACGATGGCCTGCCCGCTGTTGCGCGGAAAGCGCGCGGTCCAGGTGATGACGGCGCGCACCGGCGGCGAGGACGCCAGCACGTAGCCGAACAGCAGCAGCGCGACCATCTGCATGCCGAAGCTCAGAAGGTTCCAGAAGCCTCCGTACCAGTGCTCGATCATCTTGAACGGCGAGGTGTCGGTCATCGTGATGCCGAGCACGTAGATCACCGCCGACAGGATGATCGCGAAGATGAGCGGGTTGGGGATGTAGCGGTGCGACAGGCGCACGCAGAAGGACCCGAGTGTTTGCAGCATGTCTTGTCTCCTATGGTTCTGGTCGGGGTCACTGGATTACTGCGTTGGCTGGCAGGGGCTCGAGGCTCAGGGCGGGCGCGGGCGCGCGCGCACCTGCTGCCAGTAGTCGCTCATGCGCCGCTGCAGGCCGGGCTGCAGGACGGAGTGGGCGAGTTGGCCCATTTCGGCGTCGTCGTGCGCGCGCCGCAGCGAGCTGATGCGGCGGGCCGTCTCGGGCGGCACCTGCGCGGCGGACGCCGCGAGCGAGGCGGCGAGCGCGTGCCAGCCGTCCGTGGGGGCGAGCGTGTCGGCGAGGCCGACGCGCAGGGCGGCCTCGGCGTCGAAGGTCTGCTGCCCGAGGAGGGCCGCCTGCGCGTGCGGACCGATCAGGCGCATCAGCCGCCCCGTGCCCAGCACGACGCCGAAGCGCGGGCCCGGGAAGCGAAAGCTGCTGTCCGGCGCGGCCACGCGCCGCGTGCAGGCCGCGAACAGGTCGGCGCCGGCGCCGGCCACAGGGCCCTGCGCCAGGGCCAGCGTGCAGCACGGTGCGCCGTTCACGAGCTGCAGCAGGTGCTCGATGCGCAGGAAGCGCCGGGCCAGCGAGGCGTCGCTCTCGCCCTCCAGGCCCGCGAGGTCGAAGCCGGCGCAAAAGCTCCGGCCGCGGCCGCGCAGCACCAGCAGGGGCGGCGGCTCGCGCAGCACGTCGGTGAGGCTGTCGACGAGCGCGTCGACCAGGCCGGCGCTCAGCGCGTTGGCGCGCTCGGGCACGCACAGCTCGAGGTGCACGCTGCCGTGGCCGTCGGCGGGCCGGGTGGTCTCGATCATGGGGCCTCCGCGGGGGCGGCTTCGACCGCTGCCCATTCGCCCAGCACTTCGTCGGTGTGCTGCCCGAGCGTCGGCGGGGGCCGCCGGATGGCGAAGCCCTGTCCCGACACGAGCACGGGAAAGCCGGTCGTGCGCGTGCGCTGTCCGTTGGGCAGCTCGAGCTCGTGCACGAGCCCGAGGTGCTCCACCTGCGGGTCGGCGAGCACGTCCGCGTAGCCGTTGATCGGGCTGGCCGGCACGCCGCGCCGGTCCATCTCGCGCAGCCACTCGCGCGCGGTGCGTGTGGCGAAGGCGATCTCGAGCTCGGCCGCCAGCGCGCTCTGGTGGCGCGCGCGCAGGGCCTGGGTCTGGTACTCGGGCCGCTCGGCGAGGTCTTCGCGACCGACGGCCTCGCAGACGGAGCGCCACAGCTTGTCGTTGCCCGCGGCGATGACGAAGTGGCGGTCGGCCGCCCTGAAGGCCTGGTAGGGCGCGTTCCTCGGATGGGCCGAACCGAGGCGCCGCCCGTCCTGGCCGGTGCCGAGGTACTCGCTGGTCTGCAGGGCCGACACGCCGATCAGGCTGCCGAGCATCGAGCAGTCGATGTGCGCGCCGCGGCCCGTGCGCTCGCGCCGCAGCAGCGCCGCGGCGATGGTGTAGGCGGCGTACAGCCCGGCGCAGAAGTCGCCGACCGGCACGCCGCACTTCACCGGCCCGCCGCCGTCCTCGCCGGTCACGCTCATCAGCCCGCTCATGGCCTGCACCGTCACGTCGAAGGCGCCGCGGCTCGCATAGGGCCCCGTCTGGCCGTAGCCGCTGATCGAGCAGTACACGAGCTTCGGGTTGAGGGCCGACAGGGCCGCGTAGCCGAAGCCGGTGCGCTCCATCACCCCGGCGCGGAAGTTCTCGACCAGCACGTCGGCCTCGGCGCACAGGGCGCGCAGGGCGGCCGCGCCCTGGGGATCCTTGAGGTCGAGCGCCACGCCGCGCTTGTTGCGGTTGAGCGAGGCGAAGTTCTCGCTGAAGGTCTCGCCCTCGGCGTTGGGCGTGAGCGGCGGCCAATGGCGCATGCCGTCGCCCTCGCCGGGCCGTTCGACCTTGACGACGTCGGCGCCCAGGTCGGCGAGCAGCGAGCCGGCGAAGGGGCCGGCGGCGATCTGGCCGAACTCGAGCACGCGCACGCCCTCGAGCAGGCCGGCCGGCAGGGCCGGGGCGGCGTCCCGGGGGGTGGCGGTCATGCGCTCTCCACGACGGGCACCACGCGGCGGGCGGCGGGCTCGGCGGGTGCGGCGCGTTCCGCGCGCTGCATGTTCATGAGGATCTGGCGGGCGCGGCGCAGCGCCTTGTCGGTCTTGAGGAAGAGCTCCGAGTAGCCCTCGTCGGGGAACTCGTGCATGCGCTGCTGGCGCTCCAGCGCCCACTGGTCCTGGGCGACCACCTCCGGGAACATCTCGGCCACCTTGTGGGCCGTGGGCGTGACCGGGTCGCTGCGCGGCGTGTGGCCCTTGGGGCACGACACCGACCAGCGCCACACCAGCCGGCGCGCATCGACGGGATAGTGCAGGTGCAGCAGCGTGTAGCCGCGCTCGTCCTCGGTGCCCAGGCGGCCCTCGGGCGCGACGTGCATCTCCACGCGCGTGAGCCCGGGGCTGACCATGCAGTGGGTGTGCAGGCGCTCGACCTCGTCGTAGAGGAACCATTCCTTCAGGTAGGGCGGCTGCCGGTAGCCGTGCACGTGGCGGATGGTCTTGACGTAGGGATGCCCGGCGTCGTCGCCTTCCTCCAGTTCCACGGGGATGCGGCTGTTGGCCTCGTCGCCGATGTTGCCGTCGTGCAGCGGGTAGAAGTGGGTGATGTCTAGCAGGTTCTCGATCAGCAGCAGAACGTTGGCCGGCACGCGCAGCGGTTCGGGCGAGCCGACCGAGACCATGTCCGGGCTCGTCAGCTCGGGGGTGCGGGGCGGCCCCACCGCGTCGGCGCGCGTCGGGTCGCCCGGCCACAGCCACACCACGCCGTCCTGCTCGCGCACCGGCACCGGGCTGAGCCGCGCCTGCGGCGGGATGGGCTTGTCGGGTTGCGAGGGGATCTTCACGCACTGCCCGCGGCTGTCGTAGCACAGGCCGTGGTAGGCGCACTCGAGCTGGCCGTTGTCCAGCAGCTTGCTCTCGGACAGCGGGAAGCGCTTGTGGCAGCAGCGGTCGTCGAAGGCGACCACCTGGCCCGCCTGGTCGCGCCACGCGACGATGGGCCGCCCCACGAGGGTGTGGCCCTGCAGGACCTGCGGCTCGAACTCGGCGGAAAAGCCCACCGGGTACCAGCTGTTCTTCACGTACTCGAAATTCATGCGGTCGTCTCCAGGATGGCAATGGAAAAGGGATGGCGCGCGCGGCTCAGAGGTCGAGCACCAGCGGCTCGCCGCCCGCGCGGCAGCAGCAGATCATCACGAACTCCTCGCGGTCCTCGGCGTCGAGCACCGAATCGCGGTGGATGGGTTGGCCGGACAGGTAGCGCGTCATGCAGGTGCCGCAGTAGCCCTCCCGGCACGAGGTTTCGACCTCGACGCCGTGGTCCTGCAGCACATCGACCACCGAGCGTCCGGGCGGCACCGTGACCGAAAGGCCGGAGTGCGCCAGGCGGACCTCGAACGGCGCCTCGGGCTGTGCGGCCGCGCTGCCGGCCGCCGCCGGCGCGGGGCCGAAGCGCTCGCTGTGCCGCGACGCGGCCGGCCAGTGCGCCGCGGCGCGCTCCACCGCGTCGAGGAAGCCGCCCGGCCCGCAGGCGTAGACGTGCGTGCCGGTCGCGGGCTCGCGCAGCAGGCCCGGCAGATCCAGGCCGCGGCGCGGGTCGCCGCCGTCGTGGTGCAGCGTGACCTGGCCCGACTCGACCAGCCCGGACAACTCGCCGAGGAAAGCCGTGCGCTCCGGCGCGCGGGTGCAGTAATGCAGGTGGAAGGGTTGCCCGCGCGTTTGCGCGGCCCTGACCATGGCGAGGATCGGCGTGATGCCGATGCCGCCGGCCAGGAACACGTGCTGGCGGGCACCCTCGGCCAGCGCGAAGTGGTTGCGCGGCGCGGAGATGCTCAGCCGGTCGCCGACGCGCAACTGTTCGTGCATTGCGCGCGAACCGCCGCGTCCCTGCGGCTCGTGCAGGACGGCGATGCAGTAGCGGTGCGTCTCGCGCGGGTCGTTGTGCAGCGAGTACTGGCGGATCAGGCCGCCGGGCAGGTGCACGTCGATGTGCGACCCGGCGGTGAAGGGCGGCAGGGCGGCGCCATCGGGCGCCGCGAACTCGAAGCCGAGGATGCCCTCGGCCAGCAGCCGGATCGCTTGCACCTGGACCTCGAGCCGGGCCGCGGCCGCGGGCGGCCTTGCTGTTGCAGGCGATTGCGCCACCATCGTTTCCATCCTTGCCCGGCCCTCGCTGCACCTCGCAGGGGCTTCATCACCTGGACGAAAGCCGCGAGGCCCGATCGGCCGGCCCGGCGGGCCCGCAACGATCGCTGGGTCACATCTTGGTGTGCATCAGGCAAGTGTTCAAACGATAAATTCAGGGCCTTTCTTATCGGAGAAACCGATGTGTCGCGGCCCCGCGTCGCCGCGGAGCCCCGCCCGGTTTTCAGTAGCGGTAGCGCAGACCGACGAAGAACCCGCGGCCGGCGCCCGGCGCCACGAACACGGCGTCGCGCTCTTCGCCGGGGCCGTTGCCCTGTGCGTCGAACACGGTTTCGGCCAGCGCGCCGAAGTTCTCGTAGCGGCGGTCGAAGACGTTGGTGACGTTGGCGTAGAGCTCCCACGTGCGGTCGGGCTTGTAGCTGGCGCGCAGGTTGAGCAGGCCGTAGCCGGGCACCTTGAGGCGGCGGGCTTCGGGCTCCTCGCCGTCTTCCGGGTCTTCGAGCAGGCCGTCCTCGTTGCCGGACACGCGGCGCGAGGAGACGGCCAGCACGTCGGCGCCGACGGTGAAGCCGCCGCCCACGCGCCAGTCGGCGCCCAGCTTGAGCGTGTGGCGCGGCAGGCCGGCGATGCGCGTGCCGGGTTCGATGCTCACGTTGCGCTCGCCCTGGCGCAGCACGCCGTTCGCTTCGTAGGTGGCGTCGAGGAAGCTGTAGCCGATGCCCACGTCGAAGCGGCCCAGCGTCATCGCGAGTTCGGTGTCGATGCCCTGGTTGCGCGTTTTGGGGAAGTTGTCGAAGTAGCCGAGCTGACCGTTGACGTCGATGCTGCGAAACAGGATGTCGTCGCGGTTGTCGGTCCGGTAGGCCGCGATGGTGAAGCGCGCGTTCTCCGCAAAGGGCCAGCGCAGGCCGGCCTCGATGGTGGTCGACTTGACCTGCTCGAGGAAGGGGTCGGCCTGCAGGCCGGCCGGCAGACGACAGGGCTCCTCGGGGTCGGCGCAGCCGAGTTCGATGACGGTCGGCGCGCGCGTGTTGCGGGCCGCGTTGGCGAACAGGGTCGGCGTGTTGCCCGCTTCGCCGAGCCGGTGCGCGATGCCCAGCGCCGGGTTGACGCTGTTGTAGGTGAAGGTTTCGCGCGGCTTGTCTTCCACCACGTCGGTGTCGTCGTCGCGGGTGGTGAGCTGGTTGCTCACGCGCGAGCGGTTGTAGCGCAATGTGCCGGTGAGGTGGGTGCGCGGGGCGAGCGTGATGGTGTCGCTGGCGTAGATGCCGTAGTGGGTGGATTCGCCGTCCACGTCGGCCGACAGTTCATTCTCGAAACCGGGGGCCGGCACGACGCCGCGCTCCGGGGTGAAGAGACCGCCGCGCTCGAACTGCCGGTAGCCGACGCGGCTGGTGTCCACCGTGGCGCCCACCTGCCACTGGTGCGCGCCGATCTGGCTGGCGTAGTTGAGGCCGGCGCCGTAGCCGGTCTGGCTCGTGCGCGTGCTGTTGAAGGCGGCGTTGGGATCGCCCGGGTCCTCGGGTTCTTCTTCCGCCTCGTCGCCGTTGATGGTGTCGCGCGTGCTGTGGCGAACGTAGGCCAGCGCCGAGATCGAGCTCGTGGCGCTGAGCGTGTGCTGGAGGTTGAAGCTGAGCTGCTCGAGCTTGTTCTCCGTCTGGTCGGGGAAGGTGTAGACGGACTCGCGACGATTGAAGTACAGGTCTTTCTCGAGCTGGCCGTCTTCGATGGTGTAGGCGGGGATGAGGCCGTTGCCGACGAGGTCGCTGCGCCCGAGCAGCAGGCCGACGCTCCAGTTGGTGGTGCCGTTGTCGCGGCCGATCTTGGCGAGGAACTGGCCGAGGTCGCCCTCGGAGTGGTCGCGCCAGCCGTCTTCGTCGAAGTACGTGAAGGCGGCGAACTGGTGCCAGCCGCTGGCCTCGTCGTTGCGGCCGTAGCTCAGGTCCAGGCGCTTGCGTCCGAAGCTGCCGCCGGAGATCTCGGCGCGCGCGCCGGGTGCGCTGCGGCCGTCGTGCGTGGTGTAGGCGAGCGCACCGCCGAGCGAGTTGAGGCCGAAGGCCGGGTTGGCGCCGGGCACCAGCGAAATGGTGTTGACCGCGAACTCCGGGATCAGGTCGAAATTGACGACGTCGCCGAAGGGCTCGTTGATGCGCACGCCATCGAGGTAAACCGACAGGCCCTGCCCGGCGCCGAGCAGCGGCGAGGCCCGAAAGCCGCGGTAGGTGAGGTCGCCCTGGAAGGGGCTGCCCTGGATGTCGTTGACCTGCACGCCGGGCACGCGGCGGTTGAGGTAGTCGGTGAGGTTGGCGGCCTGCGCGTCGTCGATGCGCTCGCGTTTGATGAGCTGGGTGGAGTAGGGCAGCAGGTCGCGGTCGATGCCCTGGCCGGGCAGCGGCGAGGTGCCGATGATCTCGACGCGCTGGAGCGTCGTGGCTGGCGCCGGCGCGGCCTGCGCCATGGCGCCTGCGGGCAGCGCGATCAGGGCAAGCCCCAGCCAGGATCGCGTGGCAAGGCTTCTCTCCAGCGGCGATAGTGCGGGACCGCGGCGCGCGAGAGGGCGCGTGCAGCGGCTGCCGAGCCGCCTGGACATCCGTTTCATCGTTCGTCTCCTCATTTGTTGTAGATGCAAACTTTTGATTCTGTGCGCACAGCCGCTGGAAGCGCTGCGGGAATTTCTCCCGACTTGACGCGCACGCCCACGCTCACGCCGAGTCCGGCGCCCATCGAGTTGCCGCGCGTCGTCATGCGCGGTGCGCTGGCCGTGGCGCTCACCGGCTTGCTGCTCGCCGTGCTGCTCGGCTTGTGGCGCGCGCAGGACGACATGCGCGAGGAAACCGATGCCGCCGCGACGCTGGCGCGCGCGATGGCGCTGCTCAGCGCACCGCTTGCCGAGCAGCGCCCGCGCGACGAGCTCCTGCAGGCCCTGCGGTGGCTGCAGACGTCCGAGAACGTGCGCCACCTGCGCCTGCAGCTGCGCGATGGCGAAGGCCGTGCACTGCTGCCCGAGCCGCAGACCGAACCGCCGCCGCTCGCGCTCGGCTGGCTGATCGCCTTGAACCAGCGCATCTTCCCGCCGCCGCCGGAGCACCTGGTGGACTGGCCGGTGCCGCGGCCCGACGGCGAAGTCTGGCGCGTTCAGTTGCGCGCTTCGCCGGACAGCGAACAGCGCGAGGCACTCGAGGAGCTGCTCGAGCTGCTCGGTCTGCTGGCCCTGGGCAGTGCGGTGATGCTCGCGGTGATGCACCTGCACTTGCGCCGCGCGTTCAGGCCGCTGCGTCCACTGCTCGACGCCATCGCACGCATCGAGCGTCAGGAGCTCGCACCGCTGCGCGGCCTGCCCCCGATGCCGATCCGCGAGCTCGATGCGATCGCCACCGCGCTGCGCCACCTGAGCGGCGCTCTGGAGCAGGCCGAGGAGGCGCGCCGCGGCCTCGCGCGCCAGGTGCTTACCCTGCAGGAGGACGAGCGCAGCCGGCTTGCGCGCGAACTGCACGACGAGTTCGGCCAGCACCTCACGGCCCTGCGCGTCGATGCGGCCTGGCTGCAGCGGCGTCTGGCGGATGCGCCCGAGCTGGTCGCGGTGGTGGCGGGCATGGCCGAGCAGTGCGCGCGCATCCAGGAAGAGGTGCGCGGCCTGCTCACGAGGCTGCGCCCGCTCGGCCTGGGCGAGTCGCCCGGGGCCGACGGCGGCGAGCCGGTGCAGCGCCTGCGGGAGCTGCTCGGCGCGCTGGTGCAGGCTTGGGCACAGTCGCCCGGCCAGGCCACGCGCTACACGCTCGACGTGGAATGCGCGAGCGAGCCCGCGGGCGGCGAGGGCGAATGGCTGCTGCCGCGCGACGTGCTGCTGACGGTCTATCGCATCAGCCAGGAGGCACTGACCAACGTGGCGCGGCATGCCGACGCACGACGGGCGCGGCTTGGCGTTCGCATCGAGTGCGACGGCCCGCGGGGCCTGCTGCACTGGACGGTCGAGGACGACGGCCGGGGCCTGGACGCGAGCGCCTGGCAGCGTGGCAACGGACTGGCGGGCGTGAAGGAGCGCGTCTGGGCAGCGGGCGGCGACCTCGAATGGCGCGCGGTCGATGCCTCGCGCACGGCGAAGCCGGGTCTGCGCCTCGATGCGCGGCTGCCGTTCAGGATCGGCTCGGTCGCCGAAGGCGACATTGCGGCATGAACCAGCACTGTCCTTCCGACACCTTGCGCGTCGCGCTCGCCGACGACCACGCCGTGGTGCGCGCCGGCTACCGCCGCCTGCTGGAGCTCGAGCCCGACATGGCCGTCGTCGCCGAGTTCTCCGACGCCGACACCGCCTACGGCGCGCTCACGGGCTCTGGCGGCGAGGCGGTCGATCTGCTGGTGCTGGACCTGTCGATGCCCGGGCGCAGCGGCCTGGAACTGCTGCGCCGCCTCACGCAGCGGCGGCCCGGCTTGCCGGTGCTGGTCTTCACCATGCACGACGGTGCCGCCATGCTCGAGCAATGCCTGCGCGCCGGCGCGGCCGGCTTCGTGACCAAGAGCAGCGCACCGGAAGTGCTGGTGGACGCGGTGCGCCGCGCCGCACGCGGCGAAACGGCGCTCTCCCCCGACGTGGCCGCACTCGATGCCGCGCAGGCCGCGGACGGCCCGCCGCACCGGCGCCTGAGCAGCCGCGAGTTCGACATCCTCCAGCAACTGTGCATCGGCCGCAGCGTCGAGGAGATCGCCCAGGCGCTTCGCCTGAGCGCAAAAACAGTGGCGAACTACCAGACACAGATCCGCCAGAAACTCGGTGTGGGAAGTGCGGTCGAGTTGCTGCGCTATGCGCGCGAGCACGGCTTGTTGGCAGCCCAGCCTTAGCGCAGACGATCAGCCTGCGCGCCCCTCACCCGCCCTGCCGCATCAAGCCCAAGCGCTGCACGATCAGCTTCTCCGCCGCATAGGCCTCCCGGCACGCCTTGGCGTAGGCCTCGGGCCCCAGGTAGGCCAGCTCCTGATCCGACCTCGCCAGCTCCGCGATGTACGCCGGCTCCAGCATTGCCGCGCGAAAACCGTCGTGCAGGATCTTCACGATCGGCGCGCTCATGCCGCGCGGGCCACCCAGGCCGTAGGGCGAGGTGGCGACGATGCCGTGGCCCAGCTCCTTGAGCGTGGGTGTCTGCGGCCAGCGCTTGCTGCGCGTTTCGCTGAAGGTTGCCAGCAGGCGCAGCTTGCCGTTGTCCACGAAAGGTCCGAAGGCGGTGGAGCCCACCCCCAGCTGCACCTGCCCGCTCGCCACGCCGAGCATCTGTTCGGCCACGCCCTTGTAGGGAATGTGGAGGTACTCCAGCTTCTGCTTGGCGAACAGTTCCTCGATCACGACGTGCGGCGTGGTGCCGACCCCGTTGCTGGCGATGGTCATCTTCTTGCCCTGGGCGCTGCCCTTGCGCGCCGCGGCGAACACGTCTTCCAGCGTCCTGATGGGGCTGCCTTCGGCGACGACCATGCCGAAGGTGGTGCCGGTGAGCTGCAGGATCGGCGTCACGTCGCGGATCGGGTCCCACAGCACCTTTTGCGTGTAGGGCGCGCGGAAGATGGTCTGCGGCAGTTGCGCGATGGTGTAGCCGTCGGGGGCGGCCTGCTGCAGGATCGGCATGCACAGGGTGCCGCCGGCGCCCGAGCGGTTCTCGGTGACGACCTTCTGGCTGAGGTGATGCGAGGCGGCCTCGGCCAGGACGCGCATCGACAGGTCGGTGCCGCCGCCGGGCGGCCAGGGCACCCACAAGGTGATCGGCCGGGTGAAGAAGTCGTCCTGCGCGCGCGCGGCCACGGCGGGCAGGGCCAGCGAGGCGGCGGTGCCGCGCAGCAGGGTGCGGCGGCGAAGGAGATGGCGCAGGGCGGGTTTCATGTTCGGTGCGGGGTGAGCGGGCTTCGCGGGGTGCGGCGCGATCGGCGCTTCGCGCCGAGGCGTCGGTTGGGCGTTCGGCGCTGCGCGCTCATCCGCCACCGCCGCCGCGCTTGGCCAATTGCCCGAAGCCGCGTTGCGGGTCGTAGCCCCAGCAGGCGAGTGCGAAGAACACCGCCAGGCAGCCGAGCACCACGTAGGGCGCCATGCCCGGGTCCTTGCCGTAGAGCGCGAAGCGGACCCACTCCACCGCGTGCGTGAACGGGTTGAAGCGCGCCGCCTGGTACACCCACACAGCGCCCGACTCCTGCAGCTTCCACAGCGGGTAGAGCGCGGTGGAAAGAAAGTACATCGGGAAGATGACGAAGTTCATCGTGCCCGCGAAGTTTTCGAGCTGCTTGATGTGCACCGACAGCAGCAGGCCGAGCGCGCCGAGCATCAGCGCGCCGGCAAGCACCGCCCCCAGGGCATGCAGGCCGTTGAGCGTGAACACCGGCAGCTCGGTGCCGATGAGCAGCGCGATGGCCAGGAAAGCCAGTGCCTGGATGACCGACAGCAGCGCCGTCGCCGCCAGCTTGCAGAACAGCAGCCATGGCCGCGGCAGCGGCGCGGTGAGCAGCAGGCGCATGAGCCCCATCTCGCGGTCGTAGACCATCGCCAGGGAGGACTGCATGCCGTTGAACAGCAGGACCATCCCGACGAGGCCGGGCGCGATGTACACCTCGTAAGGAATGTAGGTGTCGTAGGGCTCGACGATGGCGATGCCGAACACGTTGCGGAAACCCGCCGCGAACACCGCCAGCCACAGCAGCGGGCGCACCAGCGCGGAGACGAGCCGGCCGGTCTGCTGAAGGAACTTCATCAGCTCGCGCATGACGATCGCGCGCAGCGCCTGCAGGGCGTGCGGCACGCCGTGGCGGGCGCCGGAGGTGGTGGGGGCGAGGGCCAGTGTCGTGCTCAAGGGCTTTCTCCGTCGGGGACACGGACCGGCTCCCTCTCCTGCTGGCGGGAGAGGGTTGGGGTGAGGGTCTGCGACGGGCAGCGCACCCTCATCCCCCGCCTTCTCCCGCAAGCGGGAGAAGGAGCCAAAGACCGTGGCGTGCGTTCGGTTCGAACGATCTCATCTCGCCACCTTGCAGAGTTTCTCGCCGGCATCCGCGCCGAGCGTGTCGAGCACGTTGATCGGGTGAAGGATGCCTTCGACCGGCGCCTGCGAGATCACGCCCTGGCCGTCGGTCAGGAGCATTGGCTGGCGGAGTTGGCCGTCCCAGGGGCGGAAGGTCATGCTCACGCCCTTAGAGCCGTCGAGTTGCGCCTTGCCGAGCGCCTGTTGCCACGCGGCGTTCGGCCCCTTGGGCTGCGCCGCGGCAAGCGAGACCAGCGCCTTGCCGGCCATCCACGCGCTCCAGTCGTGCGCGGTCATCGGCCGGTCGTTGGCCTTGTGGAAGCGGCGCGAGACCTGCGGCGCGCCGAAGCGTTCGAACTGCGCGTGCCAGGCCACGGGCACCAGGCCGGCGTCGCCGACCACGGGGCGCGGCAGCACCGTGCGGTAGGGCAGAGCGCGGGCGAACTCGCCGTCGCTGTCGACCACCCAGATGGCGTCGTACTGGCTGCCGGCGGTGAGCAGCAGCGGGTTGCCGAGGTTGCGCTCGCGCGGGTCGGCCGAGAGCTTGAAAGGCTTGTTCGCCACCACCTGCAGGCCGTAGCGCTTGAGGGCCGCCTGCACCACCTGCGCGCGCTGCTGATCCATGGGGCTGCTGCCGACGAGCAGCAGCAGCTTGGTCCACTTGCGCGACAGCAGCGTCTGCGCGAGCGCGTCGGCACGCATGCGTTCGCTGGGCATGATGTGGAAGAGGTGCGCGCGGCAGTCGGCGCCGCGCAGTCGGTCCGCGGCTTCGCTCACGTTGAGCACCGGGATCTTCACGGCGTCGGTGATGGCGAGCAGCCAGTCGGCTGGCAGATCGGCGATGAGCATCGCGGCGCCGGCCTTTTCGGCCGCGACGGCGGCGGCGCGGGCGGCGGCCTGATCGGCGGCTTCCTCGGTCTTGACCTCGACGGCGGCGCCCGCGGCGTCGAGTTCGAACCGGCCTTCCTCGAGCGCGAGCTTCACGCCGTCTTCGGCCGGGCCGGTCGGGTGGCCCAGGTAGGCGCGTTCGGCGCGGCTGCGGTCGAGGCGGTCGTCGTCTTCGGGAACGATCAGGGTGGCCTTGAGCGTGGCGGCTTGCGCTGCGATGCCAGCCGTCAACAAGAGTGCCCCGAGCAAACTCACGACCAGTTCCTTCCCCCTCTGGGGGAGGGTTGGGGTGGGGGCTGCCTTGCGAGGCGCCGCGGCCCCCATCCCAGCCTTCCCCCAGAGGGGGAAGGAGTGAGTCCAAGGCGCCTTCATTCGACGATCACTACGCCGTAGGGCACGCGGCCGACCGGGATGGACTTGATCGCCTTCACGCCCTCGACGTCCACCACCGTCACGTCGTCGGACAGGCCGTTGATGACCCAGAGCTGCGACTCGGCCTTGTTGAGCGCCACGTTCCACGCACGCTGCCCGACCAGCACCAGGCCGGTGACCTTGCGCGTGGGCACATCGACGAAGGCGACGTGGTTGGCCTTGCCGAGGCCGACGAAGGCGCGCTTGCCGTCCTTCGTCATGGTGATGCCCACTGGAGTGATGTCCTCGCTGCGCGCACCCTTCACAGTGAACTTGATGGTGTCCTTCACGCTGTGGTCGGCGGTATCGATGATGGTGGCGCTGGCGTCGAGCTCGCTGGTGACCCACAGCTCCTTGCCGTCGGGCGTGATCGCCATGCGGCGCGGGCGCTTGCCGACCTTCACGTTCTTGACCACCTTGCCGGTGGCGGTGTCGATCACGTGCACGAGGCTGGCGACCTCGGAGGTGACGTAAAGCAGCTTGCCGTCGGCGCTGACCTTCACGCCTTCGGGTTCCTCGCCGACCTTCACGGTCTTGAGGACCTTGCCGGTCGCGGCATCGATGAAGCTCGCTTCGCCTTCGTCTTCGTTGGAGACGTAGATGGTCTTGCCGTCGGGCGAAAGATCGAAGGCCTCCGGCTCGTCGCCGAGCGGCACGCGCTTGACCGACTTGCCGGTGGCCAGATCGATCACGTCGGCCTCGTTGGAGTCGGTGCACGCGACCATGAGCTGCTTGCCGCCCGGAATGAGCTGCACGTGCCGCGCGCGTTTGCAGGTGGCGATGGTGCCCTTGACCGCGAGCTTGTCGGTGTCGATCAGCGTGAGCGCGTCGTCCTTCTCGCTGCTGACGTAGGCGGTGCCCGCGTGGGCGGCACCGGCCAGGGTGAGGGCTGCGAACGTCAGGGCGACCGTCGTCAGGGTCGAATGCTTCTTCGTGTTGTTCATCATCGGGAGTTTTTCCTGTCTTTGTTAACGCGTGGCCTCAGGCTGCCTTCGAGCGCTCGCCCGCGGCCGTCGTGCGTGCGATGAAGCCGCGCTCGAGCGTGGCCTCGCCGAGCGCGGCGGTCACCTCGGCGGGCGTGCCGTCGGCCAGCAACCGGCCCCGGTCGAGCACCAGCACGCGGTCGGCCTGCTCGGCTTCCTCGACCAGATGCGTCGCCCAGAGCACGCACACGCCGCGCTCGCGCACGTCGTCGCGCATGGCGCTCAGCAGATCGCGGCGCGATTTCGGGTCCAGGCCCACGGTGGCTTCGTCCATCAGCAGCACGGCAGGTTGGTGCAGGATCGCACGCACGAGTTCCACCTTGCGCCGGTTGCCGCCGGAGAGCTCGCGCACGGTGCGGTCGAGGTCGGCATCGACGCCGAGCCTCGCGCAGCCGGCTGCGATGCGCTCCTTGGCCAGCGCGCGCGGCAGGCCTTGCAGATCGGCCTGGAACAGCAGGTTGCGCCGGATGCTCAGGTCCAGGTCGAGCGACATCTGCTGGAACACCACGCCGATGTGCCGCAGCGCTGCCGATGTGCCGTGGCGCAAGGAATGCCCGGCCACCTCGACCTCGCCTTCGTCGGCGGCGAACAGACCCGTGAGCACCTGGAACAGCGTCGATTTGCCGGCGCCGTTGGGGCCCAGCAGCGCCGTGAACTGGCCGGCACGCAGTTCGAGGCTCAGCGACTCGAGCGCCACGCGCTCGCCATAGCGTTTGGTCAGACCGCGCACGCTCAGCATCGGTGTTTCGTCTCCGGGTGGGGGAGCCCGGGCAGCACGCTGCCCGGCGCAGGGCGGCAGCGCATCAGCGCGCCTCGAGGAGCGCCGACTCTACAGCCGCAGGCTCGTCGGTGAGGGCGTGGGAGTTTGCGTCGGTGCGGTACCAGAGGCTGCCGCTGCGCGCGGCGCCGGGTACGAAACGCAGGGGCTGCGTTGCGGCCACGTTCGCGGTTCGGGTCAGAGTCACCGAGCCCTTGATGGCCTCGTCGATCAGTCCGCGGTGCGGGCTCTTCGGGCACACCGGATCGGTGGCCGTCGCGTCGCCGGTGACGAGGAAAGCCTGGCAGCGGCAGCCGCCGTGGTCGATCGTGTGCTGGTCGCAGGACTTGCAGGTCTCGCTCATCCAGCCGGTGCCGCGGTAGCGGTTGAAGGCCGCGCTGTCCTGCCAGATGCTGCGGATGCCGTGCTCGTTGACGTTGGGGAACTCGAAGCCCATCGCGTCGCCCAGCATGCGCGCGCCGTGGCAGGGCAGGGCCACGCCATCGGGGGCGATGACCAGGAACACGGCACCCCAACCCGCCATGCAGGGCTTGGGCTTGGCGTCGACGTAGTCGGGCGAGACCCACAGGATCTTCATGCGCCCGGCCAGGCGTTGGCGGCTCGCATCGACCACCGCTTCGGCATCGGCCAGGTCCTGCGGCGTGGCCATGAGCGCGTCGCGATTGAGCCAGGCCCAGCCGTAGTACTGCGTGTTGGCGAGCTCGAGGAAATCGGCGCCCATGCGCTCGGCCATGTCGATGATGCGGCCCACGTGCGGCAGGTTGTAGCGGTGCATCACGCAGTTGAGCACCATGGGGTAGCCCAGGCCCTTGATGATCGCGGCGACCTTGCTCTTGTGCTCGAAGGTGCGTGTCGAGGAAAGAAAGTCGTTGAGTTCCCGGGTGGAGTCCTGGAAGCTGAGCTGGATGTGGTCGAGCCCCGCCTCCTTGAGCGCACGCGCGCGCGGCTCGGTCAGCCCGATGCCGGAGGTGATGAGGTTGGTGTAGTAGCCGAGCGAGCGCGCCTCGGCCACCAGTTCTTCGAGGTCCTCGCGCAGCAGCGGCTCGCCACCCGAGAAGCCGAGTTGCACCGCGCCCATCGTGCGGGCCTCGCGGAACACGCGCTTCCAGTCCTCGGTGGAGATCTCGCCGGTGTGCTGCGCGTAGTCGGTCGGGTTGGAGCAGAACACGCAGTGCAGCGGGCAGCGGTAGGTCAGCTCCGCCAGCAGCCACATCGGCGCGCCGGGCGCGGCATGGGCCATGCCGGCGGGCGCGCCCATCGGGAGGTGTTCTTCAGACGACCCAGCCGCGTTCATAGGCGTCGCCCAGAAACTCGCCGACGTCGCCGCGCAGGTTGCTTGCGCCGAAGGCGTTTTCCAGATCGGCGGTGATCTCGGTCACGCTGGCCTTGCCGTCGCAGCGCTTGAGGATCTCGCTGGCCGGCTGGTTGAGCTTGACCAGGCCTTCGGGGTAGAGCAGCACCCAGCAGTCCTGCGCCGGCTCGAACTGCAGGCGGTACAGGGGAGCCAGGGCCGGGCGCTGGTTGTCGGCGACGCCTGTCGCGGCGCTCATGGTCGCGCGTCTTCCGCGAGGTCGTCGGGGTAGGCGCGCTCGACGGCATCGAGCATCGTCCAGAGCACGTCGAGCTTGAACTGCAGGATCGCGAGGGCGCGTTGCTGCCGCGTGCGCGTGTCGCACCAGCCATGGGCAACCTCGAGCCCGTGCTCCACGTCGCGCTGCGCGAGCGGAATGCGGTTGCGGAAGTAGGCCAGGCCGCCCGCATCGATCCACGGGTAGTGGCTGGGCCAGCCGGCCAGGCGGTCGGCGTGGATCTTCGGCGCGAACATCTCGGTCAGCGAGGAGATCACGCCTTCCTGCCAGCATGAGCGGCGCGCGAAGTTCACGTAGGCGTCGACCGCGAAGCGCACGCCGGGCTGCACATGGCGCTGCGACCACAGGTCCTCGCGCGTGAGGCCGACGGCCAGGCCCAGCTGCGTCCACACCTCGATGCCGCCGGCGTTCGGGCCTTCGAAGTCGTCGTGGCCGTCGTGATCGAGCAGGCGCAGCGCCCAGCGCCGGCGCGTCTCGCGGTCGTCGCAGTTGCTCATCACCGCGGCATCCTTCATCGGGATGGCCTGCTGGTAGTAGAAGCGGTTGGCGACCCAGCCGCGCACCTGGAAGGGCGCGAGCGCGCCGCTGTTGAGACGGCGGTTGAACGGGTGGTGGATGTGGTAGCCGGCTTCGCGGGCGCGCAGGCGCGCCTCGAACTCGTCGGCCGGCCAGGGCGGATCCTTGGCGACCGTGGGGGGCAAGGCGGCGTTCATAGCGCTATTTCCATGCCGTCGTACGCGACCTCGATGCCGCGCTGCGCGAGCTCGTCTCGTTCGGGGCCGTAGTCGTCGAGGATCGGGTTGCTGTTGTTGATGTGGATGAGGATCTTGCGCTTGGCGCCGGTTTCATCGAGCGCGTCCATCATGCCGCGCCGCTCGGGCGTGCTTTGCTGCGGCAGGTGCCCCATGTCGGCGGCGTACTTGGTCCCGAGGCCGGCCTTGACCATCTCGTCCTCGCTCCAGAAGGTGCCGTCCACGAGCAGGCACTCCGCCCCGCGCATCCACTCCATCTCGTTCGGCCCCACCTCGGCCAGGCCGGGCGAATAGAACAGGCGCCTGCCGGTGCGCAGGTCGGTGACTTCGAGCGCGATGTTGTCGCCCACCTTCGAATCATGGCGATGCGGCGAGAACGGCGGCGCCTTGCCCGGAATGGCCACGGCGCGAAAGCGCAAGGTCTCGAAACCCTCGATCGTGAACTCGGCGACACGCTGCTCGCCGGCCACCGGCAGCAGGTGCCAGTGCACGCCGCAGTAGTGCTCGAGCACGGTGAGGATGGGCAGGCCGGTGGTCAGGTCCTCGAACACGCAAGGCGTCACGTACAGCTCGATCGGCGGGCCTTCGCGCAGGCTCAGCAGCCCGGTCGCGTGATCGACCTGCGCGTCCATCAGCACCACTGCCTTGATCGGCGTGTCGCGCAGGCCCTGCTTGGGATGCAGGATCGGCTGCAGGCGCAACTGCTGCCCGATGTCGGGCGACGCGTTGAGCAGTACCCAGCGCCTGCCGTCGGGCGAGACGGCAATCGAGCTCTGCGTGCGCGGGCGGATCATCCTCGAGCCGTTGCGCGCGCTGGCGCACACGGCGCAATTGCAGTTCCACTGGGGGCAGCCGCCGCCGGCGCCCGATCCCAGGACGATGATCTTCATGGGGCGTTCGGCCCGGGCCGCTGCGTGGCTTGGAGCGATCCCGCGTTCATCGGGCGCTCAGCGCACCGACGCATACATCGTCACTTCGAAGCCGAAACGCATGGCCTCGTAACGGGGTTTGGTCCACTGCAGTTTCATCTCGGTGTCCTGTGGGAAATGGCGTCTCACGCCAGCGTGTAGATTCGCCCACCGGCCCTTGCCGCCGCAACCCCGCATTGACCCTGTGAGCATGGCCCCCGATCAAGGACAAACCCTTCCTCACGGCGAGTGGCTGGCGCCGCTGGACGGGCACCGCGTGTGGTGGTGCGAGGGGGGCGACGCGCACGGCTTGCCCGTGCTCATCGTGCATGGCGGGCCGGGCGGCGCGAGCCGCGCCGAGCCGGCCCGCTGGTTCGAGGCGTTGCCGGTGCGCTGGATCGCCATCGATCAGCGCGGCTGCGGGCGCAGCATGCCAGCCGGTGAAACCGCCCACAACACGCTGAACTATCTGCTGGCCGACATGGAGCGGCTGCGCGAGCACCTGGGGCTGCCGGGTTGGGCCTTGGCGGGCGGCTCGTGGGGTGCGCGGGTCGTGCTGCGCTATGCCGCCCTGTGGCCGCAACGCGTGAACGGGCTGCTGCTGCGCAGCCCGTTCCTCGGCGGACTCGCGGAAACGCAGCGCTACATCGCGCCCTGGCCGGTCTGGCTGGGCCGCGAGGGCGAGGCCTGGCTCGGCGCACCGGCCGCGACGGCGGTTTTCGAGCTGTACCAGCGCTCAACAGAATCGTTCTGCGCTGGCACAGGGTTAGCACCGAGCGTGCTCGACGACGAGAAAGTCGCGCAAGTGTGGGGTGCCTACGACGATGCGCAGTCCGCGCCCGGCGGCGTGATCGCAAGTGCCACCCGTTGCGTGCCCGCCGCGCTGAAACCCCTGACCGATGCGCAGGCAGCGGCCTGGCGCGTGCATCTGCATCACGCGCTGCGGGCTTGGGGCGAATGCGACGGGCACCCGCGCGGCCTGCCCGCGGCGCCGCTCGATTGCGGGCCCAGCGGCGTGGTGTGCGGCGCCGACGACGCCACCTGTGATCCGGCGTTGGCGCGAGCGCTGGCGCAGTGTCTGCCCGGCGCGCGGGTGCGCGTGGTGCCCGGAGCCGGTCACAGGCTCGGCGATCCGCGGCTCGCACCCGTGTTGGCCGAAGCGGCGCGCGAGTGGGCCGCCGCGCTGTTGCGGGACTGAAAGAGCGGGCATCCGGTTCGCTGCCTCTGCTTCTCCCGCGTACTCGCGGGAGAAGAGAACGGAGCGGATCAAGCCGCGTTGTTCCACCTCAGCTTGCGGTAGATCGTGTTGCGGCTGATGCCCAGGCGCTTGGATGCGACCGAGATGTTGCCGTCGGCGGCGTCCACCGCCTGACGGATCATTTCGCGCTCCAGTTCCTCGAGTGTGCCGCCGGCGGCGGCCATGGCGGGCGCGGCAGCCGAGCCGACGCTCGTGGGCGGCGTCGGCGTCGCCGCGGGCTCGGCGACCGGCGCCACGCGTTGAATGGCGTCTTCGAGGAAGTCGTCGGACAAGTGCTCGCGGGTGATGCGTGCGTCGCCGCCGGCCATCACGGCGGCGGTGTGCAGCACGCCCGCCAGTTGGCGCAGGTTGCCCGGCCAGTCGTAGCGCGCGAGCAGGTCCGCCACGTCGGGCGCCAACGTGGGCGGCGTGCCGGGACACTCGTCGGCGAGGATCTGCTGCACAAGCAGCATCAGGTCCGAGCGCTCGCGCAGCGCGGGCAGCCGCACGGCCAGGCCGTTGAGCCGGTAGTACAGGTCTTCGCGCAGGCTGTGGTTGTCGATCAGCTCGCGCGGGTTGCGGTCGGTCGCGCCGATGAGGGCCACGTCGACCTCGATCGGCTGCACGGCGCCCAGCGGCGTGAGGCGGCGCTCCTGCAGCACGCGCAGCAGCCGCGCCTGCAGGCCGGCCGGCAGCCCGCCGATCTCGTCGAGGAAAAGGGTGCCGCCCGAAGCCTGCACGATCTTGCCGACCGCGCCCTGGCGCCGGGCCCCCGGAAACACGCCCTCGGCATAGCCGAACAGCTCCGCCTCGAGCAAGGCTTCAGGCACCGAGGCGCACTGCACGGCGAGGAAGGGCTGCGACGCGCGGCGCGATTCCCGGTGGATGGCCCGGGCCAGCATCTCCTTGCCGCTGCCGGCCTCGCCGAGGATGAGCACGGGAATGTCGCGGTTGAGCACGCGCTTGAGCTTGCCGATTACCGCGTCGATCTGCGCGTCGCCGGTCTGCAGGCGGGCGAAGCTGGGCGCCGGCACGGTGGGCTCTTCAGGAGGGGGCGGCGTCTCGGCGGCCTCCTCGGCGCGCATCGCGGCGGCGGTCGCCGCGGCGGGCGAGGCGTGGGCGGCCTCGGGACCGGCCTTGGCCGCGGCTCCCCAGCCGCCTTGCCACAACGGCCAGTTGCAACGCGCCTGCACGTGCACCGCCTGACCGCTGGGCAGCGCCACGCGCAACGGCGCGGTCAGCGGCGTGCGGCAGGCGTCGACGATGCTGCCGATGGGCGTGCCGAGCAGGCTGGAGACCGTGTGCATGCGCAGCCCGGCGCCGCTCATGCCGAGCAGATCGAGCGCACTGCGGTTGGCTCCGAGGATGCGGCCGTCCCGGTCGACCGCGAGGATGCCCTCCATCAGGGTGCCGATGAACTCCATGCGGGCGTGGAAGTGCAGCCGCAGCGCATCGCGGAAATCGTCGTTGAGCCAGTGGTTCTCGATCATCCGCGCCGACATCTTGACCAGCCCCATGGTGTGCTGGTGGTAGCCGCGCCGGTCGCCCGACACGTCGAGCACGCCCAGGATGTTGCCGCGCGGGTCGAGGATGGGCGCGGCCTGGCAGGTCAGGAAGTGGTTGGCGTGCATGAAATGCTCGTCGGCATGCACCAGCACCGGCCGCTCGTCGATCAAGGCGGTGCCCATGCCGTTGGTGCCCTTGGCGCACTCGGCCCAGTTCACGCCCGGCGCGAGCGCCACCTTGGCGGCTTTCTCGAGGAAGTCCTCGTCGCCGATCGAATGCAGGATCGTGCCCTGCGCGTCGGTCAGCACGACCATGCTCTGCGTCTTGACGATCTGCTCGAACAAAAGCTCCATCACCGGCGCGGCATGCGCGAACAGGCGGCGGTTGCGTTCGCGGGTGAGCGCGAAGTCGGAGCGGGCGATGGGCGTGTAGTCGGGCGAGCCGATGCGCGACAGGCCCAGCGCCGCACAGCGCTCGTGCGACTCGTTGATCGACATCACGTGGTTGCCGTCGAGCGGCAGCGCGCTGGCGATCGGGCGTTGCGCGGCCTCCTCGCGCCGGCGTCGGCCGGCGGGCAAGGCGGAGGGCATGCTCTGTGTGCTCATCGAACTTCCTTTCAATGCGCGTCAGAAACAGCCTGCGCGCTGCGCAGGGCGCTCCTGTCAACCTGCCCTGCAGCCGGCCGCGCTGCGAACGCGAACCGGCGGCAGATCGCGGATGCTAGGCCATGCGACAGGAATGTTCAATTTCGCAGCACTGACCGGTCCGCAGGGGAATTGCCGGGCGCGATCGAGCCGCGCGCCGGGTGCAACAGGGGTGGGTACGCATGTGACGCTCCGCCAGATGCAAATCGAGGGTAATTCCCGGATATGAAGGGCTGTGCCGAGCCAACAAGATAGGCCGACATGCTGCTGGACGCTGTGCGCAAAAAATGCGCATGTCCGCCTCCGCTTCAACCGTCCGCGAAAGATCGCAAGCCATGCAAAAGACCCTCCACCTCGACCCCGAAAAGTGCACTGGCTGCCTGCAGTGCGAGATGGCCTGTTCCTTCGAGAACTACGGGGTCTATGCGCCGAGCAAGTCGCGCATCAAGGTCTTCGACTTCCACCATACCGGCCGCAAGGTGCCCTACACGTGCACGCAGTGCGACGAGGCCTGGTGCCTGCACGCCTGTCCGGTGGAGGCGATCACCATCGACTTCGCCACGGGCGCGAAGATCGTCAACGAATCGACCTGCGTGGGCTGCAAGGTCTGCACCATCGCCTGCCCCTTCGGCACGGTCAACTACGTGCAGGAAACCGGGAAGGTGCAGAAGTGCGACCTGTGCGGCGGCGAGCCGGCCTGCGCCGACGCCTGCCCGACCGGCGCCATCACCTACGTCGATGCCAACTGGACCGGGCTGAACAAGATGGCCGCCTGGGCGGACAAGCTCGGCAATCAGCCGGCCACAGCCTGAAGGAGAGCCGACATGTCCTGGGCAGGAAAAATTCTCCGCGTCAACCTCACCGAAGGCACCGTCGCCTCCGAGCCGCTGAACATGGACTGGGCGCGCCAGTACCTCGGCTCGCGCGGTCTGGCCACCAAGTACCTGGTCGAAGAGATCGATCCCAAGGTCGATCCGCTGTCGGTCGGCAACAAGATCATCTGGGCCACCGGCCCGCTGACCGGCACCATGGCCTCCACCGGCGGGCGCTACACGGTCGTCACCAAGGGCCCGCTCACCGGCGCCATCGCCTGCTCCAACTCGGGCGGCTACTGGGGTGCCGAGCTCAAGTTCGCCGGCTGGGACATGGTGATCTTCGAGGGCCGCTCGCCCAAGCCGGTGTATCTGGCCATCGAGGACGACAAGGCCGAACTGCGCGACGCCTCGCACCTGTGGGGCAAATCGGTGTGGGAAACCGAAGGCCTCATCAAGAAGGAGCACCAGGACCCGCTGACTCGCGTGTCGAGCATCGGCCTGGCGGGCGAGAACGGCGTGCTCTACGCGGCGGTCGTCAACGACCTGCACCGTGCGGCCGGCCGCTCGGGCGTGGGCGCGGTGATGGGTTCCAAGAACCTCAAGGCGATCGCCGTGCGCGGCACCAAGGGGGTGGGCAACATCGCCAACCCGAAGGCGTTCATGCGGGCCACCTTCGAGAAGAAGAAGATCCTCGCCGACAACGCCGTCACCGGCCAGGGCCTGCCGACCTACGGCACCCAGGTGCTGATGAACATCATCAACGAGATCGGCGCCTCGCCCACCCGCAACCACCGCGACGTGCAGTTCGAAGGCGCCAAGGACATCTCGGCAGAAGCCATGGCCACGCCCCGCGCCACCGACGGCAAGAAGCCGCTGGTCACCAACCAGGCCTGCTTCGGGTGCACCATCGCCTGCGGGCGCATCCAGAAGATCGACCAGAGCCACTTCTCCGTCGAGAACAAGCCGCAGTACTGGGGTGCTTCGGGCGGCCTGGAGTACGAGGCGGCGTGGGCGCTGGGCAATGCCAACGGCGTGAACGACCTCGAGGCTCTGCAATACGCCAATGTGCTGTGCAACGAGCAGGGCATGGACCCGATCTCCTTCGGTGCGACCATCGGCGCGGTGATGGAGCTCTACGAGATGGGCGTGCTCACCAAGGAGCAGCTCGGCAGCGAGGCGCCCTTCGGATCGGCCCGCGCGCTGGTCCACTTCGCCGAGATCACCGCTCGCGGGGAAGGCTTCGGCAAGGAGATCGGTCTGGGCTCCAAGCGCCTGACCGCGAAGTACGGCCACCCGGACCTGACGATGAGCGTGAAGGGCCAGGAGTTTCCCGCCTACGATGCGCGCGGCATCCAGGGCATGGGTCTGGCCTACGCCACCTCCAACCGCGGCGCCTGCCACCTGCGCGGCTACACCGTGGCTTCCGAGGTGATGGGCATTCCGGTGAAGACCGACCCCCTCGTCTCCGACGGCAAGCCGGAGCTGGTCAAGGCCTTCCAGGACGCCACGGCGGCCTTCGACTCGGCCGGCATCTGCATCTTCACCAGCTTCGCGTGGGGCCTGTCGGACGTGCAGCCGCAGGTCGCGGCGGCCTGCGGAGAGGAGTTCACGCTCGAAAAGCTGAGCGAGATCGGCGAGCGCATCTGGAACATGGAACGCGATTTCAACAACAAGGCCGGCTTCACCGCCAAGGACGACACCCTGCCCAAGCGCCTGCTCACCGAGCCGGCCAAGACCGGTCCGGCCAAGGGCCTGGTCAGCAAGCTGCCAGAGATGCTGCCCAAGTACTACGAGGCGCGTGGCTGGACACCCGAAGGCACGCTCAAGCCCGAAACGCGAGAGCGGCTGGGCCTGTGAGGTCGGCAGGCGCGCACGCGTCGGTCGTTCGCTGAAGTTTCGAGCTGGCGGGGGAAGGGGCGGACGAGGCGACTTGGTCCGCCCTTCGTTGTTGCTGGCGGCGGCTCGGCGACGCTTCGCCGCAACGATCTCGCCGGTCGAGGGCCGACCCACCGCGGCCGAGCCCGGCAATCACTGGAGGATTGAATGAGACACCTGATTCTCGGCGCCGGACCGGCCGGCATCATCGCCGCCGAGACGCTGCGCAAGCATGCGCCCGAAGACGCCATCACCGTCGTCGGCGACGAGCCGGAGCCTGCCTATTCGCGCATGGCGATTCCCTACCTGCTGGTGGGCAAGGTCGACGAGTCGGGCACCTACCTGCGCCGCGACCCCGATCATCTTCGCAAGCTGGGCATCGAGCTCGTGCGGCAACGTGCGGTGAGCGTCGATGCCGGGGGCCGCACCGTCACGCTCGACGACGGAAACGTCCTCGCCTTCGACAAACTGCTCATCGCCACCGGCTCGAAACCGATGCGTCCGCCGATCCCGGGCATCGACCGGCCCGGCGTGCACCCGTGCTGGACGCTCGACGACGCCCGCCACATCCAGGAGCTCGCCAGACCCGGCGCCAAGGTGTTGCAGATGGGAGCGGGCTTCATCGGCTGCATCATCATGGAAGCACTGGCCGCGCGTGGCGTGGAACTGACGGTCGTGGAGATGGGCGACCGCATGGTGCCGCGCATGATGGGCCCGACCGCCGGCAACATGATCAAGGACTGGTGCGAAACCAAGGGCGTTCGCGTCTTCACCGGGACGCGGGTGGAAGCGATCGAGGCGGGCGCGGAGTCGGGTGCCATGCGCGTGCGGCTGTCCAACGGCCAGGCGCTGGATGCCGACCTGGTCATCAGCGCCACCGGCGTGAAGCCGAACATCGCCTTCCTGGAAGGCTCTGGCATCGAATGCAAGCAGGGCGTGCTCGCCGATGAGCGGCTGCAGACCAACGTGCCGGGCATCTTCGCCGCGGGCGACTGCGCCGAAGCCTACGACCTGGCGACCAAGGCGCGCGTGATCAGCGCCATCCAGCCCAACGCGGCCGACCAGGCCCAGGTCGCGGCCATGAACATGCTCGGCCGCCCGGTGGTGCTGCAGCGCGTGACGCAGATCAACGTGCTCGATACGCTCGGTCTCGTCTCGGCGAGCTTCGGCGACTGGGAAGGCGTGCCGGGTGGGCAGCATGTCGAGCTGACGGATGCCGGCGGCTTCAGGCACCTCAGCCTGCAGTTCGACGCCGAGCGGCTGGTCGGCTGCAACAGCATCGGCTGGACGGAGCACGTTGGAGTGATGCGCGGCCTGGTCGAAGGGCGCGTCCGGCTCGGCGAGTGGCGCGAGCGCCTCATCGACGACCCGACGCTTCTCACCGCCGCCTACATCGCGCAGGGTCAGGCGCAGGAGCGCTGGCAGCAGACGGCCTCGCAGGCGCGCTGACGGAGTGCATCATCATGCCGGCATGAAGATCACGTTCAAGCTCTACGCCATGCTCACCGACTACCTGCCGCCCGAGGCGCGCCGCGGCAACCGGGTCGAGCTCGAGGTCGCGCCCGAAGCCACCATCGCCGACATCATCGCGCCCTACGGCCTGCCGGCCAAACTGGTGCACCTGGTGCTCGTCAACGGCCACTACATCGCGCCGCAGGACCGGCTCACGCGCACGCTCGTCGAGGGCGACGTGCTGGCGATCTGGCCGCCGATCGCCGGCGGTTGATGCAGTCCGACTACCCCGCGAGCTTCGAACGCGACACCGGGGGTACGGAAGGCGAATGGCTGGCGCGCCTGCCGCACGCCTGCCGCGGACTGCCCATGCGCATCGAAGGCCGGCATGCCTGCGTGGCGATCGAGGGCGGCCACCTGCACCTGGACTGGCAGGTGCTGCCGCCGCGGGAGATCGCGCTGCTGCGCTTTCCGCGCCTGATGGTGAGCTTTCGTTTCGGCGGCGTTACGCGGGCGGCGCGCGAGGCCTTCATGCGGCACTTCGACCTCTACATGCAGCGCGGCGGCGGCTAGGGCCTGTTAACGCTACGGGAGGGCTCGCGCCGGTGTCCCAAGGGCCGCAGGGGTAGGCGCCTGCGAGGCCGTGTGCCGAGGCACACGACGAGCAGGCAACGACGCCCTGCGGCCCTTGGGACACCGGCCCTGCGGGTGATCCCAGGAAACAGGCGCCCGCCGCGTTGCAAATGCTCGCCGTAGCGGAGCTACGTTTGCGCTTTGCGCCTTGCGGGCGCCTGTTTCCTGGGTCACGCGAGCCCTCCCGTAGCGTTAACAGGCCCTAGGGCGCGGCCAGGGCGCGGCACTCATCCGTAGCGCAGCTCGGTCGCCTTGCCCCAGAACACCCGGTACGAGAACGCCGTGTAGGCGGCGATCGCCGGCACCGAGATGCACACGCCCACCAGAATGATCTTGAGCGCCGCCGGGCTGCTGGCTGCGTCCCAGATCGTGAGCTGGTCGATCACCACGAAGGGATAGATGCTGTAGGCCAGGCCGATGAAGCCGAGCACGAACACGGCGATCAGCAGCGCGAAGGGCATCCAGCACAGCTCCCCACGCACGATGGGCTTGTCGAGCAGCACGCGCGCCGTGAAGAGGGCGATGCCGGTGGCCGCCGGGATCACCATCAGCGCGATGATCTCCGGCAGCGAGAACCAGCGCTCGCGCACCGTCTCGCTGATCCACGGCGTGGCCAGCGAGATCAGCACCATCCCCACCACCACGGGCCACCACGCCAGCCTGGCCCAGTGCACGGCCTTGATCTGGAGCTCGCCCTCGGTCTTCATGACCAGCCAGGCGGCGCCCATGAGCACGTAGGCCGCGGGCAGCGCGAGCGCGATCGCCGCGGCGAAGACCGGGTAGTTCCAGCCTTCGCCGAAGCCGCTCACGTAGCGCCCGAGCATCCAGCCCTGCGAGAGCGCCGCGAGCAGCGAGCCGGCGAAGAACAGCCGGTCCCACATGGGCTTGCGCGCCGCCTTGGCCTTGACGCGGAAGTCGAAGGCCACGCCGCGCAGGATCAGCCCCACGAGCATCAGCGCCACCGGCAGATAGAGCTGCGTGAGCACCAGCCCGTGCGCTTTCGGAAAGGCCACGAGCAAGATGCCCACGCCGAGCACGAGCCAGGTTTCGTTGGCATCCCAGAACGGCCCGATGGAGGCGATGAGGATGTCCTTCTCGACGGCGGTGGCCCGCGGCATGAGCAGGCCCACGCCCAGGTCGTAGCCGTCGCTGATCACGTAGATCAGCATCGACAGGCCCATCAGGGCCATGAAGATCACCGGCAAGGCTTCATCGAAACTCATGACGGCCTCCGCGGCGCCCGGCAGAAGCAGCGATCCCCGGCGGGGATGTTCGCCGACCCGGCAGCACCCCGGCGGCCGCTCACGCGCCGGCCTTTCCTTCGACCAGCACTTCGGCGGCGCGGCCCCGGGCCTGGTCGAGCGCGTCGGGCTGCGTCGCCTCTTCGGGCTTCTCGGCCATGTACTTCAGCACGCCGACGTAGGCCACGGTGAGCGCCACGTAGAGCAGGAGGTACATCGACAAGCTCGTGGCGATCATCGAGGAAGGCACATCGGAGGCGACGTCGGCTGTGCGCACCAGGCCGTGCACGATGAAGGGTTGCCGGCCGATCTCGGTGACGTACCAGCCGGCGACGGTGGCGACCCAGCCCGAGAACGTCATGCCAGCGAGCACCCACAGCAGCGGCCGCGGCAGCTTCGCGGGCTCCCACTGCGCGCGCTTGGCCAGGCCCCACCCGATCCAGCTCACCGCAAGCATCAGCACGCCCACGCCGACCATCACGCGAAAGGCCCAGAACACGGGCGCGACGGGCGGGTGAGCGTCGGGGAACTCGTTGAGGCCCTTGATTTCGCCGTCGAAGTCGTGCGTGAGGATGAAGCTCGCCAGATTGGGAATGGCCACGCCGAAGCGGTTCTCGCGCCGCTCGGCGTCGGGCCAGGCGAAGAGCAGCAGCGGCGCGCCCGTCTCGGTTTCCCAGATGCCTTCCATCGCCGCGATCTTCTGCGGCTGGTGTTCCAGCGTGTTCAGACCGTGCATGTCGCCCACCAGGATCTGCACCGGGATCAGCACAGCGGCCACCGTCAGGCCGACTTTCAGCATCTTCGCGGCTGAACGACGTGCGGTGTCCCGCAGCAATTGCCAGGCGCTCAGTCCCGCGATCAGGAACGAGCAAGTCAACGCCGAGGCCAGCAGCATGTGGGTCAGGCGATAGGGGAAGGACGGGTTGAAGATCACCTCGGCCCAGCTGGTGACGTGGAAAACGCCGTCGACGATCTCGTAGCCGGCCGGCGTCTGCATCCACGAGTTCAGCGCCAGGATCCAGAATGCGCTCACGGTGGTGCCGAAGGCGACGAAGAAGGTCGCCATCAAATGCACCCGCTCGCTGACCCGGCCGTGGCCGAACAGCATGATCCCGAGGAAGCCCGCTTCGAGAAAGAACGCGGTCAGCACTTCGTAGGCGAGAAGCGGGCCGGCCACGTTGCCCACGGTTTCCATGTAGCCCGGCCAGTTGGTGCCGAACTGGAAGCTCATCGTCACGCCGCTCACGACGCCCAGCGCGAAGCTCAGCGCGAAAACCTTGGTGAAGAGGCGGTAGGCCGCGAGCCAGGCGGTGTCCTTCGTGCGCAGCCAGCGCACGCGGAAGAAAAGGAGCAGCCAGCCCAGGGCGATGGTGATCGTCGGGAACAGGATGTGGAAGGTGATGTTCGCGCCGAACTGCGCGCGTGCCAGGATCAGCGCATCCATCCTGTCGGTCCTTTCGAGGCCGCGGGTGCGGGCGGCAGTGCGGGCGGCGGTGCGGTCTTTCGAGCGGGCGAGTGGCTCACGAAACGCAGTATCTCGCGGCATCGCACCCGCGTGCACCGCATCGCGATAATCCCTGCCTCGCATACCGACCGGAACGCTCCGATGACCGACCGCCAAGACCTCGCCGGCAAGCGCCTCGTGCTGGGCCTGTCAGGCGGCATCGCCTGCTACAAGGCGGCCGAGCTGTTGCGCCTGTTGATCAAGACCGGAGCCACCGTGCGCGTCGTCATGACCGACGCCGCCCGGCAGTTCATCACGCCGGTGACGATGCAGGCGCTGTCCGGCCAGCCGGTCGTGAGCAGCCAGTGGGACGCCGCCGAGCCCAACAACATGGCTCACATCAATCTCACGCGCGAGGCCGATGCGGTGATCGTGGCGCCGGCGAGCGCCGATCTGATGGCGCAGTTGGCGCAAGGCCGTGCCGACGAGTTGCTCGGCCTCCTGTGCCTGGCGCGGCCCATCGAGCGGTGTCCGCTGCTGCTCGCCCCCGCCATGAACCGGGAGATGTGGGCTCACCCGGCCACCCGGCGCAACGCCGCGCAACTGCGCGCCGACGGTGCGGTGCTGCTCGGCCCCGCCAGTGGCGAGCAGGCCTGCGGCGAGACGGGTGACGGCCGCATGCTCGAACCCGACGAGTTGCTGCAGGAGGTGATCGCCGCACTCGCACCCAAGCCGCTGGCCGGCGAGCGCGTGCTCATCACCGCCGGCCCCACCTTCGAGGCGATCGATCCGGTGCGTGGCCTCACCAATCTCTCGAGCGGCAAGATGGGCTTCGCCATCGCCCGTGCGGCGCGCGAAGCCGGTGCGCAGGTCACCTTGGTCGCCGGGCCGGTGCACCTGCCCACGCCGCGCGGCGTGACGCGCATCGACGTGCGAAGCGCCGAGCAGATGTTGGCCGCGGTGCTGCCGCACTGCGCGACGCACGGCATCTTCATCGCCACGGCAGCCGTGGCCGACTGGCGGCCGGCCCGCCTGGCGGAGCAGAAGATCAAGAAGGATGGCAAGAAGATCGCGCCCGCCGTCGAGCTGCTCGAGAACACCGACATCCTCGCCACCGTGGCCGCGCTCCCGCAGCCGCCTTACTGCGTGGGCTTCGCGGCAGAGAGCGAGCACCTTGCGGTGCACGCGCGCGCCAAGCTCGAGCGAAAGCGCCTGCCGCTCGTCGTCGGCAACCTCGGCCCGGCCACCTTCGGGCGCGACGACAACGCGCTGCTGCTGGTCGATGCGCAGGGTGAGCAAGCGCTGCCGGCGGGCGGCGGCACCGCCGACAAGCTCTCGCTCGCCCGCCAGTTGGTCGCCGAGCTCGCGCGGCGTCGCGCGACCGGGCGCGCCTGAGCGTTCACTGCACCTGCTCGACATGACGACGACCATCGATCTCAAGCTGCTGGACCCGCGCCTGGCCGAACTGCTGCCGGCCTATGCCACGCCGGGCAGCGCGGGCCTGGACCTTCGCGCCTGCCTGGACACCGCGCTGACGCTGGCGCCAGGCCAATCGGAGCTCATTCCCACGGGTCTCGCGATCCACATTGCCGATCCGGGTCTTGCCGCGATGATCCTGCCGCGCTCGGGGCTGGGCCACAAGCACGGCATCGTGCTGGGCAACCTGGTCGGACTGATCGATTCCGACTACCAGGGTCCGCTCATGGTGAGCTGCTGGAACCGCGGCGGCACGGCGTTCACGCTGCAGCCGCTGGAGCGCATCGCGCAGCTCGTCATCGTGCCGGTGATTCAGGCGGGCTTTCGCGTGGTGCAGAACTTCGACGCGTCGGAGCGCGGCGCGGGAGGCTTCGGCTCGACCGGCCGGTGAGGCCGGGATGCACGGCGCGCCGAGCGCCTGTTCAGTGAACCTGCGGCGAAGGCGGCGCCGGGTTCAGCACCGTGAAAGTCTGCTGCGCGACCGAGCGGTGCTCGATCTCGACGTCCGACGCCGGGCGCACGCCCCGCACCCTCAGTGCCAGCACCAGCGCGATACCGGCCAGCGGATGGTTGCCGTCGAGCACGACATGCGTGTCGTAGGCCTCGGTCACGGTGTAGACCGCTTCGTTCGGCAGGCCCTGCGTCGTTGCTCCTTCCGGCACGCCGTCGAACTGCATGCCTTCCTCGATGTGCCCGCTGAAGGCGCTGCGTTCCTCGAAGAACACCAGCGCCGGGTCGTAGTCGCCGAAGGCGTGTTCGGGCTCGAGATGCAGCGTGGCCTCGAAGCCTTCCTGCTGACCGATGAGCACGTCCTCGACCTTCGCCAGCAGGTCGTCCCCGCCGACGAAAAACTCCACGGGCTCGACCAGCTCGTCGATCAACTGGCCGTGGGCGTCTTCGAGGCGCCAGCTCAGGCTGACGACGCACGGGGAGGCGATCTGCATCGGGCGATGATCGCACAATGAGTGCATGCCCTTGCCCTTGGACATCGATGCGCCGACCCCCTTGCTGGGCTCCTTGAGCCCGCGGGTTTTCATGCGCCGGCACTGGCAGAAGAAGCCGCTGCTGATCCGCCAGGCGGTGCCTGGCGCAAGGCCGCCGCTCGATCGCAGGGCGCTGTTCGCGCTGGCGGCCAACGAGGCGGTCGAGTCGCGGCTGATCGTGCGCGGCGGCAGCCCCGAGGCGAGCGGGTGGCGTCTGCGTGAGGGCCCGCTGCCGCGGCGTGCCCTGCCGCCCGTCGCCCGACCAGGCTGGACCTTGCTGGTGCAGGGAGTGGACCTGCACGTGCCGCAAGCGCACGCGTTGCTGGACCGTTTTCGCTTCGTGCCGCAGGCGCGGCTGGACGACCTGATGCTTTCGTGGGCCAGCGACGGCGGTGGCGTCGGGGCGCACGTCGATTCGTACGACGTGTTCCTCCTGCAGGTGCAGGGCCGGCGTCGCTGGCGCATCGGCAAGGTGCGTGATGCGACGCCGCTGGCGGGCTTGCCGCTGAAGATCCTGGCGCGCTTCGACCCGCAGGAAGAGTGGCTGCTCGAGCCGGGCGACATGCTTTACCTGCCACCCGGCTGGGGGCACGACGGCGTGGCCGAAGGCGAATGCATGACGGCCTCGATCGGGTTTCGTGCGCCGGCACGCACGGAGATCGCCCGCGAGGTCCTTGGCCGCTTGCTCGAAGCCGAGGATGGCGTCCGCGGCGCGCCCCGCGTGCTCTATGGCGACCCGTCTCAGCCGGCCACCGACCGGCCGGCACGCATCCCCAGCGCCTTGCAGGCCTTCGCGGCCGACGCGGTGGCCCGTGCAGTGCGTGAGCCGCGGGCGCTCCACGCTGCTTTGGGCGAGGCGCTGACCGAGCCCAAGCCGCTCGTGTGGTTCGAGCCGGGCAAGGTTGCCGGGTTCGAGGGCGGGGTGCGGCTCGACGCTCGCACGCGGATGATGTATGACGATGCGCACGTGTTCGTCAACGGCGAATCCTGGCGCGCCGACGGGCGCGATGCGACGTTGATGCGCCGCCTCGCGGATGCCGGTCGTCTGAACGCGCGCGAGATCGCTCGTGCTGGCGAGGCGGCGCGCGAACTGCTCATGCGTTGGATGCGGGACGGCTGGCTGCGGCCATCGAAAGGCGATCTTGCGGAGTGACGACGATGCAACCAGAAACCTTCGATGACGGTTCAGCGGCGCCGCAAGGCGCTTCAGCCGAGGCGATCGGCTCGCGGGAGGATTTCCGGCGCGGGTTGCTCGCGATCATCGACGCGGCCGCGCAGCGGTCCGGCGCGACGCAACTGTGGTTGTGCGATCCGGACTTTTCGACCTGGCCGCTCGGCCACCCGGAAGTGGTGGACGCCCTGACCCGTTGGTCGAGCTCGCACCGGCGGCTCATCCTGCTCGGCGCCGACTACCGCTCGCTGGCGCAAAGTGCGCCGCGCTGGCATGCCTGGCGCAGGCAGTGGTCGCACATCGTGCAGTGCCTGCAGGTGCACGAGGAAGCCGCCGCCGGTTTGCCTACGCTGCTGCTCGCGCCGGGTCTGGCGGCGGTGCGCCTGCATGACCGGGAGCGCCCGCTCGGCCGGGTGCTGCGCGGGCCGCTCGAACTCACCCAGTGCAGCGAGTGGCTCGATGCGCTTTCGCAACGTTCGGAGGAAGCCTTGCCGGTCACCACCTTGGGGCTCTAGGGGTATATCCGAGGGCGCGGGCTATACTTTTTGGCTGGGTTCGCGCACGAATGCGGTGTGCGAATCCTGATCGGAACTCGACGGCTCCCGGCGGGTTCTGCCCCGTTTCCGGTAGACCTTTGAACTTTCGATTGAGGACGTAAACATGAACAAATCTCTCGTGCTGGCCGCCCTGGTAGCCGTTACCACCCTGGCTGCCTGCGGCAAGAGCGAAGAAGTCGTGGCACCTGCGCCGACGGCCGTGGACGCCGCTGCTTCTGCCGCTTCGGCTGCGGAAACCAGCACCGCTGCTGCCGCGGACGCCGCATCGGCGTCGATGGACAGCGCCTCGGCCGCCATGAGCTCGGCGGATGCCGCCGCCGCGAACGCCGCCGCCGGTGCCGCCGCAGGTGCCGCGACCGCTGCAGCGACCGACGCCGCCGCCGCCGCCGCCTCTGCGGCCAGCATGGCCGAAGACGCGATGAAGAAGTGATTCACCCGGCGAGGCTTCGGCCTTGCCGGATCGAGCACGAAACAAGCCGCCTCCGGGCGGCTTTGTTTTTTTGGGCTTGCGCGAACCTGGGCTTGCAGGGCGCTTCTCAGTGGAGGTCCAGCCACGCAAAACCCTGGCGCGCATCGGCGACCACGATGTCCTGCGGTGTCGCGCCGAGCGCCTCCGCCAGGGCCGTCGCCGCCAGATCGGGCCGGTTGTTCTGCAGGCTCAGATGAGCCGCCACCACGTGACGCAGGCGTTCGTGCCGGCAGGCCGCCAGCACTTCGGCGGCGCTGTCGTTGGCCAGATGGCCGAGCGGGCCGCCGACGCGCCGCTTGAGCGATGCGGGATAACTCGACGCGGCCAGCATCGCCCGGTCGTGGTTGCACTCGAGCAGCAGCGCATTGCAAAGCTGCAGCGCGTCGATCATGTGGGGCGTGACCGAGCCGGCGTCGGTGAGCAGGCCGAGCCGCCTTGCGCCGTCACCGCAAGTGAGCTGCAGCGGTTCGGCGGCATCGTGGGGAACGGTGTAGGCACGCAGTTGCAGGCCCGCGAGAGCGATCGTTTCACCGTCGCGCGCGAAGTGCAGCAGGCCGTTGTCGGGTTCGGGCGAGCCGATGGCGCGCCAGGTGCCGCGGCTCATCCACAGCGGTATGCCGAAACGCCGCGCCAGGCTGAACGCGCAACCGATGTGGTCACCGTGTTCGTGCGTCACGAAGATTGCATCGATGCTTTCCGGCGCGACGCCGCTGCGGGCGAGCCGCAACGTGAGTTCCTTGAGCGTAAAGCCACAGTCGATCAGCACGCGCGTGGTGTGCGCTGCGTCGCAGGCCTCGATCAACGTGGCGTTGCCGGTGCTGCCGCTGCCCAGGCTGCAAAAGCGCATCGCGCGGTCAGCCGGCTCAACGCCGAGCGCAGGCTTGCGCAGCAGCGGGGCGCCGCGCCGGGCGGTTGGCGAAAAAGCTTCGGCGAGCCGCCATGTCAACGCAAGTCGGTGACCAGCAGCTGCAGGATGCGCTGGGCGGCGTCCCCCGTCTCCGGCGTGCCCTGGTTGTTCTGAACGGTCACCAGCGTCGATTCGGGCTGCTGTCCCTTGACGGCGATGCGGTAGCGCGCCAGTGCATTCGGTGCGGTGTCCGCGCCGCCGCCGAACAGCTTGCCGAAGAAGCCCGGCTCGGGCTTGTCCTTCTTCGCAGGATCGACATAGCGCACGAAGTACAGGCCCTGCGCGCGATCACGATCTTCGACGGTGAAGCCGCTGCGGTCGAGCGCCAGGCCGACGCGGCGCCAGGCGCGGTCGAAACCGTCATCGACCTGCAGCCCGGTTCCGGGCGCGCCCTCGATCAGACGCGCGCGGGAGGTGTTCGTGGCGGCGGGCGGCGCCGAGGCGGCGAGGGCGGCCAGGCGCACACGCTCTTCTTCTCCGCCCAGCTTCTGCATCAGACGCGACAGCATCAGCGCCTCGAGCTCCGGGTCCGCCGGGCGCGGCTGCCATGCGGTGTTGTCCCTGCGCTCGCTGGTGTAGACCTCGGCCATGCCGCGGTGACTGATGTAGATCTCGGTGCCGCCGTCGGGCGCGCGTTCGAGGCGGGTTCGGAAGCGATCGCGCTCGCCGGTTTCGTACAGCGAATCGAACACGCGACCGATGGTGCTGCGGATCAGATCCTGCGGCAGGTTGGCGCGATTCTCGGCCCAGTTGGTTTCCATGAGACCGGTGTCACGCTGCTTGAGCTCGAGCTCGAAGCCGCGTTCCTGCCAGAACGCCTCGAGTTGCGGCCACAGTTGTTCGGGGGTTTGCTGCGTCGACAGCCAGCGCTGGGTGCCGGCGCGCTCGATGCGCACGTTGCCCGTGGCTGCCGGCGCCACCGTGGCCACCGCAGAGGCCGACGCGGCGGCGGCTGGGGCTTGCAGGGTCGAGGCGCTGATCGTGCCGTCGGCCGGCTGGTAGCGCGAGTCGCGCTGGAGCTGGCTGAGATCGGGCGGCACCTCGAGGCTCACCGTCTTGGAGCCTGAGGTTTGGTAGTCGACCTTGTCGCCTTCGAGGGACTTGTTGATCGTGCTGCATCCCGCCAAACCGGCGGCGATCGCCAGCAGCAGCAGTCGAGTGGACGGGAAACGTTGGATAAAGCGTGGGCTCACGGGCAAGTCTCCGGGAATCTAGCGGTTCGTCACGCCGACGCGGCCGGCGCAGCGGGGTGGGATGCGAGCCTGGCGCGCAAGTTCAGCGGCCTTCAAGCAAGCCGGCCTCGCGCAGCGCCTGCTCGACGAGCGGCTGCTGGGGCGCCGTCAGGGGCGTCAGCGGCAAACGCAGCGTGGCGCCGCAGTGGCCGAGCCGCTGCATCGCCCACTTCACCGGTATCGGGTTGGGTTCGCAGAACAGTTGCTTGTGCAGGGGCAGCAGCCGCATCTGGATCTCGGCGGCGCGCTTGGCATCGCCGGCGATCGCCGCCATGCACAGCTCGTGCATAGCGCGCGGCGCGACGTTGGCCGTGACGCTGATGTTGCCGTGCCCGCCGAGCAGCATGAGCGCCACCGCGGTGGGGTCGTCGCCGGAGTAAACGGCGAAGCCTTCGGGCGCTTGCCGGATGAGCCAGCATGCGCGCTCGATGTTGCCGGTGGCCTCCTTCAGGCCCACGACACCCGGCACCTGCGTCAGTCGCAGCACAGTCTCGGGCAGGAGATCGGCCACTGTGCGGCCGGGCACGTTGTAGAGCACCACCGGAATGTCCACCGCTTCGGCGATGGCGCGGAAGTGCCGGTACTGGCCTTCTTGGGTCGGCTTGTTGTAGTAGGGCACGACCTGCAAGGTGCAGTCTGCGCCGACGGTCTTGGCGTACTTCGAGAGTTCGATGGCCTCGCGTGTCGAGTTCGAGCCGGCGCCGGCCATCACCGGCACGCGGCCCGCCACGTGTTCGACCGCCACGCGGATGATCTCGCAGTGCTCTTCGGTGCTGACGGTCGGCGACTCGCCCGTCGTGCCGACCACGCCCAGGCAGTCCGTGCCTTCGGCGATGTGCCAGTCGATCAGGCGGCGCAGGGCGGGGTAGTCGACGCTGCCGTCCTCGAGCATCGGCGTGACGAGCGCGACGATGCTGCCAACGATGGGTTTCATGACGGGGGTCCTCGCAATCGCGGGATTTTAACCAGCCGTCGCTGACGCCGCACCCGATCTCTAGAGTGGATACCGCGGCGGCCCGGCCGTCGCCGCAGGTTCGCGCACGGCTGCGATGCGCTGCACGAAGCGCGGCGGCGCATCGAGGAAGCCGTCTTCGAAACCGAGTACCCGCCAGTCGGCTTGCGGGCCGGCCCGCACGGCGTCGAGCAGTTCGCCGGGCCGCAGAAGGAAGTCGGCGTTCGAGGGCTTGCCGACCGATTCGTTGCCGCGCGCGAAGGTTTCGTAGATCAGGAGCCCGCCGCTGGCCACGCTTGCCAGGATGTCGGGCAGGCGCGGGCGCCACAGGTAGTTGGTGACGACGACGGCCTCGAACTGCCGCGCGCCGATCGGCCAGGGGCCGGCTTCGATGTCGGCAACGATCATCTCGCCGAGCGCATGCAGCGGCTCGAGCGCCGCGGCGTCGCGGTCGATGCCGGTCACGCGGTGGCCCATCGAGGCCAACCAGCGCACGTGCCGGCCGCTGCCGCAGGCCACGTCCAGCACGCTCGCCTGCGGTGCCAGCAGCGCAGCCCATCGCCGCAGCCAGGGCGAGGGAGGCAGGCCGGTGTGCTCGTGCGGCGCAGGCGGGCTCATCGGGCTTGGCTTGCCGTGCCGCTCTCGAGGAGACGAAGGGCCGCTCCCGAGCTCCTCGACCCCCTCGGGAGACGGCCTCGGCGAACCCGGGACCTGGGGGAGTTCAGAAGCAGCTCCACACCCGGTTGGCCAGGTCGACCATGAGGTCCGGCTGCCGGTAAGCCGCAAAGACGCCGGCGAGCACGGCGGCGGCAGCAGCCCACAGCGCGGCACGGCGAAGCGTCGGAGTCTTCATGTGCCCATCATGCCGGCTGCGGCGACCCGCGCTCGATCGCGGTTTCTCGCACCGGCAGGTTGAGCAGGCAGGCCGTCACTCCCAGCGCCACGGCCAGCCACCAGACCACGTCGTAGCTGCCCGTGCTGTCGTAGAGCCGCCCTCCCAGCCATACGCCCAGAAAGCTGCCGATCTGGTGCGACAGGAAGACGAAGCCGCCGAGCATCGAGAAATGCTTGACGCCGAAGATCTGCGCCACGACGGCATTGGTCGGTGGCACCGTGGACAGCCAGAGCACGCCCATCACGGCGGAAAAGACATACACGCTCATCGGCGTGAGCGGCAACAGCAGGAAGGCCGTGATCGCGACCGAGCGCAAGGCATAGATCCAGCTCAGGATGCGCGGCTTGGGCAGGCGCTGGCCCAGCGCGCCGGCCGCATAGGTGCCGAACACGTTGAACAGGCCGATCAGCGCCAGCGCCGTCGTCGCCACGTCGGGCGTGAGGCCGTTGTCCTTCAGGTAGCTGGGCATGTGCACGCCGATGAAAACGACCTGGAAACCGCACACGAAGTAGCCCGCCATCAGCAACTGGAAACTGCGGTAGCCGAAGGCCTCGCGCACCGCCTGCCCGATGCTCTGCTGCTTGCCGATCGGTGCTGGCGCGGCCGGCTCCTTGAGGCCGAAGGCCAGCGGCACGATCGCCAGCGCCACGCAGCCGAGCACGATGAGGGCCTGCTGCCAGCCGAAGCTGCCGATCAGCCAGTTCTCCACCGGCACCATCAGAAACTGGCCGAAGGAGCCTGCGGCCGCCGTGATGCCCATGGCCCACGAGCGCTTCTCGGGCGCCACGTTGCGGCCGATCACGCCATAGACGATGGCGTAGGTGGTGCCCGCCTGGGCCATGCCGATCATCAAACCGGCGCTGCCGGTGAAGGCCAGTCCCGAGGTGGCGAGCGCCATCAGTACCAGCCCGCCGGCATAGAGCAGTGCGCCGGCCAGCAGCACCTTGAAGGCGCCGTAGCGGTCGGCCAGCATGCCGGCGAAGGGGCCCGTCAGGCCCCACATCAGGTTCTGGATCGCCAGCGCGAAGGCGAAGGTCTCGCGCGACCAGCCGCGGTCCATGGTCACCGGTTGCAGCCATAGGCCGAAGCCGTGCCGGATGCCCATCGACAGCGTCACGATGGCGGCGCCGCAGATCAGCACCTGCGTCATGGACAGCGTGGTGCGCGGGGCGGTGGGCAGATTCATGGCGCGCACTTTAGCCAAGCGGCGCCGTTCGCGTGTGTCCCGGCCGCGCGGCAAGGGAATGACCGGGCGGCCCCATCGACTGGCCGTCGATCCCGATCGAATGCTCGATCGACGGCGCGCCGCCCCATTGCGAGCGACGGTCCGCGATCAGCGGCCGCCGAGCCGCCTCAGGGCGCGCTTCAGCGGGCTGCCCGGGCCGTGCGGTGGCCGGTACTCGGGCAGGCTTGCCGTGCCGGTCTTGCTGTGCACCGGCGGCTCGATCGGCCGCTTCTCGATGGCCAGCACGCTGTCGTAGAAGTGCAGCGAATGGGTGCTGCGCGTGAAGTCGTTGACCGCCAGGCGCGCCGGCTGCTGCGAGTGCCATGCGTGCAGTTGGTCAATCAGCCCCTTGCTGTATTCGATGAAGCTCGCGCCGGCACGCAGGCCGCCGCCGAACTCGCGCCGGTAGCAGGTGTGCAGGTCTTCGGCCATGTACACGCCGTTCGGATCGACGCGCGGGTAGAGCTCGTCGAAGCTGCAGCGCAACTGGCTCATCATGTGCCCGCCGTCGTCGAGCACGATGTCGATGCGCGGCATGGCGTCGGCCACAGAGCGCAGGAAAGCGCGGTCTTCCTGGTCGCCGATGAATATCTTCACGCGGTCTTCCTCGAGCTCGCGGCAGGCCGGGTTGATGTCGATGCCGTAGATGCGGGCCTGCGGGCCGAAGTAGTCCTTCCACATCTGCAGCGAGCCGCCCTGGTACACGCCGATCTCGAGCATGTGCACCGGCTGGCCGCGAAATCGCGCGAAGTGGCGTTCGTAGATCTCGAAGAAGTGGTGCCACTTGTGGATCAGCTTGCCGGTGTTGGCGTGGAAGTGGCGCTCGAGGTCGTTCATGGCGGGCGAGTGTAGGAGCTGCAAGGGCGCTCCTTACAATCCGCCGCCTATGGCAAAGCAAGGCAAGTACGCCGAAGAATCGATCCGTGTGCTCAAGGGCCTGGAGCCCGTCAAGCAGCGCCCGGGCATGTACACCCGCACCGAAACGCCGCTGCACATCGTGCAGGAGGTGATCGACAACGCCGCCGACGAGGCGCTCGCCGGTCACGGCCAGCGCATTGCCGTGACGGTGCACACCGACGGCTCGGTGAGCGTGGAGGACGACGGGCGCGGCATCCCCTTCGGCCTGCATCCCGAGGAACAGGTGCCGGTCGTCGAGATCGTTTTCACGCGCCTGCATGCCGGCGGCAAGTTCGACAAGAGTTCGGGCGGCGCCTACAGCTTTTCGGGCGGCCTGCACGGCGTGGGCGTGAGCGTGACCAATGCGCTGTCCACGCGCCTGCAGGTGACGGTGTTTCGCGAAGGCAAGGTCGCCACGCTGGCGTTCGGCAGCGGCGACGTGATCGAGCCGCTGGCCACGCGCAAGGCTGTTGCGGCCGACCGCAGACAGGGCACCAGCGTGCGGGCCTGGCCCGATGCGAAGTACTTCGACACGGTCGAACTGCCCCGGGCCGAGCTGGTGCACCTGCTGCGCAGCAAGGCGGTGCTGATGCCGGGCGTGACCGTGACGCTCGCGACCGAGAAGACGGGCGAGTCGCAGAGCTGGTGCTTCGAGGGCGGCCTGCGCGACTACCTGCTGCAAAGCCTGAACGCCGACCCGGTGATTCCGCTTTTCGAAGGTGCGCACTACGCCCGCGAGACCGAAACCGAGAACTTCGCCGAAGGCGAGGGCGCCGCGTGGTGCGTTGCCTTCACGGAAGAAGGCAACGCGCTGCGCGAGAGCTACGTCAACCTCATCCCCACGATTGCGGGTGGCACGCACGAGTCGGGGCTGAAAGACGGCCTTTTCACCGCGATCAAGGGCTTCATCGACCTGCACTCGCTGCTGCCCAAGGGCGTCAAGCTGATGCCTGACGATGTGTTCTCGCGCGCCAGCTTCGTTCTCTCTGCCAAGGTGCTCGATCCCCAGTTCCAGGGTCAGACCAAGGAACGGCTCAACTCGCGCGACGCGCTGCGCCTCGTCTCGACCTACGTTCGCCCCGCCTTCGAGCTGTGGCTGAACCAGCACGTGGCAGAAGGCAGGAAGCTCGCCGAGCTGGTGATCCGCCAGGCGCAGGCGCGCCAGCGCGCGGGGCAGAAGGTCGAGAAGCGCAAGGGCTCCGGAGTGGCCGTGCTGCCCGGCAAGCTGACCGATTGCGAGAGCCGCGACCTCACGCTCAACGAGCTGTTCCTGGTCGAGGGCGACTCCGCCGGCGGCAGCGCCAAGATGGGCCGGGACAAGGAAACGCAGGCCATCCTGCCGCTGCGGGGCAAGGTGCTCAACTCGTGGGAGGTCGAGCGCGACCGGCTGTTCGCCAACAACGAGATCCACGACATCGCGGTGGCGATCGGCGTCGATCCGCACGGCGCGAACGACACGCCCGACCTGAGCGGCCTGCGCTACGGCAAGGTGTGCATCCTGAGCGACGCCGATGTCGACGGCTCGCACATCCAGGTGCTGCTGCTCACGCTGTTCTTCCGCCACTTTCCCAAGCTGATCGAGGCCGGCAACGTTTTCATCGCCAAGCCGCCGCTCTTTCGCGTGGACACCCCGGCGCGCGGCAAGAAGCCGGCCGCCAAGCTGTATGCGCTCGACGACGGCGAGCTCACCGCCATCCTCGACAAGCTGCGCAAGGAGGGCGCCCGCGAGAACTCCTGGACCATCAGCCGCTTCAAAGGCTTGGGCGAGATGAATGCCGAGCAGTTGTGGGACACCACGCTCAACCCCGAGACGCGGCGTCTGCTGCCGGTGTCGTGGGGCCGGCTGGATTTCGGCGCAACCCAGAGTTCCTTCAACAAGCTGATGGGCAAGGGCGAAGCGGCCTCGCGACGGGCTTTGATGGAGTTGCATGGGGACGAGGTGGAGGTGGACGTGTGAATCCTGCACCCGCCGCCACGCAGCTTCGCCTGCGCCCCACCATGCTGTCCGACCTCGACTTCGTGCTCACCGTCGAGCAGGACCCGGCCTGCCGACCCTTCATCACGCCCTGGGAGCGCACGCAGCACGAGGGCGCGGTGCGTTTCCCCGATTTCCGGCACTTCATCGTCGAGGCGGGCGCGGGCACGCAGGCGGTCGGTTTCGTGATCCTGCAGGGTTGCCGCAGCCGGCATCGCTCGATCGAGCTCAAGCGCATGGTCATCCAGGTGCAGGGGCAGGGCCTGGGGCGCGCCTGCCTGCGCATGCTGGAGCAGATCGCCTTTCGCGACCTGCATGCGCACCGCTTCTGGCTCGACGTGAAGACGAACAACGTGAGGGCCAAGGCGCTGTACGACAGCGAGGGTTTCGTCGAGGAAGGGCGACTGCGCGAATGCGTGCTCAATGAGGAACACGGTGCAACGGGCTACGACTCGTTGATCGTGATGTCGATGCTGGAGAGCGAGTACCGCGAGCGGGGGGAGACCGATCGCTCTCGCAACGCGGGTCGATGAGCGGCACGGCTCTGGCAAGGTGCGTCGGGCTTTGGAGTTCGAGAGCGCGATCCGGAATTCGCTAGCTTTCGCCTCATCCGTTTTGCCATCGTCTTCGTATGGCACGTCACCACAACGAAGGTTCGCGCGCGCGGTCGCAAGGGGCGATGGCGGGAACGCGAACCGATCAATCGAGACAGCAATGGCACGTTCGACCGCAACGGCAGTGAACTGGGTGGAACAAGGACTTGTGCCCGACCGGGTCATCCGGCTGGGCATACGGCGCCTGCTCGCCGAGCGACTCCGTGAGATCGGCGCCGGCGATGCGGCCCTGGCCGCCGAGACCGCGCAGGCCTTCGCCGATTCGCTGTCCGCGGCGCCCCTGGCCTTGCTGCCGCAGAGAGCCAACGAGCAGCACTACGAGGTGCCGGCGGCTTTCTTCACCCAGGTGCTGGGCCGGCACCGCAAGTACAGCGGCTGCTGGTGGCCCGAAGGCGTGAACACGCTCGACGAGGCAGAGTCCGCCGCGCTTGTCTTGACCTGCGCGCGTGCGGAGCTGGCTGACGGGCAACACATCCTCGAGCTGGGTTGCGGCTGGGGCTCGCTCACGCTGTGGATGGCCGAGCGCTATCCGGGTGCGCGGATCACCGCGGTGTCCAACTCGCAATCGCAGCGCGAGCACATCGAGGCCGAGGCGGCGCAGCGCGGTCTGGTCAACGTGCGCGTCATCACCTGCGACATGAACCACTTCGACACCGACGAGCGCTTCGACCGCGTGGTCTCCGTCGAGATGTTCGAGCACCTGCGCAACTGGCCCGAAGCCTTCCGCCGGGTGTCCGGCTGGCTGGCGCCGCAGGGCCGCTTCTTCATGCATGTGTTCGCGCACCGCAGCACGCCCTACGCCTTCGTCGAGCGCGACGCGAGCGACTGGATGAGCCGCCATTTCTTCTCGGGCGGCATGATGCCGAGCGACGACCTGCCGCTGCGGTTCCAGCAGCACCTCGGCCTCGTGCGGCGCTGGCGCTGGGACGGCACGCACTACCAGCGCACGGCGCAGGCCTGGCTGGCCAACATGGATGCGCGCCGAGCCGCCGTCTGGCCGGTGCTGGAGCAGACCTATGGACGTGCCGGCGCCTCGGTGTGGTGGATGCGCTGGCGGCTGTTCTTCATGTCCTGCGCGGAGCTGTTCGGCTACGACGGCGGACAGCAATGGTGGGTCAGTCACTACCTCTTCGAGCGGCGGGCATGAGCCGCAGCCGTCTCGCTGCGCTGCCGAGCCGTTTCGGGCGTCCTTCGTCGCCCCGAGACGCCTTCGCGTCGATCGCAGGGGCAAGCTCGTGAGCTTCGACGCTGCCGTTCACGGCCTCCCGCTTCCCGCGCGCTCTGCAGAGCCGACGCGCGGCTGGGTGCTCGCCAACGTGGCGCTGATGCAGGCCGGCTGGTTCGCCTGCGTGCTCGGTGCCGCGAAGGGCTGGCCGGCGCTGGGCACGGCGGCGGTCGGGGCGATCCTTCTCTGGCACCTCTGGCGCACGCCGTATCCGCGGCGCGAGGCCATGCTCGTCGGCGCCGTGCTGGCGCTCGGCGCCGCGTTCGACGGCACCGTGCTGGCCGCCGGTGCCGTGGCTTATCCGAACGGGCAGTGGTTCGCCTGGCTCACGCCGCACTGGATGCTCGCGCTGTGGGCGCTGTTCGCCGTGTCGCTCAACGTCTCGCTGCGCTGGCTCCGGCAGCGCTGGGCACTGGCCGCGCTGCTGGGTGCGGTGGCGGGTCCGCTGTCGTATCTGGCCGGCGTGCGCCTCGGTGCGGCGCGCTTCATCGACGAGCCGCTCGCCCTGGCTTTGCTCGGCCTGGGCTGGGCGTTGACGATGCCGGCGCTGCTGGTGCTGGCGGAGCGCTTCGACGGCGTGGCGCCGCTGCCGAATGAGGAGCCTGTCGATGGGTGACTGGGTTTCCGCGCTGGGCGGGGTCGGCGCATCGGGCGGCTGGTCGGTGGCGCTGCTCGGCCTGGCGGCCAGCGCCGCGATCGCGTTGCTGACGTGGTTCGCGAGTCTTGCCTACCGCGATGCGAGCCTGGTGGACCGCGTGTGGTCGCTGTGCATCGTGGGCGCCGGCTTTGCGTACGCGGCCGCTTTGCCGCAAACGGGACCGCGCACGGCCTGGATGCTCGCCGTGGCGGGCCTGTGGGCGCTGCGGCTGTCGCTCTACATCACCTGGCGCAACTGGGGCGAGCCGGAAGACCGCCGCTACCAGGCGATCCGTGCGCGCAACGAGCCGCATTTCGCGCTCAAGAGCCTGGTCCTCGTGTTCGCGCTGCAGGCGGTGCTGGCGTGGATCGTCTCGGCGCCGCTGCTGGCCGGGGTTTCAGCCTCGCGGGGATGGTCGGCGCTGGACACGGTCGGCTTCATGATCGCCGCTTTCGGCCTGGTTTTCGAGACCACCGCCGACTGGCAGATGGCGCGCTTCAAGGCCGACCCTGCCCACCAGGGGCGCGTGATGGACCGCGGCCTGTGGCGCTACAGCCGCCATCCCAACTACTTCGGCGAGTGCTGCGTGTGGTGGGGCCTGTACCTCATGGCGCTTGCGGCCGGCGGCGCGTGGAGCATCGTCTCGCCGCTGCTGATGACGGTGCTGCTGCTGAAGGTGTCGGGCGTGAGCCTGTTGGAGAAAGACATCGGCGAGCGCCGCCCCGGCTACCGGGACTACGTGGCGCGCACCAACGCCTTCGTGCCGGGACCGCCGCGCAAGGCGGCATCGTGATGCTTCGCGCGCGCTGCGGATGGCGCGCTGGCAGCCGGAGGGGGGATATCCGGGCCGGCGCTGTCGTCGGTCGGCTCCGGCATGTCACGGCACTGCTGGTGCTGGCTTCGTCAGCCGCGGCGGCCGGTGCACAAGGGCCGTCGGTGCGGCCGGGGGTGCCGGTGTCGGGGAAGGGTGATGTCGCGGCTGTTCCGGCCGTCGCAAATGCGGGGCCGTGGAAGTTCCGCGTGCTGCTCGACGGAAAGCCCATCGGCCATCACCACTTCACCTTGCAGCAGGGGGGCGACGCCCGCACGCTGAAGAGCGAAGCGCGCTTCGACGTCAAGCTGCTCGGCCTGACGGTGTACAGCTACCGCCACACGGCCACGGAGCACTGGCAAGGCGGCTGCCTCGCCGAACTCGACGCCCGCACCGACGACGACGGCACCGTCTCCACGGTCCAGGCCCGCCGCGAGGGCGAGGCGCTGACTGTCACCGGCACGCAGGGCAGCCGCTCGCTCGAAGGCTGCGTGCTGAGCTTCGCCTACTGGAACCCTTCGATCCTCGATCAGACCCGCCTGCTCAATGCGCAGACCGGCAAGGAAGAGGCGGTGCGCATCGAGTCGCTCGGCATCAAGAACATCGAAGTGGCCGACGGCAGCGTGCCGGCGCGGCACTACCGCATCACCGGCGTCGATCAGCCGATCGAACTCTGGTACTCGCAGCAGGGCGACTGGCTGGCGCTGGAGTCCACGGTGTCGCGTGGGCGCAGGCTGAGCTATCGGCGCGAGTAGCGAAGAGACCGAGGACGTCCGAGATATACACTCTTGAAGCTGTATATCCAATGGATCGGAGTTCGTATGCAGGTTTCCAAGTGGGGCAACAGCCTGGCGGTGCGCCTGCCGGCGGCAGTGGTCGAAGTCCTCGGGCTCAAGGAGGGGGACGACATCGAGATCGAGGTCGCCGAGCCGCAACGCCTCCGTGTTCGCCGCGTGTCCGAAGGCGCACGGCAAGCCTTGGCGCGCCTGCGCGCCTACCGGGGCCGCATGCCGGCGGACTTCAAGTTCGACCGGCTCGAAGCCAACGAGCGCGACCGTTGACTGCTGCCTCCCCCCGGCCGTTTGTCGATACCAACGTCCTGCTTTACCTGTTGTCGGGTGAAGAGGCGAAGGCCGACAAGGCCGAAGCCCTGCTCGCGGGCCGCATCACGATCAGTGTTCAGGTACTCAATGAGTTCGCCAATGTGGCGCGGCGCCGTCTCGGACTGGAGTGGCGTGAGCTGGTCGAGGTTCTGCGCGATATCCGAAGCTTTTCGCAGGTGCTGCCCATCACCGAAGAAACCCACGACCGCGGTCTGGCCCTGGCCGAGCGCTATCGGCTCTCGCTGTACGACTCGATGATCGTGGCGAGTGCGCTCGTGGCAGGCTGCTCCGTGCTGTACAGCGAAGACATGCACAACGGCTTGCGCATCGAGCGCAGCCTGACCATCCGCAATCCATTCTTCCTATGAGCGATTTGTTCGACGATCTTCCCGCCGCAGGCTTCGGTGGTGCCATCACGCTGGCCGACTACGCCGAGCGCGCCTACCTCGAATACGCCCTGTCGGTCGTGAAAGGCCGCGCGCTGCCCGACGTGTGCGACGGCCAGAAACCCGTGCAGCGCCGCATCCTCTACGCGATGGAGCGCCTGGGCCTGGCCTTCACCACGCCGGGCGGCCCGAAGGCCATGAAGAGCGCGCGCGTGGTCGGCGACGTGCTCGGCCGCTACCACCCGCACGGCGACACCGCCGCCTACGACGCGCTGGTTCGCATGGCGCAGGATTTCTCGCAGCGCTATCCGCTCATCGACGGCCAGGGCAACTTCGGCTCGCGCGACGGCGACGGCGCGGCGGCCATGCGCTACACGGAAGCGCGCCTCGCGCCCATCACACGCCTGCTGCTCGACGAGATCGACGAGGGCACGGTCGATTTCATCGCCAACTACGACGGCTCGACGCAGGAGCCGCGGCAACTGCCCGCGCGCCTGCCCTTCGTGCTGCTCAACGGCGCCAGCGGCATCGCGGTCGGCCTGGCCACCGAGGTGCCGAGCCACAACCTGCGCGAGGTCGCGGCTGCGGCCATTGCGCTCATCAAGAACGAGAAGCTGGCCGACGACGAACTGCATGCGCTGCTGCCCGGCCCCGACTATCCGGGCGGCGGCCAGATCATCAGCGCCGAGGCCGACATCCGCGAGGCCTACCGTACGGGCCGCGGCTCGCTCAAGGTGCGCGCGCGCTGGAAGATCGAGGACCTGGCGCGTGGCCAGTGGAACCTCGTCGTCACCGAACTGCCGCCGGGCGTGAGCACGCAAAGGGTGCTCGAGGAGATCGAGGAGCTCACCAATCCCAAGGTGCGCGCCGGCAAGAAGGCCGTCTCGGCCGAGCAGGCGCAGCTCAAGACGACGGTGCTCACCGTGCTCGACGCGGTGCGCGACGAGTCGGGCAAGGAGGCCGCGGTGCGGCTCGTGTTCGAGCCCAAGAGCCGCACGGTCGAGCAGCAGGAACTGATCAACGTGCTGCTGGCGCACACCAGCCTGGAGACTTCGGCGCCGGTCAACCTCACGATGGTGGGGGCCGACGGCCGGCCGACGCAGAAGAGCCTGCGGCAGATGCTGACCGAGTGGATCGGTTTTCGCCTCGCCACGGTGCAGCGCCGCACGCGCCACCGGCTCGGCAAGGTGCTGGACCGCATCCACATCCTCGAAGGCCGGCAGCTCGTGCTGCTCAACATCGACGAGGTGATCCGCATCATCCGCGCGGCCGATGAACCCAAGCCGGCGCTGATCGAGCGTTTCGGCCTGAGCGAACGGCAGGCCGAAGACATTCTCGAGATCCGCCTGCGCCAGCTGGCGCGGCTGGAGGCGATCAAGATCGAGCAGGAGCTGAAGGACCTGCGGGTCGAACAGGGCAGGCTCGAGGACATCCTGAACAGCCCGGCCTCGCTGCGTCGCACGGTCGTCAAGGAGATCGAGGCCGATGCCAGACAGCATGGCGACGATCGCCGCACGCTGATCCAGGCCGACAAGCGGGCGGTGGCGGAGGTCAGGGTGATCGACGAGCCGGTCACGGTGGTGATCAGCGCCAAAGGCTGGGTGCGTGCGCGCCAGGGCCATGGGCACCCGGTGGCGAGCTTCGCCTTCAAGGCGGGCGACTCGCTCTACGGCACCTTCGAGTGCCGCACCATCGATGCGCTGCTCGTCTTCGGCTCCGCGGCGAACGGCGCCGGCCGCGTGTACAGCGTGCCGGTGGCCGCCTTGCCGAACGCTCGCGGCGACGGACAGCCGATCACCTCCATGATCGATCTGGAAGCCGGCACCCAGCCGCTGCACTACTTCGCCGGTCCGGCGGAGGCGACCCTGCTGCTTGCCAACACCGGCGGCTACGGGCTCCTGGCGAGAGTGGGCGATCTGCTCGCTCGCCAGCGCGGCGGCAAGAGCTTCCTGAGCCTGGCCGAGGGCGACAAGCCGCTGCCGCCGAGCCGCACGGACGGCGCGGCGCAGGTCGCCTGCCTGAGCCTCGCGGGCCGCCTGCTGGTGTTCGCGCTCGACGACCTGAAGCTCCAACCGAAAGGCGGCCGCGGACTGACCTTGATGGACCTCGACGTCAAGGATGCGTTGGTCAGCGTGGCCGCCTTCGAGAAAACGCTGCGGGTCATGGGCAGCGGTCGTGCAGGCAAGGCCCGGGACGAGACGCTGGGCGCCGCCGCGTTGGCGGCCTACCGCGGTGCGCGTGCCCGCAAGGGCAAGCCGGCGGAGCTGGGTTTCAAGCCGACGCTGTTGCTGCGCGCCTGACGCAAGCGGGTTTCATTTGCCGCGCGCCACCGGCCTCGCGCGCTTGGCCGGGCTCACGCCGGGCTTGGCCGTCGTGGCCGAAGATCCGGTGGCCCGTGCGCCAATGCGGTGGCGGCGGATCGGCGCATCCGGCTGGGCGGTCGCGGGCCGCACGCTGTCGGCGCGCTCGGGCGGCGCCACCACGCCGGCGGGCGGTTGCACCGGCACGCTGGGCCACAGCGAGCGCCAGTAGCGCCACCAGTCCTCGGTGACGTGAGCCGTTTGCTGCCAGAAATCGCGCTGCGCCTGAACGATGGCCTGCGGCGACCACAGCACCGCGTCGCGCACCGGTTCGGCCTTCGGTGCGGCGGCGTTGTCGGAGGAAGGGGGGAACCAGAAACGCCAGGGGGTCATGCTCGTCTCCTTCGGCGCCCCGTGCGCCAGTCTGTAGCTTAGGCCTTGCGGGATGACAGCCGAGTCGAACCTGCGAACGGTGTGCGGGTTTGACGCGATCGCCACCGAGGCGGCCCGCCGTGCCGTGGCGTCAGCCGCGCAGCTTGCGTTCACGCAGCAGCCACAGCGCGATGAGCGCGATGAGCGCGAACAGCGCACCGCTCCACACCTCGAAGGGCAAGCCCAGCAGCCGCGCACTCGCCGCTTCCATGCAGGTGGCCGTCACCTGAAACAAGAAGGGCAGGGCGGTTTCCAGGCCGGTTGCGGAAAGAAAGCGATCGGCCAGCGTGAAGGCACAGCTCGCGTCCTTGGCCGCAACCCGGTGCTGGAACACGGCCGAAGCCACGCCGCCGATCGCGAGCACCAGCACGCCGAGGGTGCTCAGCAAGCTCGCGGTTCGCGCCGCCATCGCCCAGCCGATCAATGCGACCGCTGCGATGGCAAGGTACAGCACCCGCTGGAAGATGCACCAGGGGCAGGGCAGCATGCCGAAGACGTGCTGCGCGAGCAGTGCGCCGCCCACCGCAAGCAGGCACACCAGCGCGATGAGCGCCAGCACCCCGCGCGGCATGCGGTGAAAGACGCTGCCGCGCGGTTTCAACGCCCGCCTCTGGGCGCACCGCCCGTCGGGCTTTCCACGTCGCGGTCGTCGGTGCTCAAGGCGCCACCTCGGCAATCAACTCGATCTCCACGCAAGCGCCCATCGGCAACTGCGCCACCCCGAAGGCGCTGCGAGCGTGCGCGCCGCGCTCGGACCCGAACACCTGCACCATCAGCTCCGAGGCGCCGTTGGTGACGAGATGGTGCTCCGTGTAGTCGGCGCTGCTGTTGACGAGGCTCAGCAGCTTGACGATGCGCCGCACGCGCTCGAGATCGCCCACCGCCGCCTGCAGCGTGCCGAGCAGATCGACCGCGACCGCGCGCGCGGCGGCCTTGCCGGCCTCGGTGGCGAGGTTCGCGCCGAGCTGTCCGACCAGCGGTTTGCCGGCCTGCCGGGCGATGTGCCCGGACAGAAAGACCAGGTTGCCGGTCTGAACGAAGGGCACGTACGCGGCGGCCGGAACAGCCACCGGCGGCAGCTCGATGCCGAGCTCCTGAAGGCGTTGCGCGATGGTCATGAGGGGGCTCCTGAGCGGGGGAGCGGCATCGTACCGCGGGGGGATATCACCCGCGAAGAGCCGCTTCTAGACTGCCGCATGTCACCCGGCGCACGGCTCATCGCGACAGGACTGGCCGTCCTCGCGGGCAGCGCGGCGCAGTTGCGGCAGCCGGCGTTGTGGGTGCCGTTCGCTTACGCGGTGCTGATCGCGGTGGCCTTGTTCTCCCTGGCCGGTGCGTGGCTGATGCGGCTGCAGTATCGCCAGGCGCCGCTTCTGATCGTGCTGGTTTGCGTCGCGGCCCTGGGCTTCGCGGCGACCGGCCTGCGGGCCGGGCAGCGGCTGGGCGATGCGCTCGCCGCAGAACTCGAGGGCCGCGATGTCGCCGTCATCGGCACGATCGCGAGCCTGCCGCAGCACTCTCCGGGTGCGTGGCGCTTCGTTTTCGAGGTGGACTCTGCGCGCCTGGACGACCTGCCGGTCGCCCTGCCGTCGCGGCTTGCGCTCGGCTGGTATGCGCGCGGCGACGAGCCGCTGCCCGACCTGCGCGCAGGCCAGCGCTGGCAGCTTGCCGTGCGCCTGAAGCGCCCGCACGGCCTGGCCAATCCGCACGGCTTCGACTACGAGCTGTATCTCTTCGAGCGGGGCGTGCGCGCCACCGGCTACGTGCGCATGGTGAGCGGTGCCGTCAACGAGTTGCTGACCGAGCGCGCCGGTCACGCGATCGACCGCGCCCGGCAGACCGTGCGCGATGCGATCGCCGAGCGCGTCGCCGATCCGGCCACGGCGGGCGTGCTCGCCGCGCTGGCCATCGGCGACCAGGCCGCGATCGAGCGCGAAGACTGGGCGCTCTACCGCGACACCGGCGTGGCTCACCTCATGTCGATCAGCGGACTGCATGTGACCATGTTCGCGTGGATCGCCGGCCTGGCCGGCGGCTGGCTGTGGCGGCGCAGCGGACGCGCGATGCTGCACTGCGCTGCGCCCACGGCGGCACGCTGGGTCGGTCTGGCAGCAGCGCTCGTCTACGCCATCGTCGCCGGCTGGGGTGTGCCGGCGCAGCGTACGGTGCTGATGCTGGCCACCACCACGCTGATCGGCGCGGCCGGCTTGCGCTGGGGGTGGCCGCTGGTGTGGATGTGCGCGGCCGTGGTGGTGACGCTGATCGATCCGTGGGCGCTGCTGCAGCCGGGCTTCTGGCTGTCGTTCGTTGCCGTCGGCTTGCTGCTTGCCTCCGGGCAGGCGCGCGGCCTCGTGCGAGCGGGCAGTGGGCTCGAGGCGGCAGGTGAGGGCGCTTCGGCGGCGCAGAGAAAAGCCCCAGGTTCGCCCGGGCACGAGGCCGTGTCGCGCTGGCCCGTGCACACGGAGACGTCCGCACCGCAGGGCCTGAACGGCGCCGTGCCCGCTCGAACGCGGCTGCGCGTGCTGCGCTGGGGCGTCCGGGGAGGCCGCCAGTTCGGCGGCGTGCTGGCGGGCGGCTTGCGCACCCAGGCGGTGGCTGCCCTCGGCCTGGCGCCGCTGAGCCTGGTGTTCTTCCAGCAGCTTTCGCTGGTCGGTTTCGTGGCCAATCTGGCGGCCGTTCCGCTCGTCACGCTGCTGGTCACGCCGCTGGCACTGCTCGGTGTGCTGCTACCCGGCTTATGGCCGGTGGCCGGCGCGCTCGTCGAGACGCTCGATGCCCTGTTGCGCGGACTGGCCGGATCCGGCGTTGCCGTCTGGTCGGTTGCCGCAGCGGCACCCTGGGCGGTGGCTTGTGGCTTGCTCGGCGGCGCGCTGGCGCTGCTGCCACTTCCTTGGCGCGTGCGCCTGCTGGCCTTGCCGCTGGTGTTGCCGCTGCTCGTCCCGGCGGTGACGCGGCCGCCGGAGAACGCCTTCGAGCTGACTGCGATCGATGTGGGCCAGGGCACCTCGGTGCTCGTGCGCACGGCGCGGCACAGCCTCCTGTTCGATGCGGGGCCGCAGTACTCGGCCGAGTCGAACGCGGGCGAGCGTGTGCTGGTGCCGCTGCTGCGCGCACTCGGCGAGCGCCGGCTCGACATGCTCATGCTGAGCCACCGCGACAGTGACCATGTGGGCGGCGCCGCGGCCTTGTTCCGTGCCTTGCCGGTGGGCACACTCGCCAGCTCGCTCGAAGCCGGCCATCCGCTGCTCGCGCTCGCCGGCGAGCGGGGCGCGCGCATCGACCGCTGCGAGGCCGGACAGCGCTGGTCGTGGGACGGCGTGAGCTTCGAGGTGCTGCACCCGCGGTGGCAGACGGTGCCGAAGACGGCTTCGGCAGGTAGCGCCAAACCCAACGCGCTGAGCTGCGTGCTGCGCATCGCAGGGCGCTGGGGCGCCGCGGAGCGCAGCGCGCTGCTCAGCGGCGACATCGAGCGGCCCCAGGAAGCGAGCCTGTTGTCGCACGACGGCGACCGGCTCGCCAGCGAGGTGCTGCTGGTGCCCCACCACGGCAGCAAGACGTCGTCGAGCCCGCTCTTTCTCGACGCGGTCGCGCCGCGCGTGGCCATCGTGCAGGCCGGGTATCGCAATCGCTTCGGGCACCCGGCGCCAGCCGTGCTGGCGCGTTACGAGGCGCGCGGCATCGCCGTGCTCGCAAGCGCGCGGTGCGGCGCCTGGCGCTTCGGGCCGCAGGGCGAGGTCTGCCGGCGCGACGAGGCCCGCCGCTACTGGCACCACCCGGATGCGACCGAACTGCAGACGCATTCGTCCGGTCCGGCCGCGCCCTCCTGAGGGCCCCTGAGCGCTCCCGCCGCCGTGCCACCGCCCGACTGAACAAGCCACCGGCTTGGCACAATCCCTGCTAATTGCCTGCAGCGTGGGGGACGCACGATGACGATGTACGACGAGATGCATGCGGCAGGCCGGCAGGTGCGGGAGCACTACCTCGGCTATGACCGCTGGCTCGCTGAGCAGCCCCACGCCGCCATGCAGCGCCGCCGCGACGAGGCCGAGATGATCTTCCGCCGCGTCGGCATCACGTTCGCGGTGCACGGCGCCAAGAACGAGGGCGCGCAGCCCGACGACGGCGGCACCGAGCGGCTGATCCCCTTCGACCTGATCCCGCGCATCATCCCGGCGCACGAATGGCGCGAACTCGAGCGCGGGCTGAGGCAGCGCGTCGCGGCGCTCAACCGCTTCGTGCACGACGTCTATCACGACCAGGAGATATTGCGGGCGGGCGTGGTGCCGGCCGAGCAGGTGCTCGGCAACGCACAGTTCAGGCCGGAGATGATGGGCGTGGAGGTGGCCGGGGGCGTGTACTCGCACATCGCCGGCATCGACATCGTGCGCGCCGCGCGGCCCGACGGCAGCGGCAGCTACTACGTGCTCGAGGACAACCTGCGCGTGCCCAGCGGCGTGAGCTACATGCTCGAGAACCGCAAGATGATGATGCGGCTCTTCCCCGAGCTGTTCGGGGGTCACCGCATCGCCCCGCTGGCCCACTACCCCGACCTGCTGCTCGACACGCTGCGCTCGGTGGCGCCGGCCGGTGTGGTCGAGCCGACCGTGGTGGTGCTCACGCCCGGCATGTACAACAGCGCCTACTTCGAGCACGCCTTCCTGGCGCAGCAGATGGGGATCGAGCTGGTCGAGGGACAAGACCTCTTCGTGCGTGACCGGTACCTGTACATGCGCACCACGCAGGGCCCGCGGCGCATCGACGTGATCTACCGCCGCATCGACGACGACTTCCTCGACCCCCTGGCCTTCCGGCCCGACAGCACGCTCGGCTGTGCCGGCCTGCTGGACGTCTACCGGGCGGGCAACGTCACGCTTGCCAATGCCGTCGGCACCGGCGTGGCCGACGACAAGTCGATCTACCCCTACGTGCCCGCGATGATCGGGTTCTACCTGGGCGAAAAGCCGATCCTCGAGAACGTGCCGACGCACCTGTGCCGCAAGCAAGACGATCTGCAGTACGTGCTTGCGCACCTGGGCGAGCTGGTCGTCAAGGAAGTGCACGGTGCGGGCGGCTACGGCATGCTGGTCGGGCCGGCCGCCAGCGGCGCGCAGATCGCGGCGTTCCGCGAGCGGCTCCTCGCCAACCCGGGCAACTACATCGCGCAGCCGACGCTGGCGCTGTCGACCTGCCCGACCTTCGTCGCCAGCGGCATCGCGCCGCGCCACATCGACCTGCGGCCCTTCGTGCTGTCGGGCCGGACGGTGCAGATGGTGCCGGGCGGCCTGACGCGCGTGGCGCTCGAGGACGGATCGCTGGTGGTCAATTCGTCGCAGGGCGGCGGGACCAAGGACACCTGGGTGCTGGAAGCCTGAAACGCGGAGATCCCGATGCTGTCGCGCACTGCCGATCACCTGTTCTGGATGGCCCGCTACACCGAGCGGGCCGAAAACACGGCGCGCATGCTCGACGTCAACTACCAGATGTCGCTCCTGCCGCAGCCCGTCTCGTCCTCGGAGCAGGGCTGGCGGGGCCTGCTCAGCATCTCCGAGCTGACGCCCGACTATCACCGCCGCTTCGAGAAGATCGCCGCGCGCGAGGTGATGGACTTCATGGTGCGCGATGCCGGCAACCCGTCGAGCATCCACTCATGCCTGAGCGCGGCGCGCGAGAACGCCCGCGCGGTGCGCGGCACGCTGACCACCGAGGTCTGGGAGACCGCCAACACCACGTGGCTGGAGTTCAAGCGCCTCATCGCCGGGGGCGCCCTGGCGCGCGATCCCTCCGAGCTGTTCGAGTGGGTCAAGTTCCGCTCGCATCTCTCGCGCGGCGTGACGCTCGGCACCATGCTGCAGGACGAGAGCTTTCACTTCCTGCGCGTGGGCACCTTCCTGGAGCGCGCCGACAACACCGCGCGGCTGCTCGACGTGCGCTTCCATTCGGCGCAAAGCGAGTTCTTCGGCGTGCGCGACGGCAAGGAGCCGGCCGCGGCCGATTTCTATCACTGGAGCGCGATCCTGCGTTCGGTCTCGGGCTTCGAGGTCTACCGCAAGGTCTATCGCAACGTGATCCTTCCGGAGAAGGTGGCCGAACTGCTGATCCTGCGCCCGGACATGCCGCGCTCGCTCGCCGCCTGCATGAACGAGATGGTGAGCAACCTGCAGTGCGTCGCCAACGAGCAGAGCGCCGAAACGCTGCGCCGCGCCGGCCGACTGCGCGCCGACCTGGGTTTCGGGCGCATCGACGAGATCCTGGCCACGGGCTTGCACGCGTTCCTGACCCAGTTTCTCGATCGGGTGAGCGATGTGGGCGTGGGCATCAGCCGGGACTTCCTGGTCCCAGGCTAAGAGGACGCGGGCTTGCGCTTGGGGTTTCTGGCGGAGGCCGGGACGGTCGCTGCCGCTGTTTTCAAGGGCGAATTCACCTGCTTTGCGGGGATTCTTGGGGGCTCGTAGCCCTTGATTCGCGCCTGTCGCCTAGGCGACAATTTCGCGTTATGAATCAAGTTGTCACAGTCCAACAAATCGGCGGGGTCCGCGCAGCGAATCGGGTCGTGAAGCGAATCACCCGCCGCGACCGTTTCCTGGCGGTCATGCAGCAGGTCGTGCCCTGGGACCGCCTCGCGGAAGCCGCAGAACCGCACTGGCCCCGCCCGCGCGAAGGTGCCCGGGTCCGCGTGACGGTCGCTTTGCCTTGCATGCTGCGGCTGTACTTCGTGCAGCAGTGGTACGCACTCGCCGACGACGCACTCGAAGACGCCCTGCACGACTCCGTTGCACTGCGCCGCTTCGTGGGCATCGATCTCGCGACCGAAAGCGTGCCCTGCGCGAGCACCGTGCTCGAGTTCCGTCGCCTGCTGCACGGCCAGTCGCTGCTGCGCACGCTGCTCGTCGAGATCGACAACCACCTGCGCTGTCAGGGCCTCCTCATGAAGCCGGGCAGCATGAGCGAAGCCGCCATCGTGGCGGTGGACAACGCCGTGCGGGCCCGCTGCGCCTAGCGTCGGCTCCGTCGTCCGCACGAGGCGGCGGTCGAGGCTTCCTCAGACGTTGCTGGTGGCCCGCACCTCGTCGATCGTCGTCAGGCCCTGCAGCACCTTCTCGATGCCGTCCTGGCGCAAGGTGCGCATGCCTTCGTGCAGTGCAACGGCCTGCAGTTCCTCGGCGCGCCCGCCGGTCTGGATCAGCCGGCGGATCTCCCGCGAGACCGGCATCAGCTCGTGGATGCCGTGGCGGCCCCGAAAGCCGGTCTGCATGCAGGCCGTGCAGCCATGGCTCTCGAAGTGCATCAGGCGCCCGTCTTTGCCGAAGCGGCCCAGCCAGTCGCTGCGCACGGTTTCGCGCGGCGGGCTCGTGCCCGAGGCCTGCTGAACGAAGAGGTGGTCGTCGAGCAGTTCCTCGCACTCCGCCTCGGTGAGTGGGCGGGCGGTGCGGCACTCCAGGCACAGCTTTCGAACCAGGCGCTGCGCGGCCACGAGCAGGAGCGCGTCGGCGAAATTGAACGGGTCCATGCCCATGTCGAGCAGGCGCGTCACCGTTTCCGGCGCGCTGTTGGTGTGCAGCGTTGACAGCACGAGATGGCCTGTCAGCGACGCCTCGATGGCAGTGCGCGCGGTCTCGCCGTCCCGGATCTCACCGACCATGATCACGTCGGGATCGGCACGCAGGAATGCGCGCAGCGCCTTGGCGAAGGTCCAGTCGATCTTGGCGTTGACCTGCACCTGGCGCAGGCCGTGCTGCGTGATCTCGATCGGATCCTCGGCTGTCCAGATCTTGCGTTCCGGCACGTTGATGTGGCTGAGCGCCGAATGCAGCGTGGTGGTCTTGCCCGAGCCCGTGGGGCCCACGCACAGCACCAGGCCGTAGGGCCGCTCCATTGCTGTCTTGAGCTGGCCGAGATGGCGCGCGCTCAGGCCCAGCTTGTCCACCGCGACCGGCCTGGCCGAGGTGAGCAGACGCATCACGACGTCTTCGAGCCCGTTGTTGGTGGGAATGGTCGCCACGCGCAGCTCGAAGCGGTGCTGCGCCGAAAACCGGTTGAAGTTGATCTTGCCGTCCTGGGGCTTCCTGCGCTCGGAGATGTCGAGGTCGCACATGACCTTGATGCGGCCGATGATGGCGGCGCGGTAGGTGTGCGGCAGCTCGAGGTAGGGGCTCAGCACGCCGTCCTTGCGGAAACGGATCTTGAGCTTGTCCTTGCCGGGGTAGTTCTCGATGTGGATGTCGCTCACGCCCTGATTCCACGCCTCGATGATCATCGTGTGGATCAGGCGCACGAGCGAGTTGTCGCTCTGCTCGATCGGCTTTTCGCTCTCGGTCTTGACGCGGTCGGCGCCTTCGCGCTCGAGGTTCTCGAGCAGCTTGCCGGCGTCGGCTGGCTCGAAATCGAATCCGCTCGCGTCGATGGGGGCGCCGTAGCCACCGGCCACTTCGCTGCCGATGCGGGCATAGGCGCCCGCCAGCGCGGCCTCCATGTCGCTCGCGCTGGCCAGTACCGGCGCGACCTTGCACTGGGTGGCGAACTCGATCTCGTCGATCAAGGCGCGGCGCGACGGGTCTTCCATGGCCACCACGAGCGTGGAATCGCGCAGCAGCAGCGGCAAGGCGCCCAGCCGCCTGGCGACCGCATAGGGCAGCTTGCGCAGCGCCTCCGACTCCGCGGGAAAGGCGCCGGCATCGACCATCGGATAGCCCATCTTGCGTGACAGCGCCGTTTGCAGGTCGGCGCGCGACACGCAGCCCAGGCGGATCAGCAACTCGCCGATGGGCACGCTGCGGTCGGTCTTTTGCTGCTCCAGCGCCTGCTGAAGCTGACTCTGGTTGATGAGCCCCAGCGCGATGAGCGCCTCGCCGATGCGAACCATCGGCATCTTGCCTTGCTGCGCGATCGCGGCCACGAGCTGATCCGGCGTGACGATGCGCTGCAGGACGAGGATGTCGCCGAGCTTTTGCGTGCGCAGCTCGGCCTGCACCTGCGCCGCCTGCTCGACCTGCTCGCGCGTGGCGACCCGACTCTCGACCAGCAACTCGCCCACGCGGGCGCCGATCTCGCGGCTCGCGAGGGCCTCGGACGGCACGAACAGGCGCGTGACGCGGCCGTCCTCGCCTGTGGGCGGAAACAGGAACAGGCCGAATTCGGTGTCCACATGACCGAGGGTTTCGCCTTGCAGCGTGCCGCCCGCCTTGAACACCAGGCTGAAACGGCTGCGCGACCGGTGCTCCAGCACGTCGGCATGCGGGTCGCTGCGGCGCGTGGCTGCGGGCGCGAGCGGCTCGGTCAGGACCAGGCTGCGGAACTGGGCGAACTGCAAGGGCAGGGTGGTGCGCGCCGGCGGGATCTGCACGTTGGCGACCTGCTGCTCGGGCATGAACAGCATCAGCCGGCCGCTGACCGTCTTGCCGTTGAGCCCTTCGATCGCGCAGGCCTGCGGGCCGTTCAGCGCGGCCGGCGGGTAGGCGGCGAAGGGCGGCGTCGGCCAGACGAAGCCGGCCGCGCGGCCCGCAGCAGGGGCCGCGATCAGAGGCGCCCGCTCAGCGCGTGGTGCGAGCGTGAGGTTCGGCGACGGTTGCGAAAGGTCGGTCATGGGCGTGTCCAGTCGGTGCTGCTTCGAGAGACCCGGGGCCTGCCGGCCGCGCGAATCCCCGTCGTATCCTAGGCAGCCGGGCGCTGACCGAAGCGCGCAAATGCGCCCCTGGCCGGTGCCACTTCGGGCCTTGCCACCACACCGGCGCGGGACGGCGCCAGAGCAAGAAGGCACATGTCCACACACGATCCGAGTTCGACCGGCTGGCAGTTCTGGATCGATCGCGGCGGCACCTTCACCGACGTGATCGGCCGCGCCCCGGATGGCCGGCTGGCCACTGTCAAGCTGCTCAGCGAGAACCCGCAGCACTACGCCGATGCGGCGGTGGCCGGCATTCGCCGGCTGCTCGGGGCGGCGCCGGACGAGCCCCTCGACGCCCGCCGCATCGCCTGCGTGAAGATGGGCACGACGGTGGCCACCAACGCGCTGCTCGAACGCCGGGGCGAGCCCACGGTGCTCGTCACCACGCGCGGTTTTCGCGACGCGCTGCGCATCGCCTATCAGGCCCGGCCGCGCCTGTTCGACCGGCACATCGTGCTGCCTGAACTGCTCTACGCCCGGGTCGTCGAGGCGGTCGAGCGCATCGGTGCGCACGGCGAGACGATCGTGCCGCTCGACGAAGCGGCGCTGCGCGAGAGGCTGTGGGCCGCCTTCGACGCCAGCCTGCGCGCCTGCGCGATCGTGTTCATGCACGGCTGGCGGTACACGCAGCACGAGCAGGCGGCCGAGCGCATCGCCCGCGAGGTCGGCTTCACGCAGGTGTCGGCCTCGCATGCGGTGAGCCCTCTGATGAAGTTCGTCTCCCGCGGCGACACCACCGTGGTCGATGCCTATCTCTCGCCCATCCTGAGCCGCTACGTTCAGCGCGTGGAGGCCGAGCTGCCCGGTGTGCCGCTGTACTTCATGCAGAGCTCGGGCGGCCTCACGCACGCTGCCGCGTTCCAGGGCAAGGACGCGATCCTCTCCGGCCCGGCCGGCGGCATCGTCGGCATGGTGCGCACCGGGCTGCAGGCCGGCCACCGCAAGCTGATCGGATTCGACATGGGCGGCACGTCGACCGACGTGTCGCACTTCGCCGGCAGCCACGCCGGCGATTACGAGAGAACGTTCGAAACGCAGGTGGCCGGCGTGCGGCTGCGTGCGCCGATGATGAACATCCACACCGTCGCGGCGGGCGGTGGCTCGATCATCCGTTTCGACGGGCTGCGGCTGCGCGTCGGGCCGGCTTCGGCCGGCGCCGATCCGGGGCCGGCGTGCTACCGGCGCGGCGGGCCGCTCACCGTCACCGATGCCAACGTGATGCTCGGGCGGATCGACCCGGCGCACTTTCCGCCGGTGTTCGGCCCGCACGGCGACCAGCCGCTCGACCGCGAGGTGGTCGTGGCGCGGTTCACCGCCCTGGCGCAGGAGATGAGCGAGGCGACGGGACGCGCGATGCGCGCCGAGGACGCGGCCGCCGGTGCGCTGCAGATCACGGTGGCCGACATGGCCAACGCGATCAAGCGCATTTCGGTGGCGCGCGGACACGACGTGTCGGGCTACACCTTGCAGTGCTTCGGTGGCGCCGGCGGCCAGCATGCCTGCGGCGTGGCCGACGCGCTGGGCATGAGCCGCATCTTCATTCATCCGCTGGCCGGCGTGTTGTCGGCCTACGGCATGGGCCTGGCAGAGCGGACCTGCCTGCGCGAAGCGGCCATCGAACGCCGGCTCGACGCCCAGGGCCTGCGCGAAGCGGCCGAGCGGCTCGACGCCCTGGCCGCGACGGCGCGGGGCCAGCTCGAGCAGCAGGGCGTGGAGGCCGCGAGCATCACGCTCCTGCGGCGCGCGCACCTGCGCTACGAGGGCACCGATACCGCCCTGGTGTCGGCCTTCGGCGACGAAGCCGAGTTGCGCAGCGCCTTCGATGCGGCCTACCGCCAGCGCTTCGCCTTCCTCATGCCCGACAAGCCGCTGGTGATCGAGGCCGTGTCGGTCGAGGCGGTGGGCGCGGGCGAGCCGATGCAAGGCGATGCCTGCGAGGCAGCGCAGCCCTACCGCCCCGAGCCGGCCGCGACGGTGCGCATGCATGCACAGGATGGCGGCGGCGCCCGCTGGCACGAGGCCGGACTGCACGAACGCGAGCGCCTGCGACCGGGCGCCGTGATCGACGGGCCGGCGATGATCGCCGAGCGCAACGCCACCACCGTGGTGGAGCCGCACTGGCAGGCCGTGCTCACCGCCGCGGGCGCGCTCGAACTCGCCCGCAGCGAACCCCGCCGCGCGGCCCACGCGATCGGCACCGAGGTGGACCCCGTGCGCCTCGAGGTGTTCAACAACCTGTTCATGAACATCGCCGAGCAGATGGGCCTGCGGCTGCAGAACACGGCGCACTCCGTCAACATCAAGGAGCGGCTCGACTTCTCCTGTGCGCTCTTCGACGGCGAGGGCGAACTCATCGCCAACGCGCCGCACATGCCGGTGCACCTGGGCTCGATGAGCGAGTCGATCAAGACGGTGATCGCGCGCAACGCCGACCTGGCGCCGGGCGACGTGGTCATGCTCAACGACCCGTATCACGGCGGAACGCATCTGCCGGACATCACTGTCGTGACGCCCGTTTTTCTTCCCTCTCCCTCTCCCTCTGGGAGAGGAGTCGAACCGATCTTCTACGTGGCCTCGCGCGGTCATCATGCCGACGTCGGCGGAATCACGCCGGGTTCGATGCCGCCGTTCTCGCGGACCATCGCCGACGAAGGCGTGCTGTTCGACAACTTCCGCCTCGTCGAAGGCGGCCGGCTGCGCGAGGCGGAGCTGCTGGCCGCGCTGACCGCCGGCGCGCACCCCGCGCGCAACCCGCAGCAAAACCTCGCCGACCTGCGCGCGCAGATCGCGGCCAACGAGCGCGGCGTGCAGGAGCTGCAGGCCTTGGTCGGGCAGGTCGGGCTGGAGACGGTGCGCGCCTACATGGGCCACGTGCAGGACAACGCCGAGGAATGCGTGCGCCGCGTCATCACCGCGCTCGAGGACGGCCATTGCACGCTGCCGCTGGACAACGGCGCGCAGATCACCGTGAAAGTGACGGTCGATGCGGTCGCCCGCAGCGCCACCATCGACTTCAGCGGCAGCAGCGCGCAGCTGCCGAGCAACTTCAATGCGCCCCGGGCCGTGACGACGGCTGCCGTGCTCTACGTCTTTCGCACCCTGGTGAACGACGACATCCCGCTCAATGCCGGCTGCCTCAAGCCGCTCGAGATCATCAACCCGCCGGGCTGCATGCTCAACCCGGGCCCGCCGGCAGCGGTCGTCGCCGGCAATGTCGAGACGTCGATGTGCGTGACCAACGCGCTCTACGGCGCGCTCGGCGTCATGGCGGCCAGCCAGTGCACGATGAACAACTTCACCTTCGGCAACGCGCGCTACCAGTACTACGAAACGGTCTCCGGCGGCAGCGGCGCGGGCGCGCTGCTCGATGCCCACGGTGGCGTGGTCGGCGGCTTCGACGGCACGGCGGTGGTGCAGACGCACATGACCAACTCGCGCCTCACCGATCCCGAGGTCCTCGAGTTCCGCTTCCCCGTGCTGCTGGAAAGCTATTCGATCCGCCGCGGCTCGGGCGGCGCCGGGCGCTTTCGCGGCGGCGACGGCGGCGTGCGGCGCTTGCGCTTCCTCGAGCCGATGACGGCGGCCATCCTGTCCAACGGCCGCATCGTGCCGGCCTTCGGCCTGGTCGGCGGTGCGGCCGGAGCGCCGGGCGTTAACCGGGTCGAGCGGGCCGGCGAAGGCGGCGGGCCTCCCTGTCACGAAAGCCTCGGCCACCTCGGATCGGTGGAGATGCGGCCTGGAGACGTGTTCGTGATCGAAACGCCGGGCGGCGGCGGCTACGGCGGCGGGGCATGACCCTCGGCGGTCTGCTTGGCGGCCGCGAGCGGTGCGTGCTGCTGGCCGGTTTCGAGCCCTTCGGCGGCGCGGAGCGCAACCCGTCGCAAGACGCAGTGCAGGCGCTCGACGGCACGCGGCTGGCTGAAGGCAGCATGCTGCATGCCGTGGTGCTGCCCGTGAGATTCGGTGCCGCCTTCGAGGTTCTCGCGGCGGCCATCGAGCGCACACGGCCGCAGCTCGTTCTGGGCCTCGGGCTGGCTGCCTCGCGCGGCGAGATCGCCATCGAGCGCGTGGCGCTCAACCTGTGCGATGCGGCCATGGCCGACAACGCCGGCCTGCGGCCCTGCGACACCCCGGTGATCGAGCGCGGCCCGCCTGCGCTCTTCACGAGCCTGCCGGTCAAGCCGATGCTCGCGGCCTTGCAGGAGGCCGGCGTTCCCGCCGCGCTGTCGCTGAGTGCCGGCAGCTACGTGTGCAACGAGGTCTTCTACCGCCTGCTGCATGCGCAAGCCGAGGGCCACCCGCTCGCCGGTTTCGTGCATCTGCCGCCCGTCGAGTGCATCGCGCTGGCCGATCAGCTGCGGGCGATCCGCATCCTGCTCGACGCGGCGCTGCAAGCGATGAACGCAGACGCCGCGGATGCTGATGCCGATGCCGCGCCCGATCGCCCGGCTCAGGCCCCGTCGCGTTCGACGTAGGTGCGCCAGCGGCCCATCGCCTGGTCCATGAGCTTGACCTGGCGTTCGAAGCCCGGGCAGGCCTTGCAGGCCAGGAGATGCAGGCGAAGCGCCACGCGGTCGGCCAGACCCAGCTCGCGATCCAGCCGCGCAGTGATCAGCCGGGCAGCTTCCTGACAGGTGCGACGCAGCGGAATCTTCATCGGCTCTTCTTCGATCGGGTGGAAGGTGTCGGGGAGACGGCGTCAGGAGCCGTGGCAACAGCGGTGGCAGGAGCGGGGGTGTTGAACCAGTTGAGCTGCAGGCATTCGCGCAGTCTCAGACGCGCACGGTGCAACATCACCCACAGGTTGGTCGGCGTGACTGACAGTTCCTTACAGATCTCGTCGGTCTCGAGTTCCATCCATTCGCGCATGAGGAATACACGGCCGAGCTGATTGGGCAGTTTCTCGACGCAGGCGTCGAGCACCGCCATGAACTGCTGCTGGCCGATCACCGCCTGCGGATCGCCCCACTCGATAGGCGTGTCGCGGAAGTGGCCGCTCTGGTCGAACAGGGCCTCCTCGTAGGCGGCGCCGCCGTCGTCGTCGTCGGTTGTCATCGAGCACTCGCGCGAATGCTTGCGCAACTGATCGACGAGTTTGTGCTTGAGGATGCCGATGAGCCAGGTCTTGGGCTGGGCCCGGCCGGCGAAGGCCTCGGGTTTCTCGAGCGCCGCGAGCATCGTTTCCGAGACCGCGTCCTCGGCCCAGGCCGCGTTGCGCAACTGCAGCCTGGCATAGCGCAGGAGTTGCGGGCGCAGCGTTTCGAGCAAGGCGCAGACGTCGGTCATGTGCAGGGAGTTCGGCTCGCGGAAGGTGGCGGCAGTGTAAGGACAGCCGGCGAGGCGCGACACAGCCACGTCGCACATCGCGGCTCGCACTCAACCTCTTTGGAGCTCACCATGAAACAAGGTCTCATCGCTTCCTCGGCCCTCGCTTCCATCCTCGCTCTGGGTCTCGTCGGTACCGCGGCCGCGCAAAACGGCGGCAAGGAAAAATGCTACGGCGTCGCCAAGGCCGGGCAGAACGACTGCGCCAACCTCGCCGGCACGCACTCCTGCGCGGGGCAATCCACGGTCGACATGGATGCCGGCGAATGGAAGTACGTGGCCAAGGGCACGTGCGCGTCGATGGGCGGCCTGAGCGCCGACGATGCCAAGAAGAAGATGGACAAGAAGGGCTGAGCATCCGGCCCCTTCCTTGCACGCCGCGCAAGCCATGGCGAACGCCGCATGAAGCGCACGGTGCGTCTCGATGAAGCCGCTGCGGCCGGCACCCGAGGGTGCGTCGCAGCGATGGCCGGCACCGGCAGTGCAGAGCTGGTGGAAGAAGCGGCAAGTCCGGCGCAGGTCGGCATCGGCCTGCGCCAACCGCACTACCGCGAGTGGGGCGAGCGGCGCCCAGCGCTCGGCTTCGTCGAGGTGCATTCGGAGAACTTCTTCGCCGAAGGCGGTGCAGCGCTCGCGGTGCTGGAGGGCGTGCGCGAGACGCATGCGGTGAGCCTGCACGGCGTCGGCCTGGCTCTGGGTTCGGCGGTCGGCGTCGACGCCTGGCATCTGGAGCGGCTGGCCCGCCTGGTCGAGCGCATCGAGCCCGTGCGCGTCTCGGATCACGCCTGTTTCGCGCGCGCGCCGTTGCCGCGTGGCGGCGTGCATGCCACCGATGCGGCGGTGATCCATGCCGCCGACCTGCTGCCGATCGCCTTCACGCCGGCTTGCCTCGAGATCCTCTGCGCCAACGTCGCGCAGGTTCAGGAGCGCTTGCGCCGGCCGCTTCTCGTCGAGAACCTGTCCGCCTATCTGTCGTTCGCCGATGTTGGCCAGATGCCCGAGCCGGTGTTCTTCGGCGAGCTGGCGCGGCGCACCGGCTGCGGCCTGCTGCTCGACGTCAACAACCTCGTGGTCAATGCGATCAACGCGCAGCGCGATGGTCGCGACCCGGCCGAGCCCGTGGCGGCCGCCTGCGCCTTCATCGATGCGCTGCCGCCGGGTGTCGTCGGCGAGATCCATCTGGCCGGGTATTGCGACACCGGCCACCTCGTCATCGACGACCACGGCAGTCGCGTTCGCGCGCCGGTGTGGGCCGTGTACGAGCACGCGCTGGCGAGGCTGGGTGCCGTGCCGAGCCTCATCGAGTGGGACACCGACGTGCCCGCGCTCGACGTCCTGCTCGGCGAGGCGGCGAGCGCGGCACGCCGGCAAGCCCGGCTTTGCGAACCACGGGCGGCGGCATGAGCCGGCAACGCGAAGCCGAGCGGCAGCGAGGGCTGCTGGCTGCATTGTTCGCGGCCGATCCGGCGCTGTGCTCGCCCACCGATCGCGACGCCGTGGAGCATGCCGGCTTCGCGGAGCCGGGCGAGCGCCTGCAGCGCGGTCTTCGCGCCTATCGCGCCAACGCCGCGGGTATCGCCGAGCGCGCACTCGCTGCGGCCTATCCGACCGTCAGCGCGCTGATCGGCGCACCCGATGGCGCGGCCCTGGCGCGCGCGCTCTGGCGTGCCTCGCCGCCGCGGCGCGGCGACCTGGCGCAATGGGCGCAGGACCTGCCCGAGTTCATCGAAGGCCTGCGCGACCTCGATCCCTGGCCATACCTGGCCGACTGCGCGCGGCTCGATGCCGCCGTGCTGCGCTGCGAGTCGGCCACCGATGCCGAAATGCGCCCCGACACGCTGGCCCTGTTGGCCGAGCATCCGCCGCAGCGGCTCGTGCTGCGTCTGCTGCCCTCCGTCGGGTTGCTCGCGAGCGACTGGCCGGTGGCGACGCTTCACGCCGCGCATGCCGCCGGCCCGCCGGATGCGGGCGCTGCCGAGCGACGGATGAACGCCGCGCGGGTGGCTCTGGCCGAGCGGCGAGCGGAGTCGGTCGTCATTGCGCGTTCGGGTTGGCGCGCTCTGGCGCAGGCGGTCGATGCGTCCACCTTCGCCTGGATGCGTTCGCTCCGAACCGGCGCCAACCTGGCCGAAGCGCTGGCTCGGGCCGGCACCGGATTCGATTTCAGCGCCTGGCTGCTGCAAGCCCTGCAGCGGCAATGGATCGCCCACGCGGCGCTCGTCCCCGTGGCGCCGGCGCCCGACATGCCCACGCATCGATCCACCTTCACCGGGAGCACGACATGAACTCCACCTGGCTCGACCTGCCGATCGCCGCAAGCCGGCTCGCCACCCGCGCGCTCGACGCGCTGCAGCCTGCGGCCCAACTCGCGGCGCGTGTGTACGTCGGTGCGGCCTTCTTCCGCGCGGGCCTGACCAAGCTGGCCGACTGGGAGACCACCTTGCTGCTGTTCGAGAACGAATACGCGGTGCCGCTGCTGCCCTACGAGCTTGCGGCCGTGCTCGGCACCGCCGGCGAACTGGTCTTGCCGGTGCTGCTCGTGCCCGGCCTGTTCGGGCGGTTCTCGGCCCTGGGGCTGTCGGCGGTCAACGCGGTCGCCGTGATCAGCCTGGCCGAGATCGCCCCGGCCGCGCTGCAGCAGCACGTGTTCTGGGGCAGCCTGCTGGCCGGCCTGGCGCTGTGGGGGCCGGGCCGCTGGTCTCTCGATGCCTGGTGGTGGCCCCGCCTGGCCGGCACGGGCGACGAGGCACGCACCGCGGCGCCGACGCCGGCTGTCGTCAGAGGTCGCGCGGCCTGAACTCGATCAGCATCGACGGCGGCACGCTGCCGTCGGTGTCCTTGGGCAGCGTCTGCGTGCGGTCGATCGCACGCAGCACGGCCTCGTCCCAGGCGGCCACGCCGCTGGACCTGACCAGCCGGCGACCGGTGATGCTGCCGTCGGGCGCCACCGTCACCTCCACCGACGCGAGCGCGTTGTCCGGCGCCGAGTCGGTGAACACGATGTTCGGTTTGATGCGTGCCCGGATGCGCCCGGCGTAACCGGCCGAGGGACCGGCGCTGTGCGTGGCGCTGCCGGTCGAGCCCGGCGAGCCGGTGGCGTCGACCTGGCCCTGGATGCGCGCGAGCTGTTGCTGGCGCAGCTCTTCCGCACGCGCCGCACGCGCGGCCTCGGCCTTGGCTTCGCGCTCGGCTTCGAGCTTGGCCTGGCGTTCGGCCTCGGCCTTCTTGCGCTGGGCCTCGGCGCGCTTTTGCTCCTCGGCCTTCTTGAGTTCGGCTGCGCGCTTCTCCGCTTCGCGTTTTTCCGCGGCTCGTTTCTCTGCCGCCTGCTTCTCGGCCTCGGCGCGTTGCTTCTCCAGCTCGGCCTTGCGTTCGGCTTCCTTTTGCAGGCGCAGCTCTTCCTCGCGCTTCTCGCGCGCGATCTCGGCATCGCGGTTGGGCGGTGGGGGTGGCGGCGGTGCCTCGGCCTTCGGCGGGGGCGGCGGAGGGGGAGGCGGTGCCGGAGTCGGTGGTGGTGGTGGTGGTGGCGGCGGTGCGGGCTCGGGCGGGGGGGCCGCGGCGCGCGGCGCCGCGACCTTCGGCACCGCGGCCCACAGCTCGGCTTCGGCCCCGTCGGGCTCCGTGTTGCGCCAGCTCACGCCGATGCTCAGCGCAATGATGAGCCCGACGTGCGCCAGCACCGCCAGCAGGGCCCCGCGCGAGAGGCGGTCGGGCGCGCGCGGGCGCAGTTCGTCGGGAGAAGGGGCGGGGCTCATGCGGGATTCAGCGTCCGACATTCGATGTGCCGGTTTCAGTGAGGGTGTCGGTGCTCACGAGCCGGTGGCCTTGACCGCCAGCCCGACGCGCTGCACGCCGGCGCGCTGCAGCGTGTCCATCACCTTGACGACCTGCTCGTACTGGACCTTGCGGTCGGCCGAGATGATGACCGGCGTGTCCGCGTTGCCGCCCTGCACCGAGCCGACGCGCGCAGCCAGCTCCCCGAGCGTGGTGCGCGCATCGTCCTTGCCGTCCACGCGCAGCCGCAGCGCCCCGTCGGGGCCCACCACCACCTCGATCACGCGGTCGGGCTGGCGCTTGGCCTGGCCCACGGTCGGCAGGTCCACGACGCCGGTGGTGATGAGCGGCGCGCTGACCATGAAGATGATCAGCAGCACCAGCATCACGTCGATGAAGGGCACCATGTTGATCTCGTTGATGGTGCGCCGGCGCGTGCCGTGGCGGGCGTTGAGGGAAGCCATTGCGATGCGCCTCGTTCAGTGCGCGGCGGCCTGGCCGATGTTGCGCTGCAGGATGTTGGAGAACTCTTCGATGAAGGTTTCCATCTGAATGGCGATGCGGTCGATCTCGCGCGCGAAGTTGTTGTAGGCCAGCACGGCCGGAATGGCCGCGAACAGCCCGATCGCGGTGGCCACCAGCGCCTCCGCGATGCCCGGCGCCACGGTCGCCAAGGTGACCTGCTGGAGGTTCGAGAGCCCGACGAACGCATGCATGATTCCCCACACCGTGCCGAACAGCCCGACATACGGCGAGACCGAACCGACCGAGGCCAGGAAGGACAGCCGCGACTCCACCACGTCGAGCTCGCGCTGGAAGCTCGCGCGCATGGCGCGGCGCGCGCCGTCGAGCAGGGCGCCCGCGTCGAGCACGCGCTTTTCGCGCAGCTTGAGGAACTCGCGCATGCCCGAGGCGAAGATGCGGTTCATCGGCCCGCCGTCCTCGGCGCGCTTGGCGGCGTCGGCGTAGAGGTCCTGGAGGTTGCGCCCGGCCCAGAACTCGCGCTCGAAGTCGCCGTTGAGTTCGCGCACGCGCTTGAGGCCGAAGACCTTGCCGAAGATCACCGTCCAGCTCGCCAGCGACACCGCCAGCAGCCCCACGATCACGAGTTGCACGACCAAACTCGCCTGCAGCACGAGCTGGAAGATGGACATGTCTGCTTGGTTCATGCGAGCCGTTCGAGAAGGGAGTTCGGAATGCGGCGCGGGCGGAAGGTTCCGCTGTCCACGCAGCCGATGCGGATGGTGCCTTCGGCCAGGAGAGTGTCGCCGCGCCGGCAGCGCTGCAGGAAGACCAGGCTGGCGCGACCTTGCTCGCGGACCTCGACGCTGACTTCGAGCCAGTCGTCGAGCCGGGCCGCCTGCAGGTAGCGCACGGCCGTTTCGCTGACGACGAAAACGGTGTGCTCGCTCACGCGAAGCACCTCCTGCTCGACGCCGCGCGCGCGCAGCCATTCCGTGCGGGCGCGCTCGAAGAACTTGAGGTAGTTGGCGTAGAACACCACGCCGCCGGCGTCGGTGTCTTCCCAGTACACGCGCAGGGCGAAGCGGAAATCGGCGTTGCGCAAGGTCGGAGCAAGCCTCAGCGCGTGCCCCCGGCCGGCGCGTCGAGGCGGCGGTAGACGGGCCCCCAGGTCGGGTGCCCGGCCTCGGCCTTGTTCAGGGAGAAACCGGCGTCGGCACTGCGCGCCGCGCGAAACGCCGTCTCGCATTGCTTGCGGCGCTTGCTGGTGCAGTAGATGAACGCCAGCGTCTTGTGGGCGGCGGCGCGGTCCTGCGGTGCGTCGAGGCCGGCTTTGAGCGCCTTGCCGAGGTGGCGCTCGGCCAGCCGGTACTGCCCGTCGTCGTAGGCGCGCAGACCGGCGAGCAAGGCCCGCTCGGCCGGTTGCGAGGCCAGCTCGACCACGCTGGGCGGCGGTGGCGCAGTCTGAGGCGGCTGCGGCGCGGGCGGTGGCGGCTCGGGGGTGGCGGGCGCGGCAACGGGTGCCGCCGGGGCCGGTGCCGGCGGCGGCGGCGGCGCAAGCTGGGCGCAGGCGGCCAGCGCCAGCAGCAGGAACGGCGTGATCGATCTTTGCAGGAACGCGGTCATGTTCGATGTCCGAATCAACGTCCGAAGCGGTGCCGGATTGTCGCGGTCTCGTCGGCCGCGACCTCGATGGTCGCCACATGGGGAGCGAAAGCGCCGTTGCGCAGGCGCACCGTGTGGCGCCCGGGGCTCAGCGACAACTGGCGCAGCGGGGGCGTGATCCCGACCACGCGTCCATCGATCTCGACCTCGGCCCACGGACTCACCGCCAGTTGGAGGACGCCGGTCGCAGGCTCCGTTTCGGCCCCGATCGCGGCGGTGGCGACGTTCGGGGTCGTTGCCGACTCGGATGCCGGCGAGTCCGATGCTTGCGTGGCCGTTGCATCGGCGGGCGGCGCCACGGCCACAGCGCCGTTCGCCGGATCGGTCGTGGCGATGCCGTCCGCTGCCGATGCGGCCGCGTCGGGTATGGCCTGGGTGCCCGCCGTCGGCGCGATCGCCGTGCGTTCAGACGATGTGCTTGCGTCCGGCCCTTGCGCCAGAGTCGATCCCGCGCCGGGCGGCGACGTGCTCCGTGCTGCGGCCAGCGCGTACCACGCGCCGACGCCGAGAAGCAGCGCGCCGCACAGTGCGGCCGCCAGCTGGCCGGCGCGCCGCAGTCGCGGGGCGGCGGACAGCGTGGTGTCGTCTTCGCCCGACTGCAGCGCCTCGGGCGTGGCCTGCAGCCATTCGTGCAGTTCGCGCGCCAGCACGCGCGCCGAGCGTTGGCGGTCCTCGGGCCGCTTTGACATGGCGCGCGCAGCGATCTCCGAAAGCGCGAGCGGCACCGTCTGCGCGACCTTGTGGGCCGCCGGCGGCTGGTGTTCGCGCACCGCGCGGGTGATGGCATCGAGCGAGTCGCCATCGAACGCGCGCCGCCCGCACAGCAGCTCGTAGAGCACCACGCCGAGCGAGAACACGTCGGTGCGCCGGTCGGTTGCCTCGCTTCTCACCTGCTCCGGCGCCATGTAGTGCGGCGAGCCGCCCGCCGCGCCGCTGTCGGCGGCATGCGCGATGCTGGCGATGCCGAAGTCCAGCACCTTGGGCTGGGTGCGCCCGACCATGAAGATGTTGGCCGGTTTCACGTCCCGGTGGACCACGCCCTTGCTGTGCGCGTAGGCCAGCGCATCGGCCACGCGCCGCATGATGAGCGCCGCCTGACCGGCGCTGGGCCGCCAGCCTTCGGCCAGCAGTTCGCGCAGGTCCTTGCCCTTGAGCAGCTCCATCGTGATGTAGGCGCCCTGACCGGGTGCCTGGCTGATGCCGGCGTCGAACACCGTCACGATGTGCGGATGGCTGAGCTGTGCCGAGGCGCGCGCCTCGTGCAGGAACATTTCGTTGAAGGGCTCGCGCCCCGCGGTCTCCAGCGGCGAGCTGGCGCCCGCGGGCATGAGGTTGAGCGTCTTGATCGCCACCCGGCGCGAGAGCAGCGGATCGTCGGCGGCGTACACGGTCCCCAGGCCTCCCGCACCGATGCGGTACTTGAGCGCATAGCGCCCGATCTGGCCGATCGTCGGCATGGCGGCCGGGCCGGCGTGAGCCGGCAGGTCGGCGAGCAGCACGGTGTCGGCATGTTCGCCGTCGGGCGGCTCGGCGCCGGGCTGCTTGGAGGAGGGGACGCTTTCCACGCGGGCGAGCTTAGACGATGCCCGGGCGTGCCCGGGCGCAGTGCGTCACGTTGGCAACGGCCGCGTCGTAACGGCCTGTCACGACCTGGGCGCCGCCTGCGCCGGAACTCGCGCCGATGCCGGGCCTCACGCCGTCATGGCAGCACGCGCCGCAGGCGCTCGACCGCCGTCTCGAGCTGCGGCAGGCTGCTCGCGTACGAGAGCCGCAAGAAGCGCTCGCTGCCTTGGCGGCCGAAGTCGCGGCCGGGCGTGAGTGCGACGTGGGCGCGCTCCATCAGGTCGAAGGCGAAATCCCAGCTGCTGGCGGCATGGCGCGAGCAGTCGGCCCACGCATAGAAGGCGCCGTCGGGTACGACCGGCACGGGCAGTCCGAGCGACCCGAGCGCGGGCACGATGAAGTCGCGCCGCGCCTTGAACGCGGCGCGGCGGCGCTCGTACTCGGCCAGCGACGGCGGCTCGAAGCAAGCGAGCGCCGCGTGCTGGGCCACGCTCGAGGGGCAGATGAAGAGGTTCTGCGCGAGCCGTTCCACCGGCTCCACCAAGGCTTGCGGCAGCACGAGCCAGCCGAGCCGCCAGCCCGTCATGCTGAAGTACTTGGAGAAGCTGTTGATCGATATCACGTCGTCGCCATGACCGGCGCCGTGGCTCAGCGCGCTGCGGCCGAAGGCTTCGTCGTAGCTCAGACCGAGGTAGATCTCGTCGACGACGGTCACGCCGCCGCGCTCACGCACCGTCTGGGCGATGCGACCCATTTCATCGGCGGCGATCGAGGTGCCCGTGGGGTTGGAAGGCGACGCGAGCAGCACCCCGCGCGTGCGCTCGCTCCAGGCCTCCTGCACCGCCTGCGCGCTCGGCTGGAAGCGCTGCGCCGCGCCACAGGGCAGCAGCACCGGCGTGGCATCGGCGGCGGCCACGAAGTGGCGGTTGCACGGATAGCCCGGGTCCGGCATGAGCACTTCGTCGCCGGCCTCGAACAGCGCCAGGCAGGCGAGCTGCAGCGCGGCCGAGGCGCCGGCGGTGACGACGATGCGCTCGGCGGCAATGTCCAGCCCGAAACGTTCGGCGTACCAGCGCGAGAGGGCCTCGCGCAGCGCCGGCAGACCGGTCGCCTGCGTGTACTGGGTGCTGCCCGCAACGAGACAGCGCTGCGCGGCGGCGAGCACCGACGGCGGCGCGGTGAAGTCGGGCTCGCCGATGTTGAGGAAGATCATCGGCTCGCCGCCTTGACGGGGATCGCATGCGGCGCTGGCGGCGATGCGGCCCGCGGCCTTGGCGCACTCCATCACGTAGAACGGTTCGATGCGCTCGAGGCGCCGGGCGAGCTTCATGCGATGGTCGACGAGCGCAACGAGCGCACGCTCATCCGCGCCGCGCCTGCACCTCGACCGGTCTGAGTTCGGCGGCCGCCTTGTCGAGCACGCCGTTGACGTACTTGTGGCCATCGGTGCCGCCGAAGCTCTTGGCCAGTTCCACCGCCTCGTTGATCGCCACGCGGTAGGGAATGTCGATGCAGTGCTTGAGCTCGTAGGCGCCGATCAGGAGCACGCCGTGCTCGACGGGCGAGAGCTCGGTGGTCTTGCGATCGACATGGCGGGCCAGCATCGCGTCCAGATCGGCGGCCTCGCTCACGCAACCGTGCAGCAGCGCATCGAAATGCTTGGCGTCGGCCTGCCTGAAGCCTTCCTGCTCGCGCATGTGCGCGTCGATCACGCCGGCGTCGCTGCCCTGGATCAGCCATTCGTACAGGCCCTGCAGCGCGAACTCGCGCGAGCGGCGGCGCGAGGATTTCTGTGCCGGCCGTTTGCCGGCCGGCTTGTGGGGCGCGACGGCAGCCGGCTTGCTGCGCGGCGGATCGCCTTCGGTCACGACAACTCTTCCAGCAGGTTGGCCATCTCGACCGCGACGCGCGCCGCGTCGCGGCCCTTCTCGTCGGCGCGGGCCCAGGCCTGGTCTTCGGTTTCGACGGTGAGAATGGCGTTGACGACCGGCGTGCGGTGATCGAGCGAGACGCGGCTCACGCCGGCCGCGCTTTCGTTGGCGACCAGCTCGAAATGGTAGGTCTCGCCGCGCACGACGCAGCCCAGCGCGATGAGCGCATCGAACTGGTTGCGCCGCGCCATCGCCTGCAAGGCGATCGGCACTTCCAGCGCGCCGGGAACCGACACGTGCTCGATGTGCTTTTGCGCGACGCCGAGACCCTCGAGTTCGGCCAGGCAGGCGCCGGCAAGACGGTCGGTGACGGCGGCATTGAAGCGTGCCTGCACGATGCCGATGCGCAGGCTGTCGCCCTCGAGTTCGGCCACGGTGTCGCCGAAGATGGTGTTGCCGGGATCAGCGCCTTGCATGGAAACCTCGCGCGGGCATGAAAGTCGTCATGGGTGTCATTCGGCGGCCACGAAGCTCGTCACCTCGAGGCCGTAACCGGTCATGCTCGGCATGCGGCGCGGGCTGCCGAGCAGCTTCATTCGCACGACGCCGAGCTCGCGCAGGATCTGCGCGCCGACGCCGTAGGTGCGCAGGTCCATCTGGCCGCGCTGCAAGGGCGCCGCCCTGGGGCCCGAGTCCGCGTCCGTCAACTGCTGCAGCAGGCCTTCGCCGGCTTCGCCGCAATTGAGCAGCACGGCGACGCCCCGCTCTGCCGTGCGCAGGGCGGCCAGCGCCTTGGGCAGCGGCCAGGAATGGCCGCAGCGGCCGGCGTCGAGCAGATCCAGCACCGACAGCGGCTCGTGCACGCGGACGAGCACTTCGTCCTCGGCGCTCCAGCGGCCGACGGCAAGCGCGAGATGCAGACCGCCGAAGCGGTCGCGAAAGGCGGTGCAGTCGAAGGGGCCTTGCGGCGTGACCAGCTTGCGCTCGGCCACGCGCGTGATCAGCGACTCGTTGCGGCTGCGGTACTCGATCAGGTCGGCGATGCTGCCGATCCGGAGCTCGTGCTGCCTGGCGAAGACTTCCAGGTCGGGCAGCCGCGCCATCGTGCCGTCGTCCTTCATGATCTCGCAGATCACCGCGGCCGGCGCCAGGCCGGCCATGAGCGCCAGATCGCAGCCGGCCTCGGTGTGTCCCGCGCGCATGAGCACCCCGCCGTCCTGGGCCTGCAGCGGAAAGACGTGACCGGGCTGCACCAGATCGCTGGCCTGCGCTTCGCGCGCCACGGCCGCCTGCACGGTTCGGGCGCGGTCGGCTGCGGAGATGCCGGTGGTCACGCCGCTGGCCGCCTCGATGGAGACGGTGAAGGCCGTGCCGTGTTGGGTGCCGTTGCGTGACGTCATCGGCGAGAGCTGCAGGCGCTCGCAGCGCTCGCGCGTCAGGGTCAGGCAGATGAGTCCCCGACCATGCTTGGCCATGAAGTTGATGGCCGCCGGCGTGACGTGTTCGGCGGCCATCACCAGATCGCCCTCGTTCTCGCGATCCTCCTCGTCGACGAGGATCACCATGCGGCCGGCGGCGAGCTCGGCGAGCAGTTCCGGAACAGGGGAAATCGGCATGGCGGGATTGTAGGTGGCGCCTTGCGGGGCGCCGGGCCGACAGGCCGCCGAACCGGGCCTAAGGCGCCGTCATCGCACGTTCGACGTAACGTGCGATCAGGTCGATCTCCAGATTGACGCGCGCGCCGGTGCTCAGGGAACCCAGCGTCGTGTGTTCGAGCGTGTGCGGAATGAGGTTGATCGCGAGTTCGGTGCCGTCCTCGCCGTCGCTCACGCGGTTGACCGTGAGGCTCACGCCGTTCACGGCCACCGACCCTTTGTACGCGAGGTAGCGGCCGAGGGCGCGCGGCGCCTGGACGCGCAGCTCCCACGATTCGCCCACGGGTGCGAAGTGGGTGACCTGCCCGACGCCGTCGACGTGCCCGGCCACGATGTGCCCGCCGAGCCGGTCGTTCGCCCGCAGCGCCTTCTCCAGATTGACCGGGCCGGTGGCGTCGAGGCCGCAGGTCTTGTCGAGGCTTTCGGCCGAGACGTCGATGGTGAAGGAGTCGGCCGCGGGGTCGAGCGTCGCAGCCGTCATGCAGGCGCCGTTGATGGCGATGCTGTCGCCCGGCTGAACGTCGCTGAGGTAGCCGGGCGGCGTGGTGACGGTCACGCGCTTGCCGTGCGACGGGTCGGCGCCGAGCGGCCTGGCTTCGGTGATGCGGCCCAGGCCGCTGATGATGCCGGTGAACATGGGGGCTGATTGTCTCAGCCGCAGGGTGCGGCGCTCAGAAATCGGCGCGACCCGCCGGGCGGGCGATGAGGCGCAGATCGTCGCCGATTCGTTCGATGTCCTCGAAGGCCAGCGCGAGGCCCTCTTCCAGCGCGCTCAAGGGCCCGAAGCGCGCCATCTCGCGTCCCAGCCCCAGAAGCTTGGGCGCCATGTAGACGAGCAACTCATCGACCAGCCCGGCCCGCACGAACGAGCCGTTGAGCTTGTGCCCGGCCTCGATGTGCAGTTCGTTGACTTCGCGAGCGGCCAGATCGTCGAGCATGGCGGCGAGATCGACCTTGCCGCCGGGCCCCGGGCAAGGCGCGAGCGTCACGCCCCGCTGCTCGAGTTCGCGCGCCTTGTCGGCCAGGGCGCTCGATGGTTCGCCTGCGGTGTAGATCACCACCTCGCCCGGCGCCTGCAGGATGCGTGCGCCGGTCGGTATCTCGAGCCGCGAGTCGACGACGATGCGCGTGGGCTGGCGCTCGGTCGGCACCAGCCGCACGTCCAGGCGGGGGTCGTCGTCCAGCACGGTCCCGATGCCGGTGAGCACCGCCGAAGCACGCTTGCGAAACCCATGCCCGTCCGCGCGGGCCGCTTCGCCGGTGATCCACTGGCTGGCGCCGTTGTCGAGCGCGGTGCGGCCGTCGAGTGAAGCGGCGATCTTCATGCGCACCCACGGGCGGCGGCGGATCATGCGCGAGAAGAAGCCGAGGTTGAGCGTGCGCGAAGCGACCGCGAGCGGATCGCCTGGCGCCAGCAGCGTCACTTCGACGCCGGCCGCGCGCAGCCGCTGGAGGCCGCGGCCGGCCACTTGCGGGTTCGGGTCCTGCACTGCGACGATCACATGCGCGACGCCGGCGGCGACCAGCGCGTCGCAGCACGGCGGCGTTCGGCCATGGTGGCAACAGGGCTCGAGGGTGACGCAGACGGTGGCCCCGCGCACCGAGACACCCCGCGCGGCGGCGTCGACCAGCGCCTCGACTTCGGCGTGCGACGCGCCGGCGCGCTGCGTCGAGCCTTTGCCGAGCACCGCACCGTCGGCACCGACGATCACGCAGCCGACGCGCGGATTGGGATCGCACCGGCCGATGGCCTCCTCGGCGAGGGCGAGGGCGAGTTGAAGCGGAGCGCGGAACAAGGCGTTAGCGGCTATTGAAGCGGCGTGGCGGCAGACGACGGCGGACAGGTGCTCGTCGCCGGTGTGGGGACGCTGCGGCAGTCCTGATGCAGCGCCAGCGTGGCACCGACCAGGGACGGCGTTGGCGGGGTGCAGGTGTCGCCAGGGCTGTTGTCGACGAAGTAGTTCTGATTGTCCAGCGATGTCTGGACATTGCCGTACGGCTGAACATTGCGCTGGTTGTCGCTGAGCAGCACGTTCGGTTCGTACTGTATGCGGCAGACCTTGTAGTTCTGCGTGGTGTCGACCCCGGTGAGGCGCAACCTGCCCGACCAGCCGCCGCTGGGAGTGATCGGAATCACGCACAGGTAGTAGTGGGCACCGGCGAGGTTCTCGCCGGTGTTCTGGTCCTTGGCGATCGCGTAGGCGCAGGAGATGAGCTTGCCCGGGTCCGACCCTGTCACCGCGCTGGTGTCGATGCCGGTCGGCAGCGCGGGAGCGGGTTGCGGCGAGGCCGTGGCCGGCACGTTGAGCGGCAGCACGGCGCCCGTGACGAAACCCGAAACGATCGACGCCCTGAAATGCTTGCAGTTGGCGGTGCCGCCGGTGTAGGCCGCGTCGGTGACCAGCGTGTCGCACCGCTCGACGACCAGGCCGGTGGTGTTGTTGAACACGATGGCCAGGTCGGGCTTGAACTGATAGAAGCTCTTCTTGCCTTCGTCGAGTTCGAGCGCGGCCACCGGGATGTTGATGTTGCGGTTCTTCGGATGCCGGAGCTGGCTGTTGGGGGGCACGGCGATGCCGAGGGCACCGACGCGCAGCGGATCCGTGTTGGAGATCACCGAGGTGAGCGTGACCGACTGCTGCTCCCCCGCACGATCGACCCAGGCAACGGTCACGCTGACCGGCCGCATGGCGTCGTCCGGCGTGCCGCCGACGAACCAGCTGCGCGTGAACAGCGTGTTGGAGTAGGCCGAGGCGATCAGGGTGCTGGGGTCGCTCGTCTGACTGCTGAGGTCCTGCCAGGCCAGCGCGACCGACGGGTCCGCGGCGATGGCGGTGTAGGAGCGCATGACTTCCATGCGTTCCTGCGCGAGGCGCATCGCCTCGGTGCGTTGCTTGGCAACATCGGCGCCCCGCGACAGCATGATCTGCATGCCGGCCAGCGCGAGCAGGCCGAAGGCAATGATGACCAGGGCGATCATCGCCTCGATCAGTGTGAAGCCGCGCTCGCTTCGCCGGCTCGGAAGGCTCATGGCGGTTCGGGGCATGTCAGGGCGTCGGTGTCGGCGCGGGAGGCGGGAAATCGCGCCAGGTGCCCGGCACGCGAACCATCACGGCCGAGCTGCGCTGCAGCTCGCGAAGCGCAACGGGATCGTAGGCGACGCGTCCGGTGCCCGGGCCGGTGAAGCTCGCGCAGGCGAGCACGGCACCCTGCACCGCCGGCGTGCCGGCGCCCAGGCTCACGGCATTGCCGAACACCAGGCCGTTCACGGACGCGCTGCCGAGCACCGCGATCGTGCCGGGCGACACCAGCGTGACCGGCGCGGCCGGGCTGCCCAGCGTGCCGGTGGACAACTGCGCGCCGCTCGGCAGATAGAACGAGCGCCAGCCCTGCGCGTAGGCGTCCGTCAGTTCGGTGCAGGACGAGGTGGCCGTGCAGTTGGCGATCCGGCGGGTGGTCGGTGCGTCGACATAGCTCGAGAGCGCCGAGCCGAAGTAGGCCCTGAACAGCGCGCCGCCCGAGCAGACGGGATCTTCCGTGGCCAGCTTGACCAACGCGGGATCGACGGCCAGTACGGAGTTCTCGGGCGGAAGCCCGGCGATCGTCGCCACCTTGTCCACCGCGAAGCCCACGGGGCCGGCGGCGTCGATGGTGATGCCGTTGGTCGCCACGTCGGTGTTCTCGATGCTCGTCGTGCCGACGCTGCAGGTGCCCGCACAGGTCAGCGCCGCCGCGGGCGCCGCCCTCAGGAGCGGGCTGAGCTTCACGGTGGCCGACACGGTCGCCGTCGCGTCCGCCGCCGACCCGGTGAGGTCCGTGCAGGCGCCCGCGATGGCGCTGCAGCCCGTGGAGGTGATGCGCACGCTTTCGTCGTCGCCGCCCGGGGTGAACAGCACCGTGAAGCCCGGCCAGACGGCCGCGCCCAGCGCAGCGGTGGCACTGCCGCTCGAGGGCACGTCGGGGCAGTGACAGGTCAATGCGGTGCCATTGATGGTGCAGCCCGGAAAAACGTTTTCCACGGGAGCGAGCCGGGGCAGGGTGGGATGCGGCGGCGTGTACTTGCGGCGAAACGAAGGCTCGACGGTTGCCGTCGTGTCGGGCGTGCAGTCGTCCTGGATCTCGTGCGGCCGGTTGAGCATGCCGGTGGCCCACTCGAGGCCCGCCTCGGCGACTTCGAGCGCGGTGGTCGAGCGCAACTGGTTGGCCGATGAACGCTGCTCGAAGATCAGACTGCGGTTCAGGTAGAAGAGGACGATCGACGCACCCACCAGCAGCAGCATGGAGATGATTAGCGTGCCGATGCCTCTTTGGGCCTTGGGAGTGCGACTCACGGGCTTGCCTTCAGGCCGGGCAGGCGCCGGCGAACTGGTCGTTGCGCACGCGCACGCTTTCGCGCAACTGGCGAGTGATGGCCGCGTTGCCCGGCCCGGCGGCGTTGGCCTGCAGCAGGATGTCGTAGCGTCGCAGGGTCAGCGTGGGCGGGCTCGTGCAGGTGTAGGTGGCGCCGGCGGGCGGCGGGCAGACCTTCGCACACGAGTCGCCCAATGCCAGCGGCGTCTCGAACGCTTCGATCTGGAGCGTGGTGACGTCGATCACATCGCGATCGGTGACCGCCTGCCAGGGTGCGTTGGCGGACGTCTGCATCTCGATGGCGCCGTCCTTCAGGCGAAAGCCGAACTGCTCGTTGGCCTCGACGGCGTTGTTGAGGTTGCGCGCGAACGAGTAGTTGATCTCGGAATCGGCGACGCCATACGTTCCGATGACAGCGACGTGCGGGTTCGGCAAAGGCGCCGGGGCCACGCTCTTGATGGCATTGGCCCAGTAGCCGGCACGGCGCAAGTCGCGGGCAATGAGGTCGGCCGCCGTGCGCAGATCCTGGTTCACGCGCGCCTCCACGAGCAGGCGCCGGCTGTTGCCGAGGTTGCCCACGAACAGGCTGATCGCGCCGCCCACCAGAAAAAGCCCCAGCGCGGCGCCGACCAGCAATTCGACCAGCGACAGGCCGCGCTGCCGCCGGAGCTTGCCGTCGGGGGATCGATGACCGCGGGGCCGGCTCAGCATGTCACGTAACCCTTCATGCTGCCGTCGGGCGAGCAAAGGCGGATGCGGCCCATCGGGTTGTTTTCGATCCGCATGCGGCCCGGCGTGCCGCTGCTCGACACGGTGATCGCCAGATCGCCGCCGCTCGTCTCGAGCGGTATGCCGCGCATCGCGGTGTAGGTGAGGGTGAAGCTGTCAGTGAGCGTCACCTCGTCGGGCAGGGTGATGCGCTTGATCAGCGTGGCTGTCGGCGCGGTCGCGGCGGTGATTCGGTACCCGCTGCCGTCGGCGAGGGTTTGCAGGGCCACGTCGACCTGCCGGGTCAGGGCCTCGGAGCGCGCGTAGTGCAGGTCGGCGCTCAGCTCGTTGGCCACTCCCTCGAGCCTTCGCCGGGCGAGCAGATCAAGGAAGGCCGGCACCGCCAGCGTCAGCAGCACGGCGAGAACGACGACGACGGCCATCAGCTCGATCACGGTGAAGCCTCGCCCCGGCCGCTTCATCACTGGCTCCAGCATTCGGAAGGGGTGGCGGTGCCGACGCCGTTGCTCACGATGACGGTGAGCGCCGAGCACGCGGTGTCGCCGCCTTGGGCCTTGCCGATGACGGCGGTGGCAGTGAGCGTGTAGCCGGTGCCCGAGGCGCCCGACAGCGCGAGGGCGTAGTAGCCGTGCGGGCTCTGGGCTGCGAGCCCCAGCCCCGCCGGCGGCGAGGCCGTGAGGGCGGTCTGATCGGCGTAGCTCGGGTTGTTGGCGCGCCAGCGCTCCTGCGCCTGCTGGATCTGGGTCATTGCGACGATCGCGTCCGTTCTGCGGGCCTTGCGTGCCTGATCCATGTAGCTCGGATAAGCAATAGCGGCGAGCACGCCGATGACCGCGATCACGAGCATCAGTTCGATGAGCGTGAAGCCGGCGCCCCCGGTGCGCTGGCAGCGCTGCAGCGCGCGCGGCCGGCGCGTCGGGCCGTGATCACCGTGCTTGTGCATGAGGTCGATTATCGGCACGTCGTCCCGTGCCGCGACGGATGGGCGCGCCGCCGGTCCCGGGCCGCTGGCCGCTCATCGGCCACCTGCCGCCGGCCAGGCGGGCGCGATTCAAATCGGGGGCCGTCATCGGTCAACAGGACTTGTAGCCGGGCAGGCCGCCGGCAGGCGAGCAGGTTCGCACGCGGCCGAGGATGTTGACGACGTGACGCAGACCCGCGCCTTGCGGCGTGCCGACGTGAATCGTCGCCGCAGGGGACGTGGTGCCGCGCACCGGGTGGTAGAGCATCGAGGCGACTTTCGTCTGAATGACGACCCGGCCTCCCGCCGGTGCGCGCACCGCCTTGATCACCTCCGCCGGCCCCGTGCACAGGGCCGGGCCTGCATGCGCGCAGTTGCAAGCCGAGGGCGCGCCGGTGTGGATCACGTAACAACTGGCGCCGCCCGGCAGGGTGCCGAAGCTGATCGACACGTTGCGGTTGCGGGCGACCGCCTCGCTGCGCACGAACTGCAGGTCGCTGGCAAGTTCGGAAGCAACGCCCTCGATCTGGCGGCGCTGACGCAATTCGCTGAAGCCGGACACCGCGCTGGTGGCCATGACCGCCCCAATGGCGAGCGTCGTGGCGGTCTCGATCAGCGTGAGTCCGCGTTGTGCCGCCTTGTTCATCGGGAACCCTTTCCTGCGCTGTTTCTCGATGCAGGAAATCTAGGCCGGCGCGCAGCCGGGCGCTTCGCTCAGGCAGGGGCACCCCGAGGGGCGATTGAACGCGGCGTGCCGGACCTGCGCCATGGAGGAAACGCCCGAACGCTCACGCGTTTCATCGGTACCCCCATGCGACGGATCGATGGTCCGGCAGCGGCTTCGGCGGTGCTCAGATGTCCTTGATGAGCCGGCTGAACTCGTCAACGCCCTCGAAGCTGCGATAGACCGAGGCGAAGCGCACGTAGGCCACCTTGTCGAGCTTCTTCAGCTCGCGCATCACCAACTCGCCGATCTTGGCGGAGGGCACCTCGTTGGCGCCGGTGACGAGCAGCTTCTCCTCGAGCCGGCCGAGCGCCGCGTCGATCTGGTCGATGCTGACCGGGCGCTTGCGCAGCGCCAGCATCATCGATGCGCGGATCTTGCTGCGGTCGAACTCGCTGCGGCTGCCGTCCTTCTTGACCACCGCCGGCATGGCGAGCTCGGCACGCTCGTAGGTCGTGAAGCGCTTGTCGCACGCGGGGCACCGCCGGCGGCGACGGATCACATCGCCTTCGTCCGACTCCCGGGTCTCGGCGACCTGGGTGTCCTCATGGCCGCAGAAAGGGCAGCGCATGGGCTCCGCTCAGCTTCGGCCGGCGCCGGGTGACCCGCAAGCGGCCGAGCGCCCCCGAGGCGGGAGGCGCCGGGCCCGGAACGTCGGCGCGCGCCTCACCTGTACACCGGGAACTCGCGCGTGAGCGCCGCGACCTTTTCGCGCACCGCCGCCAGGTTGGCTTCGTCGCGCGGCTTGTCGAGCACGTCGGCGATGAGGTGGGCGGTCTGCACCGCCTGGGCTTCCTTGAAGCCGCGCGTGGTCATGGCAGGCGAGCCGAGCCGCACGCCGCTGGTGATCATCGGCTTTTGCGGGTCGTTGGGGATGCCGTTCTTGTTGCAGGTCATGTGGGCCGCGCCGAGGAAGGCTTCGGCTTCCTTGCCGGTGAGCCCCTTGGGCCGCAGATCGACCAGCATCACGTGGCTCTCCGTGCGGCCGGAAACGATGCGCAGTCCGCGCTCGACCAGCGTGCGCGCCAGCGCGTCGGCGTTCTTGGCCACCTGCTGCTGGTAGGCCTTGAACTCGGGCGACAGGGCCTCCTTGAACGCGACCGCCTTGCCGGCGATCACGTGCATCAGCGGGCCGCCCTGCAGGCCGGGAAAGACGGCGCTGTTGATCTTCTTGGCGATGGCCTCGTCGTTCATGACGATGATGCCGCCGCGCGGACCGCGCAGGCTCTTGTGGGTGGTGGAAGTGACCACGTCGGCATGCGGGACCGGGTTCGGGTACACGCCGGCCGCGATCAAGCCGGCGTAGTGCGCCATGTCCACCATGAAGTACGCACCGATGGCCTTGGCGACCCGAGCGAAACGCTCCCAGTCGATGCGCAGCGAGTAGGCCGAGGCGCCGGCGATGATGAGCTTGGGCTTGTGCTCGTGAGCCAGCCGCTCCATCGCGTCGTAGTCGATCTCTTCCTTGTCGTTCAGGCCGTAGCTCACGACCTTGAACCACTTGCCGCTCATGTTGAGCGCCATGCCATGGGTGAGGTGGCCGCCTTCGGCCAGGCTCATGCCCATGATGGTGTCGCCGGGCTGCAGCAGCGCGAGAAACACGCCCTGGTTGGCCTGCGAGCCTGAATTGGGCTGCACGTTGGCGAAGTTGGCACCGAAGATCTGCTTGAGGCGGTCGATCGCGAGTTGCTCGACCACGTCGACGTACTCGCAGCCGCCGTAATAGCGCTTGCCGGGGTAGCCCTCGGCGTACTTGTTGGTGAGCTGGGTGCCTTGCGCTTCCAGCACGGCCGGGCTCGTGTAGTTCTCCGACGCGATGAGCTCGATGTGCTCTTCCTGGCGGCGGTTCTCGTTCTGGATGGCGGTCCAGAGTTCGGGGTCGACTTTGGCGACGGTGGATTGGGTGCGGTCGAACATGCTGGCGGCCTCTGGCGAATCGAGAAGGGGCCCCTGCGATCAAGGTGCCGGCGCAAGGCCGGCGAGACGCCAGGGCTGCCAGGCGCGCGGCACGACGCGGCGGTGCCCGCCTGCGGCAGCGCTTCCGGTGGCAAGCCACCTCGGGTCGGTTCGACCCGCGTCGCCTTCGCGCTGCGCGCCGATGTTACCGGAGCACCGTTCGGGCGCGCCTGGACGTGCCTTCGTCCGGATCAGTTCAGCGCGACGCGCTCGGACGGCGCCGCATCGGCCGGCTTGTCCGCCGGCGCACCGGGTGCCGCGGCCTCGGTGGACGGGGTCGCCGGCTCGACGCGAGGCGCGGGAATCAGCGGCGCGGTCACGGCCACTCGACGGCCTGCGGCCACCGAAAGCAGGTGCGCCTGCTCGGCCAGCACCTTGCCGGCGTAGCCGCCGTCGTGCGGCAGGTTGGCGGCGCCCACGTAGTACTTGAGGCCGCCCTCCAGGCTGCCGGCGCGTGCGATGCACTCCTTGAGGATCTGCACCCCGACGCGCAGGTTGGTCACCGGATCGAATGCGGCGTGGTTGCCGCCGAAGGCCTCGTACTTCTCGTCGTGAATGGTGGTCATGACCTGCATCAGCCCTTGGGCGCCCACGGGGCTCTGGGCGAAGGGGTTGAAGCGCGACTCGATCGCCATCACCGCCAGGATCAATGTCGGCTCGAGCTTGGCGCGCTGTCCCACGGCCCAGGCTTCCTGCACGAGCCGGCTCAACGGTTCCGGCGCCACGCTGTAGCGACGCGCCAGCCAGGAGGCGATGGCGGCCTGCTCGCGATCGAGCCCCTTGGGATCGAGTGCGGTGACGCGCGTCACTGCATTGCTTTCCGCCAGCGCCCGAGCCAGTCCGGCCGGCGAATCGTCGGCGTCGATGCGGGCGATGTGGCGCGTCTGCAGCCAGCCGAAGGCGCTTTCCTCGACGGTGTGGCGCAAGTCGGCGCGATTGACGAAGAACAGCGACAGCGCCACCACCACCAAGCCGACCATGGCCAGCGAGTTGTGGCAGACCTCGAACAGGCCATGACCGGCGTCTTTCACGAACACCGCGACAGGGCGGCCGACCTGGGCGAACTTGCGGCCGAGCGCTCGGCGGTTGAACGGAAAGCTTGACATGTCTGTCCCTCTCGAGTGACTCGCCGCGGCGCTGCCGGCTGCTGCCCCTGGCGATAATCGGGTCGTTGCGTCCCGACTGTCTGTGAGCGCGGGCACCGTCCGACTGATGGCCAGTGGAAACCGGCGCCTGCCGCAGATACGGGTAATCCCTGATCGGCGATTTCGATGGATTCTAGGAACGGTGAAAATAACCGGTCAAGGCTATCAAATCGTTTCTTTATAAGAAAAACCCATGAAGTACCGCGACCTTCGGGAGTTCGTCCAAGGGCTCGAGCGGCTCGGCGAACTGCGGCACGTCGCACAGCCAGTGTCCACGCGGCTCGAGATGACAGCGCTCAGCGATCGTGTCCTTCGGGCCGGTGGCCCGGCCCTGTGGTTCGACCACCCGATCGCGGGGGCCTTGCGTTACAACATTCCGGCCTTGACAAACCTGTTCGGCACCCCACGGCGGGTGGCGCTGGGCATGGGAGCGAGCGATGTCGGCGAGCTGAGGGAGGTCGGGCAGTTGCTTGCCAACCTGAAGGAGCCCGAGCCGCCCAAGGGCATCAAGGACGCCGGCCGGCTGCTCCAGATGGGCAAGGCCCTGTGGGACATGAAGCCCACGCAGGTGCGCGGTGCACCTTGCCAGCAGGTGGTGATCGAAGGCGGCGACATCGATCTCGCGACGCTGCCCGTGCAGACCTGCTGGCCGGGTGATGCCGGCCCGTTGATCACCTGGGGGCTGGTCATCACGCGGGGGCCGCAGAACGTCCCCGAGCCGCGCCGGCGCCAGAACCTGGGCATCTATCGTCAGCAGGTGATCGGGCCGCGCCAGACCATCATGCGGTGGTTGGCGCATCGGGGCGGTGCGCTCGACTTCCGCCATTTCGCGCTGGCCGGCCCCTCCCGGCCCTTCCCGATCGCGGTGGCGCTGGGGGCCGATCCGGCGACCATCCTGGGGGCCGTCACGCCGGTGCCGGACAGCCTGAGCGAATACCAGTTCGCCGGTCTGCTGCGCGGCAGCCGAACGGAGGTGGCCGAGTCCGGTGTGGGCGAGGCGGGGGCGATGCTGCAGGTGCCGGCCAGCGCCGAGTTCGTGCTCGAGGGTCACATTCCGCTCGCCCCGGCAGGTTGGCGGGGCGAGAGCGCCCACGGCGTCGCCATGAAGGAGCAGGGCGGCTACCTGCATGCGCTGGAGGGCCCCTTCGGCGATCACACGGGCTACTACAACGAGCAGGACTGGTTTCCGGTGTTCGAGATCGGTCGCCTCACGCACCGCGAGCACCCGGTCTATCACTCCACCTATACGGGCAAGCCGCCCGATGAACCCGCGGTGCTCGGGGTGGCGCTCAACGAGGTGTTCGTGCCGATCCTGCGCAAGCAGTTTCCCGAGATCACCGATTTCTATCTGCCGCCCGAGGGCTGCAGCTACCGCATGGCGATCGTTTCCATCCGCAAGGCCTACCCGGGCCACGCCAAGCGGCTGATGTTCGGCATCTGGAGCTTCCTGCGCCAGTTCATGTACACCAAGTTCATCGTCGTGACCGACGACGACGTGGACATCCGCCACTGGCCCGATGTGATCTGGGCGCTCACCACCCGCATGGACCCGGTGCGCGACACGACGCTGGTCGAGCACACGCCGATCGACTACCTCGATTTCGCCTCGCCCGTCTCGGGCCTGGGCGGCAAGATGGGCCTGGATGCCACGAGCAAGTGGCCGGGCGAGACACAGCGCGAATGGGGCCGGCCGATCACGATGGACTCGGCGGTCGAGCAGCGCGTGGCGGCGGCCTTCGATGCCGTGATGGCCGCTGGCTTGGACGCGGGCGGGCGTGAACCACCCGCTCAATCGCCGCGCCGACCCTCATAGCCGCATCGTGCTGGCCTTGCCTGGCCGGCCCTGCTAGTCTTTGTCCGCCTGCAACGCAGGCACAACAGCGGCGCAGTCTCTGCGCGGCAGGAGCCCCGGACCGATACTCTCCGGAGCCCCCAAGGTGGTCATGCCACCTCGCCCCTCCCAGCCTGACGGTCGGGAGGGGTTTTTCATTTGGGGCGCACCGCCGCCACGGCGAGTCCGAGCCTTTCGCGCAGCACCAGGCGCACCTGCTCAAAACCCTCGGCGCTCGGCATCCAGTCGAGGAGGCCGCGATCTCTCGGGCCGTGGTAGCCCATCGGCGCGGCCGTGATGCGCATCCCTTCGCCTGCCGCACGCTCGAACTCGCGCCGGGCGCGCGGCATGTGCGAAGCATGCGTCACCAGCACGACGTGGCGGATGCCGGCGGCGTGCAGCAGTTCGAGGCCCTGCTCGGCGTTCTGCTGCGTGTCGCGCGATGCCGTTTCGAGCCAGGTGATCGCATGCCGGAAGTCGCGCTGCGCGATGCGCCGCGCGATCTCGGCCTCGGAGGCGCCGCTTTGCGCGCGCGAAGCCCAGCCCGTGCCACCGACGAAGGCGAGCGGCAGCCCCGTTTCGCGCGCCAGCCGGATGCCGTAGCGCAGGCGCTCGAGCGACGGCGTCTTCAAGTCGGGCTCTCCGCTCTCGGGCGCCCGCAGCACCCGGCCGCCGCCCAGCACGGCGATCGCCGTGGTCACGCTCGGCGAGGCATTGCGTTCCTGTCGCAGCTCGGCGAGCTGGCCGCTGCTCAGCGGAGCCGGTACGCCGAGCAGCGACTGCTGCAGCCAACGGCCGCTGCCTTCGCAGGCGCTCAGCCAGACCAGCGCCGCGCCGAGGCCGAGCAGCCATCCGCCGAGCCGGTGCCGCGCGCGAAGGAGCGCGCCGCCGAGCAGTATCAGCAACAGCCACGGCACCGGCGGCAGGACGAGCGCGGTGAGGACGGGCTTGAGGCTCTCGAGAGCGGGCATGCGAGGTTCGGGAACGGGTGGGCGGCATTGTGGCGGCTGCGCTTTCGCGAAGGGATGTCGCGCAGGCGCTGGCGCGGGGAACGGCGAGTGGCGCGTGGCGCGTGATGACCCCTGCAACGGCGGCGGCAGGGCTTTGGCGCAGGTGTTGCAATATCCCTCGCGAGATTCGGCGCGCCGGCCTGTAAGTCGCGGCGCACCCATCGCGACCAACCGCTGTCGCGGCCGGCCCGGCCGCTTTGTGTCGAGGAGTCTTCATGAGCCAAGGTCGAACGCAGATCGCCACGCTGGGGGGCGGCTGCTTCTGGTGCACAGAAACCGTTTTCCTGGACGTTGAAGGCGTGGTCGCGGTCGAGTCCGGCTACTGCAACGGGCACGTTCGAGACCCGAGCTACGAGCAGGTTTGCAGCGGCACGACGGGGCACGCCGAGGTGGTGCGCGTCACCTTCGATCCCGAGCGCATCGGCTTTCGCGAGCTGCTCGAGATCTTCTTCGTCACCCATGACCCGACCAGCCTGAATCGCCAGGGCAATGACATCGGCACGCAGTACCGCTCGGGCATCTACACCCACGACGACGAGCAGGCCCGCATCGCCCACGAAGTGATCGACGAGCTGGCGTCAAGTGGCGCAGGGCGGGGCAAGATCGTCACGGAGGTGCTGCCGGAGGCCAACTACTGGCGCGCCGAGGATTACCACCAGAACTATTTCGCCAGGCATCCGGAGCAGGGCTACTGCGCGTTCGTCGTCGCGCCCAAGCTGGAGAAGTTCCGCAAGACGTTCGCGGCGCGACGACGGGCCTGACGGCTTTCTTCGCGGCGCGCGGAGCGGGGATACTCGCGGGTCGTGTTCCACCCGCACTGATGTCCACGCCGCGTTCCCTGCCGCTTCACCGCCGTCCCAGCCGCTGGCTGGCGGCGCTGCTGGTGTTCGCGCTGCTCGGCGCGCAGGCTTTGGGGCAGGCGCACCGTCTTGCCCACCCGCGGCTCGCGGCGGCTCAGAGTCAGGACGTCCATGGCCATGGGCATGGTCACGCGCATGCGCATGCGCATGCGCTGAACCGAGCGCAATCGCTCGCGCTCGACTCGACACCCGCAGGAACGAGCGAAACGGCGCATGGCGAGGCGGCAGCGGCCCACGGCCCTGCGCAGCCGGTCTGGAACGCGCTGTTCGGGCACGAGGAGCACGCCGGGGAATGCCGGCTGTTCGATCAGCACTCGCTGGGCGAACTCGCGTTCGTCGCGTTGCTGCCGGCTCTCGCACCCGCGAAGGCCGAGCACCTGCGGGCGCCCGCGCCGACCTCGCCGGGCCAGGCGGGGTGGCTGGCCTACCGGGCTCGCGGCCCGCCGATGCCACGCGCCTGATCCTTGCCGCTTGACCCGGCGCGCGGCTGACCGCGCCGCCCGGTCCGTCTGACTCGGCTTCGTCGGCCCGCTTCGCGCGAGTGCCGGGCGCCGAGCCCCGCTCCTTCTTCATGGAACCCGCGTCCGCGGGTGCGCTCATGTCCACTTCCCTTCCTGTCCCGGGGGGCGCCTTGTCGCGTCCCACACGTCTCGTCCGTGCCTTGCTCCGCAGCGGCTGCCTGTGCGCCGTTTCGGTGGCGCAGCCGTCCTTGGCGCAGTCTTCCTCGTCGCCGCCGCAGCCCCCGACGCTGCCGCCTGTGGTGATCACCGGCAATCCGCTGGGCAGCGACAGCCTCGCCACGCCCGCCAGCGTGCTGAGCGGCCCCGGCCTCGTGCTGCGCCGAGGCACGAGCCTCGGCGAAACCTTGTCCGGCCTGCCCGGCGTGTCGTCGAGCTGGTTCGGCCCGAACGCGAACCGGCCGGTGATCCGCGGTCAGGACGGCGAGCGCATCCGTGTGCTCGGCAACGGCAGCGCGACGCTCGACGCTTCGGCACTGAGCTTCGACCATGCGGTGCCGATCGATCCGCTGGTCGTCGAGAGGGTGGAGGTGCTGCGCGGCCCGGCCGCACTGCTTTACGGCGGCAGCGCGATCGGCGGCGTGGTCAACGCCATCGACAACCGCATCCCGACCTCTGCCGTCTCAGGCGTGGGCGGCGCGCTGGAGCTGCGTGGCGGCGGCGCGGCGCGTGAACGTTCCGCCGGTGCGCTGCTCGAGGCGGGCGGCGGCTCGCAGGCAACGGGAGGCCGCGGCTTCGCGCTGCACGCCGACGCCTTCAAGCGGCGCACCAGCGACCTGCGCGTGCCGGGCTTCGACCGCCCCGTCGACGGCGGCGGCAGCGAGCGCCGGGACCGCATCGTCAATTCGGCGAGCGATGCCGAGGGCGGCGCGCTCGGCGGCTCCATGGTCTGGAAGAACGGCTATCTCGGCGCGTCGGTCGATACCTACCGCAACGACTACGGCATCGTCGCCGAGGAAGACGTGCTCATCCGAATGCAGCGCGACCGGCTCGCCCTGGCCGGTGAATGGCGCGAACTCGGCGGCGTGATCCGCACCGTGCGTGCCCGGCTGCAGACCACCGACTACGAGCACGAGGAAGTGGAGGGCAGCGGCGAGGTCGGCACCACCTTCGACAACAAGGGCGAGGACGGGCGCATCGAGCTCGAACACGTGCCGCTCGGCAGGCTGAAAGGCGTGTTCGGCGCGCAGGGCGAGAGCACGAAGTTCGACGCACTCGGCGAGGAAGCCTTCGTGCCCAGCACCGAAACCCGGCAGTGGGCGCTCTTCGTGCACGAGGAACTGGCCCTCGCCGGCGCCTCGCGCCTGAGCTTCGGCGCCCGGGTGGAGCGCAGCCGCATCGAGTCGCTCGGCGATGCCGATCCCGACGAGCCGAAGTTCGGAGCACCCGACGAGCGCCGCTTCACCGCCAGAAGCGCTGCCGTCGGCGGCGTGTGGGATCTGGCGGGCAGCCTGGGCAACGGCTGGCAGGCCACGGGCAACCTCGCCTACACCGAGCGCGCGCCGGCGAGCTATGAGCTCTATGCCAACGGCGTTCACCTGGCGACCTCGGCGTTCGAGCGCGGCGACCCCGACCTCGATCTCGAGCGCGGCAGCAATCTCGACGTGGCGATCGAGTGGCAATCCGGCGCGAGCCGCTTGCGCGCCGGCGCCTTCGTGAGCCGCTTCTCGAACTACATCGCCCTGCTGCGCAGCGACGAGCCGGATTTCGTCGGCGACGAAGGAGACAGCTTTCCCGTCTACGCCTTCGAAGGCGTGAAGGCGCGCCTGCGCGGCATCGAGATCGAGGCCGCGTGGCGCGCCGCGCTGGCCACCGGCAGCCTCGACCTCGAGGCCCAGCTCGACGCGCTGCGCGCCGACAACCGCAGTACCGGCGAGCCGCTGCCGCGCATCGCGCCGCTGCGGCTTCGCCTGGGCGCGGCGTACAGCCTGGCCGGCTGGACGCTGCGCGGCGACGTGGTGCGCGCCCAGCGCCAGAGCCGCGTGCCGGCCGACGACGAAAGAACGCCGGCCTACACGCTGCTCAACCTGGCCCTGAGCAAGCGGCTGACGGTGGGAACCAGCGATGCGCTGCTGTTCGTGCGGCTGGACAACGCGACGGACGAACTGGCCTTCAACGCCGGCTCGATCGCCACCGTGCGGGACCTGGCTCCGCTGCCGGGACGCTCGCTCAGTGCCGGGCTGCGCGTGAGCTTCTAGCCCTCATGTCGCTTGCTGGCCGGCTACGGAGCCAGCCGCTCGCGCAGCCAGCCGCCGGCCGGCTGCTGCGTGTAGCGCAGGCGGTCGTGCAGGCGGCTCCTGCGGCCCTGCCAGAACTCCCAGCGGTCGGGCAGCAGGCGAAAGCCGCCCCAGTGCGGCGGGCGGGGCGGCTGCCCGATGAAGCGGGCGGCCGCCTTGGCGGCGCCTGCGACCAGCACCGCGCGCGATGCGATCACCCGGCTTTGCGGCGAGGCCCAGGCGCCCAGGCGCGAGTCGAGCGGGCGGCTGTGGAAATAGGCGTCCGACTCCTCGGCGCTCGTCTTCTCGACCCGGCCCTCGATGCGCACCACGCGTTCCAGCTCCACCCAATGGAACTGGAGCGCTGCGAACGGGTGCGCGGCCAGCTCGACGCCCTTGCGGCTTTCGTAGTTGGTGAACCAGACGATGCCGCGCGCATCCACGCCCTTGACGAGCACCACGCGGGTCGAGGGCCGGCCGTCGGCGCCGACCGTCGCCAGCGTCATCGCGTTGGGCTCGGGCAACTCGGCCTGCAGGGCCTGCGCCAGCCAGTGCTCGAACTGCTTCAGCGGATCAGGGTGCGACTTCGTCTCGTCGAGTTCGTCCTGCTCGTAGCTCTTGCGCAGATCGGCGAGGCCCTTGTCCAACGGGATGTTCCTGTTCATGCTCAAAAGTGTAGGGCGGTGTTCGTGGGAGCATCGGCGATCCATGCGAACGAAGCCTGAGTCGTCGTGAGTCCGGAACCCGTGGTGGTGGTGCTTGCCGCCGGCAAAGGATCGCGCTTCGTCTGCGATGAGCGCGCGGGCGTGCACGGCCACAAGCTGGCGCAGCCCTTCGCCACGAACACCGTGCTGGGCAGCACGGCAGAGGCCGTGCGCGAAAGCGGCCTGCCGATGGTGATCGTGACGATGCCGGCCTGGCTCGAACTCGTGGTCCCGCATGCCGCCGCACACGACATCGTGGTTCTTCCGGTGGACAACCGCGAGGCAGGGCCGTCCGCGCGCGGCATGGGTGATTCCATCGCCGCAGGCGTGGGTGCGCGGCTTCGGGCCCCGGGCTGGCTGGTGCTGCCGGCGGACATGCCGATGGTTCGGCCGGGCACGCTGCGGGCCGTGGCCGATGCGTTGCGCGGGCACGCGATCGCGCACCCCTTGTATCGCGGCCGGCGTGGTCACCCGGTGGGCTTTCGCGCCGAGCTGTGCGACGAACTGCTGGCGCTGCATGGTGACGAAGGCGCGCGCCGTCTGTTGGAGCGCCATGCGGCTTGCGGCATCGAGGTGGATGATCCGGGCGCGGTGCTCGACCTCGATACCGCCGAGGATCTGGCCGCCTTGCATGCACTGCACGCCCGAATGCAGGCTTGTCGGGACCGCCGGTGAAAGTCGGTTCCCAGACTGAAAGCGACTGCGCTGGGTTCGCGGTCCAGGCTGCGGGGCGATGCCGTCCGCTCGACGCAAACAACGGCGTCAGCTGACCAGCCCATGCCGGCGAGCCAGCGCAAGCTGCCTTTCGACCGCGTGGTCGCGGATGCCATGGCGGTGCAGGCAGCGCGCGGTTTCGACAAGGTAGTCGAGGGTGCTCCCGAAGCGGCCATTGGCATGACGCAGGATGCGCACCAGCGTGTCTTCATCGATCTCGCCGGTGTAGTTGGGGCTGCGCTTGCTCAGCGTGAAAGCCAGCGCGCTGACGGGGCCCTGCCCGGTCTGGCAGGGCAGCCACTTGGGGTCGTAGACACCGCTGGGCATCTCGCGCTCCCACAGACGCCGCAGCTCCGACTCGGCCCGCGCACGCTCCACGCGGTAGACCATGCCCTGACAGGAGCCCCCGCTGACCAGCGCGAACACGAGGCCCGGCTGCTGCGGCGTGCCGCGGTTCACGCGCGAGCTCATGCGCAAGGAGCGGTGATGGCCGTGCACGCGGGCCAGGCGCTGCTCGCAGGCATCGAACTCGGGTCGCCAGATCAGCGACGCGTAGCCGAAGACCCAGAGATCGCGGCTGGCGTCCAGCCGGGCCAGTGTGCCGGCGAGCAAGGCCTGCGGATCGCGAAGCGGCGCGGTCGTGATCGCCGCGCCAGGCGGCGGGGCGCTCGCAGCCTCGGGCGCCGCCATCGGGGCGGGCGTGGCCTGCGACGACGGCGCCGCCGAGCTTGCAGGAGAGGATCGGTCGAGCGCGGCCGGCATGGCATCGAGCGTGCGGTTCGGCAATGCCATTGTCAAGACGACCTGCGCAGCGCTGCGCGCAATAACGCCGGGAAAGCCGGCCTTGCGCAGGCCTTGCGGGTCACGGCCTTTCGATGAGCTCGATCTTGTAGCCGTCGGGATCGGTCAGGAAGGCGATCACGGTGTTGCCGCCCTTCACCGGGCCGGGCTCGCGGGTGATCGCGCCGCCCAGGGACGCCGCCCGTTCGCGCACCGACGCGCAGGTGGCCGACACGTCGGGCACGCCGATGGCGATGTGCCCGTACGCGTTGCCGAGGTCGTAGGCCTCGACGCCGTGGTTGTAGGTGAGCTCGATCTCCGCGTGCTCCGGATTCGTGCCGTAGCCCAGGAACGCCAGGCTGTACTGCTGGGCCGGCCGCTCGGTCTTGCGCAAAAGATGCATGCCCAGCACGCCGGTGTAGAAATCGATCGAGCGCTGCAGGTTGCCCACGCGCAGCATGGTGTGAAGGAGTCTCATGGCAGTCGGTCGGACGAAAAGTTTGCGGGTGTGCCCGCGGAGGAAGAAGGCACGCACGAGGCATGCCGGAAGAGAGCCTCGAGGGTAGCGCTTGGACTTGCGCCTGCGGCGAGCGTGGCATTGCCGCGACGTGCTGCCTTCGCGCACGGGTGCGATCGATCAGCCGCTCACGCCGGCGAGCACCAGCACGCCGAGCAGCGCAAACACGAAGGCCGTGCCGCGCCTCACCCACACGAGCGGCAGGATTTTCATCGCCCGCTCCCCCACCAGCACGGCCGGTACGTTGGCCAGCATCATGCCCAGCGTCGTGCCGGCCGTGACCGTGAACAAGGTGGCGTACTTCGCCGCCAGCATCACGGTGGCGATCTGGGTCTTGTCGCCCATCTCGGCCAGGAAGAAGGCCACCGTGGTGATGCCGAAGACGCCCAGCGCCGAGGTCGGCGGCGTGCGCGCATCGTCGAGGGTGTCGGCCTTGAGCGCCCAGGCCGCCATGGCCAGAAAACTCAGTCCGAGTCCCCATCTGAGCGCGATCTGCGGCACGACGGCCTGCACCCATGCGCCGAACGCGCTGGCCGCGGCGTGGTTGGCGAGGGTGGCCACCAGGATGCCGAGCACGATCGGCAGCGGCCGGCGAAAGCGCGCGGCCAGCAGCAAGGCGAGCAGTTGCGTCTTGTCGCCGATCTCGCTCAGCGCCACGACACCCGTGGAAACGGCGAAGGCTTCGAGGCTTATGACCGTCCCCGCGTCGCTTTGCCGGCCCGCTTCCCACCCGGCGGGCGTCCGATCGTTGCCGGTCTCATGCCGCGAAGATCCGCTCGAGCCGATCGAGCAGCTGCGCCGGCGCGAGCCAGCCGGCCGCCACGACCTGCGTCTGCGCGTCGCGCACGGCCAGCAGCGTCGGAAAGCCCCGTATGCCGGCACGCTGGGCGGTCGCGAAATCGCTGCGCGTCGCCTCGACGCAGGACGCTGAGGCAAAGCGTTCGGAGAACGCCTCGCGAGCTTCGATGCCGGCATCCGTCGCCAGCGCGCTCAGGATCTGCGGATCGGTCGTGTCCCGGCCGTTCGCATAGAAGGCGATCTGGATGGCCTGGAAGAGCGCGAACGCGCACTCGGGCCAGTTTTCCCGCGCGGTCACGACGGCACGGCAAGCCGGCTCGGTGGTGTAGAGCCAACCCTCGCGGGCGAGCCCGGCCGGCGAAAAGGGCTGCCCGCTGCGCGCGGCGACCTGCTCCCAGTGATGCCCGATCGAGGCACGCAGGCGCGCGTCGAGCAGCTCGCCGCGCGGGCGCAAGCCGCCCATCAGGAGTTGCAGCGGGACCTTCGGCCAGCGCCGGCGCGCTGCGGCGAGGCTCGGTGCGAAGCCGTAGCACCATGAGCACATCGGATCGGCCACATAGAGCAGCGACCAGCCGGCGGCCGGCACAGCGGCCGCTGATTCAGCCTGCGCGCTCATGCGACCGTGTAGTTCAGCGCGAGCCGCCCGCCGTCGGCATAGACGATCTGCCCGGTGAGGTAGCTCGCCGCATCGCTGGCCAGGAAGGCCACCACGTCGGCGATCTCCGCCGGCTCGCCCAGGCGGCCGAGCGGCGTGCGGCCGAGCACCCGCTGCCGGGCCGCCTCGCTGGTGAGCACGGCCTGCGCGGCCAATTCGGTGGCAATGGTGCCCGGCGCGACGGCGTTCACGCGCACGCCCTTGTCGGCCAGCGCGAGCGCCATGGCGCGCGTGAGCTGGTTGATGCCGCCCTTGCTGGCGTTGTAGCTGGCGATGGAGGGGATGGCCATCAGGCCGTTGACCGAGCTCATGTTGACGATCGCGCCGCTGCCTTGGGCGGCCATCACCCGTGCGCAGGCCTGGCCGACGAGGAAGGCGCCCTTGAGCGCCCTTGAGGTTGACGTCGATCACGGCGTCCCAGTCGGCTTCCGTCACGTCGAGGAAGTCCGCCGCTCGGAAGATGCCGGCGTTGTTGACCAGCACGTCGATCCGCCCGAAGGTGGCCTGCGTCGCAGCCAGCGCGGCTTGCACGTCGGTCGCGCGCGACACGTCGCAGTGCATGCAAGCGGCCTGACGACCTTCGGCCTGGAGACGCTGCGCCAGGGCCTGCCCGCGCGCACCGTCGATGTCCCACAGCGCCACCGGTGCGCCTTCGCGCGCGAAGCGCTCCGCGCAGGCCGCGCCGATGCCCTGGGCCGCCCCGGTGATGACCGTCACGCGGCCGGCGAGCGCGAAGTCCACGGTCTTGTTCATGCCTTGCGCGTCTCGCGGTCCAGCCACAGGCCCAGACCCTGCGCGTTGAGTTCGATGTCCATCGCCACCAGGGCATCGAGGCCTGCGGCGTCGAGCGTGCTGCCCTGCGCGCGAAGGCGCTCGCCATAGAGCGCGGCGAGGCCCTCTTTCAGGCGCTCGTGACGCTGCGGCGCCTCGCGCAGCGCTCGGGCGAGCGCCACCATGGCGTCGATCTGCTCGCACATCAGGCGCGCCAGCCGGGGAACGTCCGTGACGCGGCTGTAGTGCGTGAGGTACATGCAGGCCGGGTCGCGCTCGAGCAGACGAGCCACCGAGGCCTTGAGCGCCTCCGGCTCGAACTGCGTCGGCGGCGTCGTCGGCAGCAGATAGCGTCCGCCCGGCGCCTCGAACTCCGGATACGACAGCCCGAAGGTGTCGCCGGTGAACCAGCCGCGGCTGCGTTCGTCCCAGATGCAGTGGTGGTGGCGCGCGTGGCCGGGCGTGTCGATGAACAGGAGCGGCCGGCCAGCCAGCTCCAGTGTCATGCCGTCGGTGGTCTGCAGCACGCGCTCGGGCGGCACCGGCTGCAATTCGCCGTAGCTTCTTTCGACCTCCTCGTCGCCATACACCGCGCGGGCTCCGGCCATGAGCACGCTCGGATCGATCATGTGGCGCGCCCCGCGTGGGTGAACCACGAGTCTGGCTTTCGGCAGGTGCCGCATCAACAGACCCGCCGCGCCGGCATGGTCGAGGTGGACGTGGGTAAGGATCAGGTGATCCACGGACTCGGGCGCGAGTCCTCGCGCTTGCAGCGCGCCGAGCAGGCGTGGCAGCGCGTCGTTGGTGCCGGTGTCGACGTAAGCCGCGCGGCCCGCCTCGACGATCAGGTACGCGGCGTCGAAGCGCGGGCGCACGAAGCCGGTGTCGATGGCGTCGATGCCGTGGCCGAGCGGCTCGAGCCAGGAGGGGGAGGACGGTGTACCGTGCATCGCCGCATTCTAGGAAGCGGACTTGCTCAATGCGCTCGAGTGGCTGCAATCACGGCGCGCGGAGCCGCCTTGTGCGACAATCCGCGTTGCGCTGCAAAAAAGCAGCCCATTTTCCGGATGTTCCGAGGAACGATCCGGCTCCTTGCATCGTCACCAGTCTCGGCCCCGAGCTTCGGCTCATCCCGCAGGGGCCTGCGCCCCGCGGCGCATCCGTCTGTTGGTCGATGTGTTGACCAACTGTCCTGCCTGAACGCAGGGCCATGACGGACCCGCCGGCAACCCGGCGGTGAAGACTCGCGTGACTGCCACTTTCGAATCCCTGGGCCTTTGTGCTCCCTTGCTTCATGCCGTGACCGAGCTCGGCTTCACCGCGCCGACCTCGGTGCAGGCGCAAGCCGTTCCTGCCGCCATGAAAGGCGGCGACTGGATGGTCAGCAGCCAGACCGGCAGCGGCAAGACCGCGGCCTTCCTGCTGCCCGTGCTCGAGCGCCTGATCCATGCCGAGGCGCGTCCTGCCGACCGCGTGGCGGCCCCTCGCGCCGTGGTGCTGTGTCCCACGCGCGAGCTGGCGCAGCAGGTGGCCAGCGACGCCATCGACCTGATGCGCGGCGTGGGCAGCGCCATGCGCGCGCAGGCCAAGCAACACCCGCTGCGCGAGGCCGTGCGCGGTCTGCGCGTGGCCACGGTCGTCGGCGGCATGCCTTTCGGCAAGCAACTCTTCGATCTGCGCGGCGCCAGCCTGGTGATCGCCACGCCGGGCCGCCTCCTCGACCTGCATTCGCGCGGCCAGATCCGCCTGGACGGCACGGACGTGCTGGTGGTCGACGAGGCCGACCGCATGCTCGACCTCGGCTTCGCCGAGGACCTGGCCGCGATCCACGACGCGACCGCGCAGCGCAGCCAGACGCTGATGTTCTCGGCCACCTTCGCGCCGCGCATCATGGCCCTGGCGGCCAAGGTCATGCGTTCGCCCGGCCGCCTGGAACTCGCCAGCGCGCACGACGTGCATGCCGACATCACGCAAACGCTGCACTGGGCCGACAACCTCGGCCACAAGCACAAGCTGCTCGAGCACTGGCTGCGCGATGTCGACATGGATCAGGCGCTGGTGTTCGCCAGCACCCAGATCGACACCGAAGCGCTGGCCGACGCGCTGCAGCAGCAGGGCCACTCGGCGGTGGCGCTGCACGGCGCCATGCCGCAGGCGGTGCGCAACCGGCGCCTGCAGGGCCTGCGCGACGGCCATGTGCGCGTGCTGGTGGCGACCGATGTGGCCGCGCGCGGCCTCGACGTCAAGAGCATCAGCCATGTAATCAACTTCGGCTTGCCGATGAAGGCCGAGGACTACGTGCACCGCATCGGCCGCACCGGTCGCGCCGGCCGTGCCGGCACCGCGATCACCATTGCCGAGCACCGCGAGCGCGGAAAGATCCGCGCGATCGAGGCGTTCACGCGCCAGCCAATCGTGCCCAGCGAGATCGCCGGCCTGGAGCCCACGCCGCAGCGCCCGCGTGCGCCGGGCAGCAAGCCCCTGCCGGGCCAGCGGCACGGTCAGGGCCGCGGTCGTCCGTCGGGCGGCGGCGGATTCGGCGGTGGTCGCCGGGAAGGCGGCCCGCGCTTCGGGCAGCGCGACGGGCGTTGAACGGGCGGGCGCGCGTGCCGCGCGTCGCAACGAAGAAGGGCTGCCTCGGGCAGCCTTTTTTTTGCCTCGCTGCGCCTACCTGAGGTTGAACGAGCCCGTCCCGAACAGCCCGATCACGCCGATGAGGATCAGGTAGAGCGCCACGATGTAGTTCAGCAACCTGGGCATCACGAGGATCAGGATGCCTGCGATGAGCGAGATGAGCGGTGCGAGGCTGAGATGAACGTTCATGGTGGCTTTCGTGGATGGATCGGACGAGCGCGGAGGTCCCGTTCGGCGCGACTTTAGGCTCGAGTTGCCCACGCCGCATGCGGTGCCGAGGCCCTGCGCCCAGACATCGCGGCGACCGCAGGCCGCGGGAGCGCCGGTTGCTGGCAGGAGGTTCGGGCCGACCCTGTGGCCCGCCGCGGGGCACGCGTTCACGCGCTTTCCCCACCTGTCTTGCGCTCTCCACCACGACCCGATGCTCTGCGAACCCTTGCGATGGTCCTGGCAGGCCGGCCACGATCCGGCGCCGCTGCTCGAGCGCGAATGGCTGGTGACCAACGGCCTCGGTGGTTTTGCATCCGGCACAGTGCTGGGCGTTCCCACCCGCCGCTACCACGGCGTCTTCGTGCCCAACCTGGTCGAGCCGAAGGGCCGCCATGTGGTGTTGCCGCGGCTGGACGAGTGGGTCGAGGCGAGTGAGGGTTTCGTCAACCTCGGCGGCGCCGAGTTCATGGACGGATCGACGCAGGGCGACGCCCATCGCCACCTGCGCGAGTTCCGCCTGGAGGCGCTTTCTCCCGTGTGGGTGTTCGACGTCGAAGGCAGCCTCATCGAGAAGTCGATCGTCATGCCCCATGGCCTGAACGTCACGTGCGTGCGGTGGCGACTGCTCGACGGGCCTGCGCGCCGCATGCTCGTGCGGCCCTTCGTCTGCGGCCGGCGGCAGGATGCTGCGCTCTTACCGGGCGAAACCGAGCCGTGCCGGATCACTCACACACCCGACGGGGCGCTCGCGGTGCGCCTGCCGGCGCGCAAGCTCGCCGTGCGTTTGCATCTGTTGCCGCACGCCGCCTTCGTGGCCGAGTCCTGGATCGATCGGGACGTCGTGTTTCGAGTCGAGCGCGATCGCGGCTACGACCACAGCGAGCACATGCACAGCCCCGGGTACTGGCCAGTGGCCTTGCACGCCGGTGCCACGACCGCGCTCGTCGCGAGCATCGATGCGCACGATTTGCAGCAACAGGCGGGGCCGGCGTTTCGGCCGGCGCCGGATCCGGACGCACTTTTCCGGGCCGAGCAAGACCGCATCGCCGCCTTGCTGGCGCGCGCCGAGTTCGCCGGCATCGACGACACGGAGCGGCGCCTCGTGCTCGCGGCGGACCCGTTCATCGTCCTGCCCGGCAGCCGCAGCGACGAAGCGCCGCTCGACGGCCATGGCGAGAGTTTCCGCTCGATCATCGCGGGCTACCACTGGTTCAACGACTGGGGCCGCGACACGATGATCGCGCTCGAGGGGTTGACGCTTTGCACCGGGCGCTACGGCGAGGCCCGCGCCATCCTGCGCACCTTTGCCCGCTACATCCGCGACGGCCTCCTGCCCAACCTGTTTCCCGAAGGCGGGCGCGAGGCGCTGTATCACACGGTCGATGCGACTCTCTGGTACTTCCACGCGCTCGGGCGCTACGTCGCACGCACCGGCGACGCCACGCTCGTGGCCGAGCTCTATCCCGCTTTGCAGGACGTGATCGATCACCACCTGCGCGGCACGCGCTTCGGCATCGGCGTCGATGCGCGCGACGGCCTGGTGCATGCCGCGGCCGAGGGCCTGCCACTGACTTGGATGGATGCCAAGGTCGATGGCTGGGTGGTCACGCCCCGGCGCGGCAAGCCGGTGGAGATCCAGGCGCTCTGGTACAACGCGCTGCGCCTCATGGCCGGCTGGGGCAGGGCGTTGGGTGCCACCGATGCCGAAGCGCACGAGGCGCTGGCCGAACGCGTCAGGGCCTCTTTCGAGGCGCGGTTCTGGTCGGCGCAGCGCGGCCATCTGCTCGACGTGATCGACGGCCCCGACCCGGACAACCCGGGCGACGATCCCAGCCTGCGGCCGAACCAGATCTTCGCGCTGTCGCTCACGCATCCGGTGCTGCATCCGTCGCACTGGAGCGAGGTGCTCGCCACGGTCGAACGCCATCTGCTCACGCCGGTGGGACTGCGCACGCTGGCGCCGGGCACGCCCGGCTACCGGCCGCGGTACGAGGGCTCGCTGCGCGAGCGCGATGGCGCCTACCACCAGGGCACGGTGTGGCCGTGGCTGCTCGGCCACTTCGTCGACGCCTGGATCCGCGTGCACGGCCGCGATGCGCGAGCGCGCGCCTTGCTGCAGGGCGTGCCGCGGCATCTTCTGGAAACGGGTTTCGGCAGCATCAGCGAAGTCTTCGATGCCGAGCCGCCGCACCGCGAAGGCGGCTGCATCGCCCAGGCCTGGAGCGTGGCCGAGCTGCTGAGGGCCTGGCAGAACACCCGACCGAGCGAGGCAGCCCGTGGCTGAGCCCTGGTACAAGAACGCGATCGTCTATTGCCTGGACGTGAAGACCTTCGCCGACGGCAACGGCGACGGCATCGGCGACTTCGCGGGACTGGTGAGCCGGCTCGACTACCTGGCGGGGCTCAACGTCGATTGCGTGTGGCTGCAGCCCTTCTTCCCGTCGCCGATGCGCGACAACGGTTACGACATCAGCGACTACTACGACGTCGATCCGCGCCTGGGCACGCTGGGCGACTTCGTCGAGTTCTCGCGCCACGCCAAGGAGAAGGGCATGCGCGTGATGATCGACCTGGTGGTCAACCACACCTCGATCGAGCACCCGTGGTTCCAGGCCGCGCGCAGCGATGCCCGATCGCCTTACCGCGACTACTACGTCTGGTCCGACGAAAAGCCGGCGGATGCCGCGCAGGGCACGGTCTTTCCGGGCAAGCAGGACACCACCTGGACCTGGGACCGCGAAGCCAAGGCTTACTACTTCCACCGCTTCTACGATCACCAAGCCGAACTCAACATCACCAATCCCGCCGTGAAGCGCGAGATCGAGCGGATCACGGGCTTCTGGCTGCAGCTCGGCGTGACCGGCTTTCGCATCGACGCGCTGCCTTTCCTGATCGAGTTCAAGGGCACCGCTCACGAGGGCCGGGACGGTGCGCATGCCTACCTGCGCGAGTTGCGCCATCACGTGCAGCAACTGTGCGGCGAGGCCTGCCTCATGGCCGAGGCCAACCTGCTCCCGCAGGAAGTGCCGGACTACTTCGGCGACGGCGACAAGATCCACATGTCGTTCAACTTCTGGGTCAACCAGCACCTGTTCCTGGCGATGGCCCGCAAGGACGCCACCCCGATCCGGCGCGCCTACGAGCAGTTGCCGCGAATCCCGCCGTGGTGCCAATGGAACAACTTCATCCGCAGCCACGACGAGCTCGACCTCGGCCGGCTGAAGAAGAACGAGTTGGAGGAAGTGTTCCGCGCCTTCGGCCCGGACGAGACCATGCAGCTTTACGGCCGCGGCATCCGCCGGCGGCTCGCGCCGATGCTGGGCAACGACCGGCGCCGGCTCGAACTGGCGCACAGCCTCATGCTCACGCTGCCCGGCACCCCGGTGCTGCGCTACGGCGACGAGATCGGCATGGGCGACAACCTCCAGCTTCCCGATCGCGAGAGCGTGCGCACCCCGATGCAGTGGACCGACGGACCCAACGGCGGCTTCTCCGGCGCCGCCGCGGACCGGCTCGCGCTGCCGCCGATCGCCGACGGCGAGTACGGCTTCGCCGCGGTCAACGTGGAGGCCCAGCGACGCGATCCGCAGTCGCTGCTCAACTGGCTGGAACGCGCTCTGCGTCGGCGCAAGGAGTGCCCGGAGTTCGGCCTGGGCGAGTGCACCTGGATCGACACCGGCCGGGCCGAAGTGCTTGCCCATCGCTGCGAGCTCGGCGGCTCGGTCGTCTATGCCGTGCACAACCTCGGCGCGCGCCGCGCGCGCTTCGTGCTGCCGTCGAACGGATCGGCGAATGAACTGCAGGACGTGCTGGCTTTTCACCGCTGCGAGGCCCAGGAGGACGGCAGCTACCGCATCGACCTGGAGCCCTACGGCTACCGCTGGCTGCGCAGCGTGGCGGCGCGCTGAGCGCCGGCCCATGGTGTAGAACGCGCTCTCCTGGTCATGCGAAGGAGCGAGAGATGAAGAACGTTCTCAGTCGCCACGACGGCACACCGCCGCATTGGGTCGGCGACGGGTTTCCCGTGCGCACGCTGTTCACCTACGACTCGCTCGGCCGCCAGGCGAGCCCCTTTCTCATGCTCGATTACGCGGCGCCCACGCACTTTGCGCCCGGCCTGCCCGAGCAGCCGCGCGGCGTGGGACA
>JAESGB010000058.1_pt1 | contig 120246 bp, 98 predicted proteins | sample 9266211 | NCBI WGS metagenome assembly JAESGB01 (sample SAMN14514844, study PRJNA621659) | algae metagenome | isolation source: Goleter apudmare HA4340-LM2 and co-occurring heterotrophs from cave wall... | place: USA: Maniniholo cave, Kauai, Hawaii | collected 2009-07-28 | reverse complement strand
GTATGTGTCAGAAAATCAGTTATGTTCACTGGTTTGAGGAGATTATGTTTTGTTGACTAATTTCAGCTTTTTAGGCTTAGTCTTAATAAAAATGTAAAGTTTTATATCAGCATTCAACATTTGTGCAAAGAATCAATTTATTCTATTTATCTTTTTGCCAAATTTTGCATTTATATAAATGATTTTGAAATCCTTATTAGTTTTTGTTAGGAAATAAGGTGCGTTTGCCCTGGGAGAGAGTAAAACAACTCTTGATAAATATTCTAAAGAAAGAACTTTTCGATGTCCTGATGATAAAGAGCGCCTGTTTGAACGACATGTTAAATTGAGGTTCTGCAACTGGCGAATTCATTTCTTTCCAGTAAAACCAGGACAAGTCATTATTGGCTATATTGGTCGCCACCTGCCTACAGTGAAGTATCGGACGTAATATTTAAAATTATTAGGTAAGAAAGTCTTGGCAGTTTCAGCCTAGCTTTGCAAAATTTATGCGATCGCCCCGCCTCACCTTGATTGCTAAACTAAAATACGACCCTCAAGCAAAGGTAGCCTCATAACTTCTGCAACCAATCCCACTAAACCATCTTAAAATCTTCAACAGAGGCAACTAAACAATCCTGAACTATGGCTCAAATCCTAGTTGAAAATTTAGACCCAATTATTTTAGAAAAACTGGAGACTCTTGCCAAGCAACATGGTCGGTCTTTGCAGGACGAGCTAAAAAATATCCTACAGCAAGCAACTGAGAAAGTTGGATATTACCACACTGGCGGCGATATGGAAAAAGCTAGAGAAGCTGTAGCACGCGCGCAAGTAAGGTATGCAGGAAAAACTTTCAGTGACAGTACTGAACTCATCCGCGAGGACAGAGAACGGTGAGTCGGTATGTTTTAGATGCCAGTATTGCTATAAAGTGGTTTATTCCTGAAGTATATTCACATGCAGCTAGGCGTTTACTGGCAAGTAACCATATTTTTTTAGTCCCCGATTTTTTCTTTCCAGAAGTAGGAAATGTCTTGTGGAAGCGAGTGCATCGTGGTGAAGACACTGCTGATAATGCTAGACAAACACTGATAGATTTAAATTCTATTCCTGTAGAAGTTTATTTGAGTCAGCCATTGATGCCACTGGCTCTAGATACTGCCCTGCAAACGGATCGAGCAGTATATGATTGCTTATACTTAGCGTTGGCAATCACTCAACAATGCCAAATGGTAACAGCAGACGAAAAATTTTACAATGCTCTCAAAACTAGTAGCTACAGAAATCATCTTCTGTGGGTGGAGAATATTTAGAGAGCGATCGCCCCGCCTCACCTTGATTGCTAAACTAAAATACGACCCCCAAGCAAAGGTAGCCTTATGACCTCTGCAAGCAATCCAGCTACAGAAGAACTCACCCCATTCCCAGACCATACGCAGCTACCAGAATCAGACGGAACCTTTGTGAAAAACTGGCAAGAGCATCCGCAAAGCATCTTACTGACTGACTCCATTACACCTGTTCTCAAGCAATTACATCCCGATGGTCAATATTGTATCGGTCAGGATTTAGGTATTTACTGGCGCTTGACCGACCCACCAGAAAAAGGAGCAGAAGCACCTGATTGGTTTTATGTAGGGAATGTACCGCCTTTGCTCGATGGGTTAATGCGCCGTTCTTACGTGCTGTGGCGAGAATTTATCGCCCCCTTGATTGCATTGGAATTTATCTCAGGGGATGGTAGCGAGGAGCGAGACAAAACCCCTTGGAAGGGCAAATTTTGGATTTATGAGCAGGTGATTCGTCCTCCCTTCTACGGCATTTATGAAGTGAAGAAAGCCAGTGTAGAAGTTTATGAATTAATTGGTGGACAATATCAGTTATTAACACCAAATGAACGAGGACATTATCCTATTGCTCCTATAAGAGTTGAGTTAGGAATTTGGCAAGGAGAATATCAAAATGCGGAATTACCCTGGCTACGGTGGTGGGATTTGCAAGGTAATTTGTTGTTGTCTGGTGACGAAAGGGCTGAACAAGAACGCCAACGGGCCGATCGCCTAATTGCTCAATTACGTGCTTTGGGAGTCGAGCCAGAAGCCTAATATTTTGGGAATTTGCTGAAATAGGGTTTGCTGAAAAACTAGAGACAGGCAATATTTTGATCAATGTTGGTGACAAGACATTACATTGGTAAATTAAGGTTTAATTCCCTGAAAACGCTTTTTTGCTACTTGAAAAGCTTCTTGCATCACAGATTGAATTTTTTCGGGGTCTGGTTTTTTACCGCCCATTAAGTCACCGAAGTAAACACAAGCACCCTCACCCAGCGCCCAAGTATAGGCTGCTGCCCAAGATGCAGCAATCACGCTACCAAAACCAGGCAAGAATTTGATTAACTCGCGGGCGATCGCTTGGGCGAAAAAACCACCGGCGATCGCACTCACAATACCCCCCGCTTGTGATGGGGTTAATGTTTGTCCATATAATTTTCCTAAAAGTCCCACCATTGAGACTTGTAAGGCCGTCAACACGGGCATGGTAGCAAAGGGCAATGGTACAGCTGCCAAGGTAGCTGCCATAATCGCAAACGGTAACATATAACGGCGTCCAGCATCCCGGTAGATGTTGCCAAGTTGCTTGCTAGCCTCTTCTCGATCTAATAACTGATATATTGCCCTGGCTTCCGCCTCTGGGAGTAAGTCTGCCAGGGTATCCCGCAGCGCTTCTAAGCCGTAAAATACTGGATTATAGCCGTCTTCTTCTAGAGTGAAGTCAATCAGGACGGAACGATCATAAACTTTGGCAAAGGCTTCTTGAATTGCCGTGTAGGCTCGGTTTACCTCTTCATAGTTTGGCGGATAGGCAGGATGATCATCTATACCGGGAGGATAGATTTCATGCAAGCAAGTAATTGCCAACAAACAGGGAATGTCGGGATATTTTTGACGTAACTCCTGAGCAATTTGTCCTAGTGTATCTGTAGCAAAGTCATTGATTTTCACAGTCAGAATCAGCACTCTGGCGCTGCGACTTGACTGTTGTAAATCTCCCACCAACTCTTGAATAATTAGCTGAGTATCTTGGTTGACATCTCCCAAACCAACAGTATCAGTAAAAATCAGTAAAGGTAGGTCATTGGAAGGATAAGCATAGCGCTGAGTGTTTTGCGTATGGGGACGAAATCCCTGGCCGACAATTTCCGCCGAAACCCCTGTCAGCCCCCGCACAATGGAACTTTTACCTGCTTGGGGTTTACCAATCAGCAAGGCTTCAGTAGTTGGTAGTTCAGCCCGGACTGTCTCTAAAATCTCTGCAATTTGCGTTTCGCTAACGCTAAACCATTTCATCACCGTCTGTGCTACTTGTTCTCGCGGTACGAGCTGCACTAGACTTTGTGTCGCTTTGTTCCACACACCAACAAGGCGATTTGTCCAGACATGATTGCCCAACTTGGCGGTTAAACCTCCAGTTGGCTCACTGGACTGCTGAGAATTAGCTGAATTACCGTCAGCATCATGTTGCTCAGTCATGGGCATCCAAACAGCAGCTAGATTTTTACTACACCCTGTTTATCATTTTATGATGCTTCATGGGACTATGCTTCTAAAGCTGAGAGGATGCGATCGCTCAGTGACCACCGATTTGAATTAGGTCTAATCCAACGCTTCTCTGCTTCGTTGAAATCGCGCTGATGGATTAGTGCTGAGATCAAGTCTTTTCTCTGTTGCTCGTTGAGCTTTGACACCATCTTTTCTGCACCTCGCAAGGCACAGGTCTGCTCAAAAGCTGTTTCTGAATTGTAAATAATCTGTAAAATTGTATAGAAATAATTCGGGTCACCAGACCATTCCACAACAGACAGTCCCAATAATCGCTTACCTTGGTCGCTAGATTTGAGTAGATGATCAACCTCTTCAGGAGAAAAATTGATTTCTGGTGCCAATGCTCGCATTCTACCTGCGATCGACTCCATTTCAAATGTGCGTTTTGCCCCTGCTGGCATGGAATTTCTCAATTCCTTATAACGTTGGCTTAAACGTTCCATTTGCTGTTGTGCTTCTGATATCGGCACTCGTGAAGCATATTCTTTCTGCCACTCATGGCGCATTTGCCGCATTTCTAGCTGTTGTTGCGGTGGTGCAACATCTTCTGCTAGCTTGGTCTGCTCAATCAGAAAACCCAAGGTATCCCCAGTTAGAGACTGTAACATCGGCATCATACTGGAGCCAGTAATTTCCCCAGCAGGAGTTTTAACTGCCCCTCCAGTCAAAGCAAAAATCTTTAGTACAGATGGTAACCAAACCAAGGCTAGAAAAACTGCTGTTGTACCCGTCACCTCAAATTTAACCGTTAATTTATCACCTTTGTTAATTTGAAAGGTGCTGAGAACGATAAAAATAGTACTAATAATTAGCCAGGTTTTGGGGATGTGGATAATCTTTTTGAGTAGCCAATCTACAGCCTCCCTGGAAATTTGGTTGTTACCTGTCTCGTTGTCTAATTTGTCACCCATATTTATTTTATTGATTAAGTAGCTAGATGAAAATCAATATACTCATCAAGGCCAGGTCTGAAGCATAGCATAGGTGGTAGCGGGCGTTACGATGGAGTCCGTAACGCACTTTCAGAATTCTATAAGTAGCTCAGTGTTAAAAATTATCGTTATGACAAGGCAGAAGGCCAAGGATGATTTTCTTCAATACCCCAGGCCCTACTCTCCATTTATAAATAATTGGCATCCAGTGGATTCACTGGAGTTACGGCAGATTATTCATTCTCTGGAAGTACTTGCACTTTCCCATTCGGACTGAGAACAGCTCGAATTCGGAGATTTTTGCCGACTCTATTAGGCGAGACAAAAGGTTTACCAATATCAGGTATCCCCGTACTATCAATGTATTCTCTAGCTGGCTTGTTGAGGGGTAGAATGCGTTCAATTGTGCCATCAACAGCTACTATCAAACTATACTCCAGGGTTTCCGTTAATCCGGTAGGTGGTTGCCAGCGTTTTTGGAAATATTCTCTAGCTTCTGTTACCAGAGGGGTGTCAAATAGAGTACTACTGGTAGCAACTTTCGGAGATGGTACAGCTTGGCCGGCGTTCCGCAATCGCCTAGCTAGGGAAGTATCATCAGTGACTGAAGGGTCGTTAGAAACAGTATTTAATCCACCTGGCAGTGGCTGTGGATTGGTTGGTACTTCAGTAAGGGTACTGGGATTGGGTATGGCGGGTAGTGATGGGGTGATGTTGGGGCTAGCAGGAGATAAATTTGGTGGTAAATCCCGCTTTTTAGGGAGAACAGCTTCACTTGAAGGAATTGATGCTGGAGGGGTTAGCTTCAAACTACCTGGAGATGGTGGAGAAGTTGTAGGGATACCGGAACTAGGGGGATTTTGGGCAGCTGTGGAAAAAGCTGTATTCGGAGGAGCCTGTAGAGGTGGGACAGGCAAACTAGAGGTAGGAGGTGGAGGAGTGACAGCTAAATTGGGCAGTTGTGGGAAAGTATCGTCTGGAGTGAGTCCAGGTTGGGGTGTAGCCAGGTTTAATGAGGGTGATGGTTGTATAGCAACTTCTGCGGATTCAGGTGCAGTTGTTGTAGCTATTTGCTGCTTGGGTTTGGTTTGGTTAACATATTGCCAAGTCACCGGCAATAAACCCACGCCTAATGCCAGTACAGCTGCAACAGATGTCCAAGCGGGCCAGCTATGAGTGGAACTGCTGCGGTGCAGATTTGGTAAGGCCATCACCTCAGCCGAGTATTCATCTAGGGCGGTTGCTAAGTCAAATAGTTGCAGTAGACTCAGTTGGATGACAGGGCCAGATGTCTGGCTGGCGAGGGAACCCAGAAATAAATTATGAGTTAAATAGTTACTAGGTTCTAAGTAGATTTTTGTCCCTGGTATTTGGGAATTAAAAGCTTTTAATGTCTTAGTGTTAGCTGAAAGTGGGGATTGTTGTAAATCTGTTAACGCCGACTGATCAGAGACTTTACTAGAGTCTTGAGGCCCGGAGAAACTCACCCAAAAGTTATCTGGAGTTTGGTGGAGGAATTCTTGTACGTAGCTAGTAACTGCATCACACAAAGCTTCGAGTTGATCGCGATCGCCCTGTATTGCAACCCGACTTTCTTCTGGCAATTGGGGATTGTCAAAACGCAGTTCAAAATTTAGCTGCTTGAGAACTGTTTTCCCCATCCACCGAGACAAAGGTGAACTTTGTGCCCACACTTCTAGTGTGCAAGTGGGGGGCGTGTAACGACGAATGACTGAATTTGATAGAGGCATGGCAGAAACTGCGAGGGAGATGATTTGGGATTTTGAATTTTGGATTTTGTGATGATCAATCTAAAAATCTAAAATCCGTCTGGAAAAGTTGGCTCACGGGAAACCCGCCCACACAACGCCAGTTGCTTTCAGCCGGGGAACCCTAGTCGAGCACTGGCTTAACTTTTGGCAAAAATTTAAAATTTTGTGGAACGTTCTATGAGTGCTAACCAGAGACGGCGGTGTCCTCCTGTGGCGCTATAAAACAGTAAATCTACAAGTAGTTTTAGCGCCAAACGAGTCAATAACTCTGTAGAGATTTGCTCGTTTTCTTCCATTCGCTCTTGGTAGGTGTTGCAGAAGGCATCAATGTAATCTCCGAGTAAAGCAGCCTGATGAGGTTGGGAGTGATTTTCCGCCGTTTGTTCTAGTAGAGCAACAGCACGGCGAATCAATTCCTGCTGTTGTTTGGCGAGATAGCAGGTGATGAGAACGAGCGATCGCGCTTCTTCTACATCTAGCTTTTTCCGCCCTCCTTGTCCTTTGCGTAGGGGATTTGATTGGCGCAATCGCCACAAAGCTACGCGATCTGGCACTCTTGACTCTAAATTCAGATTGCTTGCCGCCGAGAGCATGGCTTCGGAACCTATGCCAGTCAAGGTTTCTAGCGCCAGCAACACCAAGTCTAATTGGGTTTTAATATTGTCCCATTGAATAGAGTCTGGGGCTGGAAGCTGAATTAAGTCCTCCCACTGGGAATTCGGAGTGGCTGAATCGGTGGCCGAGTGCATAACTTTTAGCATAGATGATCAGACTGATAGGGACTGTTGCTGTTACCCATTTTGAAACAGACTCTCAAGCATTTAGGTTAGTTTCCTATAGCTAATTCGTCAGAAGCTTCAACTAGCTTTAGATCACTGTGGTAAACAGCTAATGTCTTTGTCTTACTCTAAATGAAAATCAATGTTTCACAAAGTAGAAATTTGACTACCACAGTGAAAGTTTAGCTAAGTTTGGGAATGGGGGAGCCAGTGAGTTTTGGGACACTGAATTTTGCCTATTCCCCATTCCCTAATTGTGAACATAAGCCACGGTGACACCACTACCGCCATCTACTTGTGCGGCGGCTTCGTAGTGACTGACTCTGGGGTGTTGTTGCAAAAAGGTGTGAACACCTTGCCGCAGCTTTCCTGTCCCATGTCCGTGAATAATCCATACTGGGCCTGTAGCTTCTGAAATGGCTTTATCTAACATGAATTCAGCATCAGCCACCCGCTTTCCGCGCAAATCTATTGTATTTTTAGAAGTACGAATTGCTAGGGCTGGTTGTGCTGGTGGTGTAACTGGTACTTGTGCTGGGGTTGCTACTGGTTTGGACTTGACGACTGGTTCAGCTTTTTGTCCGTCCAAAGATTCGATGTCTTCTAGCTTCACTGTCATTTTCATGATGCCAAAGCGGACGCTAAACTCGCCATCTTCATCGGGTGTAGTTAATACTTCGGCTGTTTGTCCAAACTGGGAAATGCGGATGCGATCGCCGACTTTGGGCGTAAACCCAACTTTTGGTTTAGCTGGTGTTGCTGGCTGAAATTGCTGGGCGATTTGGTTTAAGGCGTTGGTAGCTTGTTGGGCATCTTGGGCTGTCGGTGTCCCTTTTTGTAAGCGGCGAATCACTTGAGCAATTTCAGTTTTGGCTTGGGCGATCGCTTGTTGTACTGCAACTTCCTGGGAAGCCCGCAAAGCTTTTTCTCTTTCTTGCAAAGCGTCGGCTTTAGCAGAAACTTCTTGGTATAAACGTTCTGCTTCCTGTAAAAGATTTTGGGCTTCAGTCGCTTTCGTTTCTTGGCGACGGCGTTGAGCTTCTAAGCCAGCAATTACCTGATTAACTTCATCTGTGGCCTCTCCGACTTGGGTTTTTGCCTGTTCTATCACCTCTGGTTTCAACCCCAAACGTAGGGCGATCGTCAAGGCGTTAGAACGTCCGGGAATGCCCCAAAGTAGGCGATAGGTAGGCGACAGAGTGGTTTCATCAAATTCGACAGAGGCGTTTTCAAACCGCTCATCTTCGTATTTCAGGGCTTTGAGTTCCCCAAAGTGAGTAGTAGCGATGGTTAATTGGGCGTGTTCTGCGAGATATTGCAGTAAGGCGATCGCTAGGGCACTACCCTCTACTGGATCGGTTCCTGCACCGACTTCATCAAGTAATACCAAGGATGAGGGGGATGAGGAAGATATTAGCACCCCCACTCCCTCATCTCTCGTTGCTTCCCCATGCCCCAAAGCATTTAAAATCCGACTAATGCGGCGAATATGTCCTGAGAAGGTAGATAAGCTTTGCTGTAGGGATTGTTCATCGCCAATGTCTGCTAACACCTGCTCAAACCAAGGTATCTCTACTGGTTCACGGGCGGGGACAAATAAACCTACCTTGGCCATTAATGCTGCCAAACCTAGGGTTTTTAAAGTTACTGTTTTTCCCCCGGTATTTGGCCCAGTAATCGTCACTACCCGAATATGCGGACTGATGAGTAAATCTACAGGAACCACTGGTTGGCCTTGTTCGTGGTGTTGCTGCCACACTAACAGTGGATGTCTGAGATTTCGCAAGGTAATGATTTCTTGCTCCTGGCGGTTGATAAATCTGGGGGGATTTGCACCTAACCAAAAACTATACCTAGATCTAGCGGTTGCCAGATCCAAAGTAGTGACAATTGCCAAGAGCCTTTCCAAATCGGGTTTAACTGCGGCTACTTGCTCTGTCAAAGCGCGGCGGATTGCTTCTTCTTCTGCTTGTTCTCTTCTAATTACCTGGCGTAATTGATTACCCACTGGCACGATGGAATTAGGCTCCACATACAGCGTGGCTCCACTAGTAGAGGTGTCGTGGACAATGCCGGGAATCGCGTCTTTATGGGTAGCTTTCACGGGGATCACATAGCGATCGCCCCGTTGGGTAATCTGTTGTTCTTGAACAGCCCCTGATTTTGCTTGGAGGATATTTTGTAACTTTTGGGTGATTTGACTGCGTAATCTCCGCAAATCTGTGCGAATTTCCCCCAGTTTTTGGCTAGCACGATCAGTTACTTGGCCACGTTCATCGATACAGCGATGAATTTCTTGCTCTAATTCCGGATAAGTTCTTAAATCGGCAACTAACTCATTCAGAATGGGTAAATCTACCTGGTTGTCAATTACACGCCGCAAATTTCGCGCCCCAGCTAAGGTAGTAGCGATCGCTAACAGTTCATCACCTGCCAAGATACCTTGCAGTTCGGCGCGTTCCAGAGCATCACCAATATCTTGGATGCCCTCAAACGATAAACTGGTGGTGAGGCGGCTTTCGAGTTGGTAGACTTCTTTAGTCTGCTCCAACAACCGTGTACTTGCTGCCTGAGAATCGGGAATTTGCAGATGACGGGATGCGATCGCCCCTAACTTAGTTGCCGCAAATGTGGAAAGATGCTGGCAGAGGCGATGCCATTCTAGTAGTTCTAGGGTTTCAGACTGGATCAAGGTTTCAACATCTAATCTGCAATCATCGTAACAATTCTCGCTGCCAGAAAGCTAAATTTTGTTACCATCAATTGCAATAGGATAAGGTTCTAGTTGAGCGGCTGCTGATATTTTTTACGACACACCGATCACTTGTGCCTCTGTGCTTCAACCAGGTTTTTAGACTGCTTCTGGGCTTTTCGCCCCTATCCCCAGATAGTACATGCTACTTCATTAGCCATCAGACTTTTTCAGCAAACTCTACCTATTTTTCAATTCTCCATTGCATTGGCATCTTTAAGCTCTTGGCAACTGATCGTGTGCTTCTGGCGCTACATCTGGGACTTTCGCTAAAATAGCTTCGTATTTTTCTCGGCTTCCTCGCTGTGCCAACTCCTCCAAATATGTCTCAGTTGTCAGTGCTGCAATTTTTTCCGCAACTGCTGTGGCAATAAACTGATCGATAGAAATGCCATCTTGTTTAGCCAGATCTTGTACACTCTTGTACAGAGAGTCAGGAAGTTGCAGATTGAGGTTGCTCATGGTAATACTCCAATAGACTGTAAAAACTCTGCTGGCGTAACCGTTCTAATTCCAAACCGTTCGATACCGACAAAATCACGAATGTTATACGTCACCACACTATCACATCCCGCTTTTACTGCCAGTTCTAGTACCATGTCGTCTTTTGGATCACGAAGATAGGGTCGCCACAAGAAGAAGATTTTATGTCGTGTTGCAACTGAACAATGAAACTCAATGAGTTCTTCGATATCTTTTTCAGTTACATACAGATTTGGAAGTTCTCGTGACAAAACCTCGCGGTATTCTAAAACTAGTGGCACGGATAGGTGAATATCAAAGATTCCTGTACCTACCAGTGTCAGTAGAAGGAACGCACTACCTTGTCTAGAGCGCAACCCAGAAACAATAACATTAGTATCAAGTATAACTTGCGGGATCGACATAGAATTATCTTGTCAATAGCAAGCGATCGCCCCTAACTTAGTTGCCGCAAATGTGGAAAGATGCTGGCAGAGGCGATGCCATTCTAGTAGTTCTAGGGTTTCAGACTGGATCAAGGTTTCAACATCTAATCTGAAATCATCGTAACAATTCTCGCTGCCAGAAAGCTAAACTTTGTTGCCATTAATTGCAATAGGATAACGGTTCAAATTTGCGGCGGCAAATAACCTCGAACTTAGCACCAGTTTTGAATTCTTAACAAAGCCCTTTGGCATCTCAATCATAACGCGTAAACCCACGACTATTATTGATTGGTTTTGGCTATAGCTAGTCCACTGCACCACTACCCCTGAGTAGACAGTGCTTTGCGGAAAACAATCTTGTCTGCCCCTTCTGCATAGAACTCGCGTATACGTGCTTCCTCGTCATAACCGTTCTTGCGGTAGAACCTCCGTGCATACTCCAAATCTGGCGTACCCAACGTTTCAACTAGTAAGATGCGCGCACCCCTGTCTGCCAAAGTCTGCTCTACAAAGAGTAGCAGTTTCGCACCGCGTCCTTGCCTTTGGTGAGTCGGATGGATGGCAATTAATTGCAGGTTCCATGTCCCTCTAGTCATTCGTTCCGGTTCGCAGTAGGCTAATCCCACTAGTCCGTCGTCATCGTCTGTAATCCAGAATGGATGAGTGTCGCCATCTTTGCTCAAGGAATCGGTCAACATCTGACGCAATTCCTCTAGTTCGTCGGACGAAAAGAGTTCAATAGAGTTGGCTAAGGCAATCAGCGCATCTGCGTCATCGGGCGTGACTGGTCGGATCATCACGAACTCCACGGGTGTAAGAGAGATAGCATTACAACAGTTGTTATGTCACACTAAAAAGATAACAACTGTTATGATGAAATGTCAAGATGTATTGTTTCATGTAGCTGTAAACTAGGGAGAGCTATGAGTTATGACGATCGCCGCATTGAAGTTGTTAATGCGGCATGGCGGGTGATTGTTCGTGAAGGATTGGATCGTGCTAGTATGCGGGCGATCGCCCAGGAACTTGGTTCCTCGACTGGGGTTGTTACCCACTACTTTCGAGATAAAGAAGAACTCATCTTATTTGCCCTAGAAAGAGTGTTTGAGAACGTCCTAGAGGATATGCAAGTGTGTGCCAAAGGACGGCAAGGAATTGACAGGTTAGAACAGATGATTCTTAAGGCTCTTCCTCTGGAGAGCAGTGACAAAGCCGATTGGAAAGTTTGGGTAGCGTTTTTGGGTTATTCGGTCGGGCGCGAACATCTAGTTCAGGAGCACCGCAAACGCTATGACCTTTTACGACGAATTATTTCTCAAGAGTTAGCTGACTTGCAAACAGCTAATCTGATTCGAGCCGATCTTAATTTAACCCTCGAAGCCAATGCACTCATCGCCCTAGTGGATGGCATTGGCACTGGAGTCGTCATCTGTCCTGAGCAATTCTCAACAGAGCAACAGCAATACCTTGTGCGGCGACATATCAATGCTTTACTGGCATTCTCTTGAATACTAAGGACTAAGTTTCAAACTACTGCCACTACATATCCAATCTGTATCTCGGCAAGCAAGTAGCTCAACTTTTCAAGACGAATTTTGAATTCACAGAGGTAATAGATTTACTAAATAACTGTGCTAAATAAATCTTAATTAGCATTATACAGAAATTGATTGACAATTTTTTCTGCTTTCTTACCCACTAATTCCTGACAGTTACTTATAAAAAACCGCTCCAACTCCCCCCACAATTTGATACCCTAGCTAGAACAGAATTGAGCAAAGTTAACAGCGTGGAAATTCAACTTGGGCGGGGAAAGACAGCTCGTAGAGCATACGGAATTGATGAAATTGCTCTAGTCCCTGGTAACAGAACACTAGATCCGAGTTTGGCGGATACAAGATGGCGAATTGGCAATATTGAGCGAGAAATCCCCATTATTGCCAGCGCTATGGATGGTGTTGTTGATGTGCAGATGGCTGTACGTTTGTCACAGTTAGGAGCATTAGGTGTTCTCAACCTGGAAGGTATCCAAACTCGTTATGCTGATCCAGAGCCAATTTTAGATCAGATCGCGGCAGTGGGGAAAGATGAATTTGTCTCCTTGATGCAAGAACTCTATGCTGAACCCATTAAGCCGGAATTAATCACCCAACGCATCCAAGAAATTAAACAGCAAGGCGGCATTGCCGCAGTTAGCGCTACTCCAGTGGGAGCTAGTAGATATGGTGAGGTAGTAGCAAAGGCAGGAGCAGATTTATTTTTTATTCAGGCGACAGTAGTTTCTACCGCTCACCTGTCACCAGAGTCTATAGTACCCCTGGAACTAGCAGAATTTTGCCGTTCCATGCCGATTCCCGTGGTGTTGGGAAATTGCGTAACTTATGAAGTCACCTTGAATTTATTAAAAGCTGGAGCTGCTGCGGTATTGGTAGGAATTGGGCCTGGTGCGGCTTGTACCTCCCGTGGTGTTTTGGGTGTGGGTGTACCTCAAGCAACTGCGATCGCTGATTGTGCCGCCGCACGAGATGATTACTACCAAGAAACTGGTAACTATATTCCTGTGATTGCCGATGGCGGTCTAATCACAGGCGGCGATATTTGTAAATGCATCGCTTGTGGTGCCGATGGTGTCATGATTGGTTCTCCCTTCGCTAGAGCAGCCGAAGCTCCAGGTAGAGGTTATCATTGGGGAATGGCGACTCCTAGCCCTGTACTGCCCCGTGGAACGCGCATCCGTGTCGCTACTACTGGTACCCTAGAACAAATCTTAATAGGGCCAGCAGGACTTGACGATGGCACTCATAACCTATTGGGAGCCTTAAAGACGAGTATGGGCACTCTAGGAGCCAAAAACATCAAAGAAATGCAGCAAGTTGAAGTTGTCATTGCTCCTTCTCTCTTGACAGAAGGCAAAGTTTACCAAAAAGCTCAACAATTGGGTATGGGTAAATAGGGAATAGGCAATGGAGAGACGCGATTAATCGCGTCTCTCCTGACCTATTTCCCATTCAAAAATTTTTCCAGCCCATAAAACAATTGCGGGAAAAATCTTATATGTAGCCTACAATGGAGATAGCGGAGACGCATGTTTCCGTTCACTCCTCACACCACACTCCGCCCGGACTACTGTTCGGGCGGTTCCTTATCTAGATGAAATTATAGAGCTTCTTTGCAAATGTACATCCTTGCTCTTCCAAGCAGATGTTTTTGCTATGGTAGAATTTTCACGAAAGTCAGAAATATAATTGGCAAAGGTTTTTAGGCATGTCAGCAGCCGCACAAGTTACGGATTCTACGTTTAAGCAAGAGGTACTCGATAGCGATGTACCTGTTTTAGTTGACTTCTGGGCGCCCTGGTGCGGTCCTTGCCGCATGGTAGCTCCTGTTGTAGATGAAATTTCTGCTCAGTACGAAGGTCAATTAAAAGTCGTTAAAGTCAATACTGATGAGAATCCTAATGTTGCCAGTCAGTACGGTATCCGCAGCATTCCCACATTAATGATTTTTAAAGGTGGGCAAAAAGTTGATATGGTGGTCGGTGCCGTGCCTAAAACTACATTAGCTAACACTTTGGAGAAGTATCTTTAGATACTTAAATTTGACAGGAAATCCTTGTGAGTCCTCCATTAGCTCTAAATTTAGGTAAATATTTGTCAACTAGTTTATGAGGCGCGAGTGTTCGCGTCTCAGCAAAACTGTTGGCGATGTTAAACAGTACAAGGCTAGCTCTGCTAAACTAATCTCTGTTATTTTTTGAGAGAAAACTCCTAGTCTATTTTATCTACTGGATAACGGCTGTTTCCGTAGGGATTAATTACTATACCTATAATTTCTCAGCATCAACGTACGATGTAGAGGCGGGTAAAACCAAACGGCAAACCATTCTCCAGTGGGAGACTTACTTATGGCTTTTGTCAAAACCCTTTGAAGAATACAGCCGCTTAAGACTACTTCGCTCTCCCCAAAATTCAGAGTGGTTGCCTCAACTTTAGTGATTTTTCTGAGCATCTATGTCTTCTAATGGTAGTCATAGCAAATGGGTTAAGGTGAGGAGATAACCTAGTTGGCGATTCACCTCCGATGAGCACATGTTGGCGATCGCAGTCGTCACGAGCGCCTTGGTTGATAATTAGCCAAAGGTGCTTTTTGCTGTCTAAAAGTAATGCTTGTTCTTCAGTAGGACTTAAAGTAGACAAAGCAGTATTTGATAAATAACACACCAAAATTAGGTAAAATATAATGCCATTGTGGCGACAGTTCTCATGACCTCATCAGCGTCGTTTGATACATTAGAGTCTCTCCAAGCGGATATCGCTGAATTAATTGATCGCTTACCGACGTTAAAACATCGGCAATTCATTCAACAGGCACTTGCAACCATATTGCGTCTGGCTGATAGTGACATTGATCGTCTCGACTGGAAGATATTGTCGGCTGCTTTAGCAGATATGGAGCGAGGCTTTCAGCTTTTTCATGCCTATCGACACGTCCGCAAAGTTACTATTTTTGGTTCTGCTCGTCTAGCACCAGAGACCCCAGAATACCACATGGCTGTGGAGTTCGCTCGCGCTGTTTCTCAATTGGGATTTATGGTGATGACAGGTGGTGGTGGCGGTATCATGCAGGCGGGACACGAAGGCGCTGGGCGAGACAATTCTTTTGGCTTGAATATTCATCTGCCATTTGAGCAGCAAGCAAACCCAATTATTGACGGTGATTCCAAGCTGATTCACTTTAAATATTTCTTTACTCGTAAGCTGTTTCTTCTCAAAGAAAGTGATGCAGTAGCTTTATTTCCTGGTGGTTTTGGCACCCAAGACGAAGCCTTTGAGTGCATGACATTAAGCCAAACAGGTAAATTTGGCCCCGTGCCTTTGGTATTAATAGATCCACCAGGTGGCGATTACTGGCGTTCTTGGAGCAAATACATTGATGAGCAACTGGTACAAAAAGGTCTTGTAAGCCCTGAAGACCCCAGCCTTTATACAGTCACAGATAATTTAGATGTAGCCTGCAATGCTATCACCCGATTTTACCAGGTTTATCACTCCAGTCGCTATGTAGGCGAGCAATTAGTCATCCGCTTGACGACAGATTTATCAGCAGATGAAGTAGAACAACTTAATGCTGAATTTAGTAGCATCCTTGTGAAAGGAAGGATTGAAAAAAGTCAGGTATTGCCACAAGAAGGGCAAGATGAAACATCTGAGTTACCCAGGCTGGTTTTGTATTTTAACCAGCGTGATTTGGGGCGTTTATATCAGATGATTGCTTTAATTAACCAAATGGGGACTCATTCACCAGAAGAAACATGCCATCCAGAAAGGAAGTAGGCTTGAGGGGGAGATGTTGTCAAATGTGCTGTAGGCGAGTTTCCCGCCTACGGAATTTTTCAAGACGGATTTTGGATAGGAAACCGCTTGGTGTATCTGGTTTCCGCAACTAACTTTCAGTTCCTTACTCATAGCAAAAATCATCTCAAGATGACTAAATATCACCCAAAGTCTTGAGTCTACTGAAGTAGAATTGAGCTATTAGTTGGGAACTTGAGTTCCCGGCGGGTAAGGAAGCCAACAATGAAGCTATTTCTATCTTAAGTTGAAGTAAAATACATGCTCACTCAGACAGATGATTAAGTGATATTTAAGTTAGTTGATGAGCAAAGAATATCCACATAAGTAATCATCAGTGATATTTTCAAACCCGCCCCCACTGAATTTTGTTTACGCAATCAAATAGGTATCCTATAAGAAATAGTAATTATTAAACATCAAAAAGAGCGGATTATTAGAAATACAATAGGATGTCAACAGGAAGCAAACTAGATATTTTCTCAATATGGTGGTGTCTTGGTAAATTTACAAGATGGTGCAGCAGACTAGTATTTTGATATCTGATTACACCCAGCTTTACAGTGTTGCTGCTCCCATCTATACTGATGATAATTTGGTTTAAGTGCCACTCACTAAATTGTTACCAACAACATTTTTTACTACTGCTATAGCCAATATTTTCTACTTCCTTGTGCTGAAAGTTCCACAAGAACAATTACTGTTGTGGAATTGTCAAATAGGCAACTAAAACAATGTTATCTAACCTACTTCCACATAGTGAAAACACCAGTTATTATGACTCCATACTGATGAGCTTAAATAAGTCCTGTATATTAGCACAGGAAATAACTTCACAAATCCTAATAGAGGAATAAAACATGCTGGAAATATTAGGTTCAGGTTTGGTTTCACTTTGGCTAGAAATGGCTGGTGTACAAATCAAACCTTTAGATGCCTTAGATGCATTGGCTTGGCAAAGTAGCCCAGGCTTAGTTATTGCCCCTGATCCAAATCCAGCTGGAGCTAATACGGTGCAGGAATATCTCAAGGGTTTGATCACATCAAAACTGGTAGCGCAGAATCTGACCCAGAGTCAAGGAATTTGGATGCAGTCAGGGCCGATGCTAATGGCTAATCACCAAGGTACAACGCCTTTGCCTGCTGCTTCTTTAACCAAAATAGCGACTTCTCTGGCTGCTTTTAAAACTTGGGGGCCAAACCATCAATTTGAGACTTTAATCGGTACTACAGGATCAGTAGTCAACGGTGTATTGCAGGGGGATTTGGTGATTGTTGGTGGTGGCGATCCGATGTTTGTTTGGGAAGAGGCGATCGCTCTTGGTAATACTCTCAATAAAATGGGTATCAAGCAAGTAAAGGGAAATTTAATCATTAGCGGCAGTTTTGCGATGAATTTCCAGCGTCACCCTGTACTCGCTGCTCAATTCCTCAAGCAAGCAATGAATTCTGCTACGTGGACTCGTCCAGCAAATTATATCCACTCAATTATGCCCAAGGGTACGCCCAAGCCCCAAGTCGTAATTTCTGGTGGCATTAAGATAACAGCCCAGGCAAATCCTCCCCAAAACTTACTAGTTCGTCACCTTTCTTTGCCCTTAAAGCAAATCATCAAGGAGATGAACGTCTACAGTAACAATGAAATAGCAGAGATGTTGGCAGAGTCGGTAGGAGGCGCAACAGTAGTCAAGTCTCAAGCTGCTAGGTTGGCTAGAGTACCAGAGGCTGAGATTCAGTTAATCAACGGTTCTGGACTCGGCCAAGAGAATCGTATTTCTCCTAGAGCTGCTTGTGCGATGCTGATGGCGCTCCAACGGGAAGCTGCGGCTAACCAACTGACTTTAGCTGACTTGTTCCCTGTGTCTGGATTTGACAACCGGGGAACATTGCACTCTAGACACATGCCCAATGGTACGGTGATGAAAACAGGGACTCTCCGGGATGTCAGTGCTTTAGCTGGAGTTTTGCCCACACGCGATCGCGGTTTGGTTTGGTTTACTATTATTAACCGTGGTTACAATGTCTCTGGTTTCCGTACTGGACAAGACCAACTTTTACAAAATCTGGTGAAACAGTTGCAAGTAGTGCCAGAAGTCCCAGCAGCCCTGACTCCCCACTCAGGTATCAAGGTTTTACCTGAACTGGGTGCAACTAGTCGGAATGAGATTTTGGTGAGAAGTTAGGTGATTGTCATTTGTCATTTGTGAAGAGTCAATGCCCCATGCCCTAATTAATTCTTTTCTTGGGGAATAATCTCCGTCACCACCCTGTTACCACTACTACCGCCTTTGACCACGATATTTTCTGTTTGCAGATTACCAACGGCGGTGTCACCTGTAAAAGTTAATGGTGGGTCGGCTTGTTTGTAAATTACATTACCTTGGGCTTCCACTAATTTTTTGTTTAAAAACCAAGTTAGTATTTGGGATTTGAGGGACTGGCGACGCTGTCCAATGGCATTGACATTGCCTTTTAAATAGACCGTTTTCTGTGGGATCTTCATTTCACCTTGGTTGGCAGTTACGGTCACATTTTCAGTTTTGTGTAACACACGGACGGGCGAATTTGTTGATACATTTTCTGTATTCATGTTCCAGGTCATAGAGTTACTAGCTATTTGCATTGGTGGGTCTAGTATCTCTAACTGGGCATTTTGTTTAATAGTGGCAATCTTAGTTTTCAAGTCTACTTCGGCTGCATTACCTCTACCACGATCGCTAATTTTATTATTTTTGTAGTGGTCAATTTGTACAGGGCGATCGCCTATTAACTTTTCTTCTTTGATTTGCCAAAGTAAATGCTCAGTTCTTATTTGCACTTGGGGATCGGCAGAGTTTGCTACTACCCCTCCAGAAAATTCCATGCGTTGTTCACGGGTTTTGACGCGTGCTTCTTGCGCTACTGCTTGTACTTGTTTATGGGTGCCTTGTAGTTGGTTGCGGACAATTAGTAAGTCTTCTTTGGGTCGCCATTCTAATTCATTACCTCGCAACACAATCCCATTTTTAGGGTCTGTAGCTAGGATTTTGCCTTTGAGAAATAGCCGCTTGCCATCTTGCTCGACATCTGCTTTATCGGCTGTGATTTGATAAACTACTTTACCATCTTGGTAGAGTTCGCCAGATGGACTTTCCGCCTGACCAATTTGTTTTTCTTTGGTATATTTCGCCTCTTTAGCATTGACTTTCCAAATTGGTCTTCCTACTTCATCAAACTGTTCAAAAGCGACACCAAAAAAAGTCAAATTGCTATCTAAATCTTGTCCTGATGAATCGGCTGCATTGGGTTGGGAAGCTGTGGGTGATTTCCCCCCACAAGCAACTAAAGCAATTAGCAAGAAAAATGTTAAAGGCAGGTAATACCAATTTAATTTTGGTCGTAATAAATTGAGTATCGAAGATGAAAAGAATTGGGGGGAGTTGGTTTTACTTCCCCCCATTTTGCTGGAATTACCCCTCACGTTCTTCCTACCTTGTTGATAGTTCACTAATCTTGAATTTCTAGCTGTCCGTCAACATCTCTGGGGTCATCCAGAAAACCCATACTAGATAATGGCCGGTAGGGATAACTTTGGCGGGGAGTTTTTTGGATATCTTCTTTAATTGCTTCTAAGTCAATGTAGCGATCGCTGACATTAATTAAGCTATCACTAGTCATGGAACGCAAGCTCACAACTTCTACCCGCACACCGCGATAACTAACTGAATTCACGGCGTAGGCTAAATCTCCATCACCGCTTACTAATACAGCTGTATCATAAGAATCTACCAAAGCCATCATATCTACGGCTATTTCTACATCCAGGTTGGCTTTCTTTGAGCCGTCTGGCAACTGTACCAAATCCTTAGCAATGACTCGATAGCCGTTGCGGCGCATCCACAATAAAAACCCTTGTTGCTTCTCGTTTGTCCTGTCTACTCCGGTGTAGAAAAAAGCCCGCAATAGTCTAGAACCGCCAGTTAATCGACATAACAACTTCGTGTAATCAATTTCGATTCCCAGTTGCAGGGCAGCATAAAATAGATTTGAGCCATCAATGAAGATGGCAACCCGTCCCCGATTCTCCAAAACTTGTTCTGGCGTAAATATCGAATCGTTTTCCAAATTATTTAACATTGTTGTCATACCTCGGATTTTATCCTTGTAATTTTTGATACAAAATTTTTAGTTTTTACATGCAAGTTAGAGCGGCTTATGATAATGTTCTGGGGCTAAATAAAAACAGCCCCGATAAAATTTTTGTCAGAAATTAGAGATTGAACAAAATCAAAAATTGTCGTTACTAATCGTTTTTTGGAGGTTCTATGCGCTTAAAGATTGGTTGAGGTGTACCCAACTGTTGTTTACTAGATAGTAGCCCCCATAGAGCATGAGTTTGGAAAGGTGCGGCAGTAGCGCTTTCTGTTTGATCGTTGAAGTTGATGCCAAAGCCCAGTTGCTGATAAATATCGCTACTAATGTTTGGAATCACTGGAGACAGGAGATAAGCTGCTAATCTAACTGATTCTAGAACTGCATATAGCACTTCTTCTAATGCTTGCTGTTGTCCTTGCTTATATAATGACCAAGGGGCTTGTTCATCAATAAACTTGTTGCTAGCCTGTACCAGCAAAAGAACAGCCTCGCAGGCTTGATTGAAAGCTAGCGCTTCGTAGGCTTGTTTTACCTGTTCCCCCAGACGTAAACCAATCGCTTTTAGAGGATTTTCAGCAATCACGGCTGTATTTGCGATGGTTGGCACATTGCCCGCGCAGTATTTCTTCACCATATTCAAGGTGCGGTTGAGCAAATTACCTAAGTCATTTGCCAAATCTGCATTCAAAACATTAATGAATCTAACTTCATTAAAATCGCCATCTTTGCCAAATTCGATTTCCTTAAGGAAGTAATAACGAACGGCATCACTACCATAACGCTGGACTAGATCTACTGGATCAAGAGTATTACCCAAACTTTTACCCATCTTCTGACCATTTTTGGTCAAAAAACCATGCCCAAATACTCGATCTGGTAATGGTAAACCAGCCGAGATTAGCATTGCTGGCCAGTAAACCGCATGGAAACGCAGGATATCTTTACCAATGAGGTGCAAGTTGATTGGCCACCATGTGGCTAAAGCGTTTTCTAAAGTTGGTTGGGCGTCTGGTTCTAGTAATGCTGTGACATAAGCTAGCAGCGCATCAAACCAGACATAAAGGGTGTGTTTAGGATTATCTGGTACAGGAAAACCCCAGTCTAAATTTACCCGCGAAATAGAAAAATCTTGTAAACCCTGATTTACAAAGCTCAAGACTTCGTTACGACGACTTGTTGGTTGGATGAAATCTGGTTGAGACTGATAAAATTCCGTGAGTTGGGCTTGATATTTAGATAAGCGAAAGAAATAGTTTTCCTCATCTCGCCACTCGACTTCTTTGTTAGTGTGAATTGGACAACGGTTGCCTTCTAGGAGTTCGCGTTCTTCTTTAAATTCTTCACAAGATACACAATACCAACCTTTTTGCTGTCCTAGATAGATATCCCCTGCTGCCCATACTCGTTGGAAAAATTCCTGGACAATCGCTGCATGGCGAGGTGCTGTAGTCCTGCTAAAGCGATCATATTGAATGTTCAATAATTCCCACAAGCTAACAAAGCTAGGAACTATTTGATCACAAAATTCTTGTGGTGCTTTCCCTAAATTTTCGGCTGTTCGCTGTATTTTTTGCCCATGCTCATCTGTACCAGTAATCAGCAGGACTTGATTTCCTAACTGCCTTTGAAAACGTGCGACAACGTCGGCGGCGATCGTTGTATAAGCGCTACCTATATGAGGTATGTCGTTTACATAATATAGCGGTGTTGTTAGTGCAAATGTCTTTTTTGTTTTATCCACTCGTAGATTCATACAAAATAAAAAACAACTTATTAAAACGTTTTCTATCTAACTTCTGTCGGCAAAACCACGCAATTATATAACATTACTCCTATTTTTTCAAACAACAACTTAATATTAGCAAATATATGGGGCTAAAGATTGTTTAATCAACTGGTAATTTGATTTGATGGGTGAACTTACTCCTAAAGGTAGGAAATAGGGAGGCGACTTCGCTTGAGGCGATGGGTAATGGTAAAGATACAAATCTATTGTCCATTGCCTATTGTCTTTTTTAGGAAGCAAGAAGGGATAAATGTGTACTCAGTTTTTTGCCAAAAACAAATATGAGCCTCATATGTACAAACTCAGATAATTTATCTACAAAAGGTTAAAACTAGCTAATAATAATTTTTCATCAAATTTATTTGTGGCATTGATTGTGATCGGTAATACAAAAACTCCAACTCGGAAAAGATAGCTGCTTCTATGGAACAAGACATTTCTACCTTAAGACGGTAGTAGTAGCAGTAAAGAAATGTAAAAGATAAATCAAGATAAACTGCAATACTTTCTGAAAAATATACTAATTAGCTATGAGTCTAAATAGCCCCCTGGAGATGTCTCGCTTGTCCTTGGCGGCGCTCTCCACCAAGATGTTTTGTTATTATCAAGATCGCATTCCTAAAGATGCCAGCGTTTTAGTAGTGAGTAATCATCGCAGCTTTATGGATGCAATGATTTTAATGGCAGCGCTATCACATCCGATTCGGTTTGCTTGTCATCACTACATGGGACAAGTGCCAATATTGCGAGAGATTGTCACAGGGCCAATGGGATGCTTCCCTTTAGAAGAAAGCCAACACCGTCAGCAGAGCTTTTTTAAGCAGTCACAGTCGCTGTTAAACTCCAAACAGATGGTGGGGGTATTTCCAGAAGGAACCGAGCCAATGGTAAAATTTACTCAGCCAAATCAAGTCAGTGAATTTCAGAGGGGTTTTGCCCATTTGGCATTGCGATCTGATGTTCAGGATCTGGCTATTTTGCCAATAGCGATCGCCTCCCTGGAAGAAGTAAATACCACTGCTTTTCCTCTACGGTTGTTGAGTTTATTTGACCCTTCAGAACGTTTATTTCAGCAATCAGGTTGGCATCCTTTAGTGATATACCGTCGAGTTGCCGTTTTAATTGGTAGTCCTTATTGGATTCAACCCCAACATCAAGAAAAATATCAGGGAAAACAAGCGAAAACTGTTGTTACTGAACTAACAGAACATTGCTATCATGAAATCACCAAATTACTACGCCAAGGTTGTTATTAAAGCAGCCGAGCTTGATTTAAGCGTCTATGATCCAATTCATTAATCAACAGGAAATTACATCCAGATTGACTTAGCTAGTTGTAGAGCAGAGTACAATTAGAAATCGACCTAGACTATAAAATCATCCGTGTGTAGTAGTCTAAAAAATTGGCTCTTTGCTCTCTCCTCACAGCTAATCGCTGTATTACTTAATTAAAAAAGCGATATTTTAAGTGTCTTTGGCTACCCAAGCTATGATTTTATGAGTATTTTGCTTTTACTGTAACACTTATGCTCCCATTACTTACCATAGATAAAATCTAAGGGGTGTATAGGTAAAAGTCTATAAAACTAGAAAATTGTGCGGATTCTATCATGCCAGAAGTTGAGTTAAAGCCGTGTTTCCTGACTCCTAAACGCCTACAACCAGATTTACCTCTGTTCGTATATTTACCGGGAATGGATGGAACTGGTGAACTATTGCGATCGCAAACCATTGGATTAGAAGCTGGCTTTGATGTCCGATGTTTGGCAATTCCCCGTAAAGACCTGACTACTTGGGATGAATTGAGTAATAATGTTTTGGACTTAATTCATGCAGAATTAGAAAAAAGCTCCCAGAGACCAGTTTATTTGTGTGGTGAGTCCTTTGGTGGTGCCTTGGCGATAAAAGTAGCTGTGAAAGCACCGCAGTTGTTTAAACGGGTTATCCTGATTAACCCAGCTTCTAGTTTTAGTTTACGCCCGTGGTTAGGTTGGGCATCTAGAATTACTGACTGGGTGCATCCATGCCTTTATGATATGGGCGCACTAGGCTTACTACCATTTTTAGCATTTTTGCCCCGCCTATCCCGCAGCGATCGCCAAGAATTACTCAAAACTATGCGTTCAGTACCGCCGGAAACAGTCAACTGGCGATTATCTTTACTCCGAGAATTCCATGTTGCTGAAGATCAGTTACGTCGCCTCACTCAACCAGTGTTATTGATTGGTGCTACCCACGATCGCCTCTTACCTTCTGTGAATGAAGTGAATCGTTTAGCTAACATCTTACCCAATAACAGAACGGTTATCTTACCCTACAGTGGACATGCTTGCTTACTAGAAAAAGATATTAATCTCTACGAGATTTTAAAAGACCAGAATTTTCTGGAAATTAAGGTCGAGGTGAGGCGAGGTATGGTAGCTAGAAATCCAGTCAGCTAAGAGGATGTTTGTGGCTAGCTGCACCTACGCATTTACAACAGATTTCAACTTAAGTTAGTGAGGTACAAAAATACCTCACCCACGCCGTTGGGTATCCTCCTCTTACTAACTATGGTGTATGAACAAATCCCGCCAAAGGTTGTAAACCTTTGTCTAATAGCCCAAGTCCTCTTTAGAGGACTAAACCCGCATTTCTCACAAGCCGCAGATATATGTAGATGTAGTTTGGGTTAAGCGCAGCGCCACCCAACATGGATCTTGAAAGCTTAACCGATATCTTGGTGTTGGGTTTCCTGACGTCAACCCAACCTACTGATCTGGTGAGAAATGCAGGTAAAGTATTTTTTATTTTTGAGCCTAGTCCATTTCAATGGACTTTCGCTATGAGGTTGGGATTTACAATCCCAGACGGGATATTTAGCCCAGCTTTACAAAAAAACTTGTGCTGATTGGGAGATGTCAAGCCACTGATACTTTCGCTACAACTTCAAGATAGAGGCTTTCAAGATAGTGGCGCATCATGGTAGACAATCCCCAAAAAGAAATTAATTCATCTATAAAACCGTCAAAAGAAAATACCAATACTCAACCATCTGCTTTTCAGTCATTTGCCAATAACATGGGCAAGTTAGGAGGAGTAATTAAGATAGCTAGCCAAGCTGGTAAAACTGTTTTAGATAAAGTGGTTGATGTGGGAACAACAGCAACGCAGCAAACACATCAACTAATTGAAAAATCAACCCAAGCTAGTGGTAGAGTCATCAACTACCTGAGTCAGAATTGGTTAATTCGCAAACTATCTGGTTTTTTAAATCTGAATTGGTTGATTGGTGCTGCTAGTGTTGTGGATGTGGAAAAAGCAGCAGCAGCAGTAAAAAAACTCAAACAAGAACATCCCCATGATTCACCTAGTCAGATTGCCCACCGGATTATGGTGGAAAAAGCAACAAAAGCAGGTAGCATTGGTCTAGCAACTAGTATTTTGCCAGGATTTGCGACGGCATTGTTAGCAATTGATTTAGCAGCAACCACAGAATTACAGTCAGAAATGCTTTATCAAATTGCAGCCGCCTACGGACTCGATTTAAAAGATCCGGCGCGTAAGGGTGAAATGTTAGCAATTTTTGGTTTGGGTTTGGGTGGCGGACGGCTTTTGAAAGCGGCGGGATTAGGGTTGTTGCGAAATGTGCCTTTTGCGGGTGCAGCGATCGCAGTTAGCTCAAATGCAACTATGATCTATTCATTGGGGTATGCTGCTTGTCGCTTTTACGAAGTCAAGGTAGATGAATCAACGTCCCTGACTGACACAGAGACAATTGAAAAACTCAGACAACAAAGCGCAGATTATTTAGAAACTGCGATCGCTCAAAAAGTGATCATGGATAAAATCTTAGTCCATATGATCCTTGCTAGTCACCCAGAAAAGACTTGGGCAGAAATTTTACCGGAACTCAAAGCAGCCAACCTCAGCGAAACTTCATTAGCCGCCATCACTGAAGACATTAAAGCACCCCAGCCTTTAGATAGCTTGCTGAATCAACTCAATCGTGACTTTGCCATTCCCCTGTTGGTGCAATGTCGCAAAATTGCCCAGCTTGATACTCAGACTACACCAGAAGAGCAAAAAGTGATTAATGCGATCGCTGCTAAGTTTAATCTTGAAAATGGGGAATAGGGCATTGGGAATAAAGATTGCTCTTTTGCTTGCGTGAAATACTGAAATGAGAAAGCAATATACCTTTTTGCTTGCGGAATCTACCCAAATGAGAAAGCAATCAGCCTTTTTGTTTGTTGAATCTACTGAAATGAGTAAGCAAACCGCAGTTTGAGAAAGCAATCAGCCTTTTTGCTTGCTAATTCTACTGAAATGAGTAAGCAAACAAGCAAAATGAATCAGTAATTTGGCATTTTGAGTCAGTATTTTAAAGAAATGATAAAGCAATCTGCTATTTTGCCGATTTAAATCAATTTTTGATGTTTTCTTGATGAAGTGATGAAGAGAGTGATTTCAAAGATAAATGGCAAAGACAGGCGATCGCTGTTGCTCACAAATGATTGATGATATGCTTCTCTAGCCTGCTGTTTTACATCTTCTAGTAAACAATTTCATCAATATCTCGTACCCTGTTTGCTGCAATATCAGCTTCAGCTTTAGCAATTAACTTATTTTGTTTTCCTGATGTCAAGTCGGCTACGATTTGCTGATCCCATATTTGTTCTAAATATTCGGGAGCATCGCAAATGTGTAAATTTATTTTTTTGTAGTGATGGCTCTCTAGCCCGCTTCCTGGACATTAGGGAGCAAGATGCTCCCACTACAAATTTTATTTTTGCAAAATTGGGATGCTCCCAAATATTCTTCTAACCAAGCAGCCAGTTGACGAATATTGTTGTCTGGTAGTTGTGTGATAGCAGCTTCGATTTCTGGCAAAGTGCCCCAGCGAATGGAATTTGTGCCTAGACAGGCAAACTTTGCCTCCGGCGACTGTAGAGAGTTGGGTGCATCATCAATGCCCCATGCATGAAAAAAGAATTTTAAGCAATACTGGTACAAGAAGATTTACACAAAATAAAAAAATGGTGATTCGACCGAGTGATACGCCTCTTTTAGAGTGGGCAGGGGATACGTTAGCAATTGGATTATTTGAAGACGCTGTAGAGTTAACTGGCGAACTGGCGACTTTTGATAGTAAGTTGGCTGGTGTCTTAAAAGAACTGATTGCCGAAGAGGAATTTAAAGGGAAAGCCAATAGCACCATCTTTACTAGGGTGGCTACTGGTAGCCCAGTCAAAAAAATTATTGTAGTGGGCTTAGGAAAAGCCGAAGTACTCAAACTAGATACCCTACGACGGGCGGCGGCTACTGTGGCTAGGGTAGCCAAAAAGCAAAAGAGCAAAATTCTGGCAATTAGTTTTCCCTTGTGGAATAACGAACCCGCAGCCACCGCCCAAGTGATCGCTGAAGGTGTAGAATTAGCCCTCTACCAAGATATTCGCTTTAAGTCAGAGCCAGAAGATAAAGGGTCACAAGTAGAGACCGTAGATTTACTGGGATTGCCTGGACAAGAAGCCGCCATTACTCGCGCCAATCAAATCGTTTCGGGAGTAATTTTGGCTCGGCAGTTGGTAGCCGCACCAGCCAATGAAGTCACACCGATTACCTTAGCCGAAACCGCCCAAGCGATCGCTAAAGAACACGGTATACAAGTAACCATCCTAGAACGGGAAGACTGCGAGAAATTGGGCATGGGTGCATTTTTGGGAGTCGCCCAAGCTTCTGACTTACCCCCAAAATTCATTCACCTCATCTACAAGCCAGAAGGTACACCCACACGCAAACTGGCAATTATTGGTAAGGGTTTAACCTTCGATTCCGGTGGACTAAATATCAAAGGTGCTGGTAGCGGCATCGAAACTATGAAAATTGATATGGGTGGTGCAGCCGCTACCTTGGGTGCAGCCAAAGCGATCGCCCAAATTAAACCTGATGCTGAAGTTCATTTTATCTCCGCCGCCACCGAAAACATGATTAGCGGTCATGCTATGCACCCAGGAGATATTCTTAAGGCATCCAATGGCAAAACCATCGAAGTCAACAACACTGACGCTGAAGGACGTTTAACCCTGGCAGATGCCTTAGTATTTGCCGACAAATTAGGCTTAGATGCGATCGTTGATTTAGCCACCCTAACAGGTGCTTGTGTCGTCGCCTTGGGTGACGATATGGCTGGCTTATTTACCCCCGATGATGCTGTAGCTTCCCAGTTAGAAACAGCTGCGGAAGGCTCAGGGGAAAAAATTTGGCGGATGCCTATGGAAGAGAAATATTTTGAAGGACTTAAATCTGGCATCGCCGACATGAAAAATACTGGCCCACGCGCTGGTGGTTCGATTACAGCTGCTCTTTTCCTGAAACAGTTCGTCAAAGAAACACCTTGGGCACACTTAGATATAGCTGGCCCAGTGTGGGCAGATAAAGAAAACGGCTACAACGGAGTAGGAGCAACTGGCTTCGGCGTCCGGACTCTAGTTAACTGGGTATTAAGTCCAGTTGAATAGGGTATGGGGCATTAGGCATTGAGCATGGGGCATTGGTTAAGAGTTTTTTCTATTGCCTATTGCCTATTCCCTGTTTCTCAAACTTCCGATTTTTCGGTAAAGCCATCTGGTAAAATTTGTAAGGTTTCTAGAAGCTCTAAGCAATGGGATCGACTTGCGTACGGATCGCAATTGACGCAATGGGAGGGGATCACGCACCCGGTGAAATCGTTGCTGGCGCACTGCGGGCACGGGAAGAATTGGGTGTAAAAGTATTGTTGGTTGGAGATCCCCAACAAATTGAAGCTGCCCTGCCACCAAAAACCAATCTGGCGCAGCTGGAGATCGTTCCTGCAAAGGAGGCGATCGCAATGGATGAGGAGCCTTTAACCGCCATTCGGCGTAAACCCAAAGCTTCCATCAACGTGGCAATGGATCTAGTCAAGCAGCAACAAGCAGATGCGGTATTTTCTGCCGGTCACTCTGGTGCAGCAATGGCATCGGCTTTACTCCGCTTAGGCAGGTTGCCGGGAATAGACCGCCCCGCAATTGGGGCAGTATTCCCTACAATTGTCGCAGGCAAGCCAGTGCTGATACTTGATGTCGGTGCGAATGTAGACTGCCGTCCTAAGTTTTTAGAGCAGTTTGCCATCATGGGATCGGTTTACAGCCAATATGTTCTGGGCACTAATGAACCTAAAGTTGGCTTGTTGAATATTGGTGAAGAAGATTCTAAAGGCAATGACGCCGCAGTCCGCGCTCATCAACTACTACGTGAAAATTCCCAAATTGCTTTTATTGGGAATGCTGAAGGGCGTGATGTGCTTTCTGGTAACTTTGATGTGATTGTTTGCGATGGCTTTGTAGGCAACGTGTTGTTAAAATTCGCCGAAGCAGTGGGAGAGGTGATTCTGCAAATCCTGCGTGAAGAATTACCCCAAGGATTGCATGGTCAAATTGGCACAGCCCTTTTAAAACCCAACCTGAAGCGAATTAAGCAAAGAATGGATCACGCGGAACATGGCGGTGCCTTGCTTTTAGGAGTAGCCGGGATTTGTTTTATCGGTCACGGTAGCTCACAAGCGCCTTCTATTTTTAATGCCATTCGCATGGCAAAAGAAGCTGTAGATAACCAAGTTCTGCAACGCATCCAATCCCAATATCAAACCCTACAGAGTGAGTGAGGGCGGTTAATTATTCAGTCATTTGTCATTCGTCTATTTGTCATTTGCAAGGACGAAGGGCAAAAGACAGAAATAGCAGACAAAAGACAAAATGCTGCGAGCTTGGGAGAGTAGGAGTGCATAATTTAGGCATAGCAATTACCGGGAGTGGTTCGGCATTACCAGAAACCTCCCTCGATAACCAGGCGCTGAGTGCGCTAGTGGAAACATCAGATGAGTGGATAGCAACGAGGACAGGAATTCGTCAAAGGCGCTTGGCACTGCCGACTGATTCTTTGGCTGCACTGGCCACATCTGCCAGCCATCAAGCAATAGCAGCAGCAGGAATCACACCAGCAGACCTGGATTTAATTCTTTTGGCAACCTCTACCCCAGATGACTTATTTGGTAGTGCTTGTCAAATTCAGGCCCAATTGGGAGCGACCAAAGCCGTAGCCTTTGACTTGACAGCTGCCTGCTCTGGCTTCGTGTTTGGACTTGTGACGGCTGCCCAGTACATCAGAACAGGTGTTTACCAAAATGTACTGTTGATCGGAGCAGATATCCTCTCTCGCTGGGTAGATTGGCAAGACCGACGCACTTGTGTACTATTCGGCGATGGCGCTGGAGCAGTAGTATTGCAAGCTAATGAGAGCGATCGCCTATTGGGATTTACACTTCATAGTGATGGCACTCAAAACCACTACCTCAATCTTGCCTACAAAGCCTCTTCCCAAGAACTACTCCCAGGTGTCAACATCGCTCAAGGCGCTTATCAACCAATTACCATGAACGGCAAGGAAGTCTATCGCTTTGCCGTCCAAAAAGTCCCAGAAGTCATCGACAAAGCCCTATTTCAAGCTCATCTCAGCGTTGAACAACTAGATTGGCTACTTTTACATCAAGCCAATCAACGGATTCTCGATGCCGTTGCTCAACGCCTAAATATTCCCCAACATAAAGTTATTAGTAATCTCGCCAATTATGGCAACACCTCCGCCGCCTCCATCCCCATCGCCTTAGATGAAGCAGTGCGGCAAGGCAAAATTCAACCCCATGACACCATCGCCGCATCCGGCTTTGGCGCCGGACTCACCTGGGGTGCAGCAATTTTCCAATGGGGAAGATAGTATTTTGTTCCTTGTTATTAGTCATTTGTTCTTTGTTAAGGACGAATAACAAATGACAAACAACAAATGACCAACGACCAACGACCAACGACCAATGACTAAAACTGCATGGGTGTTTCCCGGACAAGGTTCTCAAGTAACAGGAATGGGAATAGATTTATTAGATATACCCTCTGCTCAGGATAAATTTTCCCAAGCAGAGTCAATTTTGGGCTGGTCTATTACAGAAATTTCTCAAAGCGATGGCGAACAATTATCACGCACCCTTTACACCCAACCCAGTCTTTATGTAGTAGAAACTATTCTCGCTGACCTGATCCGGGAACGAGGACACCAACCAGATTTAGTTGCTGGTCATAGCTTGGGAGAATACATCGCCCTTTATATTGCTGGTGTTTTTGAGTGGTCTGCGGGGCTGCAATTGGTGAAGCGTCGAGCAGAACTAATGGATAGCGCCGCAGGTGGGATGATGGCCGCATTGATGAATTTTGACCGCGACCAATTGGAAGCAGTCATTGCTCAAACACCTGATGTAGTGCTAGCAAATGATAACAGTCCTGCACAGGCGATTATTTCCGGCACAACCGAGGCTGTACAAGCCGTGATGTCTCAAGTCAAGTCTAAGCGTGCTATCCCCTTAAAGGTTTCTGGCGCATTCCATTCACCCCTAGTAGCAGCAGCAGCACAGGAATTTCAAGATGTTTTGGAATCCGTGCAATTTCAACCAGCTGTCATCCCAGTACTATCTAACGTAGAACCAACTCCATCAGTTGATGCTGAGGTGTTAAAGCAACGCCTAATCAAGCAAATGACTGGTTCCGTAAGATGGCGAGAAATTTCTTTACAATTGCCAGCCAATGGCATTGGGCGAGTTGTGGAGATTGGCCCTGGTAATGTGCTAACCGGTTTGATTAAACGTACTGTCCCTGATCTAATCTTAGAAAACGTCCGTACTGCTGCTGAGTTACCGATTTAGGAAATGGGGCATGAGGCATTTGTACAGACATAGCATTGCTATGTCTTTGCCCCATATCCCCCATCCCCCTCATCTCCTCCACTCTCCCCCCTCCTTCCTTTATGATCAAAAGCCGTGAACCATTGATCAGTCTGGCCCTTTACCATGCCTTTAAGTGGTCAGTTGTCAGCCCAATGCTGCATACTTACTTTCGGATTCAGATTCACGGTGCGGAAAATGTCCCTCAATCCGGGCCTCTAGTGGTCGTCAGCAATCACGCTAGTTACTTTGATCCGCCAATCGTTTCCAATTGTGTACGTCGTCCGGTGGCTTACATGGCCAAGGAAGAATTGTTTGGTGTCCCGATTTTGGCACAGGTGATCAAGTTGTACGGTGCTTACCCAGTCAGTCGAGGCACCGCCGATCGCACTGCTATTCGTTCCGCCTTAGAATGTATTGAAAATGGTTGGGCTGTGGGTGTGTTTTTGGAAGGGACTCGCACCCCAGATGGTAAGATTACAGACCCTAAAAGAGGCGCACTATTGCTAGCAGCAAAGGCAAAAGCGCCGATATTACCAGTGAGTGTTTGGGGTAGTGAGGGAATTTTACAAAAAGGCTCTGCCATACCCCGTGCCGTTCCTATTACTGTAAGGATTGGTAAGTTGATTGATGCGCCTAGTTCCACTCACAAAGAAGAATTACAAAATTTGACCCTCAAGTGTGCAACGATAATTAATGAAATGCATGATCTAGGGCGTTGATTCTCCAAAAGAGGGAAGTGAGCGCCTTTTGATACCTGTAAGTTTAATTACGAATTAATTATGAGCGGCTTAGAAGCCAAAACTATTTGGGAAAAATTAAATAATTTAGCACTAGTCCGCTTTTTGCTCTTAGTTGCTTCCGGTTGGGCGATTGTACTGCTTTTAGACTACTTTACAGCAGTCATTGTGATTTTTACATTTGCCGCTATTTTGGCTTTTTTACTCAGCTACCCTGTAGAGTGGCTGTGCCGTTTTTTACCCCACGGTGTAGCAGTTGTTGTAGTTTTTTTGCTGAGTATTGTAGTGCTGGGAGGTTTGCTGATCACTGTGGGTTTGGCAGTCTTATCTCAAGGACAGCAATTAATCGATAGTATATCTAAATTTTTAACTTCTTTAGCACCTTTATTACAAGCAATCGAAGAGTTTCTTCGGAACCGGAATCTCCAAATAGATTTAAGTGTAATTGAAGAACAATTGCGGAATCAAGCCGTATCAACTCTAGTAACTAGCTTGGCTATTTTGCAACAATTTCTGACAAATTTTGTGACTTTTATATTGATTGCAGTTGTAGCTTTTTTTATGCTTTTAGATGGCGAAAAGCTCTGGAACTTGATCATTAGAATTGTTCCGGAACATCGCCGTCTTAGATTTACTAGTATCATTAGGCGGAGTTTTTTAGGCTTTTTCCGAGGCCAGTTATTATTAACTTTATTTTTAACAACTTCAACTCTAATCGTTTTTTTAGTATTGCAAGTACCTTTTGCCTTAATATTATCAGTGATAGTTGGGTTGCTTGATGTAATTCCCGGCATAGGAGCCACACTAGCAGTGAGTGCTGTTACTGTAATTGTCTTATCTCAGAATGTGTGGTTAGCATTAAAAGTGTTTATCGCTTGTATTATACTCCAGCAAATACAAGACAATTTAATCGCCCCTAGAATTATGCAAGGAGCGCTCAATCTTAATCCTGTAGTCATATTCTTTGCTTTACTAGTTGGTGCTAGAGTGGCTGGATTGCTTGGTGTTTTTATCTCTATTCCTATTGCTGGAGTTATTGTATCTTTGTTTGAAATTCAGGAAATGAAAGCAGAGGTTTAGTTAAGTTTCAAAGTTCAAAATCATTTGTAGTTTGTAGTTGGAATCAGGGGAGTTATGTCAGATTTAAGAGCAGAATTAGCAGAAAACCTCGATGAAGCAGAGTGGGAATGGCTAATTCCTCATCTCGAAAGGGATGCAGTAATTTTGGTGACAGGGGAGCTAAATTTATTAGATGTAGGTGTGGCGATCGCTGGTGATCAAGTTTCTCAAGTACAACAATGGATTGATCAGCAATTGATTACTAAACCCTCAGAAACACAGTTGGGGGAATGGAAAGATCAACCTCAAAAGTGGTTTTGCACCCTGATCGTCCAGCCATATGTTCTAGTACAAGCAAAGAATAGCGATTAGCTAAATATAATTCACCGCCTCTGTTTTCCTCCCTCACCATCTGCACCTGTATAACCAGTTGCTAACCAAACAATAGCTCTAGCCCCATCACGGAGAGATTTTTCAATTGGTTCAGACGGCGTTTCTGAAGGAACTGACACCGTTTTGAACTTAATTCCTCGACTACCCAAAACAATATCGCCGACGATCGCCGCACGACGCATATGGAAGTCAGAGGTAATTAAATAAACGCTCTTGATGCCACGAGCTTGCAAATCATCTACTAGCGTAGTAAAGTTTGTCACAGTATCTACAGCCTCATAGTCCATGTGTAAACGCTTGGGATCAACGCCAGCTTTTGCAAAGACTTTTTGAGTGTACCTAGGTGGGCTGCCACCAGAAATCCAAATCGGTAAATCTGGGTGCTTACGAGCAAAATCTGCTGTAAACTTTTCTCGCTCCAATTTTTTTGTCGAACCACCCAAAACTAACACTGCTTGTGGTTGTACAAGTTGGGTTTTCACCTCCTCGTATCCCCACCAAATAAGCACTGGTAAGGCCAAAGCCATAAACTGAAAAGGTTTACCTGTGAAAAATAGCTTATTCAAGGCTCTACTACTTCATCTGCTGATAACGGCTTTTTCTCTAAAAGAAGAAAAACAATAATTATGTAGACTAACAGAGTTCCGAAAAATTTATCCCAATATTGATATGAGAGATTTTGTCCTCAAAATGCGCTGAATGGCGTTTTACAACTCTTAGCATCCACTTATTGATGCACCATAGTACACGCTACTGGAAGATTCAGCAAAAACTTCTAGTACTTCATACATGAATTGCGCTCAAGGTAAAAACGCACAATCTAGCGCTTAGTCAGATTACTACACATACTCTTTTCATATTCTTTACCTTCTGACCAGGAGTTTTTCACAAAATACTCAGACAACTTATCCAATAACAATCAACATACATACCATCCAAAAAGTCAATTAGTATAAATGCACTAAACCTGAAATTTCCTAGTATCAAGCTTAGAAAATTTCAATGGTGCTTAAAGATCAGGCAATCAGGACTAACGCAAGTGTCGCAGTCAAGACATAAATTTAAGCTTGTAGTAGGCACTTTAGTGCTTGCGAAAAGCGATAAATGGCTGACTACGAGCAAAATCATAAATACCTGAAACATCTACATAACAAGGTAACAGGTATTTAATTACGGGACTGGTGCGGATCGAACGCACGGCCTAGCGCTTAGGAGGCGCTCGCTCTATCCAACTGAGCTACAGCCCCAACTACGAAGCATATATAATAATAGCAGTAGTTCTAGGGAGACTGCCAAGAATTATCCCAAGAACCACCACCTACTTCTAAACCACAAAGAAAACTTTGTGCTTTGAGAATAGTTTGAGATTTTCCCCCACTGAGTTCTCGCAGTTCTAAATCTAGTTTCCCCTGCATGGTGTCCCGACAACAGAAAGCTAAACCGTTGACTGTCGGCGCACGTAGAGGTGTACCTGTTAAGTCGGTAGTTCCTGTCAATTCAACCTCGTAGTTGAGGTTTCTAGCTTGCATTTGCCATCTACCCCAAGGCTGAATTTGCCAATCAACTTGGGAATTCCAGGGAACGAATTCATAAAATTTACCCTGATGGTGGACGCCAATCATCGCCACAGATTCCATCCACCAGAGTACACCACGCCGTCCACCACCAGCAGTCAATGCTAAGTCGGATTCGCCGTCGAAGCTATTACAGTTAAGCCAAAACCATTTTTGGGGAAAAGCACCACCCCAATTTTTTTCACCATAGGCTGGGGCGTTGGTAAACTCATAGACCTTACCATTCCAGTCAATCCAGCCACTAGCTAAACCGTGAGCCATTAAAATTTGCCAACCGGGTTCAAAAAGTTGTAAGAAAGATAACCAGCCAGCAGTGGATTGCTGAAGGCTACCTTGATTACCCCAGCTGTACACTGGTTGAATTTCATACTGCCAACGGCAATAATTCCCAGTAGCCGGATCGTGAATTATACCCTGATTTAAAGTAGCTGTGGCTTGATAGCCTTGTTGAACATGACGTGCAAACTCTGCGGGTAAGAGATAGAAGGGTTGGGTGTGTAAATCTGTTTTACCCCAATGACCCAAACCTAGGACATCTCGACTACCCCAAAATTTCTTGACATCAGGGAAAGTGCGGCATAAATACTCGTCATCTGGGCCAAGGACTTGAGCTGCACCACCACTGTGGGGTTTACCACCGATGGGGTCTTCAATGGAGTACATAAAGGCAAAAGTTTGCCCGCACTCAGGTAAGGTAACACGATAGTACCAGCCTTCAAAGAAGCGGCGATCGCTACCATCCCAGTGGTAGCCTGCATGGGGTGTTTGGGTGAAGTCTAAAAAGTTTCTGGGAATAGTAACCATATAACTCGATGTGTTGTCTATTTCCCAGTATGAGCGATCGCCATGATAGACGTAACATTTTAAGTCCCGACAAAGGTTTTGCGAGAGGCGATCGCATAATGAGACATACCCCATTGTGAACCACCAATGCTGACCTTATCTACCACTCTTCCCACCTTGCCGGAAATTATCGATGGCTTACCAAATATTTCTGGCTGGGAAACAGAGGTGCTTTCGGTAGTTAATCATCATGCACCTGTATTCTTACCTACCACGAATATCCGTTTAGCAAATGTGCAGGCTGTGTTTGCGATCGCTTTGCATATGCACCAACCCACCATACCTGCGGGATATGATGGTGGGTTGATCAATCATCTGCAACATATGTTTGAACATCCCCAAGTAGGGGACAATCATAATGCTGGGCCCTTTGCCTATTGTTACAGCCGCATGGGAGACTTCATTCCGGAACTCGTGCATCAAGGTTGCAATCCCCGTGTGATGTTGGATTACTCTGGTAATCTGTTGTGGGGACTCAGGCAAATGGGACGCGATGATATTCTCGATAACCTCAAGCGCATCACTTGCGATTCTACCTATCAGCCTTATGTCGAATGGTTAGGGACAATGTGGAGTCACGCGGTGATTCCTTCCACCCCCATAGCAGATATTAAATTGCACATTCTGGCATGGCAACATCAATTTGCCGCTATTTTTGGCTGGGAAGCACTGGCGCGAGTCAAAGGGTTTTCACCTCCAGAAATGCACCTACCAAATCACCCCGATACTCTATTTGAGTTTGTGAAGGCATTAAAAGAATGTGGATATCGTTGGCTACTTGTTCAAGAACATTCTGTAGAAACAATTAGCGGACAACCTTTAATTCATAAACATTTACCACATCGTCTCATTGCCCGTAATTCTCAAGGTGAAACAATTAGTATTACCGCTTTGATCAAAACCCAAGGTTCAGATACTAAATTAGTTGGTCAAATGCAGCCATACTATGAAGCTAAAACCCTGTCTCATCAAGAGTTGGGGAGTGTATTTGTCCCACCAATTGTCAGCCAAATTGGGGATGGTGAAAATGGCGGTGTGATGATGAATGAATTTCCCAGTGCTTTTAAACAGGCTTGGGGGGATATGGTAAATCATGGAGGAGGGAAATCTGGCGTTGTTGGTATCTGTGGTACAGAATATTTGGAATTACTTACAGAAGCTGGTTGTAATCTTGAAGACTTTCCGACCTGTCAGCCAGTAGGACAACACCAGATTTGGCAGCGAGTTTCACCAGAAATTTGTCAACCTGAAGCTGTAGAGAATGCTATTCAAGAATTAAAGAAAATCAACCCCAATTTTCACATGGATGGAGCCTCATGGACTAATAATATTAGTTGGGTGAAAGGATATGAAAATGTTTTATCACCTATGGATAAATTAAGTAGTTTATTTCATCAAAATATAGAGCAATTATTACCAACTAACTCAACCAAGTACCGCCAAGCTTTACTGCATAATTTGTTAGTACAAACTAGCTGTTTTCGTTATTGGGGACAAGGTGTTTGGACTGACTATGCGCGTGAAATTTACCAACGCGGTGAAAGGTTGCTTTCATAGGGCATTGGGGAGCCAGTTGCGTGGGCGGGTTTCCCGACTTAAGCAAACTGGCGTCATAGTGCATGGGGCAGTAAGCAACAACAAATGACAAATGACAAACAACCAATATCAAACCAAGGGTAATAATATTTCAAATTCACTACCTATGCCAAGTTGTGAACGGTAATTCAATTTACCTCCATGCCTAGAGGTGATAATTCGATAACTTAAAGCTAAACTAGTAGTTTTATCAGCCCGTTTTTCTACGGTAAAAGAATCAATAATTTGCCGTTGCGACTGCTCAGATAAACCAGGCCCATTATCGGCAATCTGAATTAAAATCCAGCGAGAATCGACTGCTTCTGGCTGGTTTGCTACTAGAGAAATGACTTTTGTAGTTATATCAATTCTTGGTTTGTGATCAGTTTTTGTAGAATCTGAATCAAATTGCTGGCGTACAGCTTCATTAAGTAAAGAATCAATAGATTCACTAAAAATATTCATAAACACCTGGCTTAATTGTCCCAAGAAACAATTGATTGGAGGTAAATGACCATAGTGTTTAACTATTTCAATTTCTCCTTTGACCCGGCTATTAATTAATAAGACAATACTATCTAGACAAGAATGCAAATCTGCTGGTCTGGGATAAACTTCATCGATATAACAGAAGTTTTGTAAGCTGGTAACGAGTTTTTTTAATCTTTCGGCTCCAGTACGAATACTAGTTAGTGCTTTTGATAAATCTTGTTCTAAATAATCAAATTCAATTTCATCTTTAAGATGGATAATTTCTTCCAGAGGTTGTGGGAAATTGCTGTCATAGGCTGCTATTAATTTGAGCAAATCTTGACTGTAATTAGAGACATAAGTTAAGTTGCCCCAAATAAAACTTACAGGGTCTAAGATTTCGTGTGCTACCCCATCCACTAAACGTCCCAAGCTTGCCATTTTATAGTTTTGGATCATTTTGGCTTGACTACGTTCGTAGCGTAACTGAGTCTCGATGCCACGAATTTGCCAAGAGGCCAAATTCAATTCATGGACATCTAATAGCTGATAAACATCAGGTGCTGTTTGTACCACTACAGGTTCCCCTAAGAGTTCTGGCGATCGCCTCATGGTAAACTGCATTGCTGTCAAAACTGGTGTGGTATGAGGAAGCTGTACAATCGCCGTGCGTGCATAGCTGTAGAGAACACCCAACGATTCCCGGAAGAATAACTCTTGTCCGTAAGGACGAATCAAAAATTCTAGGAGTCGCCGCCGCGAAAGCATCCCGATAAACTTTCCCTGTTCGAGTAAGATAGCTCCTGGTAGTAGCGGGTATTTCTCAAAAAATTGAGTAACTTCCACAGCAGTACAGCTAACTTCCACTTGAAAGCTATACATGGACAGTTCCTGGAGAGTTGAATCTAAACCAAGATCGCGATCGCTACCATGAGACAAAAATGGTGGGGAAATTTGGGCACTGAATTCTTGTGGCACTGGAGACTCTAAATTTGTAGAAAAACTGGTAATCAATAGGTTAACATTTTAGCCTTCGGTAGTCAGGACTTACGTAACTGCCACATGTATGTGTATTTAGCTTCCAGGTCCAAGTTTTTAGACTTTTGACCGTAAATTCAGAGTTGCTGTTTCGTCTCTGGACAGCTTTGGTAGGAAACAGATTATACTTGCGTAAGTCCTAGCAGTCCCTACTAGTCAAGATAAGTACATCTGCAAAAACAGCATTGCCATACTCCGCAATTCAGCATAGATAGCTACCAAAAATGATCCCCAAATGTTTAAAAACTGTGAATCCTTTATGAAAATGCATGGAAGATGACACACTAGCTAGCAAAATTGCAGTTAAGTATAAACATAGGCAATTCAGCATTGTAAAGTTAGGTGGTCAAGCTTGAGAGTTGGAACCATTTCTGAAATCAGACAATCTAAGAAAAAGTTATCGCCAGTAAATTCACCAGGCAAACATAGTCATGTAAGACTAGCCAATGCTTGCTAGCGTTGAAGCGAACCTACAAAATCAAATCTTTAATCTTTACCCAAATGAGTTGTAATTGTCCTCATCTGCTTTTGATCCCCATTCCGATAGAATGACTAGGCATAACCTCAAAACCCAAAACTGCTTTTGACTGCGACGCCCATGAATCAACTGAACAATGGTTTCACCCTATTTTTGAGTCTGCTAGTCGAGGCGATACCTTTTCTGCTTCTAGGGGTCATATTCTCCAGTGTGCTGTTATTTTTTATCGATGAGCGCTTGTTGATCAAAATCATGCCCAGAAACCCCCTATTGGGGGCACTGTTTGGCAGTGGCATTGGCTTCTTGTTTCCGGTGTGTGAGTGTGGTAATGTGCCGTTGGCGCGGCGTTTACTGATGAAGGGAGCACCTACACCAGTAGCAATTGGTTTCTTGCTGGCAGCACCGACAATTAACCCTATAGTAATTTGGGCAACTTGGACAGCATTTAGAGATCAACCAGAGATAGTGGTTTTACGCGTCGTATTTTCCCTATTGATAGCTATTATTATTGGTTGTGTTTTCAGTTGTCAAAAAGACTTAAGTCCAATTGTCCAACCAGCGATCGCTCGTTATCTCAAATTTAACCCTCCCCTCCAGCCTCAACCGAAAGGACGTGGTAGACGTTACCCACTATTGCAAGACGCGGCTGCACCTAGTTTATTGAAATCTGGGACTTATTTACTAGGAGGAAAACCAGGTTTAACCACGCGGATAGATAGTAATCTCATCCAGGAGAATGCGCCCTTAAGTAACTCTAGTAAACCTCTCAAAGAAAAGCTCCGGTTGTTAGTAGATAATATTATCTACGAACTGCGGGAATTAGGGGCAGTAATGGTGATTGGTAGTGCGATCGCCGCAGCAATTCAAGTGCTAGCACCTCGTGAACTGATCCTCAGCTTAGGTGCGGGGCCAATTAGCTCTATTGTTGCCATGTTAGTACTATCAGCAGTAGTATCTATTTGTTCCACAGTAGACTCATTTTTTGCCTTGTCTTTTGCCTCCACCTTTAACAGTGGTTCCTTGTTGGCTTTTCTGGTGTTTGGCCCCATGATTGACATCAAAGGTGTGGGTTTGATGTTATCAATTTTTAAAGCTAAAGCGATATTCTATCTATTTGCTTTAGCAGGCTTATTAACATTTTTGTTCACTTTATTTTTGAGTTTGCACATCATTTAAAGAATGATTCCAGAGTCTAATAAAATATGACTTCAAACCAAAATCCCAAACCTAAAAGTCAAAACCCATTATTGCCTTGGCTAGATGTCTTGGCAGTTGGGTCTTGGGGAATTTTAATGTTGAAATACCAGTTCACGGGCCAACTATACCTGTTAATTCACCCTGATTTCTTTTGGTTAGTAAATGTGGGTGGTATGGGCTTGGTGATTGTCGCTGGTTTCAAAGCCAAGCAGCTATGGCGATGGCGGCGTCGAGAAGATGTCCCCAGCACCCTACACATCAACGTATTTCCCCCTGGTTGGGGTAGTAGCTTATTACTAACAGCAGCGATTTTGGGTTTCATCATCACACCACAAGCCTTTGCTAGTGATAAAGCACTCCAACGAGGTGTAAACAATTTATTAGGAACTTCGCGGGTTAAGCCCCAAGCATTCCGGGCTAATGTTAGTCCAGAAGAGCGATCGCTAGTAGACTGGGTACGCACAGTCAGCGTCTATCCAGAACCAGATAAATATACGGGACAAAAAGTCAAGGTGCAGGGCTTTGTGATCTATCCACCCGATATAGGCCAAGAATATTTGTTCTTAGCGCGATTTGTACTCACTTGCTGTGCCGCAGATGCCTACCCTGTGGGTTTACCCGTCAAACTACAAGATAGTCGTGAACAGTACCCACCCGACACCTGGTTAGAAATTGAAGGACAAATGGTCACAGAAAATTTATTAGGTAAACGTCAACTCACCATCGCTGCTACTTCTCTAAAAAAGATTTCCCAACCCAAAAATCCTTATGCTTATTAGATTACAAACAGGGAATAGGGAAAAACAACCAATGAAAAATGACAAATAACCAATGACAAATAACCAATGACCAATGGCTAAATCCAAACTATCCGTTCAACCACTAGACCGCATTGCGATCGCATTGATACTTCTGCTGAGTCTGTTGATTGGGTTAATTATCTGGCAGGGTGATGTAGTCACACCCAGCGTCCGGAAATTCACCTGGCAGAATCAACAAATCGGGGCAGAAGATGACTCCTTTACACTCGATTTTAGTCGCCTCATGGATATCAAGAGCGTAGAGGATAACTTAAAAATCGATCCACCTCTAGCAGGCAAATTCAGTTGGGCTGGAAAGCGGATGGTTTATACACTTTTGACGCCAGCACCCTACGGCACTAACTATAAACTACAGTTGCAGGGAGCAAGAGATCAGTTTACTGAAAAACAAGGTACTGATCGGGTGATCCAGCCATTCATAGGTAGTTTTAGCACACGCGATCGCGCCATTATCTATATAGGAGCTGATCCAGAAACCCAGGGACAGCTAATTCTCTACAACCTCACCCAAAACCAACAAAAAGTACTTACTCCCAAAGACTTGACTGTCATCGACTTCAAGCCGTTTTCCAATGGTGAGAAAATTTTATTTTCTGCACGCACCGCCAAAAGCCAAGACTTACTGTCAGCCCAGTTGTATACAGTCACTACTGGTATCTCCCCTCAATCTAGCGACCAAGCAGAACCATCAGGTAGAGTTGACCTGATTTTAGATAATAAAGAATATCAAAACCTCAAATTTGACCTATCGCCGGATGGAGAAACCATTGTCATTCAGCGAGGAAACAGATCAAATCCCAGCGATTTTGGGCTGTGGTTTATGCCCTCAACCAGCCCAAAATCAGGAGAAAAACCCGTCCCGAAACGCCTACAAAGCCAACCGGGTGGAGATTTTATCATTACACCCGATAGTAAAGCAGTAGCCGTTGCCCAAGGACAAGGAGCGGCAATCCTGCCCCTAGAAGAAGATGCCACTAAACCCTTAGATTTTTTGCCACAGTTTGGACTAGTTCAGGCTTTTTCTAAAGACGGTTCCCAGGCGGCAATGGTCAAGTTTAATACAGACTTTACACGAGATTTGTTTTTAGTCACCAACCAAGGTGGCAATAAACCCTTATTAAAAACCACAGGCTCAATTCTCAGCTGCCAGTTTGACAATGCTTCCCCTACTCTGTACTGCTTACTGACACAGCTAGTCTCCAAAGAACAATACATAGAACAGCCCTATTTAGTAGCAATTGACCTGAAAACTGGGCAACAAAAACCACTGCTAGTCTTACCAGTTGACCAAAGGAATGTACAAATGAGCCTATCTCCTGACGGTCTGGGTTTATTATTTGACCAAGTAGTACCACAAACCGATTCCGCCCCATCACCATCAACCAACACTTTAAAAACTAACGATGGCGCAGCGATCTCTACCAGTAGTCTATGGTTAATGCCCCTGTTACCCATCGCTGACACTGCGAATACTGAAATCAAACCGGAAAAACTTCCCCTCGTCGGGTTTGCGCCCCATTGGCTGCCCTAACTAAGTTGCAGAGAAAATGAGGGCAAAATAGAGGGGTTGCACTGTAAAGCCTCGAATATTGCCTATTGCTTCACAACCAATAACAAAGCCACAGCTACCTAACTAAGAGCTTGGGTTACTATCCCAGGGGGACACCTGTTTGCTAAATTATATACAGCGTTAGTATTTCTCTAGCGTGTTAATTAGAGTCAACGCATTATTGCTAAGATAACTATTTGCCAAATTTCGGCAGAATCACGCCTGTAATCAGCTTTTAAACAACGATACCCCGTCATTCTTAAGTTGGCGGGAAATACTTTGTAATGTTATAACGTCATCAGTTCTAGATGCAAAACAAAGAACACTGATCAATAACTAATTATTCATGCTGGGGGAGAGTTACACTTGGCTTCAAGAGTGATCCTACCCACGGCTAGATCCAGGGAATACTCAGTTTTTATTAAACTACTTACGTCAACCCTGGTCACAGACAGTTAATCAGCAATGCTAATGCCAGCATTGCTGAATATTTTTAAGCAGGTGGGTCAAGAGTAATGAATGAAGCTGACGCCTCAAAGCATGAGGCTTTTACGGAATCTCGCAATTATGACAATTCACCACCAGTGGAGCAGGTGAGTTGTCCCTTTTACTCAGTTGTGCCCAATGAAAATCCGGCAATTAAGCAATTGCCACTCCTCCAGCCAGCCAAGGAAGAGCCGCAACAGACCCAAGTTCCAGAATCATCAGAACATGCCACCAAGCAGGACTGGGTTGCAGAGCCTGACAACGAACAACAAACAATTATTAATACTGAATTCCAGAAACTACTGGCATTAAATGAAGAATTACGTTCAGCTAACAATAGCTTATATGAGCAGGTAGAACAGTTAAAAGGTGACTTAGTTGAGTCAGAAAAGGCTGTGCAATGGCAGAAAAAGCGCTCCAGTGTCACTGAGTCGATGCTTAACCAACAAACTCAAGAACTGGCTGCTGCTCAAGAACAGATACAGTCTCTCTACCAGCAATTAGAAACTGCCCTACAAACCGTTCAACGCCAAGAAAGTTTCATCGAAACTCATCAAGCACAATTACAAATTAGTCAACAACGCCTTGCCCAGTTAGAGCGGGAATGCGCGCTACTACAAACTAACTATAGTGAACAGTCGCAACAGTTATCACAATCAGAAACTTCTTGTCGAGAGTTACGGACTCGACTCATGCGACAACAACGCCAGACCTTGCAATTTAAAGCAGCTTTGGAAAAATGTTTGGAAACACCAGTTCCTAATGGTGATGCTCCAGACGATACAGCAAACTATTCTCAAAATACTAGACAAACAAGATTCTCCAGAAAAGCTCGCTCTTTATTTCCTAATGCAGAGCCAATTAAACCTTGGTCAGCAGACCCAGAATCTTCGGATGATGTAGATAATTCCTGGGGACAAGCTTCAACACCATCTCCATTTCAAAAAAGCGACCCTGTTACCACTCCATCATCTCCTTGGGACTGGCCAATTCGAGAAAACACGTCAGAAACACCAGATCTATCAGATGCTTGTCTAGAAATTGATGATTCTCTGACTACGCCGACAGTTGTTTCGCCCTTGGAGTCATCAAACATGATTGATGATTCCCCAATTCCATCGACAGTTGTGCCACCTCCAGGTGCAACCAACATCGACGAACAACTGGATAGCCTGATTCAAATGTTTTTTACCTCCCAGTCTGCATCATCCCCTGTTACAGAACAAGGTGTAGATAGTAATCACGATGAAGATGCTCTTGTTTGGGAAACCTTAGCAACAACTATTGTTGATGATGAGGGGCAGTTTTCAGGAGACATTCATCCCCCTGAACCTAGTTCTCATACATCGAAGGAAGACTCTACCTTACCTCGAATTGAGACAACCTTGAATCCAGAAAATGAGGACTATTGGTTAGAAATCTCCCAATTAAATCAGGTGGAATTTCCGACAATTGATTTACCTCAAGAGTCATTTGGCGACGACTCTACAGACACTAAATCCCCTTCACCAGTGGTTTATCCCCAACGTCCACCGAAGGGGCGCAAGTCTTTGGCTTCCGTGGAATTGCCAAATTTTCGTCAAAATAGTCAGTAGTCAAGGTCAAGAGTCAAAAGCTGCAAAACAATCAAGGGCACGGCACTCAGGGTCTTTTAGTGTATCAATCAAATTATCTTACTGATACCGTACCCCTAACCATCTAATTGACAATTCTCGCTTCTGACTTTTGCATTATGGTTTCCGGGTTGACTTTGGCTGACTGATTTTTAGGACGCGGTTTGCCAGTGCTAATAGCGTAATTAATCACCAAAAGCCGCAACCATAATGCAGGATAGCGGGGTTCTAGCCAGGGGTTTATCCAGCGCAGGAAGCGAGGGAACCATTTATCCAATAAAGCGCTAAAGAGGGCATAACGACCAAAATTAAAATAATTAGCCAGCCATCTGACTAAATCCTTTGCTCCGGCCAGTTCCCAAATCCACAATAACAAGGCGGGATTTTTCCTAGCTGCTTTCAGTGCTAGGTGGTTAAAGGTGAACCAATCGCATTTATCTTTAATGAAATTATCTGCCACTTCTGGAGGCTCATCTGCGAGTAGCCCAAAGAAGGTATTCAGCATGGAGTTAATGCGTTGGGGAGGGATAAATTTGCCAGTTGGCACCATCATGCCTTTGGAAAATAGCCAAGTCACGGCGACGTTACTTTGATAGGCACGAATTTGGTTTAAGTGTGAGAACCTGAGGAGGTTATGTTTAAGGGCGGTATCCAGGAGTTTTGTGAGGCGTTCTAAGTTACGCACCAGTGAACCAAAGCCGGTGAAGACAAGGGGCGACTGGAGTGATGCCGCATCGCCAATGGCAATTAAGCGATCAAAAGCCACTGTGCGATCGCTACTTCCCATACTAAAATGTCCCGGTATATACCCAAAAGTTGGCTTTTTCCATACCAACTCATCCATATCGCACCGACGATACTCTGGCAAAATTGTGAAAAAATCCTCGTACATCTCTAATAAAGAACCAGGATTTTCTGGATTGACTTCATGGTAGTGGAATAAATAGATTGTCAGTTCTTCATCTTCTCCAGGGAATAACTCCCAAATCAATTGTCTGCCACGGGAAATATCGCCATGACTGTAAAGCACGTCCCCATATTGGGAATCCCATACCCCCGGTGCAAATCCCTTCTCAATGACTGCTCCCACAGTTGGACAGACGCTGTCAAAGGCACGACCACCATTTAATTGCCAAGCGATGGGGGAAGCTGTTCCCATTGCATCTACCAGCAGTCGTCCACTAATTTCTTGTTCAACTTGACTAGGTAAATGCTTGACTTTAACAAGAACTTGTGTATCATCGATATCAGCGCGGATAAACTCTGTCTCGTCCCAGATTTCACCGCCTGCGGCACGGAGCTTTTGCCCACACATTTGCAGCCATTGATCTGAATCTAGGGCGATATTCAGTACTGTGGGTGTGTGTAAAATAGGCGATCGCAATTTAGCAGGATTATTGCCATCAAAAAATTTATTAAATCCGTCTTTGTATTCCCGCGCAATTACGGTTTCTAGTTCTGCGGGTGTTACCAAACCTAAGTTAACTAAGCTTTGTAGCTCATCACGAGAAATATTCCATTCCCGGTTCATCCGCCCAAAAGGCAGACGTTCCACCAACAGCACCTTATATCCTAATTTCGCCATAACTGCCGCATGGATTGCACCTAAAGCACCGCCGATGTAGATCAGGTCATAGGTAGGAGCTTCCCGTAGAGTGGAAGATTTTTCTCCCCCCGCTTTTTTTCCTGAGTGGGAAAACACCACCTGACGGGGCTGTTGAGGATTACGCACTCCTTCGCGCCATCGTTGCTCCCACCAGTAAGCACGCTGCAAGTCATATTCTCCATTAGGCATTTTCTGAAAATACTTGACAGTGAGGGGATAGTCAGGCCCTAGGGCTGCAAATATTGATTGTTGAGATAAATCAATTGCTGGCGGTTCTGGATACTGATGGGGAAAGCGGCGTCTGATTTCTGTGGTCAGGTGTTGGAGGATCTGCCTCTCTTGAGGATAGGGTTTTTCTGTCCAACGGAACACTTTTAAGTAAGTGGTTCGCTGCACCGACCAAATAAATACAGAAAGTTCTGCAACCTCTTCCGAAACGGTCGAAGCAACCGTTGTAGTTTCAGCAGGTATTTTTAGGCGAAAGCCTTCTGGGGTCAGCAATTTTTCCCCGTTCTCTGGAGTAAAATCTGCTTGTAGCCAACTGCGTACAGCTGCCGTATCGGGTGTTGGAACTTCTAAGTAAAGTATTTCTTTCATTTTTTCTGACATTTCCGACCAAATATACTCACTAAGACAGATTTGAAGAAGGCATGAAGTGCGCTAAACTCCGCCCTATTAGTTGCATAAAGATTCAATGAAGAAATTTTAATAATTTGTTTAATTTATTGTTCATTCTGTATTTCTTTAAACCCACGCCATGAATTATCCCATCCCAGACAGCCCCCAAGACATTTTAGCCCTGCAACAGAGGCCAGTTGATGAAGAATTAGTTGCAGCTGCGATCGCCGGAGTCGTGAGAATTGTTCGTGCTCAAGGCCAATCTTTAGAAGAATTAACCGCCCAGGTGCTTGCTGACGACTCCATGCTGAATCAGCATCAACGTCGCTGGCTCAGTCAATTGGTTACTCAAGCCTGGGAGAGTTTCTCTTAGACAGGAGTCTTTCAGCTTCAAGATAGGACGCTAGATATTTGCACAAATTAAGGTGCTGAGTATAAGATTTACACTCAGGGTAAAGATGTCGCTGCTTATTCAATGCATCAAGAAAAGCAGCTAGAAGAAAAAATGGCAGATACTTTGCCGGCAAATCACCAGCCAGATAGCCAAAGATTTAGAAAATCAGATCTATTTACATCAGATCTATTTACATTTATGGCAATTTGAACAAGAAGTATACGGAGAGATTGACAAACAAATTACTGCTGCGCGTCAAGAAGAAAAAAATGCGATCGCATCTTCTAACGCCGGAGTTAGACAACTTGCGGAAATCCGTCAAGGATTGGAGTTAATTTTCCGTTACATTGCCAAAGCAACAGAGAATCCAATAATTTAATGGCGATCGCTTTCTTTGGTGTGGGAGTGGTGATTTTAGGCGATGAGTTCACAGCCGTGATTCCATTTACAGATATTGCACCTGTTGTATCCTCAATCTTGATAAATCGCAGATTCGCGCATGATATCACTCAGTTTGAGTATCTTCAGTTTGAGCCTGTAATTTTTGAACCTGCTCAACAGTTAAACCTGTGACATCAACAATTATTTTCAGATTGATACCTTTATTAATCATTTTGATGGCAACGTCTTGAGCTTTCTGTTCAATGCCCTGTTCAATACTTTCTTTAAGCCCTTCTTGCAAAATATCTTGATAAATTACAGATTCGCGCATAATATCACTCAGTTTGAGTATCTTCAGTTTGAGCCTGTAATTTTTGAACCTGCTCAACAGTTAAACCTGTGACATCAACAATTATTTCCAGATTGATACCTTTATTAATCATTTTGATGGCAACGTCTTGAGCTTTCTGCTCAATGCCCTGCTCAATGCCCTGCTCAATGCCCTGTTCAATGCCCTGCTCAATACCTTCTTTAAGCCCTTCTTGCAAAATATCTTGATAAATCACAGATTCGCGCATAATATCACTCCGCAAAATTCTTTTAATTAGGTCTTTATTTAATACTAGCCCAGATAACAATGCTGTTGATGCCGCAACATTACTTCGGATTCGGGTGTCCTTGATTGCTTCAATAACTTCAGCTACTTGTTCTAAGGTTCGCCTTTGATCATTAGTTTGACTTAGAGTCGCAAAGGGGAGCAAACCTGGAGAATTGAGAAATAGTTCTGTTGGCTGTTCCCAAAGTCGAATTACGTCAAATCTGTGCCTGCTATTTTCTAAGACAAATTCCGTTTGATAAACTAGCTCAGAATCGCTTGGCTGTAAATAAATTACAACCTGACGCATCTTTTTGCGGGGAAATTTTCGATATACGCGTAAGCGATAATCACTCATCCGAAAGGGAATATCGCCTTTTGGTCTAGTTTGGAATTCGAGATGGAGGACGATTTGATCTGACTGCAACAAAATCAATGCATCTGCCCGTATTGGTTCGAGTGATAATTCAGATGGACTAAGTTCAGTGAGTGTAATTGGTTCATTGAGCAGCCAAGTTGCAAAGTCGCTGGAAAACGATTCGGCAAGAAATTTACAGACGTTATCAAACATAGCCTGTAATTATATCAGTGCTGTCGTACCTGTATAACTGAAAACTGGATTTAGGTAAATAATTAGCAACTCTTTAGTATTAACTTATGAGTCAAGTAGATATTCTCATCCTCTCAAATGGGCCTGGGGAAGTAACAACTTGGGTGCGCCCAGTAGTAAAGGCATTGCGGCAAAAACTGGGTGATGACCGTTCTATGGTCAGGATTTCCGTAGTTTTATCCCCTTGTCCCAATGCTAGCGGTAAAGAAGTAGCGATCGCCCTTTCTTACCCAGAGGTTGATAGAGTTCAAGGAGCAGAGCATTTTTGGCAGTTTTTGCTCTGGGGGAAGACTGCGGAAAATTGGGATTGGAGAAGTCGCGGTGTTGTCGTTTTCCTCGGCGGAGATCAAATCTTCCCCGTTATGATTGGGCGAAAACTCGGTTATCGCACCGTTGTTTACGCCGAATGGGAAGCCCGTTGGCATAGTTTGATTGACCGTTTTGGCATCATGAAACCCGGAGTTGCTCAAGGCGTTCCGCAAAAGTACACCCAGAAATTTACTGTTGTGGGCGATTTGATGTTAGAAGCTAGTAGTCATTCATCCTTGACAAATGACGCAGGACGAATGACCAATGACACAACTGAAATCATTGGCATTTTACCAGGTTCAAAAGCCGCAAAATTAGCCCAAGGAGTGCCACTAACCTTAGCTATTGCCGAATATATCCACCAAAAAAGACCCCAAACCAAATTCGTGATTCCCGTCGCCCCGACTTTGGATTTAGCAACCCTAGCTAGTTTTGCAGATCCCCAAATAAACCCTTTTGTTGAGACTTTTGGGTTTAGCGGTGCTTCCTTAACTTCTTCAAAGGAAAGTACTGAGAACTCAGAAATCAAAACAGGTAAGAGTTTAAGTGTGAGACTTTGGCAAGTAAACCCAGCCTATGAATTATTATCCCAATGCAGTATCTGTTTAACTACAGTCGGAGCTAACACCGCCGAATTAGGTGCTTTAGCAGTACCGATGATCGTTTTACTCCCTACCCAACAACTAGATGCCATGCGCTCTTGGGATGGTTTACCAGGATTGTTAGCTAATTTACCGGGGGTGGGTTCTACCTTTGCTAAGATGATTAACTGGTTTTTCCTGAGACGCAAAGGTTTACTAGCATGGCCTAACATTTGGGCGCAGGAAGAGGTAGTACCAGAACTAGTAGGACAACTCCAAGTGTCAGAAATTGGCGAAATGGTATTAGATTTATTGGCTCATCCAGAAAAATTGGCAGCAATTCGAGCCAAACTACGCAATATTAGAGGTGAGGCGGGAGCAGCGCAGAAACTAGCACAGATTGTGAGTGAGGAAATAGGCAGGCAATAGACAAATAACTAATCTGAAGAACTCCCATCCCGGCGTCCCAGTTCGTAAATCCCGGAACCAATACAAGCAAGTATGCCCATACTGATTCCCCAACTGCGACCTAAACTAATTTCCAAAAACCAGTTACACAAAGCACCTGTCACCAAAAAAGGCACAATGCTCAACAGTGAGGCGTAAAAAGCATTCTGAGATTCCCTGGCTTGACGAGTTTTGTCAAACTCTGATTGACTGGTGTAGAGCGATCGCTCGGCAAAGTTAAACCAGCGCCCAAGTTGCTCAATTACCCATTCGCTCACTGGCGAAAAAGCTAGGTATAGCGCTAAAGACCACAAACTCGCTCCAGCGATCGTGATTTTGTCCAACTCAAAATGGAAAGGCAAAATTTCATTTAGCATAGTTTGTGGGAGTCCTGCAAAGGGCTTGTTTTCGCTCTAGAGCTTCTAAATACAGATGCTGTGGCGACCTCTTAAGCATTTTTAAGCATCAACATTAGCAGGATATCGATGACTTGGCAACTGTCTTTGTGCAGACTTTTCTGAAGTTGTCTGAGGAATAACTTCTTTAGGGAGATATCTGTATATTTTTTGTTCTAAAGATAACCGTGCAAATAGCTAAGTTTTATCAATACTTATAATACTTAATCCGTAATTACTAGCTAACGACTGCGCTAATTCCGGATTATACTTATCTACTGTGAATGTATCATAAGTACTGACTGCCGTTTGATGATCTGATTTTAAATTTCCAGAGATGATCATTCAAACTTCACAGTGTAAATGACTATATTGTTAACTACATAACTTGACATTGCAATCTTCTAAAGTAAGATACTGCGATAGTACTGATATAGATACATCAGTCGTGAATTGACTTGGATGACAACATTTTCAACCAAATTCAATTTAACTTCTCCGGGCATTTACTAATACTGTTATAGGATTAAGGAATCACAAAAATGATTAATCGGCGACAAAGAGTAGTAATTTCTGGAACCATACTATTCTCATTAGGATTGGGTCTTGTAAGTTTAATCACTCTATTGCCTAAACCAGAAATCGCCAGAGCTAGAGAAGTTCCATCAAAAAATGTCAAGACACGCAACAGTAACAGTTGGTTAGGCGCTTCTTTTCCTGTAGAAAACTTTCAAGCTTACACATCTGCATTTGGCTACCGTCGTTCTGCAACTGGGGGTGATGGTTGGGAGTTTCATGGAGGCTTAGATATCGCTGCCCCACAAGGTAGTTACATTCGTAGTTGGTGGGCAGGTAAAGTAATTAAGGTTGGCGATCGCAACGCTTGCGGTACCCACGTAGTGATTAAATCAGGAGAATGGGAACATACCTATTGCCACATGGAAGGTAGTGCCGCTACTGCATCTGGTCGTCGTTATCTAATTGACCGCGCAGGCGGGATTCAAATTTGGGAAGGTCAACAAATACCCACTGGCGCCAGAATTGGTAGGGTAGGAATGACTGGACGCACCACCGGGCCTCATCTCCACTGGGGGCTTAAGTATGCTAAAAACTACGTAGACCCCGCAATGGTGTTGCGAGAAATGTTCTCTCAACAACAGGTTGCTAAAAAAGATGGAGCAAGGGTTAATACACAACAATCCCAAGTAATAATTCAAGAATCAAAATTTATTGGCGACTCTGGTTATTAGTCAAACCAAAATAATTTAATAGGACTTACGCAAAAAAACTCTCAAACTCTGATGACTCGGCGACTTCTGCCTCTGGAGTAAGCCGTACTTTCCGAGAAGCTTCGCTACGCTCGTCTACCGCATCTACGATTTTCCGTAGCCTACAGAAGTGGCTCCCCTTGACAGCCTCAACGAAAAAAACATGACACTAGCATAAGTCCTAAAAACCATCAAAATCATTCCATTAATCAGCAACCCCAGGTATCCAGATAAACAAGCAGGAGAGTTTCCTCTCCTGCTTATACTAACTAGCATTCAGAAGTAGTGTGAACTACAGAATGCCCCAAAAATGCAGGAACCCTTGACCAGAGAACAATTCAAGGAGAATTGCAGATAAAAAACCAATCATTGCAAACCGACCATTCCAGTTTTCGCTTTGAGGGGTGAATCCCCAACGTAATGCATTAGGGTCTTCTGAAACTGAAGGCGCAGCTTTCTTTGCATCTGACATAACTAACACTCCAGATTTTTGTGTTGTCACAGTTATATATCTACATTAAATAATGTAACAGATTTTTAAGATATTGCAATATTAACAGAACACAACAAAATTATACTGATACCAATTTGAATAATGTTTGCGACAGATGAATGGTTGATGAAAGCAAACAACTGGGCGAACAACCGTATCCTGCGGGAAGGCAGAGCCTAAGCCCCTACAGGGAATCTGTCGCATTCTTTTTGTAAATTGGTATAATTCCTTAACGGGTGACAACCTAGCTAAAAAGCTTGTTGTATAAGGGAGAGAGCATAAAAGCCCCATTGAAAATAGAGGTGTTTATGAGGTTTTTCCGCAATCAGATTCAGCACCCAATCTGCCCATAATTCCATACCATATTTCCATCGTTGCCCATAAAGTCCAAGGCTAAACTCTGGCTCCCCAAGATCGGACTGCCGACGCTCCTACGTCGCTACCGCTACGCTAACACCACGCAACTGGCTCCCCAATGCCTCAATATCTACTTTTTCATTCGCCTAGATTGCCACTTTTCGATAGCTTCCTGAGCATCTTCATAAACAGATGTCACCTCTGGGATTAAATTTGCAGTTTCAATTGCGGCATTCAAATCCCCTTGGGAAGCGCGACTCTTGGCGAGATCCAAAATTTTCTCGCTCCATTTATTGATGGATTTCTGTGCCATGTCGAAGCCTGGTTGACCTGGTGGTACTCGCTTGGCAACTTCGATCGCTCGATTGTAGGTAGATGCTTGTTCTGGCTTAATGAGGGCATTAGCTGCATCTAAAAGGGTGCGATTGCTGAGATATTGCTTGGACTCTAACCGCCATTGGTTAATTGATGCTTGAGCTTTGGGATAAAGCTCTGCGTCTTTGGTGATTAATTGAGCTGCTGCAACGGCATTTGCATACTGTTTTTGTTGAGCGCGACCTTCTGCCAAATCTAAAATCATCCGGCTCCAAATCTGAATATTTTCTTGCGCTTGTTCATAAAGGGGTTCACCTGGCTTAATTTTTTTAGCTGTGGCGATCGCCAAGCTCAAATCGCTGGCTTGAGTTTGTCTAAGTGACATTTTCGCCAGGTCTAATACTGCTTGGTTGCGCTTTTGTGACTGAGAACTAGGAGTGACTGGAGAATTAGATGGTTTTTTGGCTGGAATTGGTGCAGAGGAATTGGGAACAGTCGCACTATTTGGTAAAGGTTTGATAACTCTTGTATCAGTATTAGGAGGTGTTTTTAATATTTCCTGATTTCTAAATCTTGCCTGATTACGCAGAAAAACAACTGCTATTAAACCTCCAATTAGCAGGAAGCCACCACCCCACCATACAAGCTGCTGCCAAATTGGAGTGTTTGGTCGCCTGTTGCGAGATCGGGAAACATCCGTTGGTGAAGTATTAGGAATATATCTGCTCCCGCTAGTCGTCTTTTGGGAAGGCGGAAGCATTTGGGGTTGTTGTTTTAAGTTAGGTTTTTGGGAGGAGGCTGGCGGGGAAACCGATTCAGACTTACTATTCTCCAACCCTGATTGAGATTTTGGTATTTTTAACTGCTTGGATCTGCGGTTAACGGTAGTTTCTACCCCTTGGGGATCTTTCGGTTTGCCTGTTTTGGGAACTTTAGGTGAAGCTTTGGGGGAATTTGCTTCTAGGGAGGGGGCGGCTAGTCCGACAGCAAAAGATTCTTCGGGAAAAATTACGGGAGCTACTTCTTTTTTAACTGATGTGCGATCGCCAGTTGATTGTGGCAAAATAGCTGGCTGTAGTGATGGGATCACAGTAACCGGATTTTGTGTGGGACGCCAATGGTGTTGGCATAATTCCGGGGTGAGAACGCTTAGAGAGCTTTCTAATTCAGTTAAACTGCTACCATGACCAGAGCGTAAAGCTTCTAACAACGCTGAGGTAAAGAATCCGTGACCTAGTTCGCGGCTCTCGTGGGAAAATTGCTCTGGTTGGCAAGAAAGGATTGTCGCTAGTTGTAGTTCTTGAGCGAGTTCTACAGTTTCTTGCCCTACGGGAGCATCTGCTTGAGTTCCGAAAGCCCGATTGATATCGAGTATGAGCAATACATGCAAATCAGTCAGTTGCAGACTTTGCATCAGCGATCGCACTTCTATGCCAGTCTCCTGCACCAGATCAGGGTTCGCTTCCACTGGCATTAGGTAATCTTTTCCTTTGTAGTTAATCCCGTAACCACTAAAAAATAACCACAGGTGGTCTTGCGGTTGCCAAGATGAGGCTGCCAATTCTTCTAGCAATAGGAGAATGTTCTCCTTTGTGGGGTAGGTGGATTGATCTCGAATTGGCGGCGAATTATCCGTCATCAGCAGGCAATGTTGCGGCTTGAAACCTGCTTCTTGGACTAAAAAATCCTTGAGCGCCTCGGCGTCTGCTTGGGCGCAACGTAAAGGTTGAAATAACTGATATTGATTGATGCCAATAAAAATCGCCCAGTAATTTGCCATCCCGCTCTTTGTCGGTTGTTGTTTACTTGCCTAAAATTTTGGTTGGCTTTGTGGAAAAAACAAGGCTAACCTATGTCTTATAGTCTAGGAGATTCTCATCCAAGTTAAGATACAATGTGATTTTTGTTACATTAATTTGCTGGTAAATACTTTCACCCAATTACAATTAAAGATCATTTAGACAGGAGCTATCAAGTTATGAGCAGCGATATTACTTATCAACTATCATCGATCATTCCCTTTCCATTTATTAGCCAGTTTGCCAGAAAAATCCGGATAGTTCCATTATTAGTTTTGCTCGCATCTACAGTTCCTGTATGGGTTTTGACGGAAACGATCGCCCCTCAGGTGGTGCGGGCTTACACTGCTAGAGTTGACTTGGCCATTGACCGCCTACCGGATGAAGGCTATGAAACCATCCTGCGAAGAGCAGAAGCGGTGGCTAGAGCGGCTGCTCAACGCAGTTTTGATCAAGATATTTTGGTAACAGATGTTTCGATTATCATTTCCGTACAAAGTTATGGAGCGATCGCGCCAGTTCTAGCTTTAGATGTCAGTCGTCAACAATGGCGTACTCGCCCAGATACCCAGCGTTGGGCTAAATACTTCAAAACTGCGCGATCGCTGTTGTTGTTCGAGCAAATTCCTACTCAAATTCCGACAATAGAACCAGCAACTACTACCCAGTAGTCTGGAAATGGGACATGATAATTTTCATAAGACTTACGCAAAAGTCACGGAATTACGTCATTACGAGCGTAGCGAGGTAATCGCCTCTAAGTCTGGGATTGCTTCCCTACACTACCTTTCGGTCGCAATGACAAATTTTGCTTGCGTAATTCCTGTTTCAGTGAAACGCCAAAAAATCAAGACTGAGTCCTTCAAAACTTTTGTTTTGGAGGATAAATTTCTAATTATAATTTTTTGTTTCATCTTATTCCTTGATTAGCTATAGTTCTTCTTTTCGCAACAAAAAACCACCATAGAAAAACTCTATAGTGGATAAATTATGTGTGAGTCTCAGCAAATTTTCAACAACAATAACTTAACCAAACCTACCACTAACGTAATCACGAGTATCCTGCTGCTGAGGATTATTGAAAATTATTTCTGTAGAATCGTACTCTACCAAGAAACCTGTACGACTTCCTTTATCTGAGGTTTTGACGTTAAAAAAGGCTGTCTTATCAGACACCCGTGCAGCTTGCTGCATGTTATGAGTAACAATAACAATGGTGTATTGCTCTTTGAGTTCATGAATCAGTTCTTCTACCCGCAAGGTGGAGATGGGGTCAAGGGCAGAACAGGGTTCATCCATGAGGATAATTTCTGGTTGGACTGCGATCGCTCTGGCAATACATAAACGCTGTTGTTGTCCACCAGATAAAGATGAGCCACTTTGCCTGAGTTTGTCTTTGACTTCATCCCACAAAGCTGCTTGGCGCAAGCTCCGCTCTACCAATTCATCCATATTACCCTTGTAGCCATTGATTTTGGCTCCATAAGCAATATTGTCATAAATTGATTTGGGAAATGGGTTTGGTCTTTGGAATACCATCCCAATCCGACGACGCACTTCTACAGGGTCAACGTCGGGTGCATACAGATTCCTATCATAGTATAATACTTTACCTTCTGCCCGAAATGATTCAATCAGGTCGTTGAGACGGTTATAGCATCTTAACAAGGTACTTTTACCGCAACCTGAAGGACCGATAAAGGCTGTCACCCGATTTTTCGGGATATCTAGCCAGATATTCTGCACAGCTAAGAAGTTGCCGTAGTAGATGTTGAGGTTTTCTGCACGTAAAACGGTTTCCGTGCTATTCACTGTGCCAATGTTAGTAGCCATAATATAGTATGGTATCAGTTTGTGGAATGTGTAATGCGCCGTTGTGATATTGTGACCCTAGGCTTTTTGGCGAGTCGTCCAGCGAGCGATGATGCTGGTGATCAACACCATCACAACCAAAACTAGTGACGCTGCCCAAGCTAATGACTGGAGGTTTTCAAACGGAGTAATGGCAAAGTTATAAACCAACACAGCTAGGGAGGCTGTAGGTTTCAACAAGCTATCAGGCCAAAACGGAGAAAATAGAGATGTAAATAGTAAAGGTGCTGTTTCTCCAGCTGCGCGGGCGATCGCCAAGGTTGATCCAGTAGCAATGGCTGGTAAAGCTGCGGGCAAAACTACTTGTGTGACTGTTTGAAAGTTTGTTGCACCCAATCCTGTAGATGCTTGTCGCAGATCTTGCGAAACTAACTGCAAAGCCTCATCAGCAGTACGAACAATAATTGGCAACATCAAAATCGCCAAAGCAAAACCCCCACCTAAAGCTGAGTAAGAACCTAAATTGAGCCTTGTTAAGCCCAAAACTACAATCCCATAAGCAAATACCCCAGCAATAATTGAGGGAACTCCACTGAGAACGTTAGTTGCGAATCTAATAGACTTAGCTACATTACTAGGGCTAAATTCTGTTAAATAAATTGCCGCCAAAACACCGAAGGGGATGCTGATCAAAGCAGCAATCCCCACCATCAGTAAGGTTCCCAAAATCGCATTACCAAAACCCCCTCCCGGTCTCAGTGGTGCAGGTGGTAATTCAATAAATACACTCAGATTGAGACTGCTAAAGCCCTTGATGATAACGTAAGAAAGTACTGCCAATAAAGGCAAAAGTGCTAATGCCCCGCAGATAAACGCTACAGATGTCATCACTGTGTTAAACAGCGTTCTCCTAGACATGGGAGAGTAAGCCAGGCTACTTTCTGAAAAACGAGAACTCATAATTTAAAACACAATTACGCTAAATTCGCTGGACTCGGTTAACGATAAATTCTGCCAAAACATTGACTATAAGTGTCAAGAAAAATAGAACCAGTGCAGCGTACATCAAAGCTGAAACTTGCAACCCACTGGCTTCCGAAAATTGATTTGCTAGTAGAGAAGAAATGGTATTGGCTGGTGCTAACAGAGACAGACTAATGTTGTTAGAGTTGCCAATTAACATAGTCACTGCCATTGTTTCTCCCATTGCCCGACCCAGTGCTAACATCACAGCACTCACAATTCCAGAAAAGGCAGCTGGAATCAGAACTTGAAAAATAGTTTCCCAGCGTGTTGCTCCTAATCCCAAGGAAGCTTGACGTAAACTTGGGGGTACAGAAATCAAAGCATCACGGGATATAGCCGTGATGATGGGCAAAGTCATAATTGCTAAAATGACTCCCGCCGCCAACATTCCAGGGCCTGTGGGAGGGGTGCTAAAAATAGGCAAAAAGCCTAAGGAACTGTTTAGCCACCTGCCTAGGTTTGTTAAGATGGGCACTAAAACAAAAATGCCCCAAACACCATAGACAACGCTGGGAATGGCTGCCAGCAGTTCTACCAAAAATACTAATACTACTCGGATTTTTGATGGTAGAAAATCTTCGCTCAACAAAATAGCAGTACCAACGCCAATTGGTATGGCGATTAACAAACCAAGAAAAGCACTAATCAAAGTGCCATAAACTTGAGGCAGTACTCCATAGTCATCATTCACTGGGTTCCAAGTAGTCTGGGCTAAAAAACCCAGCCCAAACTTTTGGATCGCCGGCCAAGCACCGATAGTAACCTGTAGAGTAATCCACAATAAGATAGCAGCGATCGCTAGTGCAAAAATCCGAGTCAGCGAAATAAAACCAATGTCTAACGACTTCTCTACTTCAGAGCGATTTTTGATTGCTGATGGCAGATGTGGCAAGTTTGTAGTCATGACTACTGACTGTAACGATATAGATCAAAGAAAAGTGTGGGAGTGAACCAGTTTAGTCACGTTGTCGCTTGATCCTCTGGATGAATCAAATAAATATTTCGATTTCAAGGCTGTGATCAGCCAATCAAGATATTTTTCCTTGTCATCCTAGCTAGGCTGTAAAGGTATTTAACGTTACTTACTAGCGCTATTACCACTGCTACTGACAGAAATTTTATAGTCGGGGCTAATTTGATCGGCAGCAGCCGCCACTTTTTCAACCACGGCTTGAGGTAGAGGAATATAGCCTAATTCTCCAGATATTTTCTGCCCTTCAGTCAAGGCGTACTCAATAGCAGCTTCCATTGCTTTAGCCTTAGGAACATCAGGATAACTCTTGTAAGCCATAATCCAGCTAAAACTCACGATAGGATAGGATTCTTCCCCATCTGGATCTGGCACAAAAGCCCGGAGATTTTCTGGCAATTGTATGGCAGCTAGAGTCTTGGATGATGACTCGTCGTTGTATTTCACGAATTTGCCTGACTTATTTTCCAAAGTGGCAAAGCTAATGTTATTTTGCTTGGCGTAACCGTACTCAATGTAACCAATTGAACCTTGAGTTTGTTTAATTTGGGCGGTAACACCTTCGTTACCTTTACCACCAACGCCTACAGGCCAGTTAACTGATTTCCCTTCACCAATTTTGCTCTTCCATTCTGGACTAATAGCGGCTAAGTGTTTTGTAAATACACCAGTCGTACCACTACCATCAGAACGATACACAAATGTAATTGGTTGGTTGGGAAGCTTGGCATCAGGATTTGCTGCCACAATTTTGGGATCGTTCCAAGTTTTGATCTTGCCGAGTGCGATATCGGTATAAACGGCCCTTGGTAGATTGAGTTCTGGCACATCTGGTAGGTTATAAGCCAGTACAATTCCACCAGCAGTTACTGGTAGTAATAGAACACCTCTTGTTACTTTCTGGATCTCTTCATCCTTCATCGCAACATCACTAGCACCGAAGTCTACAGTCCCTTGGATAAACTGTTCAACTCCAGCACCACTTCCTACAGATTGATAGTTAACCTGTAAGTTAGGATATTTTTTGTTCAAATCAGTAAACCAACTGGCGTATAGTGGTGCCGGGAAAGAGGCACCAGCACCTGTCAGGGAGACGTTGCCACCAAGATCCAATTTGCCTGTGGTCGAAGCAGCAGTATCTGTAGCAGTACCGTTAGAGCCTGTGTTATCTGCGGCTTGCTGTCCGCCACAAGCTGCTAGACTAATTGCCAGTGCTAACACTGATACTGAGACAGTTAGGCGATTATTTTTTATTGCACTTAGAAGTGAGAGCATCGCTGTCAATTTTTAGTCAATTTCCAGGTGAGCGATTCTAACATAGCGCTAAAGGGTGAGCCTCAAGGTAAACAAGAGGTTAACAAAGTTAAAAATATCTATTTTTTTACGATGAACTTTAAAAATTCGATTAAGTATACTTTTGGAAAAATTTTATACTAAGCTATTGTATTTTTGTAGCAATTGATGCTTGATTTGCTATGTAATACACAATTTATAAAACTTGCTTAACCCTTTAAGTTCAATCGTCTAAACAATAAAAAAATATATAAATCATCCAAAAAATAGTATGATTTCTTACTAATCTTCTGAAAAATTAAGTATATACCTGTACCGATGAATTAGGGTAGTCTTGGGGATAGGAGGTGCAACGTCTCAGGCAAAATCAAATATGCTACTTCATTTAAATATTAAGGCCTATACTGGTTGCTGAGGCTTTTCTTTCTGCCTTTGTTCCCTTTGTCTGATCAATGTTTGCCGCTTCCAATCAATTATTATGGTCCATGATTGGCTTACTCCTTACAATGGGTGGCACATTCCTAGAATCCTACGGTATCACCTTACCTTGGAATTGGAGTAAGCACGGAATTCAAACTTTTTCTTTATGTGTCAGCTATCAAATTGGCGCTGTGCTGCTGGTAGGTTGTTTAGGTGGCAAAAACGCGGGTGCGCTATCGCAAATTGCCTATTTAGTAATGGGGTTAACTTTACTACCCGTATTTTCTGAGGGTGGCGGTATTGGTTATGTCAAGCTATCTCACTTTGGTTATCTGCTAGGCTTTATTCCTGGTGCTTGGATTTGTGGTTTCCTAGCCTTTAAAGCTAGACCTAGACTAGAAACCTTGGCCTTCAGTTGCATTTGTGGCTTGTTAACTGTCCACCTCTGCGGTATTGCGTATTTAGTTCTCAGTTATTTTTTTCACTGGCAAGGTACAGAAAATCTCACCTTGATACAAGCGATCTTGAGCTACTCATGGTCTAAGTTACCTGGACAGGTCGCTGTTGTCTGTGCTGTGACGGTAATAGCCTATGTGTTACGTCACTTAATGTTTTATTAATTAATTTTAAATGGAAAATTTTTCTGCTCATCCCTAGTCCTTAGCCCTTGGTTTCATGCGTTTAAAAAATCGCCTTTTCTGGATCACTGCTTTTATAGCTTTTTTCATCGACCAGTTGACAAAATACTTGATCGTGCAAAATTTTAAGTTGGGACAGACCCTACCACTTTTACCTGATATATTTCATCTTACTTATGTGACTAATACTGGTGCAGCTTTTAGTCTGTTAAGTGGAAAAGTAGAGTGGTTACGCTGGTTATCTTTGGGAGTAAGTTTAGTCTTGATTGGGCTGGCATTATTTGGTTCAGTTTTAAGTTTTTGGGATCAGCTGGGCTATGGCTTGATTTTAGGTGGAGCTATGGGCAATGGCATTGATCGGTTTATTCTAGGTTACGTCGTAGATTTCCTCGATTTTCGACTAATTAATTTTGCTGTATTTAATATGGCAGACTCATTTATCAGTATTGGTATTGTTTGCCTGCTAATTGCTTCTTTGCAAAAAACACCAACTTCCAATCGTAGGTCACGCTAAATCCCAATAATAGCTTGTGGCTTTTTCAAGACATTGAATACTATGAAGCCTGGGGTGATTATCCCCAGGCTATTAATACCTGCAACCCTTAGTTACTTAAAAATTTGTGAAGAATCGAGAAATTGGTTGCAGTGATTGTCATCACACATCCAGCAATACTACTCTTGGTCTATCTAAAAGTTTTGATATCGTAGTAATGAAGAACTAGAGTCCTTACTAGGAAAAGCTTTTAATTAGTTGTACCAGTTTCTGGTGCTGGAGTTAAGTTGCTGGGAGTACCTGATTCGGGTGTACCAGTTCCTGGTGCTGGAGTTAAGTTGTTGGGAGTACCTGATTCGGGTGTACCAGTTTCTGGTGCTGGAGTTAAGTTGCTGGGAGTACCTGATTCGGGTGTACCAGTTCCTGGTGCTGGAGTTAAGTTGCTGGGAGTACCTGATTCGGGTGTACCAGTTTCTGGTGCTGGAGTTAAGTTGCTGGGAGTACCTGATTCGGGTGTACCAGTTTCTGGTGCTGGAGTTAAGTTGCTGGGAGAATTATCACCTTCAAAAGACTTGCTTTCTGGAACTGTAGTGCTACCAGGAGCAGCAGATGGGACAGGTGTGCCACCTGGGCAACGGGAATTGAGGGGAGAACGCTCACACAGAATTTTAAAGGCTTCTGGTGACAGACTGATTTCCGTTGTTGAACTTGCGGATGAGCTACTGGATTCTTCTACAGGGGATTTACTTGATTCAGCGACAGCAACATTGGTTGTAAGTGCCAAAGCTAGGGCTGCACCAAACAAGCTCAGAGATTTTCCCTTCATTCTGAATTAACCTCAACGGAACACTCGACCCATTAAATCAGACAAAAGAATTTATAAAATCTTCCTAAATGGGGATGTATAGGTTTACTGCAAAATATGAGGAAATGTAAAAGCCGCAAAATATACACAATTTGTTAAGGAATTGATGGTTTTGACCAATACAAAAGCGAATGTGCTCGTTTTTGAGATTAAAACCAGTAATGCTTGAAAAAAAAAGCGTTTTAGAGCATACAGAAGAATGTTGTCTATGTAAATAAATGATCAAGCTGAACAACGTAAATTATCCGAGTAGATATTGTCTTAGTGTAAGATTGAGTCGAAAATAATTCCGTACAGCTAATTTCTTTTTTAGCTTATGAGTAAAATGATGAAAGATCAGCATCAAGATTGTAATTCGCTGAATTTTTTACTAAAAGCGGTGATGTGAATAGCCAATGAGTTCTCCCCAGCCCCCTCAAAAGCCACAAACTTTACTTGGTCAACTGACCCAAGCAGTACATACAATTCAAGCTAGGGTTGACTTTTCCAAACTGGCACTCAAACCTAACGCCAAAGTACCAGAACTTTGGGTACAGGATGCGGGGGCGGATAAGGCAGAGATATATCCCTTGTTGGGCGATCGCTATATATTAGGTCGTAGTTCTAAATCTTGTGATATAGTCATCCGCAACCCAGTAGTCAGCCAAATTCACTTATCACTATCACGGGATTCCGCACAGCGCACCCCTGTTTTTGTGATTAAAGATGAAAACTCCACCAATGGCATTTATCGTGGCAAGCGGCGAGTTTCTGCCCTAGAATTACGTCACGGCGATATCCTGACTCTCGGTCCACCAGAACTGGCTGCTTCTGTGCGGTTGCAATATGTTGATCCACCAGAGTGGTATGTCAAAGCTGCAACATGGGGAGCCTATGGCGTTGGTGGTGTCAGTGCCCTGGTCGCATTAGTGATTGGTGCTGAATGGCTAAAGTTTTCTGTAACACCCCTACCTACCGCGACTCGTGCCCCAGTAGTTGTTTACGCCCGTGATGGACAAACTCCTTTGCGTGAGCCTCGCATTACGTCCCATGTAGACCTGAAACAGTTGGAAGATTTTGGCTCCTATTTGCCAGCTGCGGTGATAGCCTCGGAAGATAGCCGTTATTATTGGCACTTTGGAGTTGACCCACTGGGGATTTTGCGAGCCGTATTGATTAATAGTCGTAGTGGAGATGTACAGCAAGGAGCTAGTACTGTGACCCAACAGGTTGCTCGCAGTTTGTTCCGGGATTATGTGGGCAGACAGGATTCTCTGGGGCGAAAATTGCGGGAAGCTGTTGTGGCCCTGAAGCTAGAAACCTTTTATAGCAAAAATGATATTTTGCTAACTTACTTAAATCGCGTGTTCTTGGGGGCTGATACCTCCGGCTTTGAAGATGCAGCTCAGTATTACTTTGGGAAGTCAGCCAAGGAATTAAGTTTGGCGGAAGCGGCCACTTTAGTGGGGATTTTACCTGGGCCCAACGCTTTTGATTTTTGTGGGGATGGGCCCAATAAATTGCAAGCAGCAGAATATCGCAATCGCGTTATTAGGCGGATGCTGGATATGGGGAAAATTTCAGTAGAGGAAGCAAACCGAGCCAGACGCTCAACAGTCCAAGTTATCCCCAAGGTCTGCGAACAGCAAGCCAATACGATCAGTCCCTATTTCTATAGTTATGTTTTCCAAGAACTCGAATCAATCTTAGGAGAAGGGGCGGCTAGAGAAGGCAACTATATTATTGAAACCCAACTAGATCCCAAGATTCAAGTACAGGCAGAAGCCTCATTGCGTAATTCTGTTAACAGCGCTGGGGCAAATTTTGGTTTCTCTCAAGGGGCGATCGTTACTCTAGATTCTAGTAGTGGTGCTATCCTGGCGATGGTAGGCGGTACTGATTACAGGAAAAGTCAGTTCAATCGCGCTGTCCAAGCCAAAAGGCAACCAGGTTCTACCTTTAAAATTTTTGCTTACACTGCGGCTTTGCAGCAAGGAATTTCGGCATCAAGGACTTATTCTTGTGCTGCTTTACCTTGGCAAGGTTTTACCTATAGACCCTGTCGCTCTGGTAGTGGCATCAGTTTAGATATGAGTACAGGGCTAGCACTGTCAGAAAACCCCATTGCCTTAAGAGTAGCCAGAGATGTGGGGTTAGATAAAGTAGTAACCACAGCCCAGCGCTTGGGGGTGAAGTCATCCCTTGATCCAGTTCCAGGCTTGGTATTGGGTCAAAGTGTAGTTGACGTGTTGGAAATGACTGGTGCTTTTGGTGCTATTGGCAATCGTGGTGTGTGGAATCCTCCCCATGCAATTACTCGGATTTTAGACAGTAGTGATTGCCGCGATCGCAAAGATACTAGAACTTGTCGCGTGATCTACTCCTTTGACCAAGACCCAGATGCCAATAAGCGTGTACTGCCCACGGGAGTAGCCGAAGAAATGACCAGTTTAATGCGTGGGGTAATTACCAGGGGTACAGGTCGCAGTGCTGCTATTGGTTTAGGAGAAGCTGGTAAAACCGGTACAACTGATAAAAACGTTGATCTATGGTTTATTGGCTTTATTCCCGGTCGGCGACTCGTGACTGGTATTTGGTTAGGCAATGATAATAATGCACCCACCTCTGGTAGCAGCGCTCAAGCCGCTCAGTTGTGGGGAAATTACATGGGTAGGATTACGCGGTAATTGTCAAGAGAGACGCGATTATACTCTTACGAGAAGCCCTACGAGAGGCTGCGCCAACGCTCGATGAATCGCTCTAAGCGTTGGCGCAGCCTCTCGTAGAGAAGCTATGCCGTTCCCGTTAGCGTCTCCCGCAGGAGAAGGAGAAGGCTTTACGCTACGCTAACGGCAGTTGCTGCAAGTCGGGGAACCCCCCGAAGTTTGCCGTAAAGAACATCTCCCCGACAACTTCTCTCCCCAACGCTCCTACGTCGCTACCGCTACGTTAACACCACGCAACTGGCTCCCCAATGGACCAATTTAACGATATCCCTGCCAGGGAACGACTTCTAGCTTACCACTAGGACTAAACACAACTTGGAAATGAGCAAGTGGTTCTTTGGGGTTGGGAGCAACTATATTTGAGCCATAAACAGCTTGTAACATGTTGGGCAGAGGTGTTTGTTTTTGATAGTCAACAGCAAGTTGAGTGAGTGGTTCATAGTCAGAAATTGCACCATCTTTGTTGACTGCTACCCGATATTTCAATTCTCGGTTAAAGCCGGGTGTACCGCCCCAGTTTTGGCGAACTGTACTATAAAGCTTTTGGTTTAAATCCTTAACGGTTTTAGGATCAGTAATTTTTGCCCCAACTACATCTGGTGTTCTGGCGTATCCTCGCCAAGGGCTGACTTGTGGTACACCTTTGCTAGTGAAGACTACTCTAAATTGAGCAATTGGTTCATTGGTAACGGAACTACGGTTAGCTGGATTGTAGAGTAGGTTGGGCAAAGGAGTTTTTTCTACTTCATCATTTGCCTTTTGATTGACAGCTTTGTAACCGACAATCGCACCATCTATTGCTACACCCACACGATAGACTAAATCCTCTTTCAATTCTGAGCGATTAGTCCAAGCCGGATTGATTTGGTTATAAAGCTGGCGGTTTAAAGCACGCAGTTGGGATGGATCGGTGATTTCCGGAACTGTATTTAACAGTGCTTCTAAATCTTTGATTGTGGCTGGTGCAGTTGGCGTGGGAGTCGCAGCAGCTATAGGTGTTGCCGTATCTGTGGGCGTTGGCGTAGGAGTTGCAGAGGCTATAGGTGTTGCCGTGTCTGTGGGATTTGGAGACGGGGTTGCAACAGGGCTAGCACTAGGTGTGGCAGAGCTAGATTCTTCCTGTGGCTTTGGCTCTGGTGGACGCAATTCAGGGGCGGGAATTAAGCTAAAAGCTAGGGCTGCTACTGCCACACTGGAGATGCCAATGCTAGCAGGTACTGCCTGTCTGAGAACAGCTGGACTAGCAATACTGCTGCGTCTGGTGACGGGTTGTAATTCTAGTGACAACTCTGGTAAAGTTTGGGTGTCAGCAAAAAACTGATCTACCGCTTCCACTAAATCAAATAACTGGACAGTGTTTAAGTCAATTTGGACGGGCTGTTTAGTGTAGTTGGGGTTAGCGTTGAAGCCCTCCCCATCAACCTCCGAATGTACAATCAGTCTGTGGCGATCGCTATCTACTTTCTGCAACTCCACTAATTCTGATTCCTGGTTGTGTGCTTGTGGGTTCGGTACATTACTCAAAAATTCTTGGGCATATCCACTCACAGCCCTCACTAAACTTTCAAAGAATTCCCGTCCACCCATTAAGGGCTGCTCAGAGCCAGCTAAATAGCATTCTGCATTGACCAAAATTGACAATTCCGGGCGCATTTCCTGAAAATGTACAGCCCTGCTGGCATCACTTAAACCTTCTAACAGCAACGTACAATTAGGTAAACTATACTTACGTTGAATATTCATTCTACTTCACCGTCAAAAAGACTAATCCAGAACCGCTGCATTCCAGCCGTGCCAGTACAGAATAATAATTGTCCCAATAAATTTATAGCGAGTTCATCTAATTTTTCATCAGAACTTAATGCCACTACACCGGAACGTCGGGCACTCATCCTACTCCGAAAATGCGTTCTAAACCTTTCTAGATAATTAGCTAGCCGTAAGTTTTGTTCCAGAGGTATTTGTTTTTCATGCATTTGTTGATAGATCATGAGCAACTGACGGATGACAACCGTTAAACGCCGTGCTATGTAACAAGCAATGACCACCAGAGCCTTTGCTTCCATAATACTTAAAGGGCGGCGCATGTGCGCTCGTCGCAATGGGTTAGAGCTACGCATTCGCCACAAATTCACCCGGTCTTTAATAATCCCTTTCAAGTCTAATTCTTCAGCAAAAGCCAGAATTGCTTCAGAACCATTCAGCTCTAAAGCTTCAATTGCCAGTAAAATCAGATCAATTTGCAACCGAGTTCTCCGGGGACATCCCTGTCCCTCTACCGCCGGATCAGGTAAAGTATCCAGAATCATCGGCAGTGATTGGGGAGATGGACTGTTGAACGGCGTTAAACTTGCGGAGACATTCATTCTATAAAATACCTTGTGCGCTTCCAACAGACTAGGTAAAACTAATTTAAGATAGGTAGCCAAACAAGAACATAAGACTTGTGGCAGTAATAGTACTGCCTGATATATACATTACTTACTTGTTCTACTCAAAGGTTTCCGTATACTGAAATTCAAGTTCTCAAAACATAAGTCTATTCACCTGATTTTGGTAGCAATTCTATCTTTAGCTTGGGTTAAGTTCTCATGATCGTCAATGGATGGCGAGACAGATGCCCGATCCCCAGCGTATGACATTATAGTGTACGATTTTTCAGGTATGTGGAATTGGGGATTGGGAAATAGGCAATAGAAAATGGAAAAGATTTCTCCCAACTACCTAAATCCCTGACACCCGATACCCGATACCCAGTGCCCAATCCCTAAGACTAATTTTATGGATTTAAAGTCTCTAATTCGCAATATTCCAGATTTTCCCAAACCCGGAATTTTATTTCGGGATATTACGACGTTACTACGCGATCCAGAGGGACTGCGTTACACGATTGACTTTTTTTCGCAAAAGTGCGTAGAGACTGGACTGAGGGCTGATTATGTGGTGGGGATGGAGTCGCGGGGGTTCATTTTTGGCTCTCCTTTAGCTTATAAGTTAGGAGCTGGTTTTATCCCCGCCCGTAAAAAAGGTAAATTGCCAGGAGCAGTTCACTCCATTGAGTATGAACTTGAATATGGTACAGACTCCTTGGAAGTTCATCAAGATGCCTTGTATCCCGGTAGTAGAGTTTTGATTGTGGATGATTTAATTGCCACTGGTGGAACAGCAAGTGCTACAGCAAAGCTGGTGCAGAAAATTGGCTGCGAACTAGTGGGGTTTGGGTTTATCATCGAGCTACGGGATTTACAAGGGCGTAAACATCTGCCAGATGTGCCAATTATTTCCCTGATTGAATATTAATCAAGAGTCATTAATTTTGAATTTTGAATTCGGAGCGAAGCCACGTGACATCTACGCGAATTTCCTGGGAGACATTTTGGGACTGGCTGATCAGGCTAGTCACGAGTGATACTTTTGTTTATGTGGTGAAGCGGCTATTGCAGGCGCTATTTACTTTGTTTTTGGCGTCAGCACTATCGTTTTTCATTATTCAACTGGCTCCAGGTGATTATGTAGATACCCTGCAATCGCAAAACCAAAAAATTTCTCCGGCCAGATTAAAGGAAATTAGGGAACAGTTTGGTCTAGATAAATCTTGGTTTGAGCAGTTTTGGCTGTGGCTGCGGCAAATTGTCACTAAGGGAGATTTTGGTACAAGTTTTGTTTACCAACGTTCGGTAGCATCCTTGTTATGGGAGCGGATACAGGCGACTTTGCTATTAGCGATCGCTTCTTTAATTCTGACATGGGCGATCGCTATTCCTCTAGGAATTGTCGCTGCTGTGCAGCAAAATAAGTTGGCTGACCGCGTTTTACAGGTGATTAGCTACACCGGACAAGGCTTTCCCAGCTTCATCACCGCCTTAGCACTGCTAGTTTTTGCTCAAATAACTTCACCCCTATTTCCTGTGGGAAGCATGACTAGCATTAACCATGCAGAACTGTCATGGTTTGGCAAATTCTTAGATGTCGCCTGGCACATGATTTTACCAACAATCGCTTTATCAATAACTAGTTTTGCCGGCTTGCAACGCATCACTCGCGGCGAATTATTGGATGTTCTGCGCCAAGATTACATCCAAACGGCTCGCGCTAAAGGATTACCAGAAAAGCGCGTCATCTACGTTCATGCTCTCCGCAACGCCATCAATCCCTTGATTACTTTATTGGGTTTTGAGTTGGCTGGGTTATTAAATGGCGCTTTCATTGCTGAACAATTCTTTAACTGGCCAGGCTTAGGGAGATTAACCTTGCAAGCTCTACAAGCCCAAGATTTATATTTATTAATGGCCAGCCTAGTTATGGGTGCTATGTTGTTGATTGTCGGTAATTTAATCGCTGACTTAATGCTGAAGGCTGCTGATCCACGTATTCGCCTAGAGAATTTGAATTAGTCATTAGTCATTGGTTATTTGTCATTTATTTATCAATTTACGAATTACGAATTACGAATTAGGATCACATGCTGTCTGAAGTCTATTACTTAGTGCGCTCAAAATCTGATGGTCGTTATTTGACAGCTCGTCCCAACGCTGAAGCATCGGGTTATCTGTTGTTATTTCGGGAAAACTTTGATGCCCTCAGCTATCTCAACACCCACGCCGCAGAAGTAGCAAACCGCTTTTCTGTGGAATTTATTCCTGGTACACAGGTGAGTAGTTTACTCAAACGCTGGGGTTTTCTCGGTGTTGGAATTGTGACTGATCCTTTATTACCTAAGGTTGATTTTTTACAACATAGTTAAAATCATGTGCCATATGCCACGATTACAACTCAAAACTTTGGAATTCATTCCTAAATCCAACTACTTACATTTTTACTAACCCGGATTGTCAGATATCTCCGCTTCCACTGGCGGTAAATTAACAGCCTTTCTCCGTGCTTGTAATGCGAGCACCTGAGATACAAATTGCTCTAAATCTACCTGGCTTAACTGCTCAATAGCCTTTAGCAAGTCTTCCGCAGATAGTTGTACTTCAACTTTTACTGTTGACATTGTTTGTGAATCGTCAGCTAGTCTATGGGTATTCTATCAACCTGCCCATGACAAATGTTTTTTCTGTTGCTTCCCAATTGCAAATCTAATTTTATAATAATTAAGTATCAGAATAAATACTGAGGTTTTTTCAGTATATTCTATTTAAGCTCATATTATAAATCCCTAAGTAAATTGATGAAACTCTCATGTGGTAGAAGTTTTTACAGTAATTCATCTTAGGTATAAATCAATAATTTATACAAAAAAATCTGATAACAAGCAATGGGTAAAGCAATTGGGATTGATTTGGGAACAACTAATTCCGTAGCAGCTTTTAAGTTAGCGGGTGTAGAGGTAGTAACCGCTAAGGATAATACACCCCCAGATAGGAAATTAACGCGATCGCTTGTTGCTTGCGAGCAAGGTAAGTTGTTGGTAGGAGATAAAGCTTACAACCAACTACGGGCTGACCCTGAAAACGTCATTATTTCTATCAAACGCTTGATGGGTAGGGGGTTTGGCGACTCAGCAGTGGAAAAACAAAAGTTGGAAGTTGGCTATAAAATTACCCAACCGAGTCAAGGAACAGACAACAGTATTGCGGTTTGGCTGGGAGGTAAAGAATACGAGCCTGAGGATATTTCGGCTGAGATTCTCAAAAAAGTAGTGCATAATGCCCAAGCTTATCGTCAGGGAATTGGTCAAAGTAGTGAAGTGATCGACCAAGCTGTAATTACCGTCCCCGCCTACTTCAATGATAAACAGCGCCATGCTACCCGCATGGCTGCCAAGAGAGCGGGAATCAATCCTTTAGAACTGCTAGCAGAACCTACAGCCGCCGCCATTTCTTATGGTTTTTCTCCTGATAGTGATGATGTGAAAACGATTTTAGTGTACGACTTTGGCGGTGGTACATTTGATGCTTCCTTAATTACAGCAGCCGGAACTTCATTTATTGAACAGGGAAAAGCCGGAGACTTGTGGCTAGGAGGGGATGATATTGACTCTCGCATGATTAAGTTTGTCAAAGAGCAAGTCGGCCAACAAGAAAGAATTGCCGATATTGACGATTTAATTGCTAAAATGCCTTACTATCAACGGGTGCGATTTAACGCCGAACTGAAAATAGCAGTAGAAAGGGCGAAAGTAGAGTTAAGCAGTGCTACGGTTGCGCGGATTGATCCTGCTACTCAATTACTAGATGAATTGGGAATTGCTATCCCTATTGAGGTAACAATTACCCGCGAACAGTTTGAGGAAATGATTACTGATTTGGTAGACCGTTCCATTCAGATTTGTCGCCAAGCACTCAATTATGCTGAATACCATTTAGAAATGGTTGATATGGTGCTTTTAGTAGGCGGTTCTTCTCAAATTCCTTTGGTCCAAAGCAAAGTTAAAGCGGCTTTTGGTGCTAGTAAAGTAGTACTGCATCCCCGCCCAATGTATGCGGTAGCAGAGGGTGCAGCAATTGTGGCTGCTGGATTGACAGACAAAGTAACAACAGTCTCCCGCGATTACTTTATTAAATTAGTGGATGGTCAGGAAAAAGTTATTAGCCAAGGTGAAATTTTACCAGTAAAAACATCACATACCTTCAAAACCGTAGCGGAAGGACAACGCTTAATTCACTTCCAGTTTTTTAACCCTGATGAAATTAGGCAAGAATTAGATAGGGGTAAACATGATGAAAGTATTGGTGAGATGTGGTTAGGCTTAGGACAAAAGTACCCCGTCGGAACAGAAATTCTAGTGAATTTAGAACTGGATGAAAATAATAGCCCTTTACAAATGCGGGCGACGTTGAAAAACGATCCTGCGGTGAGTATTAGTCATGTTTTTTCACGGGGACGTTCAGACGAGAAAATTTATACAGAATTAGAAACAGCGATCGCAGAACTCAATAACCAAGGTCTAACTCCTATTGGTGTGGAAGAAGCGCTAGGGTTAGCTGTACCAGTTGTGCAATTAACTAATCAAATTATCGATACCAAGACGGGAGAAGAACGCAGCGATTTACGCGATCGCGCTAGTGCTAACCTCAAAAAATTTCAGGTATCTATGTCTAGTGAACGTCTAGAAGCGGAATCCCTGGTTAATGAATGCGATCGCGTGGTTAAACTTTGCAGTTCTATTATTCCGCAACCACAACAAGAAAGATTACAAAAACTCAGCCAAGAATTGCAACATGCCATTAATACCAATGACATTTCTAGAATGCAGTCTCGGAGCGAAGATACAAAACGAGAACTCCGCAATCTACCTGATGAAGTACAACTAATTCAAGCTTGTATTTTAGCAATCCGCCAAGCCCACGCAATTGCGCCTACTCAAGCAAATGCAATGTCTGACAAACTCTCTCGTATGCTTGCTGCTATCGAAAGAGGTGACGGACACGAAGCTGATCGTTTGTGGGGTGAACTGCAACCAGATGTGAAGTATTGGCTCAATCAAGACTTGCCCAGCAATATGATTGTCACAGGACTGAAGCGATGAATATTAAGCTCAATTGTCCTGTGTGCGGGTATCAAGAAATAGAGGCTAATAGTTGCCCTAACTGTGATACCGACCTTTCCCTAATTCGGATGCTTCAGGAATTACCACAGGCTCAAACTCCAGTTCCGCAAGCTAAATTTACTGGATGGCAATTAGGTATTGCTTTGTTCATACTGATCATCGGGATGAGTTTGGGATCTATTGGCAGTTTCATATTTTTGCAACCGCAGTTAAATACATTAACTGTTTCTTCGCCAAATCCAGTTGCACTGAGTCCACGCAACCCAAAACCTCCGGCAAATATCCCGATTACACCCAACCAACCCCCAAAACCGACTACCTATATTGTCAAATCTGGCGATCACTTGAGTGCGATCGCCCAAAAATTTTGTGGTAAAGATACCTCTTGGCAAGTCATAGTAAAGAGCAATCCCCAACTCAAAGGAAGGGAAGACTACATAAACATAGGGGAGGTGTTAAAAATTCCCACCTGCAAGGAGAAAGTTTAATGAGCGTCCTTGACAGTTTTAACACCTTCAGTAAAACTTTACTGGGTATAGGAATTATTGATGCTTGGGAGCAAGCAGCACAGACTAAAGTAGCCAGCCAAAAATCAACACAATTAGCCCAAAATAAGCATCTGCGGGAAGCAGTCAGGATTGCTGAAAAAGCCGTTGCTGTTTGGTCACAGAAACCAGGTTTCTGGGAAAGGTGGATTTGTCAATTACTCTTGGGTAATGTTTTAGACAAATTAAAACAGCAATTAACGCATTGGCAAAGACAAGTAGCAGCAGCCAACAAACTGGCTGCTAACGCCAAAACCGTTCTCAAACAGGATACTGGCGACCCTTTACAAACACAAGCCCTCGCAAGTGCGATCGCTCTTTATGAACGCTGTAGCCAAATTATCCACGATGAACGGGTATCGCAGCTAATCAAGCAATATCAAAAGGAGTTGCAACGGCGACAACAATTCCAAATATTGGTGACACAGGCTGAGTCCCACACAGAACAGCAATTTTTTAAAAATGCGATCGCAGCTTACTGTGAAGCTGAAAAACTCTATTCCACGGAGGCTGTAAGACAAGCAATATCTACGGCTGAAGCCAAAGTCAAAGAAGAAGAAATTTACGATGCTGCTCTACAAAGGGCAAAGCAAGCTCAAAGTGAAGGAAAATTACGGAGTGCGATCGCTCTTTTAGAAAATGCCCTTGCTAATTTTAACCGTGCCGATGGACGTGGTTTATTACAATTTCTACAACGCACAGTCAAAGGAAAAGATCTGTTTCGTCAAGGTTTAGCAGCAGAAAAAGCCGGAGATTTCAAAACATCTGTATCTTTGTATGAAAATGCTAAATCACTGTTACCTGATATCACAGACTGTCGGATCAGGTTAGGAATTGTCGCCATTAAGAATCAAGATTGGAAAACAACACTATCTCATCTAGAAGGTTTATCTAGTGAACAAGCGGCTTATCTGCGAGGATTTGCTTACGCTCAACAAGAGAATTTACAACTAGCTAATCGGGAATGGCAGAGCCTATCATCTACAGCAATTACTGAGCAACGAGAGATTCTTAAAAGTATTTCGCAACGCCAACGCTTACTATCTCTAAAGAAAATCGAGCAGTTAGTAAAAGCTGAAAAACTAGATGAAGCTAAAACAGCAAGTACCGAATTTATCCAAACATTTAGTGATGATCAATTAATCGAAGAGAATCTATATCAGCATATTCAGCCACGTTTAGAAGCAAGAATATGGGAAGGTTCAAGCTGGAGAGATGTTGTTACTCAGTCCGAGAAAATATGGAAATCACAGACTAATATTACCACATTACATAATTTAGCAGTTGCAACGTATTACTATGCTCAAAGCGACACGTCAAAACTATCTAATGCGATTATTGTTATGTCAACAGCATTAGCGAATTTAAACCATGATCCAACTTTGCAAGATGTGCCTTGGCTAGGTAAAAAGGTTGATTACGCATCAGTATCTTTAGAAATACAACGTCGCTTAGAAACAGCAGTAGATAGTTTAAAAGATACAAATATTAATGTTTATTTAAACTTACGCGATCTCTTCCGCTTAGAATCAGTCACCTTGAAATTGATGGGTGAGTCTGCAAAACAAGGAATGATGGTAAATGATCTATATTTAACGCCAGGCTGTTACAGTCGCTACCTTGACCAGTGGAAAAATGTTTTAGTAAATAGGATAAATGTTAGTCAAAAGATACTAAATTCTCTTTATACACCTTGGGGATTAGCTGTAGCTGCTTTTATGGAAGGTGACAGCCAAAGAGGAATACAAATTCAACCTGCTAGTAACCCTACTTCTGAAATTGAAAAATTTGCTAAAAAATTTGTTGCCTATCATCAAGGTTGCTATCAGCTACAGCAACAAAAATGGCGAGAGGCAATAATTTTATTTCAACAAGCAAAGTCAGAAATTAAAGCTAATGATAATTGGCAACAGGAGATAGATAGACTTTGTGGATTGCAGCGCCAAGTAATTTCAGAATTTACCGAGCATTTGCAGTTTGCTCAGTCTTGGTATGAACTTTCAAGAAGCAACTCTGCTGCAAGTTATTTGGCTGAATACAAAGCTGAAAAAATTCGAGAGCAATTAGTAGAGAAACAAATTTCCTTAGAAAAAGCTTTAAAAGAATTGCAAGAAATTAAGAGAATAGATGCACAAAATCCTATTGTGCTTGATTTAAGTGAGAGGATTGAATTTCAGCAAGAAATGGAAGCGATTGAGAAATTGCTGAAGAACGATCAGTTTGAAGAAGCCGTCAAACGAGCTAAAAAATCTCCGCATCAACGCATACGTCAAATTGTCACTGACATCTGCATAGACATATTAATCAAAGGTTTCAAAGAGCGAGATTTGGGCTTTGAAGTTATTTATGATTTAGGTCGTTGGGCTTATGAACTTTGCCCAGATGACCAAAATGTTCAGGAAATTTACAAGTTTAGTAAAGAACTGAAAGATATTCATGATTTGATGAAGCGCGATCGCTTTGATGAAGCTGTCAGTTTAGCAAAAAAATCACAACATGATTCAATTCGGAAATATGTCGCTGAGTTTTTTATTCTCATATTAATTAAAGGTATTGAAAACAGAGATTTATCTTATGAACTAATTCAGAAATTAGGACGTTGGGCTTACCAACTTTGTCCTTATGAACCTGCATTTCAAGAAATTTTCCGTAGTCTCAAATTACGTTAATTAGAGGTGTGTATTGGAACATAATCCTTACGATATTTTGGGTGTCACTCCAGCAGCGTCCAAAGCTGAAATTACAAAATCTGTGGCTTTAGCCATGAAGCGTAAACAATATCCTGTGGATGTGATTGCCAAAGCTCAAAAAAGCTTGATGAAACCAGAAGAACGGATTATAGCCGACTATTTGCGCCCCATTTTGCCTACTATTCAGAGATTCAAATATAGCGATTTATCAGCTTTAGAACAGCCAGCACCAACCCTAGTATTATTACCAGAATTTGATGGATTAGAACAAGCGATCGCCCAAGCAGCCAAAGAAGAACGTTTAGAGCAAGAGCCTTTACCCACACCTACATCAGAACTGCTTACTGAAGGCATCACGGCTTGCCAAGAGCAACGTTACCCGAAAGCCATCAAATATCTAGAAGATTACTGCCAAAGCTGTACAGACCGCAATAGCCAAAATTATCTTCAAGCCGAGATGTGGCTAGTCAGAGCTTACCAGATGGGTGGACAGTTACAAAGAGCGATCGCTATTTGTCAGCGTTTGAGCAACCATCACCATCCCCAAGTACAAGCTTGGGTTAGCAAAACCTTACCAATGTTAACTAGAGAGATTTCCCGTGTCTAACTCATCCCAAACTTATAATCTCAGCCAAGAATTACGCGACTTGCTAATACAAAAACTTGGTACACTCCAAAAAGAAAATGTAGAATTACAGCAGTCTTTGCGAGAACAGCAAACCCAAACCATAGCTAACATTGAAGATTTATTCCTGGAACTATTAGAAGTTGCTGATGCATTAGAAGCCTTACTAGATTACTTGCATACCAATCCTGAAGCCAATCCAGAATTCCTACAACGCTTACCTAGAAATATAGGAGCAGTTCAGCGTAAGTTTTTGAGCATATTAGGAAAACGTCAACTTGTACCCATAGAATTACCAAGTACACAGCCAGATTTCCATTTGTGTCGTGTAGTGGATCGGGAAATTAGAAATGATGTAGAAGACCAAACTATTACTAAAATTGTTCGTCAGGGTTTTTATTTGGGAGAAAATATTTTGCGTCCCACGGAAGTAATTACGTCTAAATTAGAGTGAGATTTAAGAGGATGTTTGAAAAGTCTAAATTAATACTAGCCCTGGCGACTGGAAGTCGCGGCTACACGGGCAAAACCCACCTTCGTGGGTTGAAAACCTTGATTTTGTGTTAGTCCGCGCAGGCGGACTTTGTTTGTGTAGTAGCGAATTATATTCGCCCAAAACTTTTCAAACATCCTCTAAGAGGAAGTTCCCTAAGCATCTATCGTTAACTCAACTTGATTGTGGTGTGAGCGATCGCCTATTTTGCGTTAAGCTGACTCATCCATGAGTCTCTGAACTCCGTTGACGAGTCTTTGATACTCGTGAATGAGTCTTTGATGCTCGTGAATGAGTCTTTAATACTCGTGCGAGAGTCTTTAATACTCGTGAGCGAGTCTTTGATGCTCGTGAATGAGTCTTTGATGCTCGTGAACGAGTCTTTGATGCTCGTGAACGAGTCTTTGATACTCGCGTGAGAGCCTTTAACACTCGTGAGCGAGTCTTTAATACTCGCGCGAGAGTCTTTGATACTCGTGGACGAGTCTTTGATACTCGTTTATCAGTTTTTTAAACTCGTGACTTGGTTGTCGTGGGTTGCATCTGCGATAATTTAGCCAGAAGCAGATGCTAAACCAAAGAATCTGGATTTACACCAAGCGATCTGAGACGTTCTGCTAGTATTTGGGCGCGTTGTTGTGCTTGCTGAGCCTCTTGTTGTGATTGTTCCATTCGTTCTTCTGGTGTTAATAAACGCTGACCTTGCTCGGTATACCAGTAAAGCCACTCCCGTGTAATGCCCAAATAAGTGCCGCGTTCACAGCCAATCCCTAAACCAATCTCCGGAAGCCAAACAGGATTTCCTCGTTGCAATTGATAATTGCCATTTACCAAGCGATACACTTCTAAAGCTGGTTTTCTCCGTCGCTGGGGATTATAAATCACATAATATAAAACTTCTAACTGGGTATAAAACTCTTTCTTAGCGGTGTATTCCCCTCGCCGTTTTTGAGAAACTACTTCTAGCGCCATAATTGGTACACGCTGTTCTTCCCAAAGTAGGTAACTTAAACGCAGATTCTCATCAATAATTCGTTCAACTTCCAGACTTAAAAACCCATCTGGTACAATCGCCGGCTGATCGGGATCGTAATAAATACCCATATCAACGCCAAAGAACCAGTCCATCCGCTCTGCCCACGCCATAGCTAGTATGGCTTCTAGTAAACCGGGAATTAAATGTTGTAGCTGATTATACACAGGGTTATCGTCAGAGTCGGGCAAATCCTCGGCGGAGGGTAAGCAGTCTAGCGGATCGTACTGTAGCATGATCTGATTACCATTTAAGTAGGTGGTGTAAATAAAGTTAACTAGTTAGGGTCGTCATTTGTCATTTGTCATTTGTCATTGGTAAGGATTTCAATCATATTTTTATTTCGTAATATAGTTCTGTTTAGTCCCGTCAACTTACTTATCTATAAGATAATCATAGTCTTGCTCACGCAGGTTCAATCTAATACTGCTAACACGGCTTTTGGCAATAGTTTATCTTTGAACCAAATGATTTTGGCGGGGACATCATTTAATTTCACACCCGCCTTTTCTAAATTCAATCGCTCAGAAATTGCCAGAATTAAGTTGTCGCATCCTGCACGGCGCACTTGAGAAAACTTCTTTTGTAAATATTCTGGACGCCAATAACCAACTATTTCTAACAAATAACTCCTACCATCAGGATGCACTAACCGAAAATCGGGAATCATGACACTACCAGGAATGGGAATTAAATCGACTTCTCGCTCTAAAAACCAGTCCGATTTTAAAGCATCCCATTTATCTGCGAAGGATGCTTCGAGCATACTGTCGTAGGGTTTTCCCGGTGAGTAGTGGGAGACTAAACCACATTCAGAGTTGAGGGTAAAGCGTCCAGTGATCCAGGTGTTGGTGTAGGTGTCGCGGTTTTTGAGAGTGGCGGCGAGACTCCATCTAGTGACGTGGAGTAAGGCGGGAATCATTTTAGCGATCGCCAACCCGTAGCGCGTACTAGGATTAAATAAACTCGTCGGCCCGTCAATGCTAATTGTAAACCCGTGGTCAGCGTCGCCCTCAATATAAGCCATCAATTGAAACAGCTTCAGATAGCGAAACAACAGCTTATATTCTCCAGGTACATTGCGATGAGCATTTAACACTAACTTACTAGCTTTATAAAACACCCCTTGCACTTGGGATAAGTTATATCGATTTAACAAATCCTGGGGTGTCGGTGCATCAAAAACCGTCAAAATCTTATTTTCAGCTAAATCAGCATACAATCCATCATGAACCTGTTGGGGTAAAACTTCTCGCTCCAGTTCATGAGTTAATTCATCAGCAACTTTGCTCAATGTTAGCTGCGTTGATTCTTTACTCGGAACAGATTTTGCAGATAAGGAAAACACCCTTTCTCTTAACATTGGTGGTTCCAAAGGACTCACCACCTCAAAAGTGCAAAAACTGCTTTTTAAAATATAAGCCAACCCCCGCTTCAACCGATAATCAGTAGTATCACCCTCAAAATCCGTCAATTGACGCTCAAGCACCCCTTGAGTCTTACCCACTGCTGCTTGAAAATAACTAATTAACTCACCCGCCAACCCCAAATGTTTATCATCAATCTTCAACCTCTTGGGGATAATTTCCTCCCCGTTGTGGCGGTGCATCAACAAATCTGTCGGTAACATTTTTCTTGGCTTTCTTCCCTTGAGAACCTTCTGTGGAATAATTGATTTCTAACTGTTCAGCCGCCTTATAACTCCTCTCCTGCTCAACGCCATAAATCGGCTTGACAACATGCAAATTCCCCTTCTTGTCTTCTCCTCCTTGGCGTCCTTTGCTTCTTGGCGGTTCGTTTCCTCTCTCCACACCCCTACGCCTCGCCGAAGTCCCCTCCTCACTCGTATCCTCCGCCACCACCTCATACAAAATCGCCTGCTTATTTTCTATATTCCCCTTCCTTAAAACCCTCCCCAAACGCTGAATATATTCCCGCGCCGAACCAGTACCAGATAGAATAATCGCCACAGAAGCTGCCGGCACATCAACCCCCTCATTCAAAACATGAGAAGCAATTAAAGTGTTATATTCCCCTTCCCGAAACTTAGTTAATATCTCATGGCGTTCCTTCACCGGAGTTTGATGAGTAATCGAAGGAATCAATAAATCTAGAGAAATACGATAAACAGTAGCATTATCAGCAGTAAAAATTAAAATTCTTTCCGGGAAATGTTTCGCCAACAAATTCGCCAAAATTCGCAACTTCCCATCAGTACCCAAAGCAATTTCCTTCGCTTCCCGGTGCGCTAACATCGCTCTACGTCCATTTTGCGATCGCGCACTCATTTGCACAAATATTTGCCAACCTTGGATACTCCCCAAAGAAATCCGCGATTGCTTTAAAAAATCATTGCGGAGTTGAATTAACTCGTTGTATCTTTCCCGCTCCTGTTGTGATAACTTCACCTTGATTTGGACAATTTCATGATCAGCTAGTGCTTGTCCCGCCAAATCCTCAGCGCGTTTGCGATAGACTTCTCTACCAATCAAGATATTTAAATCAGCGTGTTTCCCATCTGTGCGTTCTGGCGTGGCTGAGAGTCCAAGACGATAGGGAGCGATCGCATATTCGGCAATTACCCGACTAAAATCAGTTGGTAGGTGGTGACATTCATCAAAAATCAGCAAAGCATATTGATTACCCAAGTTTTCCGCATGAATCGCCGCACTATCATAAGTCGCCACTAAAATCGCCGTTCTATCCTTGGAACCACCCCCCAGCAACCCCACCTCAGCATCAGGGAACGCCGCCACCAAATGTGCGTACCACTGGTGCATCAAATCCAAAGTGGGCACAACAATCAACGTCGTGCGCGGTGTGGCTTGCATCGCCATTTGCGCCAAATAAGTCTTTCCCGCCGCCGTAGGTAGCACCACTACCCCCTGTCTTCCCGCCAATTTCCAAGCAGCTAACGCCTCACTCTGATGGGGATAAGGCGTCATTTCCAAACTAGGAATCAAATCTACAGGATAAAATTTCTTTGCTTCGTCAATAAACTGAATCTCTTCCGCTTGCAGTGCTTCCACCAAAGAACGGTATCTGATCGCCGGAATCCGAAACTTTTCCACGCGATCGTCCCATGTAGCATAGTCCATCCAAGCTTTGCCCCGTGGCGGTGGATGCAAAATTAATGTACCGCGATCAAAATTTAATGTGGGGGTGCGAGCCATGTAGCAGCGCTCTCCTAGCTATTTCACATTTATTTACTCATAACGCAAAATGTGTTATGAGTATCAGATTTGTTTTGCTGTAGATAGAGTGACGCTTATAAAGCTAACTGGAGGCGATCGTCATTTGTCCTTTGTCAGCCACTGCGTTTAACACAGTATTTGTAGTCAGATATATAGGATACATCAGTTAGAGAACCCCTTTACAGCACAAAAAATGTTCGTACTGAGGAATCCTGCTAACAAATGTGGCTTACAAAGCCGAATCAAAAACTTGTTGTGCTGTCAGGTTGAGTTGAGGGAATAAAGGCGATGCAATTAAATCGTTTCCCCTAAACTCAGTAATTTGATAATCCCCATCAATTAATTGGCAAATTGTCATAGTTTGTTGTTTAGGATTACCTGTAAATCTTTTGCCACCCAGCGCCGCATAGTCCACAATCCAATACTCAGGAATCCCCATGTCTTCATAGTCCCTGAACTTGTCGTAATAGTCGTCCCGCCAATTCGTACTGACTACTTCAACGACTATAGGGATAGATGCGGCTTGAATAACAGTTGATTGCTTACTCCATAGAGGTTCATTCACGAGATTGTCATGATTTAAGACCAAAATATCCGGAGAATAGGTAGAGTTATTGCTATTAATTTTGACAAATGCAGTTTTGGGGATGCGAAACGGTAGTCCCATTTGCAAGAATTGGAAAGTTATCTGTGCTGCCAAAAATCCCACAACATTTTCGTGTTCGCCTGTTGGAGGTGGCATTTCTACAATTACTCCTTTATGTAGTTCGTATCGCACCCCGTTTGCAGGATACCACTCCATAAATTGATCAAAGGTTACTAACTGGGGTAGTGATTGGGTCATAGTTACCACCTCCACATATATTTGAATTTACCATCGCTGCCCCTAGTAGTCTGTCAAGATAAAAATGATGGACTGTAGTGCGGGCATCTTGCCCGCGTGAGCGAGACGCTCACACTACCAAAAATCCCTCAAAACAAAATTGACAGACTACTAGATTCTGCCGCGTCATCAGAGCATCTACCTTTCGCCTACTGCCAAAACATCCTTGCAGTCAAAATTTAAAATCGCAACCTGCGCTTGACAAATGCCAAGATTGGATTAAAGTTTCTAATTTGGGTAAAAACCCATCCCCATGAGACACGACTACAATTAGAATTAACGTGATGTTCTTTAGTAGCTTAAAGTGTCAGAATCTCTGCCATTGCGCGATCGCTACCTGGCTTTAATCGATGATATTGTGCAATCTACCCTCAAAGGGAAGATTAGCTCGGTGGAGCAAGTATATCAACTATTACTCAAAGACTTGACCCCTGGGACTGGGGAGGTGTTTGAGCTAGCTTTAAGCGATCGCCTCACCATTATCCAAACTCAAGCAGACAGCGAACCCGATGAACTCAAGAAAGCCAAAGCCACCCGCAGCTTGAGGGCAATTAAGACGATACAGACTCAATGGCAAAGGTGGCAAGAGCATAATAAAGCCACAGAAGTGATAGTCTCAGCCGTGAAAGAAATCACGACAGCTTCTGCTGAACAGCGACTGGCTACACTATTGCGTTTTACTGACCCCAATCAGAAATATCCGCTTAATGCCCAACAACTCCAACAGTTATCAAAATCTTTACAGCAGTTTGCCCAAGCAGATGCTAGCTTACAGCAAATATCAATTGGCATTACCCGTGGGTTAAGTTCTTGGCAGCGACTACAAGACCACTTGGTGAGCTGGATGTATGAGCAAAACCGGGACTTGGGATTTGGTGGTGTACCCGGAGAAAATGGCCCTTGGGCAACTTGGGCGAAACAAATTGATAGCCAGTTAGCCAAGGGACTGCTTCGCACTTTGGCGATGGAACAATCTGCAATTGAATTTGCCGAACAACAGCGTGGGATTACCCTCGGTGATTGGGTGGAATTGGCATTGATTTTGCAGTACTTGCAACGGGGTTTAGTGAGTTGGTTTGACCAACAAGCTTACAATGTCCAAGCCGGATCAAAGTTATCTATTTCTACCTTCCTGACATTTGCAGTGATTTGGAGTCAGTTAGCAAGTGGTTTTGGTAGTATTGCAGCAGTGTATGGTGACGGTGGTTCGCAAATCATGCTGCAAATTCTGCGAACCTTTGCCCAACGTTCCTATTTTCCCCTTTATGGCGGTATTTTCGCCTCTTTTTCTGGCAGCTATTTACGCAACGCCCTAGATTATTTAGATGAACCACTAAGTCGAGTAGAGGGTACGCAAGAAAAAGCCCGAATTTTGACACTTTTGGGTTCTTCCCAGCGTGCTTTGGGACAATACCAGCGCTCAATTACCTTTCACCAACAAGCACTAGAAATAGCCAGGAATGCAGGCGATCGCCCCTGTGAAATTGCCAATCTCAACCACCTCAGCCGTACCTACGTCCAAGAGCAAAATTATGCTGAGGCAATTAACTACAGTCAACGAGGATTAATTCTGAGTCGCCAAGCAGGCGATCGTACAGGAGAAGCCAATGCACTGGTAAATCTAGGCTACAGCGAAGTTATGCAAGCCCAAAAGCTGGAACAACTAGAACCAGAAACCTATGAAATGGCAATTAATTATCTGCAACAAGGTTTAAAATTATCAGAACAATTAGGTGATATTCAAAGTAAAGCTTTGTGTTTAAGCAGTATCGGTATTGCTTATCAAGTTATTAACCAACCAGCAGATGCCATCAAAAATTTAGAAGCGGGTTTTAATGCCGCCCAGCTTTCTGGTGATTTGTATTTGCAAGGATTGAACCTAGCGAATTTAGCCGAAGTCAATTATAGTCAAGCAAACTTTGCTAGAGCGATTTATACAGGTTGTTTAGGAATGTATATGTTCCATCAAATTGCTTCCCAAGAATGGCGCAAACCAGCCGCATTACTTGCCATTTTATTTGGTCAAATTGGTGAGGAAGCCTTTAAGAATGCATTGCAGCAACATCGCCCTAAACTCATTGCCATTATTGGTGTGGATGGCTATGATTACATTCCCCAATTATTAGCAGAATATCGGCAAAGCATGTAGTGTTAGTAATATGAGTCATTGCTAATGGAATGGTGAAATTAAGTAACTTACAGGAGCTTATATGCTAAGTATCAATCTAGATGAAGAGACTGAACAGTATTTAATAGAGATTCTCTCCCAAAGAAAAAACCACCAGTATTGAGTTGATTAAACGCCTCTTGCGTGAACATTTGGCAACCTTACAATCTCGGAAAACTGTCTTAGCTCGACTTTATCCAAAATTAAGAACTTGGCTTTCCTTATCCGGCAAAAATCCTGGTTTTTTGGCAAATACTTTTTCCATGTCACTGATTTGCACTCAAGTCCAAAAACTAAAACTACTGTCCCATAATGGTTTGAGCGTCGGGTTTTGGTCTTCGTAAAAATGGATAAAGTCGAGCTAAGCACCTATGCACCAATAACGACACTATGGCGATCGCCAAACAGCACAATACTGAGCGGCTCATCTCATGCAGCACGCGCTAGCGAAGCCATGCCTGACAGGGCTATAGCTGACCCTTAGGTACGCGGGTTGAAGCTCTGTCTTTGGAACTGCTAGAAGATATGGGCGAGGCGGTGCTAGATTTCACGAGTTTGGATGATTTGCAGGCTTGGTTGGCAAAATAGAGTGGACAGGCGACTGGTTTGCGATCGCTCGTCCGTTTGCCAAGTGAGAATCTGGGCGTTCACGGAGTGTGTGCGAAGCACAATCGCAGTGGAAAAGTGAACGTGTTTGAGTCAATGATGCTCTTGCAGAGATGCTTTGCAATCGCGATCGCCATCGGTCGGCTGATGTGCGGGAATGCTAAACTAAGCACAGTCGTATTGGAGCTTGTTCAGAGATGGTTCGACTCGATGCTTCCCCCCCGACAACCCCACCCCCTGAGACACTGACCCCAGAGTTGGACTATCCTGACGACTACACCCCACCTCCTACCAACCTCTACAGCGATGAACCGCCCTTGGAAACCGACTTACACCGCGAACAAATCGACCTACTGATTCGCTTGCTCAAATACTGGTGGCGCGATCGCAATGATTTCTATATCTCCGGCAACCTCACCGTCTACTACAGCGCCGAGCAAACCAAGAAGCGAGACTTCCGAGGACCCGATGTGTTTGTGGTGATGGATACCGAGAAGCGCGATCGTCAGAGTTGGACGATTTGGGAAGAGGGTGGCAAGTATCCCCATGTCGTGATTGAGCTACTATCCAGTTCGACGCAACAGGTTGATCGCACGACGAAGAAAGACCTATATCAGAACGTGTGGCGCTTACCAGAATACTATTGGTTCCATCCCCAGACACTGGAGTTTGCGGGATTTCGGTTGAGTGATGGAACATATTGTGCGATCGCTCCCACCGCAAGTGGCAGACTGCCCAGTGAGCAATTGGGTTTAGAGTTAGGCATTCATGAACGGCAATTACGCTGGTTTACGGCAGATGGAGCATTGATTCCACTGCCCGAAGAGCAAGAACGACAGGCAAAGGAGCAAGCAGAGCAGCGAGAGCAACAAGCAGAGCAGCGAGAGCAACAAGAGCGACAGGCAAAGGAGCAAGAACGACAGGCAAAGGAACGGTTGGAAGCCTATTTACGATCGCAGGGTATTGACCCCAATCAGCTACCAGAGTAGACGATAGCTGAAGTGCGATCGCTTCGATGCAAGAGCGCGATCGCTCGTTTACCAAGTGGAAATCTGAGCGATCGCGGAGTGTGTGCGAAGTGCGATCGCCATCGGTCGGCTGATGTGCGGGAATGCTAAACTAAGCACAGTCGTATTGGAGCTTGTTCAGAGATGGTTCGACTCGATGCTTCCCCCCCGACAACCCCACCCCCTGAGACACTGACCCCAGAGTTGGACTATCCTGACGACTACACCCCACCTCCTACCAACCTCTACAGCGATGAACCGCCCTTGGAAACCGACTTACACCGCGAACAAATCGACCTACTGATTCGCTTGCTCAAATACTGGTGGCGCGATCGCAATGATTTCTATATCTCCGGCAACCTCACCGTCTACTACAGCGCCGAGCAAACCAAGAAGCGCGACTTCCGAGGACCCGATGTGTTTGTGGTGATGGATGCCGAGAAGCGCGATCGCAAAAGCTGGACAATTTGGGAAGAGGGCGGTCAGTATCCACATGTCGTGATTGAGCTACTATCCAGTTCGACGCAACAGGTTGATCGCACGACGAAGAAAGACCTATATCAGAACGTGTGGCGCTTACCAGAATACTATTGGTTCCATCCCCAGACGCTGGAGTTTGCGGGATTTCGGTTGAGTGATGGAACATATTGTGCGATCGCTCCCACCGCAAGTGGCAGATTACCCAGTGAGCAATTGGGTTTAGAGTTAGGCATTCATGAACGGCAATTACGCTGGTTTACGGCAGATGGAGCATTGATTCCACTGCCCGAAGAGCAAGAACGACAGGCAAAAGAGCAAGCAGAGCAGCGAGAGCAGCAAGCAGAGCAGCGAGAGCAACAAGAGCGACAGGCAAAGGAACGGTTGGAAGCCTATTTACGATCGCAGGGTATTGACCCCAATCAGCTACCAGAGTAGACGATAGCTGAAGTGCGATCGTTTCGTTGCAAGAGCGCGATCGCTCACCTGTTTGACAAGCGGAAATCTGGGCGATCGCGGAGTGTGTGCGAAGTACGAGCGCGGCGGCAAAGTGAACGGGTTTGAGTCAATGATTCTCTTGCAGAGATGGTTTACGAATGTGAACACCATCAGCGGGTTGATCTTCGGGTCTTTCTTCGGAAGAATGATGGCAGGATTAGCAGACGAAGAGGGTGTGTTTAGGCATAGGTTTAGGGTGTATTAACGAGATACTTGTAAAGATCATCTATCACAGCATCAGCAGCAAGCAAGTTGTTCCCACCCCAAAAACTACTATTGACAGGATAAGCTCGACCTTGCTGAACAGCTTTGAGCTTCTTCCAGAGCGGCTTTTGTTGCATTGCCTCAAATTGACTTTTGTCTCTACTGTCATAAGTTAAAACAAATAAAATATCCCCATCTATTTCTTCGAGTGTTTCCTCTGAGATATTTTGAATATCGCTAGTATCTGTGACAATATCTTGCGCTTTCGGACGGTGTAATCCAACGTCCTCCAGAATGGAACCTGAAAAAGAGTTTTTGACAAGGGCAGCGGTTATTTCGCCACTGAAAGCAGTTATAGAGATTTTTTTGTCTCGGTATTGATCGCCTAGTGCTATTTTTAGTTTCTCGACGCGCTGATAATAGTGATTCCAGGCCTGTTGTGCAACTTCTTGCTTTCCTAGCGCCTCAGCCATGAAGTTAAAATTTTCTCTCCAAGAGGGTGGACCTTGCCAAGGAGCCAAGATAGTAGGACTAATTTGAGAAAGCAAAGGATAAATATCGCGTGTATATTGCCAACTTAAAATCAGGTCAGGATTAAGTAGCTTTATTGCTTCTAGGCTGGGCATATATGTTTTGCCTATATTTTTTACGCCGGACACTCTGTTTCCTAAATAATTTTGATTGCTTAGATAAGTTGAATTTAAATCTTCTGGTTGACCAGAGGTGCTGGCAACTGGCTTTATGCCAAGAATAAGTGCATTACCCAGAGTCATAGAAGCAATGGTGACAACCCGCTTGGGATTGTTGGGAACACAAGTTTCTCCTGCAAGATGCTGCACAACTCGGCACTCTGAAGCTGCTTGCTCTGAATGTTGGGTAGTGTGATTAACGTTTCTAGCACAAGCCGAAACGACTGAAAAAATTAAGATTCCCAGTAAAAGCAGGTAAATAGTCCGGCTTTGCAATATTTTCACTGGGGCAGCTTTCCTTAAAACTCCCATGAAATCGTACCCTGAACTGTGAGTGGCTCTCCAGGATAAACTCGCAATCTACTTGAAGCACTGTCAAAATAATCTACGTTAAATAGGTTTCTAAAATTGAGGGCAGCGCGAAACCGATCGCGATTGTAGAAAATGGCTGCATCTGTTCGCCAGTAGCTTGGAAGTTGGAACGTGTTGCCTAAATCGCCTTGCCGCTCTCCTGCAAAGAATAACCCCAGCCCAAACCCTAAGCCTTGCAAATCTCCTGATTGGATTTTATAGGTTGTCCATAGGTTGATAGCATTTTCAGGAATGTTTCTCAAGCGATTCCCTTCAGGCAGGGTGTTGTCTTGGGTAATTCGCGCATCGGTGTAAGCATACCCCGCAATAATGTTCCATCCTGGCAAAATCTCCCCTTGAGCGGTGAGTTCAACGCCCCGGCTGCGCTGTTCTCCAGTTTGAATTGAAAAGCCTGGTGGGACGCCAGGTCTAGTATCATCGGTTAAAACATTGGAGCGGGTCAAGTCGTAAAAAGCTAGAGTTGCAGACAATCGCTCACTTAAGTCTGCCTTGACTCCAATCTCATACTGAGTACCCCGTTCAGGCTGAAATTGGCTTCCATCAAAGGCAGTGCCAAGTGCTGGACTGAACGACCTGCTGTAGCTGGCATAGAGTGAAATCGGCTCGATAGGCTGATAGACAATACCTAAACGGGGACTAAAGGCATCACCTGACAGGTCTTGTTCTGTGCCATCTAAAAAATTTCGGTCTGTCTGCTCGAAGATATCAAATCGCCCACCTAGTAACAACTTCAAATTATCTGTCAGCGTCACTAAATCCTGGACGTAAATGCCTAATGAACCCCTTGTATTAAGAAAATTCTGACTAGGAACAAAAATCGATTCACTTCTACCGCGCTGCCCATAATTTGGGTCAAACAAATCGAGTGGTTCAGCATTTCCAAACCTGCCTTGGCCTCTAAGACTTAACCTACTTAAAGATAACCCAAAAACTAACTGGTGATCGATTGATCCGGTCGAAAATTCGCCAATTAAATCTGTTGTTAAGTCATAAGTCTCAGTATTGGCAGAAGAAGTAGAGTTTACACCTTCTAGAGTTCGATTGTCGGGATTAAGGCTTGTACGAATAAAGTATCTTTCATTAGCCTCTTCTGAAAATAAACCTACCTTAAACGCACTCTGTAGCGACCAGTTGTCACTAAATTGATGTTCTAATCGATATCCGAGCCTGCCGAACACTGAATCGAGACGAGCATCAGGATCTGTAGCCAAACGATTACGCGATATGGGTCCATTTGGGTTAGGGAGCACGGTGCCAACGGCGGGTATACCAAAATAAGGGACAGAGCTTGAATCTGCATATTGTCCTTCCAGCGTTAGAAGCGTGCGTTGACCAATTGCGAAACTTACGGTTGGCGAAACAGTAAATTGTTCGTTTTCATAAAACTCAATGAAGCTGCCCCGATTTAAATAGGATGCATCTAGGCGATAGAGAACCGTTTTGGAGTCATTGAGTGGTCCAGATAAATCAAACCCACCTCGATAAAAGTCATAGTTACCAATGGTGGCATCGAGAGCATAGAAAGGATCTTGCAGAGGTTGTTTCGTCACCACGTTAATGGTTCCACCTGGAGCAGCATTCCCGTAAAGAACGGAAGCTGGGCCTGAGAGCACTTCGACCCTTTCGACATTAGAGAAGTCGGTTGCACCTGCATATATTCCAAGTGGGTCTCTCAATCCGTTTCTGAGAAAATTGCTTTGATCGGCTGTAAAGCCTCGAAGGTTGAAAAGGTTAGCCCAGTAGAGTGAAGAGGTGTTTGTAGTTACCCCAGGGACGTTTCTCAGGGCTTCTTCCAGGCGAGTGACGTTTTGGTCACGCAGGACTTCTTGGGGGATGACTCGAATCGTTTGGGGAATGTCGCGTAGGGGGGTGTCGGTGCGGGTGCCTACACTGGTGTTGGGTACGCGATACCCATCTCGCTCTCCTGTCACCACAAGTTCCACATCCGGTTCGTCCGCTTCTGGGTTGAGGCTGTAGGCAAGGTTGCCTGTTCTCAGCGTCACCTCGGTTTGAGGTAGGGCATTGTTGCCTGTGACACTAACCCGAATGCGATCGCCATCCTGCTGTACCACTTGCACCGTGGCAATGTCTGCGGTTGGGTTCTCTGCGACAAATGCCTGTCCTTGAGGCAATGCCAACACCGCACTGGGAATCTCGGCAACGAGGCTGTTGCCCTCGCTGCGAAACTGTGTGGCATCCACCTGCAAGAGTTTGCCTTCAGCAGTTTCCAAGGTGATATCGAGTCCAGCGTCAGTGCGTTCCACTCGCACATTTGTCACCTGCACCGTTGCCGCTTCCAATTGCGCCATCCATTCTTTCACCGTTGTGGCAGGTTGCTGCAATTCGCTCAAACGTGGGATTGCTGCTTTCTCTTGATCAAGGGCAGGTTGGAGTGAGGGCGATATTTCCAGCGCGATCGCACCATCCCTCATGCCCATACCGCCAGCGATCGCAACTACTACAGCCCATCCAGCCAACTGCCAATATTTCATCATCGCCTCCACACCATTCAACGCTCTTGAGAACTAGTCTCAGAAGATATATCAGGTTTGCGGTGGCTCAGGAAAGCCAAAAGAACGTCAGACGGCAATTTTTTTGAACGCTAGCCGGAGCCAAATTTTTTGATGTGGTAGGCTTATCTGTAAAAGACTCTCTGCATCTGCAATGAGCCAGCTGCAAACTCTACTCCAAACAGACACTTGGCTGCCTGCGAACTACCCAGTCTTTCGTTTTGCCAGAACTAGACATTGCGTTGCTCGAAGCAGCGTTTCGGCGCAGCCGTCAAACCAATCATGGCAAAGTCAGCGCCTGGTTGCTCTCTCAGTTTCAGTCAATCGAAAAAGCTCTAAACACTCACTAGGGAAATGCATTCTTATAAAGTACCGGGCTTCGACTCCGCTCAGCCCTCGATCGCCCGTGGGTTGAGCGGAGTCGAAACCCACATACCCCGCAGCGAGGGACTTTATTTCTCAGCAAGTCCCCTAGTACTCCAATTCCTAAGTAGAGATACCCCATTAGATTTTAGCTGTCAGCCCTCACCCCTCCTTAGTCTTTTTTCTGAAAATGCCAAAACTGCTGCTGATATTGCTTGGGGTTTTGCCCAAACTTTTGCCGAAACGCGGCTGCAAAATAGCTGCGGTTTTTTAGTCCCACAGAGGCCATCACCTCTGCGACCTGCATCGTGCCCCGCTCCAGCATTTCTCGCGCCTGTTCCAATCGATAATCCAACAAATAATCAAACACCGTCCTGCCAAATTCCTGCTTAAACCCCTGCTTCAACGTACACTCACTAATCTGCGATCGCTGCGCCAACTGCTCTAGAGTCAACGGCTCATGCAGATTTTGCAACAGCAACTCCCGCGCATAGTGCAGCCGCTCCCGCGTTCCCGCAGGCAGCTTTTGTATCGCTTTGTGTCCCTGAATTGCCTGCTCCCACCCCATCATCAAACTCAACAACTCCAACGCCCGGCTCTCCAAAAACAGGCGCTTTTGCATTCCCTGCCAGGGACACCGCACAATCTCCCACAGCACCCGCTCCAGCGCCGGTGTCACCTTGCCCACTCGCGCATAGCACAACTCATCCTCTGACCGCAGCCAATGCGCCACTTCCCTGGGCAACTCCCCCGACTCATTCAGCAACATTGATCGCAACACCTCCCCCTCGACCCACAGCGATACCTCTAGGGCTTGCTGCTCCGGCGCATACTTCCGGCGCTTCGGGAATAGACCACTGCCCCAGATACAAAATTCGCGATCGCCCACCTCGGTCAGCTCATCGTCATGCTGTCCCTGGATGTGAAAATGAAACTCTACACCATCGTCTACATCTTCCGCTATGCCCCTCGAAGACTCCTGCGAGAACGGCATCTCAACAACCTGCAACTCCAATCCCTGCCGGAGCAATATCGTCCGCACTGCTGACTGTTCCATCTTGGTCGAGGTGATTTCGGTGGCATCTAAAGGGTCAAGGGGGTCGGTGTAAATCCATTCCTCCAGATCAGGCTTAGGGAAACGTTGCCAAACTGGCGGCGAGACGGAAACCATAGCACTACCTGCCTACATTCAACGATTCAAGTTATTGCAAACTATTATCATTTATGACAGATTATTGCAACCCTATCTGTATCGCTTATTACTCTTATGCACTTGAATGAGTTAGGCATACGGATTGATTCATGCCGAGAATTTTGCCCTCATCCCCTAACCCCTTCTAGTCAAATTCTCAATAACGTTCCTGGTCAGCGACGGCTAATAACCTCTAAAGCTATACCAGGATCTTTTACTTAGGGCTTGCTGAAAAAGAAAGAAAAGGAGACAATCTCTAGATTATCAAAGCAAATAAGTATATTCAGGCGCAAGGAAAGAAGGTAAAATAGCCCAAAATCCTTGCATCACAGTGGTCAGTCTGGACACGGTGTATCTGAAATCACTATGTACTGAAAATCAGAATCAACTCCAATCCCACCATAAAACTTTGAACTGCCGTTCGAGGGCAAGTTATTATCAGATAATCATTGGGTGATGATGACTGATTTAATACCCTGGAAAGAATTTGAAGAGGAATGATGTACTTATTACTGCCCATTTTTCCTAACTCCCTAAAAAATAAGCGAACCGGGAGTTATTAAAGAAGTCGAGGATCTTGTACATCACGAGGTAATCATGAATAATTCAATTAAGTACCTTTCTCAACAATTCGGGAATTTGAGAAGGGCGTTCAGCTACAGGAACTTGCGCTTTTTGGAAAGCAGTTAATTTATTTTGTGCTGTACCAAAGTTAGGATCGCGTCCGATCACTGTGGCGAGAGTTCCTGTTTGACGCCAATGTTTTCCCGGTGGTGCTTGTCTACCTGCAATGTAAGCGATGACTGGTTTATCAATGGCTTCAGTAATGTAGCGCGCCGCCGTTTCTTCACTATCGCCACCGGGTTGACCTACTAAGACGATCGCCTGCGTAGTTTCATCCTCATCAAGAATTTGCAGCCATTGCAGAAAGGAGGAACCAACGATCCCATCGCTACCGATACTGACACTAATTGATTGTCCCAAACCAGCTTTTGTCAATTCATAAGCTACTTCATAGGTGAGAGTACTGCTACGACTAACAATGCCCACCACACCAGGGGTATAAAATTCACTAGGGTGAGTACCCAAAAGAATCTTCCCCGGTACAATGATCCCTGGACTATTGGGCCCTACCACCAGGGTTTCACCTGTTTCAGCTTTCCGGAGTAATTGCACCATATCCAGAGGTGGTACACCAGCAGAGATGATGATAATTTGGCGAATATGAGAGGCGATCGCTTCCAATGCTGCATCGAGCACTTGGTAAGGATTTACACAAATAATTGTTGTATCAATCGCCCCAAATTTTTCTACTACCTCTTCAACCAGATCAAATACTGGCAGTCCATACAGCTTCTGTCCACCAAATCCGGGATTGACACCAGCAACCAAATTTGTGCCATAAGCTTTCATTTGACTGATGTGAGTTGCTGAGATGAATTCACAGAAGCCCTGGATTAAAACTTTGCTGTCTGGCGTTAAGTTCATAAATTAGTCTGGTAATTTTACCGTCCCAGCATTTGCAGCTACTGGGAAAAAAGCGACACATGCACAGTGTCGGATGATTCTATTTTTACTTAAATCAAGAAAACTAATTTTGCAGTTGAGCGCCTCAGTAGATTACTGAAATTTATATTCTACTCAAAATAATCTATTTCCATAAACCATTAATGTTGTCCAGGCTGCAAGTTATACGTATTTTTGTGGTCACAAAAAAATACAAAGAAGAAAATAATCGCTAGATAAAACAGTATTAGGACTTACTCACCTGGCATCAGATGTTGCTCTTAGTCAGCGATTCATCGCTGATGGGATACGACAAACTGCTGTTTACCTCTTCTGGATAAAACTTGCTTAAGTCTTGAGTCTCAACTTAACTTCAGCAAAACAAATGTCAAAAAAATTAACACTTTAGCATCTTGCCTTTAACCTCAAGATGCTAAAGATAGGTGTTCTCAGCTTACTTTTTTGTAAGCGGTTGACTTAGCAAACCGGACTGCTTCTGAGACAGCTTCATCTAAGTTTTCCACCACTGTCAGCACATCACCCTGAATTTTGAGTGTTGTTAAATATTCTTTAGCAGCATCAAAATCAGAACCAGCAAGCCGGACGACTAAGCGGGGTAAAGAACCTTCTCGACGGCTTTTGCTACCGTTAGAACGGACAGCCTGTGGTTTGGGTTCATTGGTGTTTTGTTGCAGAAATTGGGCGATGACTTCAGCTAACTCTGTGGCTTGGGGAATGCTACCCAAGAGGTTAATCAGTATTACCTGAATACTTTTGTCCGCAGCCAGGATTTTCAAACCTTTTTCGAGGCGATCGCAAAAAGTAGTCGGAGAGCTATCAGTCAAAAAAGCATGGCGTAGATTCAAACAGACACCAGGCTTACCACCACTATTGGCAACTAAATCGAGAGTAGCCATCACCGAACCAGTACCATTGCCCAGGATACCAATTTTGCCGTGCATTTCTATGCCATCCCAATTACCCAAATAACCGTTGATCTCACTACCAGTGGTATTAGTGACTATTTTAGCCACCATTTGAGTCAGTTCTGGATGACGACCAATTGCCCGCTCATTGACTCTGACTTTGCCATTGAGGGCCATCACCTGGCCAGAAGCATCCACAGCCAAGGGATTGATTTCCACCAAGTCTAAGTCTTGCTGCACAAACAATCGGTACATCTTCTCGACTACAGTACTAATTGACTGCATCAGCGCACCCTGTAAGCCCATTTTCAAAGCTAATCTTCGGGCGTAGAACGGAGAAAATTCCTGTTCCACCACGACATAATGCATTTTCTCCCCTGCCGATTCCCAATCAATATCAGCTTCCTTGCAACCTAAAAGTACTGGACGGCAGACAGCAGTATCTAGAACTACCGCGAGATAGAATTCTTTTTTGGCATCGTACTTAGATTCTGCCAGGACTACTTCTGGCAATTCGCCCCAAATTGGCAAATTGAAGATAGTCTGTGCAGCAGCGATCGCATCGATTGTGGTTTCTACGATTCTGACACCACCAGCTTTAGCCCTCTCAGCTGCATGTACTTGTGATTTCAGTACAATCGGGTAGTGAATTTTCAAACGTTTGAGGTCTGTGGGGTGGTCAATTCTTTGGGAAGGCAGTACAGGAATGCCTATTTTCCCAAACCATTCTTTAACTTGGTACTCCAATAAATCCATGGACACGCACCTTGTATTGACACTTTCAAAGCTTTTTTTTGGTGCTATCTTTGACCTTTCGCAGCACCCTAATTGCGGAATCAGGCGTTAGACGGCTGTAAAAATTTATTTTTCACGGATCAATTTTATCGAATTCAGGAAATGAGGCAAACAAATTTTCAGTACTAACTTGCTGATGGTAATTCTACAACATGTGATCAATATTTCTAGTGATTTCTTTAGTATGTGGTATTACCAGCATTCTGGTCAATCAAGCATCAAAACACTATTATTACATTTGTCACAAGACAAATTTGTCACTACTATACTGCAACTTCTCTAATACGCATTTGTATCCTTTATGCATTTTGTGCTCACATATACACTAGTGAAAACGCTCAAAACTTTTATTATTCCCATTTTTAATAGAGAATTTCTACTCTAAGTAAGATTGTCAAATGTGGCTTCTAGCCCTTTACAAATCAAGAACATCAAAACTATAAAAAAGCATTCATAAATCTTGGTAAAACTGAGGAATTTGTGTTAGAAAGTTGTTCTACCTGACTTATGAGGCTGTGGTTGGTTAAACTGTGCATCTTGATTCCATAAACGAAAATCCTTCGCTTCGTACTCCTAAACATAAACAAAATCATATAAAAGAACGGTGGGAAAGCTCTATGAAAGTAGCAGCCCAGCAGGAAGACTTACAGCTCTTAGCAAGAACTTTGCAGGAACAATTACTGGCAGCATTACCATCTGGTGAAGGCTTCCAGGTAAAATGTGCTGTCAACAATGGTGAGTTAATGATCCTAACTCAACATTCACCTTATGTGACAGTTGATACTGAAACTATTTTTCAACTGCTCGAAGAAGCATTTCAGTTATTGCCCAGCTACTGGGAACAGCCTGTGCAGTGTTTTCTGAGGGTGGCTGGAGAAAAACGCCCTTATGCTCAACGTTCGCTGACTTTGCATCAAACAGCAGCAAGAGAAGGCGACACTTTTGGTAGCTTTGATGATGTCCCCATATCCTTTCCGTCACCAGACCAGCCCATCTCCGGTAATCCATCTATTGATGACTCGGATTCGCAGCCAGAATTAGCAGCAGAAGCAGCTTTTGATCCTTTAGCTGGTGGATCTGATTTATTGACTTCCAAGTCATCACGCCCCATAAAACCCATTTTGATGGGTCTAGCTTTGGTGGGAATTGCACTGTCAGGCGGTGGTGCTTACTTACTGACTCGTCCTTGTGTGATGTCAGAGTGTCCAGAGATGCAAACTGCCGAGCAAGTCAGAACAGACTCCAGACAACAGATTCGTCGTGCCAAGTCAGAAAAAGAACTGATATTAGTGCAACAACAACTGGAAATAGCCAGTTCATCTCTCACCAAAATTCCCAGTTGGTCGCCTCGTTACCGAGAAGGAGAAGCACTCAAAGCTAGTTTATCTGAACAGTCGGTAAAAATTAATAATGTGGTTAAAGCAGTGCAGGCAGCATCTTTAGCAGTGCAAAAAATGCAAACACCTGCAAAAAGCTTACAAGAATTACAAGCAAGACAAAACCTCTGGCGACAGGCGATCGCTCCTTTAGAAGCAATCAATTCTCAAAGTGATCTTTATAGCTTTGTGCAACCTAGATTACTGAATTATCGTGCCAGACTCATAAATATCAATAAACAATTGCTGACCGAAGAAAAATGGCTGAAAAAACTGAATGCAGCACAAGCTGTAGCCAGTGTAGCCACACAGCAAGAAATTACTGCTAAATCATTGAATGAATGGCAGAAAGTGCAGTCTACTTGGCAGGTGGTAATTAATGCCTTAAATGTCGTTCCCCGGAGTAGCTCAGGATACCAACAAGCCCAAGAATTGTTAACAGAATACAAACCCAAATTAGCAGCAGCGCGCGATCGAGCCACCCAAGAACAATTAGCTGCCAAAACTTACCAGCAAGCAGTGGGTACAGCCAACCAAGCCAAAGCAGCTGAACAAAATAATCAATGGACAGTCGCCGTGGTGCGATGGGGTCAAGCTTTAGAGGCAGCTAAACAGGTTTCTCGTAATAGCTCTTACTACACTCAGACTCAATCCCTAATTGAACCCTATTCTGTTGCTCTCAAACAAGCACAAGAAAAACTACAAATTACCAGTAGCGTGCAACGAACCCAGGCTGATCTGAAGAAAACTTGTACGAATCAAATTCAGATTTGCACTTTCACTGTAGAAAGTAGAGGCATTACTGTCCAATTAACCCCAGAGTATGACCAAGTTAGAGAAACTAGCTTGCTTGAACCCGACGCACCCAAAAATCCCAATGATCCCATTAGCATTAATAATCACTGGCAAAACTTACAAGAAGCCTTAGCAATTATTAGTGACAATGCCAACTTACCCTTGTTGGTTTTTAATTCCCAAGGTAAGGCAGTGTACACGCGGACAATGGAAAGGTAGATAGGCAAAAGAGTTACTCCACCCTTTGGTTGACTCGCCTTTGCATTTCTGCATCAGCCTCTTCATCTGTTGTACAAAGGCATCTTTTATACTCCTAGTCATTGGTGACAAGTTAAGGAAAAGGAGAAATTGTCAAGCGTGGTATTTGTCGTGGTCAAAAATATGGGAAACTTACTCTAGACAAGTAATTGAGCGATCGCCTGTGCATCTCTCACCTGACCAACTGCGCGGCGGAGTTAAAAAACTGGCGACACAATCCCCTAGTCAGTACAACTGTGGTCAACAAATTCGCCACAGCAACCATCAACATGATTAAAATTTCATAGGATACAGCATCTAGGGGGTTGATTCCGCCTAGTAACTGTCCGGCGGTGATTCCGGGTAGCGCCACCATCCCAATAATCATCATTTGATTCAGCGTAGGAATTAATCCGGCTCTGATGGCTTCTTTACGGTATTGCTCAACTGCTTGTTGGGGAGTCGCGCCTAAACTCAAGCGGGTTTCTATTTCCAACGGAGAGGCATTAATTGTACTCACCAGACGCTCCCCGGCGATCGCTGCGGCGTTCATGGCGTTACCGATAACTATCCCAGCTAGGGGAATCACATATCTTGGCTCATACCATCTATCTGGTTGAATAATTAGGAAGTTGACGTAAAACACAGTCACAGCCGTACTGGCTAAAATTGATCCCCAAACCCAAGGTAAGACATGGGGAATTTTTTGGCTGATACGGTTTCGTGCGACAATCGCCATAATCGTCAGCATGACTGCTAAAATCGCCAAAACTGACCAAGGATTGTTCACAGCAAAGATGAAGTCGAAAACGTATCCTAATACCAGTAGTTGTAAAATAGTTCTTCCGGTAGCAAGGGCTAAGTTTAACTCTAGCCCCAACTTTTCCCATGCAGATAAACCAATAGCGATCGCCATTAATCCCATAGCAATAGCCAAATCGGCTAAATCTAGCTTGATCAGTTCTGGCATTGATTTTTTACCTCCTAGGCTGTTTTAATCAGGACATTCCCAATACTTGGAACTTTGATTCGATGTGTGGGATCTTGGTTGATATGTGCGACTTCTTTCGTCTGCAAATCCTGGACTGACTCATAAAATAGTTTCAGTAAAAATTCTTTACTGATGTGTATCCTGTCCGACTGTCTTGACCAAGCTTTTTGATCCACAATTCAATCAGCAAAAATTGACCGTCGAAGTGCATCCTTTGTATCTTCAGATAAAATGAGAACTCATGATCCAAAGCGTAAATCCCATCCCTGCCTTTGATATCAAGCAGCAATACACTACCATTGAAACAGAGGTGAGTGCTGCTGTCTTAGAGGTTTTGGCTTCTGGCCGTTATATTGGCGGTTCCGTGGTTGCAGGCTTTGAACAACAGTTTGCCGCCTATCATGGCGTGGCCGAATGTGTAGCTTGTAATTCGGGTACTGATGCCCTGTTCCTGGCGTTACGGGCCCTGGAAATTGGTGCAGGTGATGAAGTAATTACTACACCGTTTACCTTTGTGGCTACGGCTGAAGTCATCAGTGCTGTAGGTGCAAAGCCTGTTTTCGTTGATATCGAAGCCGCTACATTTAATCTGGATTTGCAGCAAATAGCAGCAGCAATTACTCCCAAAACCAGAGCTATTATCCCAGTTCATCTATTTGGGCAATCGGTCGATATGACGGCACTGATGGCGATCGCGCAATCTCACAATTTAGCAGTAATTGAAGATTGCGCTCAGTCTACAGGAGCTAGTTGGGGTGGGGCAAAAGTAGGTAGCATTGGACACATTGGTTGTTTTAGTTTCTACCCGACAAAAAATCTGGGTGGCTGTGGTGATGGTGGCGCAATCACAACTAATGATCCCGCGATCGCTACCAAATTAAGGATACTCAAAGAACACGGACAGAGAAATCGCTATCAATACGAAGAAATAGGTATCAATAGCCGTTTGGATGCCATCCAAGCAGTGATTCTGCAAATTAAGCTGCGCTATCTCGACACTTGGAATCAACAACGACAAGCGATCGCTGCATACTATAACCAGTTTCTCTCTCAAGTCGCTGGGATCATCGCCCCCCAAGAATTAGCTGGTAGTGTGAGTGTTTGGAATCAATACACTATTCGTGTCTTAAGTGAAGGACGCAATGGTGCTAGCGCTAAACATCGGGAATCGGTGCAGAGTCAATTGCAAGCACGGGGTGTAAATTCGATGGTTTACTATCCCTACCCTCTGCATTTACAGCCAGTTTATCAATACCTGGGTTATCAGCCAGGGCAATTGCCAGTAGCAGAGCAAGCCTGTAATGAGGTTTTATCCTTGCCCATGTTTCCCGAATTGACAACCGAACAACAAGACCAGGTGATTTATGCCTTGAAGGATATTTTGGTATAGGGCATTTGAAGAGACGTAGCAATGCTACGTCTCTTCATCCAATTAGGCGATCGCCCGATAATGATCTGTTGCCAAGGCTTCAACTAAACTACGCACAGCAGCAATCATGGCAACTTCGCTATTGAGTTGGTTGATAGCCGAACCGACACCCACACCAGCTGCACCAGAAGCGATCGCTAAGGGTGCGGTGACGCTAGAAATGCCGGAAGCACACAATACTGGGACTGAGACGGCGCGGGAAATCTCCAAGGCTGCTGCCAAGGTGGGGGCAGCTTTTTCAATTAAGCCTAAAGTGCCGGGGTGAGCAGGATGGCTACTTGTACCGCCTTCGGTTTGGATAATATCTGCTCCGGCTTTCACTAATTCTTCTGCCAGTTGGACTTGTTGATCTAGTTGCAGGATATGAGGCACAGTCACAGATAAGGTAATTTCTGGCAGCAGGGCGCGGGTTTGGCGAGTCAGTGCCAATACTTCCTCTGCCTCAAAGCGGCGTCCTTCGGCATAGAAAGAGTCGAAATTCCCGATTTCAATTAAATCAGCACCAGCTGCCACAGCCTGAACAAATTTTTCTGGTTCTACTGCTGATACACAAATTGGTAAATTTGTCAAAGTTTTCGCCAATTGCACCAAAGCTGGATCAGCAGCAATATCCACAAAAGTAGCACCGCCAAGATCAGCTGCTTTCACAACAGCAGCAGTGCGGGAGGCGTCAAAGTTATGTAAACCACTGATCACCTTCAAGGCGCAGCGATTAGTAAATGCACGTTGGAGCGTAGAATGCATTGTCATAGTTCGTCTTTTGAAGCTACGAAAGTAAGGTATATTCTACCGCTACCTATAGGGTTCGGTTAAGAAAAGTTATCGCAATATCGGGAAAAGGGAAGATTGTTTAACCCCTATTTACGAGAAGTTTATGATTTTTTTAGACCAGACGTGATATGATGGTGTGCCCGGTTAATTAGTTACGATTAAACTCCAATTTGAATCCAGGACTTATCGCATTGTGCCAGTTGCGTAAGTCCTGTCTTGGCTATTACATTTCTAAGTTTTCATGAGATTCACCCAATGTTCCTGTTTTATTCTGAAAATGCAGAATAGGTAATTCAGATAAAATACTTAGAATGTGATTAATAAATGTCATTGATTTATGATGTAGTTACGTGTGTTGGCAAGAAAAACATTGATATTGCCATAAAATCGATTGGATCGTTGCTGCTGTTTTCTGACGCTAGAAAAATATTTGTGATATCGTCAGCCCAGATTTTGGAGCAGATTGCAAAGAAGATAGGCAAAGACTCTCGCATATACTTGTTGAACGAGGATCAGCTAATAGATGGCATAGATATTGAGTCTATGCAAGAGAACTTTAAGCGACGAATTGGATCAGGAACAAGGGCTGGCTGGTATTTTCAGCAATTCTTGAAAATGAGCGTGTGCAGTCATCCAGAAATTGCAGATTACTATCTTATCTGGGATAGCGACACTATTTTATTAAAGTCAATAGCTTTCTTTGATGACAAAAAGAGAGTGTTGATAAATCCTAAAACAGAATATCGCAAGCCATACTTCCATCTAATAGAAAGGATTCTAGGTATCGAAAGACAAGTTAATTTTTCATTCATATCAGAACATTTAATGGTAAAAAAAGAATACATGAAGCTCCTGATAGATATCCTGTTAACCAATACCCCGCCTAATACCTCATGGGTCGAGTATATTTTAAATTCTATAGATGACAAGGATCTAGGGGGGTCTGGATTTAGCGAATATGAAACCTATGGAAACTTTGTTGCGCTCAAATTTAGGGACAGCTTTTTGTGTAGAAGCGTAAACTCTACACGTCATGGTACTAAGTTTGTTGGTCCCCTGCCTGACAAATATGCCATTTTCATGCTCATGCGCTTTGGTTACACATTCGCAACTTTTGAATCTTGGCAAGAACCATCTAGACTACGTGTTTGGATCGGGAAGAGTATTGCTAGAGCAATGTATATCTTGTGCCACCTAACAAGATGTTACAGTGGACAGATAGAGGCTGCCACTCAAATTGATCGTTAGCTTTCAGGCTCCAGAGGTAGCGTGGCGTTCTGACAGGGAACTTTCAGTTTTAGAATCTGCGACTATTCAAGAGATTGTGAACGAAATTAATGCAAGCGTACCTGCTAGCTGAATTTAGTTGGTGTAGTGATCGTTTACACATTTAGCGAAGAAAATTGCTCGATGTTTGCAGCAGCTAGAACAAACTCCTTGTTCACACCCTAACATCAAAACCTCAAGGAAGATTATGCGGGTTACTATCGCTACCGTATCGCTAACTACTGGCGTGTCTAGGCTAAAATGTTGCATTAGGCGTAGGTTGGGTTGAGGCGCAAGCGAAACCCAACATTTTCGGGATTTTGTTGGGTTTCTCTACGTTCAACCCAACCTACTTTTAATGCACTATTTAAGATTAGACACGCCACTACAGGGTGATCTATACAACCCATACAAACCTTTAATTATTTACCTGAATTCGGTAATTGCCAAATTTTAATAGTTTGGTCTTTACTACCACTGACTATAGTTTTACCATCAGGGCTGAAGGCGACAGCAAACACCTCGGCTGAATGTCCTGTAAAGGTGTTGATGGTTTCACCTGTTTGGATTCGCCAGAGTTTCACAGTTCTGTCATCACTACCGCTAGCGATATATTCGCCATTGGGACTAAAAGCGATCGCATTCACATCGGCTGAGTGTCCTTCAAAGGTGCGAATTGCTTTGCCTGTATTCAGGTTCCATAATTTCACAGTTTTGTCATCACTACCACTGAGCAACAACTGACCATTGGGACTAATAGCTAGGGCATTGACATCAAGTGTATGAGCTGGAAGCGTGAATATTTTCTTCCCTGTTTTTAAATGCCAAATTTTAATAGTTCTATCCGCACTACCACTGACAATTTTTTCACCATCGGGACTAATGGCAACCGCTAAAATCTCTCCTGCATGACTATTGAGGGTGCGGATTACTTTACCTGTGTTCAGATGCCAAATTTTAATAGTTTTGTCATAACTGACACTAACTAATGTTTGATTATCCGGGCTGATGGCTACAGCACTAATTAAGCCTCGGTGTCCTGTCAGGGTACGGACTTCTTCACCCGTGTTCAGATCCCAGATTTTGATGGTTTTGTCATTACTACCACTAACCACAGTTTGACCATCGGGGCTAATAGCAACATCATAAACCCAGCCTGAATGCCCTTTGAGGGTGCGGATTTTTTGGCGCTGATTCAAGTCCCAGATTTTAATCGTATTGTCATCACTACCACTAGCAAAGATTCTTCCTCGCCCCGCAGAAATTTGGTTTTGAGAGGAAGAGTGTGGAGTTGCGGGGAGAAAGGCTAGGGCATTAACTTCGCCGGAGTGTCCGTCAAGGGGTAAACTTTGCCAATACTTGTATCCTCCTAACCCCAAAAACAGGAGCACCGTCCCCATCAATAATTGATGAAGTAGTTGGATTTTCGGTAGTGAGATTGGCGACTGAATTACAGTTATGGGCGAAATTAATGGCTTGGGGCTAATTTCTGTCACTAGAGGTACAACAGCAGGTAATTGTGGTGTTGGTTGCAAGTCTTGCAAAACTTCATCGGCTGATTGATAGCGATGTTGGACTTCTCTCTGTAACAGCTGATCTAAAACCTGCACTAATTTTGCCGATATTGGCAATGGTAAATTTGCTTGCCAGTTTGTCACCCAGCCATAACCTTGTTCCATGTACAGATGGGATGGTTGAATTCCTGTCAATAGAGAAAAGCAAGTCACACCCAAACTGAATAAGTCACTAGCTGGGTAAGCAAAACCATATTTCATTTGTTCCATTGGTGCATAACCGTGGGAACCAATGCTCGTACCTGTATGCTCAATTGAAGCGTTGGTGATTTGCTTGGCGACTCCAAAATCAATCAGTACTAAATTTCCGCCCTGTCCTGCTGGATAGGGAGAAATAGCGTCTTGGGGAGAGCGACGCATGATATTATCTGGCTTAATGTCGCGGTGAATTACCTGATTTGCATGGACAAATTTGAGAATAAGTAATATTTCCTGCAACAGTTGCCAAATCTTGACTTCACTGAAAGTTCCGTGCTGTTGTAATTCCTGTCGCAAACTTTGTCCTTGGATGAACTGCTGCACCAAATACAAGTAGTGTTCCTGTTCAAAGTAGGCGTACAAAGTGGGAATCTGGGGATGTTCTCCTAACTGTTGCAGGCGTTGTGCTTCTTCGTGAAACAGTGCGATCGCTTTATGTAGAGTACCAGTTCCTTGGACTTGGGGCGCTAACTGCTTAACAACACAACGCGCTTTGAGTTTGTCTTCATCCTCTGCTAAAAAAGTTCTACCGAATCCCCCGCCGCCTAATGGCTGAATAATCCGATAGCGATTGCGTAGCAGTGGTATAAGTTTTGCACCGCAACTTTGGCATAAATCTATACCATCAGGGTTGAGGGGCTGGTCACAATTGGGATTGAGGCAGTAGATCATAATTGGGCATCTATCAGCCGTTATTGTCCATGATCAATAGTTTCTCAGTATCTTTGCGGTTTGGCGATCGCTAAACCGCCTGACTCACCAACCACAATGCTCTCAAAGAGCAGGGGAGGTGTTTCTAGAAGCAACGCCTAGTATATGTATGTGGGCGATCGCTATTTTATGAAATTTTGCTCTTGGGTGTGAAATCATCAGTGATGTCACGGTGCGATCGAGAAATGGCAAAATAATCAACATCCCTGACTTCATTAAAACTCCACCGACATTGGCATACGACAACACCTGCAAATATCTCGCCCAGAATTATCCTGCTCCCTTTGTAAACTGGCTCCTAAGTAAATATAGCAATAATATTGTAGTCCTCAAAACTGAACTGAGTGCCGAACCGATTACTGCTGATTCCTTGATTCTGCTGCAAATCGACAACCAAATCCTACATGCAGAATTTCAAACTTTACCTGACTATCGGCGTCCCATACCATTTCGGATGCTGCAATACTCAGTCAGACTACAAGCCGAATACCCAGATAAAGATATTGAACAAGTGGTGATTTTTCTCAAACGTACTAACTCGGATGCTGTGTTTGTAGATACTTACTCTAGTGCCAATACCATCCATCGATATCGAGTTATCCGCATGTGGGAGCAAGATCCAGCACCATTACTAACTCATCCCGCACTGTTGCCTTTAGCTACTTTGGGATCTAGTAGTTCTCCCAACAACTTATTAGAACAGGTTGCCTCTCAAGTCGCTAGAATTGAAGACGTACAACAACAAGAGAACATCGCAGCCTGTACTTTTATCCTTGCTGGTTTGCGATTTGATGAACCTTTGATTAACCAATTGCTCACAACAGATATTATGCGCGAATCTGTCACTTATCAACAAATCCTCCGCGAAGGTAGACAAGAGGGTAGACAAGAAGGTAAAAAGGAAGGCGAGTTGGCGTTGATTATCCGCTTGCTGAACCGCCGTTTTGGTGCAATTACTCCCCAGATCGCTGAACGACTGCAACTATTATCTATTCCCCAGTTGGAAGATTTGGCAGAGGTGCTACTGGATTTTTCTGCGGTGACAGATTTAGCCACCTGGTTAGAACAGCAGGGACTATAGACTGGCTGGGATTAATCATCAGGAAGCCAAAATTTCCCCACTGTCTAAAACCTGGCAAAGATGGCAAATTTCCCGTCTTTACCAGGATTTTTCGGAGATATCTATTGCTTGTTACCTTGCTGGAGTGCCAAATCTTCAATGCCAAATTTTCAATCAGGGCAGAGGATTTAGTCTGACACTGCCCGTACCCTTTTATGATGAGAATATCAGAGAAATATGAAATCGCCAGATTTTCATCGTAAAACATGGGCAGTATTTGGGAACTCGATTTTTACTCCCGTCCGCTTTTGGACGAACAACAGAAAAAAGTTTGGGAAGTCTTGGTTTGCGAGAGTCCTCTAGATATCAGCACACCAATAGATTCTCTATTTCGCTATGCTCAATATTGTCCCAGTACACAGGTAAATTCCGGCTGGTTACGGACAGCGTTACAAGAGGCAATTACCAAAGCGGGAGAAGCACCCATAAAAATCCGCTTTTTCCGTCGCCAAATGAATAATATGATTACTAAAGCTTGCCAAGATGTGGGTATTCCCGCTCAACCTAGTCGTCGCACCTTGGTTCTGAATCAATGGCTACAGCAACGCATGGCAGAAGTGTATCCTCAAGAACCAGGATATCAAGGGGGGACTAATGCTTCTGTCCGCTTGGAAAGACCTCTACCCCAACGTTTACCAGATGCTTTAGAAGGACAGCAGTGGGCATTTGTGACTTTAGCATCTGGGGATTTTGCAGATATGCCAGAGTGGGAGATTGGCTTTGGTGAGGCTTTTCCTCTAGATTTAGCTCAAATCTCATCAGAAACCCGCATTCCGGGGGTTTTGATTTTTTCTCCTAGGGCCTTGCCTATAGCAGGTTGGATGTCTGGTTTAGAGTTAGCTTATTTGAAATTTGATACCAGTGCTGGGGCCAGATTGCTGTTAGAAACTGGTGTAACGGAAAGTTGGATTTTGGCAAATATCAAAAATCCCCAAACTTTAGCAGAAGCAGAAGGATTTGAAGCAGCCAAGCAAAAAGCGAATGGAGTACATTTTATTGGTGTACAGTCTAATCCTGAAGCACAATCATTTGCTGGATTCTGGTTGTTGCAAGAGGTCAATTTACTATAAATTCTTTGTAAATTAGTCTGGGAATAGAACTGAGGGATCAACAGACAAAGGTCTGAAAATGACTCTTGTCTGTTGATTAATTTGAATAGCTCGTCATGAATACATGCGAATACATGCCAATGATTTGGGATAATTATCTGCGTCCATCTGTGGTTCAAGATCCAAAATCCACAATTCACCAACGGTCATGGTTCCTGAAAATTTGTCAGAAGATACACTAGCAGAACAACTGTTGGAATTAGCCCTGAAATCTGGAGCAGAAGCAGCTGAGGTGTATCAGTCACGATCGCTCTCTCGACCAGTATTTTTTGAGGCCAATCGACTCAAGCAACTGGAAACTAGCCAATCTGAAGGCACTGTACTACGGTTGTGGCGCAATGGGCGTCCGGGACTAACGGTAGCCTACGGGGCTGTGGAACCGCCAGCAATGGTCGAACGCTCTTTGGCTTTGAGTCAACTAAATCAACCAGAAGCGGTGGATTTAGTCAGTAACTTTCAGCCATCCTACCCAGACTTGGGGTCAAGTGTGCCGATTGAGGTGCTAGTCAACTGGGGCAAAGAAGCGATCGCGCTCGTTAAAGATGCTTATCCTGATGTTCTCTGTAGTGGTGACTGGGAATGTGATGTCGAAAACACCAGACTTGTCAATACTCAGGGTTTAGATTGCCACTATAACGATACTACTCTCAGCTGCTATATGTCGGCTGAATGGGTGCGGGGAGATGATTTTTTGAGTGTTTCTGATGGTCAAACCCAAAGGGATGAATTGCAACCTGAGAAACTAGCTCAACAGATATTACAACGGTTACTTTGGGCTAGAGAAAACGTCTTACCCCCTAGTGGCCCTGTCCCGATTTTATTTACATCAAAAGCAGCTGATATGCTTTGGGGTACTGTACAAGGGGCTTTAAATGGCAAACGTGTCCTAGAGAAAGCTTCCCCTTGGGCGGAACGTCTGGGTAAACTAGTGGTTGACCCTAGGCTCACCCTTTACCAAGATCCTGATGCTGGGCCTTACAGTTGCCCTTTTGATGATGAAGGCTCACCTACTACTGGTTTGGTGTTTATCCAAAACGGGATTTTAGAGCATTTTTATTGCGATCGCACTACCGGCAGTCAATTGGGTATTAGCAGTACTGGTAATGGTTTTCGCCCCAGTTTGGGTAGTTATCCCACACCTGGTGTATTTAATTTCTTGGTCAAACCTAGTTCGGCATCACTAGAGGATTTGATTCACCAAATGGATCATGGTCTGATTGTGGATCAAATGCTGGGCGGTGGTAACGGCATTTCTGGCGATTTTTCGATCAACATTGATTTGGGCTATCGTGTACACAATGGCAAGGTGATTGGGCGTGTTAAAGATACGATGGTTGCTGGCAATATTTACTCAGCCCTCAAACAGTTAGTCACCCTGGGTGGTGATGCTGATTGGAATGGTTCTTGTTATACTCCTTCTTTGATTGTTGAAGGGCTATCCATTACCAGTAGAAATAATTAAGTGCAGCTTTATGGAGCAAATGTCAGCTATACAATCATCTTTACTTTGTGGACTATAGACCGTTAACCCTGAGCGAAGTCTTACCCCTCCGGGGAAGTAAGTTACGCGTAACGTCTCGCTCCAGAAGAGTCAACTTAATAAAACATGCAACTTTTCTGTGGAACCACTAATCAATGCCAGACATTAGCGAAATCAATATATTTGTGGCTTGAGATTTGGAATTTGTGATTAAATGAAGTATCAGTATTTGTCAGTAAAAACCGCAAAGAAGAACAAGATCAGGGTGATCTCACCCAATGCTTGATTTGCTTTTTTGAATTTTGAATTTTAAATTTTTATGTCGCTTCCGATTCTGACTCAGCGCTTTCGCAGTTTGTGGCAGCCAAGAAGAGGTCTAGCGATCGCAGAAGCTTCTGTTATCGGTCTGGTTGCTGCTTTTTCGGCGGTGTTACTGAAAGTAGGATCGGGATGGTTGGGGACTTGGCGAGTCCAAAGTACTCAAATTTTACCCGCATGGTTGATCCTGCCTTTGGTGGGTGCGAGCTTTGGGTTTTTGGCAGGTTGGTTGGTACAGAGGTTTGCCCCAGAAGCTGCGGGTAGCGGTATTCCGCAAGTGAAAGCATCCCTGGCTAATGTACCAGTGAAATTATCTTGGCGCGTGGCAATTGTAAAATTAATTAGCGCCATTATTACCTTGGGTGCTGGTATTGCCCTGGGACGCCAAGGCCCCACAGTCCACGTCGGCGCAGGTTTAGCCGCCGGATTGAGTCGCTGGGTGCCGACTTCCCCCGATCATCGCCGACAAATGATTGCAGCTGGTGCGGGTGCGGGTTTGGCAGCTGCGTTTAATGCCCCGATTGCTGGTGTGTTGTTTATTGTGGAGGAATTACTCCATGATTTATCAGGGCTGACTTTGGGAACTGCGATCATTGCGTCCTTTATTGGTGGGGTGATCTCCCGGTTATTGGGTGGTGGTAGCCTAGACCTAAATCTCAAATTAGTGCAGTCTGCTAGCCAGTTCTCTATCCCAGACATCCCCTTTTTCCTAATTTTGGGTGTCTTGGCGGGTTTGCTGGGTGCATTGTTTAATTGGGGATTAGTCTTCAGTATCAAAATCTATCGCAGATTACACGTCAGTCTACCATTACGGGTAGCGTTAGCTGGCTTATGTTCTGGTATTTTTGTGGCGATCTTGCCTGTTCCTTTCCGTGATTATACAGGCTTACGTGAGTATATCATCACTGGTAAAGCTAACCCTTCTTTAGTAGCGATCGCTTTTGTCGCGCAATTCATTCTCACTTTGATCGCATTTGGTTCCGGCGCACCTGGAGGATTATTTGCTCCTAGTTTAATTTTGGGTTCTACTCTAGGTTCTTTGGTCGGTATTGCTGAGGGTCACATTTTGGCAGATAGTTCCCCTGCTACCTATGCTTTGGCGGGAATGGGGGGATTTTTTAGCGCTGTGTCTAAAGTCCCAATCACGGCAATTGTGATTGTGTTTGAGATGACTACAGATTTTAATCTGGTGCTACCTTTGATGATTGTCTCTGTGACATCTTACTTAGTAGCCGAGAAGGTAGTCCCTGGTTCGTTGTATGAGAAACTATTGTCGTTGAATGGCATCACTTTAGCTCAAGAAGTTTCTGTAGAGGGAATCCTCACGAAATTAACTGCTAAAGATGTCATGCAGCAGCGAGTAGAAAGTTTAGATGCAGAGATGACTATTGATGAAGCCATGCAAGCATTTTCTCGTTCCCATCATCGTGGCTTCCCAGTAGTCGAAGATCACAAACTAGTGGGGATTGTCACGCAATCAGATTTACTGAAAATGCGGGAACGCAACCTAGACAAAGACATGGCTTTGCGGGAAATTATGACTGCAAGTCCGTTGACAGTCACACCCATTCATAACCTCAGTAATGTACTGTATTTGCTCGATCGCTATCAAATTAGTCGCTTACCAGTAGTTGAAGGACGAAAACTGATTGGAATTATTACTCGTGCAGATATTATTCGCGCCGAAGCAGACCGTCTGAATGGCGAAAATGCTACCCCAGGTCTACGTCCAGAACCTTCTTATGTAGTTTACCAAACGCGATCGCCCAACATCGGCAGAGGTAGATTATTGGTGACGGTAGCAAATCCCGAAACAGCCACTACTTTATTACAAATGGCTACAGCAATTGCCCGCGATCGCCATTATGAAATTGAATGTGTACAGGTGATTGTAGTATCTCGCAACAGCGCCCCAGATGAAACCCCAGTCAGAACGGCAAAAAGTCGGCGTTTGCTACGACAGGCCGAAGTCTTAGCAAAAAAGTGGCAAGTTCCTCTCCATACTCAAATTAGAGTTGCCCATGATGTCGCTGATGCCGTTTTAGAAACCATCAATGAACGACACATAGACCTAATTTTAATGGGTTGGAAAGGTAACACTTCTACCCCTGGGCGAATTTTTGGCAATGTTGTCGATACCATTATTCGCCAAGCCACCTGTGAAGTTGTGTTAGTGAAGTTAGGCAATATCCAGCACTCACTCCTCTTTCCTCCCCTTACCCCTTCTGCACCTCTCCCTCTCCCATCTCTCCACTTCAACCGATGGCTAGTACCAATGGCTGGCGGGCCGAATGCTCGATTGGCAATTAAATTGCTCCCAGCTTTGGTGACTTTGGGAAATGACCCCCAAATTCGCCTCACAAGGGTATTTAAACCATCTGAGTTTGAGCCAGATATGACGGTTTTAGAACAAGCCATCCGCCACCTGATTCGCCGTCGCAAGTTATCTAGTACGGTGGTGGCGCTGCCCGTTAAGGCTAATTCTGTTGCCGAAGGTGTGATTAATCTAGTGAAAACCGAAGGTTATGATGTAGTGGTTTTGGGTGCTTCCCGTGAGGGATTATTACAACAGGCAATTCAAGGTAATATTCCCGAAGCGATCGCCTCTGGTGTAGATAGTACTGTGATTTTGGTACGGGGTGCTATTACTAGTTGAGGTAAGGGGAAAGTGGGGTTCAAGAGTCCAAAAAAAACTGAATTTTTGACCCACAGGGAAACGCACCACCAAAGGTTTACGGTGCGTTAGGACTTAACGTCAATAACACACCCTACCAGACTCAAATCTTTTCTAAATTTAAGACTGCAATACCTCTGCTGTCTTCTGCTTATCCAATTTGAGAATCAATACTCCCAAAGGTGGTAAACACAAATCCAATGAATAAGGACGGTTGTGCAATGACCAATTATCTGTCCATTTACCGCCTAAGTTGCCCATATTGCTACCGCCATATTGACGCGCATCGCTATTAAACAACTCAGTATAAAAACCTTCTTGTGGTACGCCTATCCGATAATGAGAATGGGGTTGCGGTGTGAAATTACAAACCACAACTGCAAAATCGTCAGAATTTTTATCGCGGCGGATGAAAGAAACCACACTATGGCGGTTGTCGCTACAATCAATCCACTCAAACCCTTCCTGAGCAAAATCTTGGGTGTACAAAGCAGGTTCGGAACGGTAAAGGCGGTTCAAATCTTGGAAAAACTGCTTTAACTGTTGGTGCGGTTCATACTGGAATAAGTGCCACTCCAAATCAGCCCAGACATTCCACTCACTCCATTGACCAAACTCCATGCTCATAAACATGGTTTTCTTGCCTGGGTGAGCAAACATATAGGTAAACAAAGCACGCACATTACCGAACTTTTGCCATCTATCCCCCGGCATCTTGCCAATGATATTGCTCTTACCATGCACCACTTCATCGTGGGACAAAGCGAGCATGAAATTCTCGCTGTGGTTGTACCACATACTAAAAGTGACATTGTTTTGATGGAACTGACGGAACCAAGGGTCCATGCTGAAGTAGTCCAGCATGTCATGCATCCAGCCCATATTCCACTTCAAGTTAAAGCCCAGTCCACCTGTGTAGGTAGGCCAAGATACCATTGGCCAGGAGGTGGATTCTTCAGCTATTGAGAGCACACCAGGAAAATAGCTGAAAATGATGTGATTTACCTGACGCAGGAAATCTGCGGCTTCTAGGTTTTCTCTACCACCGTACTGATTGGGCAGCCATTCCCCTTCTTTACGGCAATAGTCGTTGTAGAGCATTGAGGCTACAGCATCAACACGAATACCGTCAATGTGGTACTTATCAAACCAGAACAGCGCATTGGCTACTAAGAAATTACGCACCTCATGGCGTGAATAGTTAAATACCAGAGTACCCCATTCTTTGTGTTCACCTTTACGAGGATCTGCGTGTTCGTAGAGGTGACTACCATCGAAAAAGGCTAAACCATGTCCATCTTTGGGGAAGTGGCCAGGAACCCAATCTACGATGACACCGATATCATTTTGATGACATTGGTCAACAAAATACATGAAATCTTCTGGCGTCCCAAAACGGGAGGTAGGGGCATAGTAGCCAGTGACTTGATAACCCCAAGATCCGTCAAAAGGATGCTCTGCTATGGGCAACAGTTCCAAGTGGGTGTAGCCCAATTCTTTGACGTAGGGAATCAGACGATCTGCCAATTCCCGGTAGGTGAGGAACCTCGCCCCAGGATTCAGTTCAGAAACTGTAACTACAGTCTCGGTTTCACCATTGGGCAATTTGGCTGGCTCGGCACTAGAGGCATGTAACCAAGAGCCTAAATGCACCTCATAAACTGATACAGGCTGGGTGAGGGGGTCGCTATGACGCCGCTTTTCCAACCAGTCTTCGTCACTCCAACTGTAAGCGTTTAAATTAGTGACAATTGATGCTGTTTTGGGGCGGGGTTCCTGCTGGAAACCGTAGGGATCAGATTTTTCGTAAATGTGGCCTGCAAAATTTTTGATTTCATATTTGTAATGCTCCCCCACACCGATTTCAGGAATAAACAATTCCCAAACTCCGGTAGGGCCTTTACGCATCTGGTGTTGGCGTCCATCCCAAAGGTTAAAATCTCCTAAGATAGAGACATTACGGGCATTAGGTGCCCAAACAGCAAAATAAACGCCCTTGACACCATCTACTTCCGTGGAGTGCGCTCCCAACTTTTCGTAAATTCGGTGATGATTACCTTCTCCAAACAAATGCAAGTCAAAGTCAGTCAGACGGGGAGAACGGAAAGCATAAGGGTCGTAGGTGACGCGCTCATGTTCCCCTTCTTTAATCCGTAACTGGTAATTTGTCAGTTCTGCTGTTTCAATAGTGCATTCAAAAAAATGGGGATGATGCACCGTTTGCATGGGGTATTCCTTTCGTTCTTGAGGAATAACTACCCAAACTGCACTTGCATTTGGTAGGTAAGCTCGTACAGCCCAGACTTTTTGTCCATTCTGTTCTATGAGATGAGAACCCAGTATTTCAAAGGGATCTTGATGTTGATTCCAAACGATGCGGTTAACCTGTTCAGGGGCGATCGTGGTCATGGACATTGAAGCTACCTACGTGAAATAACGTGATTGACTAAATTTACTTTTCTAACTGTGTATATATATTCTTTACATTTATTTGCAAATTTGCGCCATCGTTATCGTACATCAGAATGGAGCATGGGGGCAGCCCTGCTTTCGGTCGCCAGACTTGTAGCAAATGGCGTCATTGGGCAAAGAAAATAACAAACGACAAAATTGTCAAAAATTTAAGAACGGAAACAGTTGCAGCAAGGTTTTACGTAACCGGATGAGGTAAACAGTTTGTCGGATGTTGGAGTTTAATTGTGGTGGCGGGCTAGTTTGTAGCTCCTCTTGCAGTTGGGCATATTCAGCAGCAGTGAGAGGTTTGCCATCAATGGGCGATCGCGCTTCTGTGATGATCTCTGTCCGTAATATCTCTTCTGGTATCTCCTCTGGCGGTGGTAAGGCGTTGACTGCTGTCCCCAAATGGTTACCTAAACCCAATAGAGTGACAATACTGAGGCTCAAAACAAAAATTTTTATTTGCTTCATTGCTACCCTTTGGGGTTTTGAATTCTGTATTGTTTTGAATTTTGAATTTCTATAGTCCCGGTGGTAATGCTTCACCACATAGCTGGTGGACTTGGACAATGTGCTCAAACAGCCAAGGGTATCCCTGGCGATACTGTGGAATCAGTGCTAGAGGACTTAGCAAGGCGGCGGCAGCAATATCTGCGACACTCAAGCGATCGCTCACCAAATAATCAGTTTTTTGCCAACGAATAGATAGTACTTCCAAAGCAGTGGCTAGTCTATTTGTAGCTAATTGTACATTTGCTTGATTAATCTTATATTGCTGCCGCACTACTGCTATTACTATTTGGCTAGCTAGTGATGGGTCAATTTGTTTACCTTCTCCAGCCCGATACTGATAGTATACAAACCGAGTTGCTGTACCAATGCTTTCATCTAACCAATCTTCTAGCATCCACGCTTCTGTTTGCTGTTCATCGTCAGGTAAAAATAGTGCTGGCTCTTTTTGGTAGTTTTCTAAGTATTTAAAAATTTGTGTTGAGTCAGCGATCGCTTCTGGCTCTCCAGCAATTTGTGGTAACAAAACTGGCACCGTTGTCAAACCAGTCAGAGGTTTCACCTTGAGGATGTGCAAACCAGGAGTGAGATTCTCAACCTCATATTTAACTTTCTTATACCCTAAAGCCAGTCGGGCTTTGCGGCAGTAGTGAGATGTACTAAATTGTAGTAATAACATAAGAGTACCTCTAAGCAAAGCCACTAGTACCGCAGAGCGGAATTGAAAATTTGTCTTTAAAAGTTGAGCCACTCCGTTGCGGAGAGAAGTTGCCGGGGAGATGTTCTTTCCGGCAAACTTCGGGGGGAACCCCCGTTGTAGGAAGTGGCGTTCCTAGGTTGGGAAACCCGCCTACAGAACTTTTCGCAAAATTTAAAATTCAAAATGACTACAGCGTAAGCATTTCGCTGATTTGGAATGGGTTGTCTCTCTTACAAAGTTTGGCGGGACGGAAACCGACACCGCCAACGCCAGTTGCTTTAAGCCGACGGCAGTCCGCACAACGGGGGGAACCCCCGCAAGCGGCTGCCTTGGGAACCCGTCCAACACACTGGCTCAACTTGGCGCTATTTCCGCCGTGCTCTACTAGTAGCAGTCTGTCAATTTTGTTTTGAGGGATTTTTGGTAGTGTGAGCGAGACGCTCACGCGGGCTAAAGTCCATCATTTTTATCTTGACAGACTAGTAGTCTAATTCATTGATTTTTTTGGATAAAACTGTTCATAGTCAGGACTTGAATCCTGAGTACGAACCTCATGAAACTTTTGCCATGACTACTAGTTAAAACTAGAAAGACACTTGGTGGCGGTACTGACCGTCTTCACCAGTGTCTTCTACTTAACTTTGAGCTAGTTTAGCTATATCTAAGCTGCATTTAGGGTTTTAACCAGCAACACGATGTTACTAGTACTCCTACTCCTATCTCATCAGATGGAGTGATATTTAGCTTAGAGCGCTATTATCACCTGCTGGAAAGTGATTGTGACTACTTTCTAGGGTGTGCTGGTGGGAGTAGCAGCAGGGGTACCAGCATCGGTTGGCTCACCTGTAGCTGCGGGGCTTGTGGTTGCGTCAGTCCCACCAGGTGTACCACCGCCTTCGCAGGCTCCCAGAACTGCGGCCAAACTTAAAATTAGGGCTAAACCAAAGATTCTTGTTTTCATAACTCCTCTTTCACCAATTGTGGCGATAACAACATTTCACCTGATGAATACGATACCTTATTTGTTGCTTTTTTTTAAATGTTGAGAAATTTCAGATTTAAACACAATGCTTACGAGTATTTTTTCCGGTGATAGAATATCATGCAGCCATTAGAAGTATTTCTTTTAACAGAGAAAGTGACTTAATCTCCAAACTGCTAGATGAGCAGTTTTGGTAAGCATATCAAAAATCATGATTGTTACCAGACCCTTCCCTCTAAATGCTGCCTGTTGTCATACTCTTGAGATGCCATGCCTAAAAGTTTCAACCGTCCATTTGCCACTGACTGATTGCCAGTATTACAATACCCAGGAGATGTAAAGATTAGACACTCGCAAAAAATACCTTGTGCCAGAGGTAGGAAAAGCGCAATAGGAAAAGAATTATTTCATGCCTTGGTATCCACCCATTACTCGACTTCTGTAAAGAAGCTTATATAATGCAGCTAGCTTTCAGAGCACTATAAAAAAATTTGGGGTGCGATGTGTGCTGATTGCTCAAAAAGCAATCTTCACGGTAGAAAAAGCCAATAGTTAACCTAAGATATAGTTTTTCACATCCGCAAAAATTTATGGCTGTTGCTCGCAAATCAGCTGTTTCTGTAATGGGTACTTGGTTCCGGCGAGGTTCTACTTTACCTTTGGGGAAAGGACGTTCAATGCGTCTGAAGTCAGCTACCCAAAGAGCTTCCGCACTTGCCACGGAACCATCACCACTACCCTCAAAAATACAACGGCACTCATCCAAAAATTCCAGAAATTTATCTGTTTTTGCCACAAAGGAGACTAGTAAATCCACATCAGTACCAGTGTTGGCTCAACCATCAGTTGCCAAAACGAAAAGTGAAAAGTTGGGCTTTCTCAATCTCCCGATGATGCCTAATTCTGAAGCAGTACCGATGTGGTTAGTACGTTTCTATACTTTGCATCGTTATTCTTCGGTAGCGACGTTTTTGTTGGTGGCTACAACATTGGTAGTTTATGGTTGGACTGTATATTCTCAAGAACTGTGGAGTCAGAGTTACCGCAAGCTGCAAACTTTGCAACGTCAGGAAAGACAGTTGACGACAACCAACGCCACACTCACCAACAAAATGGCTGAGGATGCTGAAAAATCCGCAGCCGGCCTGCATGCACCAACTCCTGCCAGGACAATTTTCTTACCTCCAGCAGACCCAAACCCTAACTTGGTGCTCCCTAGTACAAGGCCAAATTCTGAACCGCAGGAACAAACCCCTCCGTCTTTGGGATATTAAAGTCAACTATGCAGTTATCAGTTAACAGTGATACTGATAACTGACAACTGATAACTGACACAGGAAGTGGCAATGCAGAAGTCATCAAAGAAATTTAAAAATTTTCGGCATTCAGAATTCACAAGGCGAGAGAAGGGTTCTCGGCGAGGGTTGCTAGAGAAACCAACAACTGCTGACAGTCAAGACCAAATATCTCACACGAGAGCTAGGTTATTTATTGCCTGGGGCATATTAATCATCGCAGGATTGGGGTTGGTGCTCAATTTGTATCAACTGCAAATTGTGCGGGGGCCAAAGTTAAAAGCCAGAGCACGCAGCCAGCAAATGGTCAACATGCGCCCTTTTATGCCTCGTCGTCCAGTGCTAGACCGCAGCAATGGTGTATTGGCAATTGACCGTCCTGTGTATACTGTCTATGCTCATCCCAAGTTGTTTGACAAGTCAAATGAAGAGATCGCAAAGCTACTAGCTCCCATGTTAAACAAAGACGCTGGTGAGTTAGTCAAGACTTTTGCTAGTAGAAAAACCGGTATCACCCTAGCTACGGCTTTACCAGAGGAGATAGCAGACAGGTTCATTTCATTACGTTTAAATGGCTTCGAGTTTATTCAAAAATACTCCCGTTTCTACCCACAGGATGATTTAGTTGCCGATGTGGTGGGTTATGTGAATCTCGACCGTCGTGGTCAGGCTGGCATAGAATATAGTCAAGAAAAGTGGCTAGAGCGCTCTGGGCAAACGGTGAAGCTAAGTCGAGCAGGTAATGGGGCATTGATGCCTAACAATGCTCCAGAAGGATTTTTGCATCGTGATGATCTGCGATTGCAGCTAACTATTGATAATCGCCTGCAAAGAGCTGCTCGTTCAGCGCTGAAGCAGCAAATGGAAAAGTTTGGTGCTCAACGTGGGGGAGTAATTGTGATGGATGCTTGGGATGGCTCCATACTGGCTTTGGTTTCCCAGCCTACTTATAATCCTAATCAATATTCTAAAGCTGATATTGCACTGTTTAAAAACTGGACAGTAGCCGATCTTTACGAGCCTGGCTCAACCTTTAAGCCATTGAATGTAGCGATCGCTCTAGAAAACGGCGTCATTAGGCCAGATGATGTATTTAATGACTCTGGTGTGATTCAAGTAGGCGATCGTACCATCAGAAATGCTCAAAGAAATAGTTATGGGCCCATCAGTATCGCTCAAATTCTCCAAAATTCTAGCAATATTGGCATGGTGCAAATGATCCAACGATTGCGGCCTAATGTCTATTACAACTGGCTAGAACGCTTAGGAATTGGGCAAACATCTGATACAGATTTACCCTTTGAAGTCAATAGTCGGCTCAAAAGTCAAGAAGAATTCATCTCTTCGCCAATTGAACCAGCCACTACCTCTTTTGGTCAAGGCTTTTCTCTCACACCGTTACAACTGGTACAAATGCATGGTGCTTTAGCCAATGGCGGTAAACTAGTTACACCTCATGTCGTCCGGGGATTGATTGATAGCAAAGGGCAAATGCATCATTTACCCACTCGCCCCGCACCGCGCCAAATTTTCTCCACTGCGACAACTCAACGCGTAGTAGAAATGATGGAATCTGTTGTTAGTGGAGGTACTGGCAAGGGGGCACAAATTCCGGGATATCGCATCGCAGGTAAAACCGGTACAGCCCAAAAAGCTAGTGACACAGGTGGCTACAAAGCTGGCGCTAGAATTACTAGCTTTGTGAGCATTTTACCTGCGGAAGCTCCTCGTTATGTGGTTTTGGCATTGGTGGATGAACCAAAGGGTGCAAATGCTTATGGTTCTACCGTTGCTGCACCGATTGTGAAATTGGTAATGGAAGCATTAATTCCCATTGAACAAATTGCACCAAGTGATACCACCAGGGCAAACGCACCTTATTTCCTAACAAAAACTAATAAGGATTTCAAAATCATTTATATAAATGCAAAATTTGGCAAAAAGATAAATAGAATAAATTGATTCTTTGCTAACACGTAAATTAGCTTA
>JAESGB010000039.1_pt1 | contig 120973 bp, 126 predicted proteins | sample 9266211 | NCBI WGS metagenome assembly JAESGB01 (sample SAMN14514844, study PRJNA621659) | algae metagenome | isolation source: Goleter apudmare HA4340-LM2 and co-occurring heterotrophs from cave wall... | place: USA: Maniniholo cave, Kauai, Hawaii | collected 2009-07-28 | reverse complement strand
AAGCTGGACGCGAATCGGGAGGGCGTTAATCTGTTCGTCGGCCATTCGATCACCCCTTCTGATCAGTGGCTCGCGCCTGCCGAGTGAACGGCTCGGCGGGCGCAACCCTTTCCCCTCGGTTCACTGCGAACCTCGGGCATCAGAAAAGCTGGAAAATGATCCGATCGAATCGGACAGCGCGCCGCGTAAAACCGCGGATTTCCGCCATCCTAGACCTACTGGAACGGGTTTCCTAAACCGCAGGTCGTGAGTTCGAATCTCGCCGGGGGCACCAATGCCGCGCCGGCTATATCCTCACGTGAGGAACCGAGTGTGGGGGAGAGCGGACGCCGCCCCTATGCGACGCCCGCTCATCCGTTCGATCAGGCCTTTACGTGGGCCGAGATGTACTTGTTCATCTCGAACATCGTGACCTTGTCCTTGCCGAAGACCTTCTGGAGCTTCTCGTCGGCCAGGATCTCGCGCTTGTTCTCGGGATTCTGCAGGTTGTTGGACTTGATATATTCCCACACCTTGCTGATCACCTCGCTGCGCGGCAGCTTGTCGGTGCCGACGATTGCGCCGAGTTCGGGCGAGGGCTGGACAGGCGCATGAATGCCGCCGGTCTTGGGCTTGCCCTCCTCAGTCTTGGTCTTCGTAGCCATTGAATTCCTTCCTGTTGCGCCGGTCAGCCGGCATCTAGCGGAATCACGCCGTTGCGCAGGCGTGACAGCCTTCTTGCGCTGCCCGCGCGCGCTTGTCACGCCCTTGTGTGAAGGCTGTGTGAACATGGCGCCCTAGTGTTAGCTCAATGGGATAGCCCAGCAGTGGCCGTATCGCGGCGGAGCGGCTAGTTCGCGGCGAACAATGACGAGAGGCAAGATGGAAACGATCAGCCAGAACAAGGCCTATGGCGGCGTCCAGGGCGTGTATCGCCACCGCTCCGCGACGACCGGTACGGACATGACATTCTCCGTCTATGTCCCGCCTCATGAGGAAGGCGCGCGGTTACCGGTGCTCTGGTATCTGTCGGGGCTGACGTGCACGCATGCCAATGTCACCGACAAGGGCGAGTATCGCCGGGCCTGCGCCGAACACGGCATCATCTTCGTCGCGCCAGACACCAGCCCGCGGGGCGACGACGTGCCCGATGACGATGCCTGGGACTTTGGCCAGGGGGCCGGTTTCTATGTCGATGCGACGCGGGATCCGTGGTCGGCGAACTTCCGGATGCGCAGTTATGTCGAGGATGAACTGCCGGCGTTGATCGCGCGTGAATTCGCGGTCGCGGACATGTCGCGGCAGGGGATCACGGGCCACTCGATGGGCGGGCACGGCGCGCTCACCATCGCGCTGCGAAATCCCGGCCGCTTCCGCAGCGTCTCCGCCTTTGCGCCGATCGTCTCGCCGCTGAACTGCCCGTGGGGAGAGAAGGCGCTCGGCGGCTATCTGGGCTCCGATCGCGCGGCATGGATGCCGTATGATGCCTGCGCCCTGATTGCCGACGGCGCTCGCCTCGACGCGCTGCTGGTTGATCAGGGCGATGCTGACGCCTTTCTTCGCGAGCAGTTGAAGCCCGAGTTGCTCCAGCAGGCGTGCGAGGCCGCGGGCATCCCGCTGACGCTAAGGATGCAGCGGGGCTACGACCACAGTTACTACTTCATCGCCACCTTCATGGCCGATCATATCGCCTGGGCGGCAGAGCGGCTGCGCTGACGGGGTTTGATCACAGGAAAGACGGCGGGCCGTTGCCGACCCGCCGTCTGGTGATCTTCACGTGGATGATGAGGGGCGGCGCACAAGCCGGCCCCTCTTTCGATCAGAAGCGGAAACCCGCACCGATGCCGTAGCGGCGCGGTTCCAGGGTGAAGATGTTGGTGAACAGGCCCGACGACTGATCGTCCAGGTACAGGCCGGTCGTGGCATTGTTGTCGAAGATGTTCTGGATGAAGCCGCGAACATACCAGCGGTCATCCATGCCGTTCAGCTGGATCTGGGCATTGGCCTGTTCATAGCCCTGGATCCGGTTGACGCGGCCGTTGAAGATGTTGCCGTAGCTTTCCCCGGTGTAGGTCAGGTCGAAGCGCGGGACGAGGTTCATGCCGTTCGAGAATTCGAACGTTTTTTGGATGCCGGCGGAGAACTTCGCGATCGGCGCCTGCGGCAGCGAATTGCCCTTGATGCTGACGCCCACGCCGTCGACCACCTGGATCAGATTGCCCGGGTTGAGCGGGCTGGTCGGGCCTGCCAGCGTCTGCAGCGTGTTGCAGAGGCTGAACGCACCGCTGGGCGCGCCAACATTGGCATCGACCGGGTAGGGCGACGGACCCCGCAGGCCGTTGGCGGCGGTGAGACCGGCGGTCGTGTTGATCACATTGTTAGCGGCGGAGACAAAGGCTTCGGCAGCGGCAGCGGTGGGACCGCGCACGACGCAGTTGAACGCGCCGCCGATGTCCTTGATGATCACCGAGTTGCGATCGCCGCCCGACGGATCGCGCTGGTTGATGAACAGCCCTTCCTCCTGGACGCTGGTCTTCAGGTAGCTCGCGCCCAGGTTGATCGCCCAGTCACGCGCCGGCCGGATGATCGCTTCCGCCTCGACGCCCCAGATGTTGGCGTCGATATTGTCGTTGATCGACGAGCGGGCAACGATGCGGCTCAGCTGCAGGTTCTTGTACTGATAGTAGAAACCGGTGACGTTCAGTGTCAGCTGGCCATTGCCGAAGGTATTCTTCGAGCCGATTTCGAAGGCGTTCACGATTTCCGGTTCGAACGCGTCGGGGATGGTCAGGCCAGGGACCTGAACCGCCGGATTGAAGCCGCCGGACTTATAGCCTCGCGAATAGGAGGCATAGACCAGGTTGTTGGGCGTGAACTGGTAATCCAGCACGGCGCGGCCGGTGAACTCGTCGAACGTGCGATTGCGCCGCTGGAACGGCTGGATCCCGGGGGTAACCGGATCCGCGTCATAGGTGCCGTAATAGGGCGAGTCGAACGCGCTGCCCGTCTGCGTGTACGGCGTCAGGAAGCTCGCGAGCGTGCTGCGCGCCCGGAGCGACTTGTTGTCGTTGTTGTAGCGCAGGCCAAGCGTCAGCTTCAGCTGGTCGGTGAAGTCGAAATAGGTTTCACCAAAGATGCCGTAGGACTTCAGCTTGAACTCGGGCGTCGCGTTCAGGAAGAATGGCGTCGCCGAGAAGGACGGCGGCACGCCAGCGCCGGCTTGCGCGAGACTCTGTAGCGATCCGAGAACGCCGGCGACATAATCAATGGGGAAGGCATTAACGTAATAATCGCCATTGGTGAGCTTGTTCTGGACGTAGATACCGCCCAGCAGGAAGTTGAACATCCCGTCGAAGTCGCTGGAGATGATCGCTTCCGCCGACCATGCCTTCGTCTTCTGCGTCGACCGGTCGAACGCAAGCGGCGTATCGGCGCAGCGCTTGAACCCGCCATAGGAGCCCAGCCCGTTCGCCACCGCTTCGGAGGTGCAGAGGGAGGAGCCGACGCCATTGGGGATCAGCGCATTGGCGATCGGGCGGAAATAGGGCGCGAGCGTTGGGCTGGCAGCAAAAGCAGACAGCGCAGTGAGGCCCGGGATAATGCCCTGCGAGTTGCCGACGCCCAGCGTATAGTCCTGGCTCGAGTCGACGCTGGTCTCATGGTAGAAACCGGTCAATTGCGCGCGGATCGGCCCGAAATTATGCTCGAGGCGACCCTGCGATCTGCAATTCGTCGGTGAAGTAGGTCGGGTTGACCGCCGAGGCGACCTTCCGGACGTCGGGTGAGTCGAGGTAGCCGGCATAGGCATCCGGGCCGTACAGGCTGTTCAGGCCGAGCAGCGAGGCGTCGATGCCTGCTGCACGGAACGCGCCGAACGTGATCCCCAGGAACTCACGCGAGCCGAGGGTTCCGGTGAAGCTGGCGTTGGTGTTGCTGCGCTGAAAGTCGAGGCGCCCGTTGAGGCAGCCCAGCGTACCGGTCGGATCGCGCTGGCACTGCTGCTTCTGAATGCGCAGGCGATCATCCTTTTCGCGGAAGTAATAGCCCATCAGGTCCAGCGTGGTGTCGACCGAAGGCTCCCAGCGGAACGAACCGCGGATCGCGTACATGTCGCGGCCGTCGATGCGGGTGTCGTTGTAGATATTCTCGGTATAGCCGTCGCGCTTCAGGTAGAAGCCGGCGAGGCGAACGGCCGCCGTGTCACCCAGCGGCACGTTGATCATGCCCTTCAGCCGGATCGAATCGTAATTGCCATATTCGGCGTCGCCGCTGGCCGAGAATTTGTCGGTCCGCGGCTTGGCCGTGATGAAGTTGACCACGCCCGACGTCGCGCTGCGGCCGAACAGCGTGCCCTGGGGACCGCGAAGCACCTCGACCCGCTCGAGATCGAAATACTCCGTTTCGAAGATGCGGGTCGCGAACAGCGGCGTGCCATTGATATGGACGGCCGTCGCCGCATCGCACGAAATGCCGACGCACAGATCGCCGATGCCGCGGATCGTGAAGCTGGAGCCGGTGTAATTGCCCTTGGAGAAGGTCACGTTGGGCAGGGTCAACTGGAGATCGGAAGCGTTGTCGATCTGCTGTGCCTGCAGCGTCTCGGCCGAGAAGGCGGACACCGCGATCGGCACGTCCTGCAACGTCTGTGCTTGGCGTTGCGCCGTGACGACGATATCCGATCCCCAGCCGGCTTCCTGGGCCGCGGGGGCGAAGCCCGTCGAGCCGGGTGCCTGCTGGGCAGGCGCGGGCTGGGCCGGTGCAGGGTCGGCGGACGTTGTCTGCCCGAAGGCGGTAGAAGGAAGCATCGCAAGCAACGCGACGGCTGAGGCAGAAAGCAGATCGATCTTGCGCATTGACATCCTCTCCTGGATCCGCCGCCGGCTTTTTTGCCGATCTGCGGTGTGCAATTTGCAGGAAGGAAGGTAGCGCCATAACAATTCTTAAGTCAAACGGATTTGCGGCTCTTATTTGCTTGTCTGATGGCGTTTGTGTCTGAAATGAAACAGTAGCTGATGTGAACTTTTGCTTCGTTGCAGCATGGCTCACATTGCATTGCACAAGGGTTTGTCTTTGATGAGCGTTAAAGGTTCACCGGAAGATGGTGATATTATTGGCGAAGACGGCAAGATCGGCGTGCCGGAGCATGTCGCAAGTGCAATACGCACGCTGATCGAATGGGCCGGGGACGATCCCTCCCGAGAGGGGCTGGTCGACACGCCGAAGCGCGTGGCACGCGCCTGGCGGGAATATTGCGCCGGCTATGCCGAGGATCCCGCGCATCACCTCTCTCGGATTTTCGAGGAAGTGGGTGGCTATGATGAGATCGTCCTTCTGAAGGATATCCCGTTCCAGTCGCATTGCGAGCATCACATGGCGCCCATCCTCGGCCGCGCGCACATCGCCTACCTGCCGCGCAACCATGTCGTTGGTATCTCGAAGCTTGCGCGGGTCCTTCACGCTTATGCCCGGCGCCTGCAGGTGCAGGAGCGTCTCACTGCTGAAGTTGCCGACTGCATCTGGAACGGCCTGAAGCCTCAAGGCGTCGCGGTCGTCATCGAGGCGAGCCACGCGTGCATGACCGCGCGCGGCGTGCGAACGCCGGGCGTGTCGATGGTGACCAGCCGGATGATGGGCGTGTTCCGCGACGATGAACGCAGTCGCAAGGAGGTGCTGGCGCTGATGGGCATGCAGGGGCGCACGTGAGCCGCACTGTTCTCGTCACGGGCGGAGCACGGCGGCTCGGGGCCGCGATCTGCCGCGCCTGTGCCGATGCGGGGTGGCGCGTCGTCATCCACTATGGCTCGTCCGAGCAGGACGCCGTGAAGCTCGCGGCGGAGATCGATGGCGTCGTGGTGGGTGGTGATCTGGCACGCACGGATGAGATACATGCGCTCTTCGACCGCGCGGTAGCCGCGGCAGGTGGCCCGATCCATGCGCTCGTGAACAGTGCGTCACGGTTCGAGGAGGATCGCGCGGGGGCGATCGATCCGCGCCTCGCGGCGGAGCTGTACGCGATCAACTGCACGGCGCCTGCCATGCTGTCAGCGGCGGTGGCGGCGCAGCCGGGCCTGACAGAAGGTGCGGTGGTCAATTTGCTGGATCAGAAGCTCGCAAATCCCAACCCGGATTTCTTCTCTTACTCGTTGACCAAATATGCGCTCGCGGGTGCGACCGAGATGATGGCGATGGCGCTGGCGCCGCGCATCCGGGTCAATGCCGTGGCACCCGGTTTGACGCTCCCGAGCGGTGACCAGACGGCAGCGGAGTTCGACCGGGTTTCGCGCGAGAATCTGCTGCGGCGACCGGTGGGCGCGGAGCAGGTGGCGGCAGCGGTCGCGTGGTTGCTCGATGCGCCGAGCATCACCGGACAGACCGTCTATGTCGACAGCGGCCAGCGCTTCCTGAAGCGTGACAGGGACGTGATGTTTGCGACCCGCGAGGAGGCGCTGCGTGGCTGATTATTCGATCATCCTCGACCGGCTGGATGTCGCCATGCGCCTCGGCATCCACCCGCATGAAATTGAGCCGCAGCGGGTGCGTCTGTCGGTCGAGATGGCGGTGCGTTATCCGCATCCGCCGTCCGCCGACGCGATCGACGAGGTGATGGATTATGACTTCGTTCGCACGGGAATTCAGGAGCTTGCGGCTGGACCAGGCTTTGCGTTGCAGGAAACGCTGGTGGAGGCGATCGCCGCCATGTGCCTCGCCGACGCGCGCGTACAGCGGGTGCGGGTGCGGTCGATGAAGCTCGACGTCTACCCGGATGCGCGCGTCGGGTGCGAGGTGGTGCGGGACCGCGTCGGCCGCTAGCCGGAGTCCGATTCAACTGGCGGGCCGCGGCTTTGCGTGGGGGTTGGTGAGGTCGACGATCTCGAAGCCGTTGGTCGCCATGCGTCGGCGCACCAGGCTGCCGATCGGGGTGGTATAGTCCGATCGGCGCGTGAACCGCTCGATCCGGTAGGTGCCTTCTTTCGGCACACTCGTCGCGGGAATGGGGGAGTAACGGCGGCCTTCCACCTGAGACACAATGGCCGCAGCCCAGCGGCTGCCTGGCGAGGCCTGGAGAACTTCGGCCTCGGCGGTGCGGCCGTCGGCCTTCACCCAGAAACCGATGTCGGCCCATTGCACGCCGTCCTGTTCGCTGGCGGTGCGCGGAATGGGATCGATGAACCCCTGCGCGCGTGAGAGGGAATTCGCATCCGAACTGGCGACCAAATTGTACGGTGGTTCCCAGACCAGCAACTGCCGGTCGCCGGGCGCACCGCCGACCTGATCGGCTATGTCGCCCGTCTTGGCGCGATCGGTGTATACCGCCTCGGCGCGCACCCGCATCACGGTCAACAGTTTCCGCACTTCGGGATCAGCCGCCACCGGCAGCGCCTCAAGCGCGCTGATCCGTCGTAGTGCGACCGCCTTCTTGCCCACGCCCATGTCGAGCGCCGCGAGCCGCAAGCCCGCCAGCACGGCAGCGCGATCCTCACCGCGGCGGCGCGCCTCCGCCTCGGCGGCGCGATAGGCGTTCTGCGCGCGGCGATAATCGCGCAGCTTCATCCACATGTCGCCCAGCGTGATCGAGGATAAGACGACGGCATTGTCGTCGGCGGGAAGATGATCTCGCAGCACCCGCACCTGATCGGCCACCGCCGAGCGATAGGTGTCGCGATCGCCCTCATGGATCGCGACGGTGGCATAAGCCTCGTACAAGGCGGCGACCGGGCGGGGATCGGACCCCGCCTTGTCCTTGTTGCGGGCAACCGCCGCAGCAAGCAGCCGCTTCGCCTTCAGATATTCGCCGTCGCGAAACTGCGATTCGGCAAGTGCGATGGTCGCGGTCGCGTCACGCAGGGGCGTGCAATTGCCCCTGGCACAATCCGCCTGCGCCTCAACCAGTCGTTTCCCCTTGATCACGATATCGGCCGTTGCGGCCTGAAGCATCAGCAGCAAGGTGAACATGGCGTCTCTCCTTCGATCCGCAGCATGATCCTTTTGCGTGACTGGTCAAGTCACGCCGTCATCATTGCGGATCGAGGAAAGTTGTTGATCAGGCGCGGTTTGCGGCGCTCAGCACGGCGCGAACACTGGCGGTCGCGACATCGGTATCGATGCCCACGCCCCAGACGATGCGGCCGTCGGCGGTGCGGCATTCAAGATAGGCCGCTGCCTGCGCGCCCGCGCCATGGCCGATCGCGTGCTCGGTATAATCGACCACGTCGAGCGCCGGCCCGGTCGTGTCCGCCAGCGCGGCGATCACGCCGGAGATGAGGCCGTTCCCGCGGCCGGAGAGCGAGCGTTCCTCGCCGTCGATCGCAACGCGGCCAACGAAGCGGCGATCGCCGACGCTGCCTGTCTCATCATAATCACGCAGCACGAAGCGGTCCTTGTCGCCCGGCAGGTACGTGCGCTCGAACGCGCTCCAGATGTCGGCGGCATTCAGTTCGCGGCTCGTCTCGTCGGCCAACGCCTGGACGTGGCGGCTGAAATCGGCCTGCAGCCGCTTGGGCAGCTTCAGCCCCTTGTCCTGTTCGATCACCCAGGCGACGCCGCCCTTGCCCGATTGCGAATTGACGCGGATCACGGCTTCGTAGCTGCGGCCGAGATCGGCCGGGTCGATCGGCAGATAAGGGACTTCCCAGAAATCGTCGTTGCGCGCCTGCTGCGCGGAGAAGCCCTTCTTGATCGCGTCCTGGTGGCTGCCGGAGAAGGCAGTGAAGACGAGGTCGCCGGCATAGGGCGTGCGCGGGTGGACCGGAATGTTGGTGGCATATTCCACCGTCTTCACGATCCCGTCGATGTCGCTGAGATCCAGCTTCGGATCGACGCCCTGGGTGTACATGTTGAGCGCGACGGTCACGAGATCGCAATTGCCGGTACGCTCGCCATTGCCGAGCAGGCAGCCCTCGACGCGATCCGCGCCGGCCATCAGCCCAAGCTCCGCTGCGGCGACGCCGGTGCCGCGATCATTGTGGGTGTGAAGGCTGATCACCACCGCCTCGCGGTTCGGAATGTGGCGGCCAAAATATTCGATCTGGTCGGCATAGACGTTGGGCGTCGCGCATTCGACCGTTGCCGGCAGGTTGAGGATAATCGGGCGCTCAGCGGTCGGCCGAAGCACGTCCATCACCGCGGCGCACACCTCGATGCTGAAATCCACCTCGGCGGTGGAGAAGGTTTCCGGGCTATATTCGAAATGCCAGTCGACGTTGGGCTGCTTGGCCGCTTCGTCGCGCAGCACCTTCGCGCCCTCGATCGCGATCGCCTTCACTTCCTCGCGGCTCATGCCGAACACGATGCGGCGCCACGCGGGGCTGACCGCGTTGTAGAGGTGGACGATCGCGGAATGCGCGCCCTCAAGGCTCTGGAAGCTCGTCTCGATCAGGTCGCGGCGCGACTGGGTCAGCACCTGGATCTTCACGTCCTCGGGGATGCAATCCTGCCTGATCAGGCCGGAGATGAAATCGAACTCTGTCGCGCCGGCGGAGGGGAAGCCGACCTCGATCTCCTTCAGGCCGACCTTCACCAGCAGGTCGAAGAAGCGGGTCTTCTTTTCCGCATCCATCGGATCGATCAGCGCCTGGTTGCCGTCGCGAAGATCGGTCGACAGCCAGCGCGGGGCGCGGGTGATGACATTCGACGGCCAGGTGCGGTCGGGGATGTCGATGGTCGGGAAGGGGCGGTATTTGGTCGATGGATCGCGCAACATGGATCGGCTCTCTTCGCTTGAAGGGGCAGTTTCGGCTCTTCTGGTGCCCTTAGGCGCTTCGCGTGCGGCCCGAGGGCGCACGGCGTGGATCGCGCCTAAGGGCGCGTAAGTCGCAGAAGGAGGCCGAGATCACGGATCATCGCCGTCCGGTTGCCGCATCTTGGCCGGCTTGTCCACCCGCTGATCAATTCGTCGTCGACATGTGCGGGCTGCGCCGGGCCGCTGGCAGGACAGAGCGGCGGCGAACTTTGACGCTTTCGTAATGCCTTGATGGATAGAAGGAGGGCTGTCGGGAAAGACAAGGGATCAGTGTGAGACAGCTTCTTTATATCAGTTCGGCCACTCCCGACGCGGCCGTTGATGTGGGCATCATCCTCTCCGCCTCCATGCGCAACAATCGGCGCGACGGTGTGACAGGGCTGTTGTGGACCGACGAACGCCGGTTCCTGCAGGTTTTGGAGGGTGAGAGTGGCGCAGTTCAGGCGGTGTTCGACCGGATCAGCCGCGACCCGCGCCACCGCGGCATCGTGGTGCTGCACGACCGCGCGATCGCGGTGCGTGAATTCGGCAGCTGGGACATGGCGCGGCGCGGGCGGAACGATACTGCTGATGCCTTTGATACGCGGATGCGGCACCATCTGGCCGCCGCCTCACCGACCGTACGCGGCACGTTCGAGGGGCTGATCGCGGCGCGGCGCGCCGCCTGACGGGCGATGAAAAGGCGGCGTCGGCGGGGCGAGCCCCCGCGGCGACGCCGCCCGAAACGCTTGCTTACTTCTGGAAGGCGGCGGTGATCTTCAGCTTCACCTCGTCACCGACCATCGGAATACCATAGCCGATGTTGAACTCGCTGCGGCGCAGCGCGCCGGTCGCGGTGAAGCCGACATTCTCCTTGCCGCCCATCTGCGCCGGCGCCTTGCCCGCACCGTAGAAGCTGGCGTCGAGTACCACCGGGCGGGTCACGCCGTTCAGCGTCAGATTGCCCTCGATCCGTGCCTTCTCGCCATTGGGCGTGACGCGGGTGGAAACGAAGCGCGCGGGGGCGGGTGCCGCGCCGAAGAAGTCGGCCGGCTTGCCCGCCTCACCCGGCTTCAGCATGTGCTTGGTGAGGCCAGCGCTGGCGGTGGTCACTTCGGCGATCGGGATGGTGACATCGACCTTCGACGCCGCCGGGTTCTTCGGATCAAGCGTCAGCGTGCCGGTGATGTTGCCGAACAGGCCGAAATAGGGCGAGAAGCCGAGGTGATCGACCGTCCACTGCACCAGGGTATGGCCGGCATCGGCGGTGTAGGTGCCGCCGGTGACGGCCGAAATGTTCTTCTGGCCCGGGATGGTCGGCGCCGGCGACTGCTGCTGCGCGGCGTACACCGAGCCCGTCAAAAGAGCAGAGAAAATGAATGCATGTGCGATGCGCATGTGAAAACCTCCCGGAAACGACCCAAGCCTTGAAAGCCAGAACGCTCGGGCGCGGAAAAGGTCCGCGTCCGAAACGACCTGTTTCACTTATTTTCGCCATCACTTATTTTCGACCCCGACTACGATATCGAACTTGATCCGCACCCAGGCGCCGACCATCGGCTTTCCATTGACGCGTGGCGGGCGCACCAGGAACTGCCATGACGCGCGCCGCAGCCCGCGCGCGATGCCGGAGCCCGGGGTTTCGCCCATCTCGCGGCAATCCTCCACGCGATTGCGCCCCACCGTGCGGCAGGCGATGATGCCCCAGCCGCTTTCCTGCCGCGCCGGCATGAAGGGTGAAAGCTCCGCCTTGGTCGGCTCGCGCACCCATTCGGCGGGGTAGAGCGTCTCGCCGTTCGGGCCGCCGCCGGCGACGCCTTCGGATCCGCCGCCCGATGCCGCGCCTTCGCCCGCACCGCCGCCGCTTGGCGCAGGTGCGCTCTCGATGCGGCCGATGTCGGCGGAGGCGTAATCGGCGCGCGACAGCTTGATCACGCCCGGAAGCTCGATCGGCGGTACCGGAACGGGCGGCGGGGGCGGGGTGACCGGCGGGGTGGGCGTTCGTTGCGGCGTCGCCTTTGGTTGCTGTTGCGTGCGCGGCTGTGCCGCCTGCGGCGCGGGGCCGGGCGAGCTGACGTCGAAGGTGGACAGGATGCTGCCCTCGCCGGGCGGGCGGCCGGGCCAGGCGCCCATGCGGATCAGCACCAGCACCAGCAGCGCCACCAGCAGCAGCGCGAGGCCTGACGATACGAGCCGCGCACGCCAGGTCGGCCGGGCGCGGTACGTCGCATGAGTGGTGGACGCTCCCCGCATCGCCCGCCGCCTAATCGGTTGCGGCGGCGGGAACAATGCAGATGTGGCGGCCGATCAGCGCCGGCCGCCAGTGAGGCTTAGTTCTTTTCCTTGTCGACCAGCTTGTTGGCGCCGATCCATGGCATCATCGCGCGCAGCTCGGCACCGGTCTTCTCGATCGGATGCGCTTCGGCCGCCTTGCGCGCGGCCTTCAGCTCGGGCTGGCCGGCGCGGTTGTCGAGGACGAAGTTCTTTACGAAGCGGCCCGACTGGATGTCGGCGAGGACTCGCTTCATTTCCTTCTTCGTTTCGTCGGTGATGATCCGCGGGCCGGTGGTGATGTCGCCATATTCGGCCGTGTTGCTGATCGAATAGCGCATGTTCGCGATGCCGCCCTCATACAGCAGGTCGACGATCAGCTTGGTTTCGTGGAGGCACTCGAAATAGGCCATCTCGGGGGCGTAGCCCGCCTCGACCAGCGTCTCGAACCCGGCCTGGATCAGGTGAGTGATGCCGCCACACAGCACGGCCTGCTCACCGAACAGGTCGGTCTCGCACTCTTCCTTGAAGTTCGTCTCGATGATGCCCGAACGGCCGCCGCCGACGCCGCTGGCATAAGCGAGCGCGATGTCATGCGCGTTGCCGCTCGCGTCCTGATGGATCGCGATGAGGCAGGGGACGCCGCCGCCCTTCACATATTCGCTGCGCACCGTGTGGCCCGGGCCCTTTGGCGCGATCATGATGACGTCGATGTCGGCGGGTGCCTCGATCAGGCCGAAGTGGATGTTGAGGCCGTGCGCGAAGGCGAGCGCGCTGCCGGGCTTCATGTTACCCTTCAGGTCATTCTCCCAGATCGCCGCCTGATGTTCGTCGGGTGCCAGGATCATGAGGATGTCGGCCCAGCCGGCGGCTTCCTTGTTCGACAGCACCTTGAAACCGGCGGCCTCGACCTTCTTCGCGGTCGCGGAGCCTTCACGGAGCGCGATCGCCACGTCCTTGACCCCGCTGTCGCGCAGGTTCTGCGCATGGGCATGGCCCTGCGAGCCATAGCCGACGATGGCGATCTTCTTGGAAGAGATCAGGTTCAGGTCAGCGTCGCGATCGTAATAGACACGCATTTATAGATACTCCCTTGCTCGTGCGTCCCGGCGTCAGGTCCGGGGCCCGGCGGGCGGCCGGGCGAAACGGTTGGTTGGTGAAAAGTCAGGCAGCCTCGTTGCCGCGGCCGATCGCGACGATGCCGGTGCGGGCGACCTCGATCAGGCCGACCTCGCTCATCAGCTCGACGAACTTGTCGATCTTCTCGATCCCGCCGGTCACTTCGAACACGAAGCTGGAGGTGGTCGCATCGACCACGCGCGCGCGATAGACGTCGGCGAGGCGAAGCGCCTCGATCCGGTGGTCGCCCACGCCGCGCACCTTCACCAGCGCCAGCTCGCGTTCGACATGCGCGCCCTCGGCGGTCAGGTCGCGCACCTTGTGGACCGGCACCAGCCGGTCGAGCTGCGCCACGATCTGCTCCAGCATCGGCTTGCTGGCCGACGTGACGATGGTGATCCGGCTGACCGCCTTGTCGGCGGTGATCTCGCTCACCGTCAGGCTTTCGATATTATAGCCGCGCGCGGTGAAGAGGCCGGCGATCCGCGCCAGGATGCCCGGTTCGTTGTCGACGATGACGGCGAGCGTATGGCGCTCCGCAGTTTCGGATTTGATATGCACTGTTCTTGTCCTTCTCCCCTCCCGCGCGAGCGAGAGGGGCGGGGAGGAGGAATGGGGTGGGCGGCCGCAGCCGGCCGCCGCACGACAGGATCAGACGGGCGGATCAGACGAGCGCCTTGGCCTCGTCGTCCATCGTCCCCGATACTTCGTTCGCCTGCAGGATCATGTCCGTGTGGGCGGCGCCGCTGGGGATCATCGGGAAGCAATTGGCGAGCTTCGCCACCATGCAATCCACCATCACCGGGCCATCATGCGCGAGCATGTCGGCGATCCCCTGATCCAGCTGGTCGGGATGCTCGATACGGATGCCCTTCCAGCCATAGGCCTCGGCCAGCTTCACGAAATCGGGCAGCGAATCCGAATAGCTTTCGGCATAGCGGCTCTCATAGGTGAGCTCCTGCCACTGGCGGACCATCCCCATATATTCATTGTTGAGGATGAAGACCTTCACCGGCAGGCGATATTGCGTTGCCGTCGCCAGTTCCTGGATGTTCATCTGGATCGAGGCTTCGCCCGCGATATCGATGACCAGCGCATTGGGGTTGCCGAGCTGCGCACCGATCGCAGCGGGAAGCCCATAGCCCATCGTGCCGAGCCCGCCGGACGTCAGCCACTTGTTCGGCTTTTCAAAGCCGAAATGCTGCGCGGCCCACATCTGGTGCTGGCCGACCTCGGTGGTGATGATCGGATCGCGTTGATGGGTCGCCTCCCACAGCGAACGGATCGCGCGCTGCGGCATGATGACCGCATCATCCTTGGGGAAGTTCAGGCATTGCACCGCACGCCAGCCCGAGATGCGCCGCCACCATTCGGCAGTGTCAGGCTTGGGATGCTGGCGCCCCTTCCACACGCGGATCATGTCCTCCATCGCATGGCCCGCATCGGCAACGATGCCGAGGTCGATGCGCACCGTCTTGTTGATGCTGGACCGGTCGATATCGATGTGGACCTTGCGGCTGTTGGGCGAAAAGGCGTCGAGCCGCCCCGTAACACGGTCGTCGAACCGGGCGCCGATCGCGACGATCAGGTCCGCCTGGTTCATGGCCATGTTCGCCTCATAGGTGCCGTGCATGCCCAGCATGCCGAGGAACTGCGGCGAGGTGGCGGGAAAGGCGCCAAGCCCCATCAGCGTCGAGGTGACCGGCGCGCCGGTGATCCGCGCCAGCTCGCGCAGCAGCTGCGACGCCGCCGGGCCGGAGTTGATCACCCCGCCGCCGGTGTAGAGGATCGGGCGCTCCGCCGCGGCGAGCATGTCGACGACCTGCTCGATCCCGCTGCGCTCCGCCTTCAGCGCGGGACGATAGGTCTTGTGCTGGATCGGACCGGGCTTCGTATAGCTGGCAGTCGCGACCTGCACGTCCTTGGGGATGTCGACCACCACCGGGCCGGGGCGGCCGGACGTGGCGATATGGAACGCCTCGTGGATCACCTCGCCCAGGCGCGCGGGGTCCTTTACCAGATAATTGTGCTTGGTGCAGTGGCGCGTGATGCCGACGGTATCCGCCTCCTGGAAGGCGTCCGAGCCGATCAGGGCCGTCGGCACCTGGCCGGTGATGACCACCATTGGGATCGAATCCAGCAGCGCGTCGGTGATGCCGGTGACGGCATTGGTCGCGCCCGGACCGGAGGTGACGAGCACCACGCCCGGCTTGCCGGTGGAACGGGCATAGCCCTCCGCCGCATGGGTCGCCGCCTGTTCGTGGCGTACAAGAATGTGACGAATTCGCTTGGACCGGAAAAGGGCGTCGTAAATCGGTAGGACCGCGCCGCCAGGATAGCCGAAGATGACCTCCACGCCGAGATCGCACAGCGCCTCGACCAGGATGTCTGCTCCGCTTTTCTCAGTCACGTTGAAATTCCTTTCTCTACTATACGCACCCGGCTGGATGGGCCGGGCGGCGCTACGGTCGCAAAAGTTGCGCGTCAAGGCTCCGTCTTGAAATAATATTCCAGATTGATCGTATCGCTGTTGTTTATGCGTGGCCAGTCCGCCGGCGGCTGGTGCCTAAACCAGGTATATTGCCGCTTGGCATAGCGGCGGGTGGCGAGCGCGGTCCGCGCCTCCGCTTCATCGCGCGACAGGTCGCCGGCGAGCATCGCTGCAATGTCCTCCACCCCGATCGCCCGGCGGACAGGCGCGCCGGGATCGACGTCGCTGCGGGCGAGCAGCGCCGCGACCTCCTCGACCGCCCCGCCATCGAACATCGCGCTCAGCCGGGCGTCGATCCGCTGGTTGAGCAGGTCGCGATCGGGCAGCACGATCAGCGGGGCGAGCGTGACGGCGTCGCCGATCCCGCCGCTGCGCGCGGCCTGCCACGCGGCCAGCGGTCGGCCGGTCGAGCGGACCACCTCCAGCGCGCGGGCGATGCGCGCCGTGTCGCCGGGCGCGAGCCGGTCGGCCGCGGCGGGATCGCGTGATTGCAGCTCGCCATAGGCGATCGCCACGGGCATCGCGCGGATCTCCTCCCGGACCGCAGGATCAATCTCCGGTACGGGCGCGATGCCGTCGAGCAGCGTGCGAATGTAGAGCCCCGTGCCGCCTGTCAGGATCGGCAGGCGGCCGCTGCCATGCGCCTCCGCGATCACCGCGCGCGCATCCTGCGCCCAGCGGACCGCCGACCACCCCTCCGCGCCGTCAACATAGCCGTAGAGGCGATGCTCGGCGCGGCGCTCGTCCTCCGGTGAGGGGCGCGCGGTGATGATCGACAGGTCGCGATACACCTGGCTCGCATCGGCGTTGATGATGACGCCGCCGGTGCGTTCGGCGAGCGCGAGCGCCAGCGATGACTTGCCGCTGGCCGTCGGCCCTGCAATGAGCGCCAGCGTCGGAAGGGAGTGCCGTTTGTTCACCGCAACGCTGATAGCAGCAGGGCGCCTGTCGCCCCAGACCCTCACGGACGCCGTCGCGCGCCTGACGGACGCCGGATGTGCGCCCGGGACGCCCGAATGGCTGGACGAGGGTGACGCGGCGGACATTGCGATCACCGCCGACCCGGCTGCCGCACGCACCGCGCTGGAGGGTGCAGCTGACGGCGTCGATGTCGTCGTTCAGCCAGCGGCGGGTCGCGAGAAGCGGCTGCTGGTCGCGGACATGGACTCGACCATGATCACCGTCGAATGCATCGACGAGCTCGCGGATTACGCCGGGCTGAAGCCGCAGATTGCCGAGATTACAGAGGCGGCAATGCGCGGCGAGCTGGATTTCGCCGCGGCGCTGGACGCGCGCGTGGCGCTGCTGCGCGGGCTAGATGCGAGCGCGATCGACCGCTGCCGCGCGGAACGCGTGCGGCGGATGCCCGGCGCGGTTGCGCTGGTGCGCACGATGCGCGCACGCGGCGCGACGACGATCCTGGTGTCGGGTGGGTTCACCGCCTTTGCCGAGCCGGTCGGCGCCGAGATCGGATTCGACCGCGTGATCGCCAACAAGCTGCTCGTCGCGGAGGGCGCGCTGACCGGGAAGGTGGCGACGCCGATCGTCGATTCCGGTACCAAGGAACGCACGCTGCGCGAGGCGCGCGCCGCGATGGACCTTCCCGAGGCGGCGACCCTGGCGGTCGGCGATGGGGCCAATGACCTCGCCATGATCGGGATCGCCGGGCTGGGCGTCGCCTATCGCGCCAAGCCGATCGTCGCGGCGGCGGCGGCGGCGCGGATCGACCATAATGATCTGACCGCGTTGCTCTGGGCGCAGGGCATCCGCCGGCGCGACTGGATCACTGCCTGATCGGCCAAGCCACTGTGCGCCCTTGCGGAATAACACGGCCGGTTCGATAGCGCGGCCTTCCCTGGGGGGCGGGTGATGACGACGACCGAACTGTTCCTGGTGGCGATGCTGATCGTCTTCAGCGCGCCCTATCTGCTGTGGCGGGTCGCCCGCACCGATTATTACGCGCCGCTGGTGGTGGTGCAGATCATCGGCGGCGTCCTGCTCGGGCCCGGGATCCTCGGCGCGCTTTTCCCCGCCTGGCATGCCAGCGTGTTCAACCCTGAGGTCATCACCGCGCTGAACGGCATCGCCTGGTGGGCGGTGATGCTGTTCGTCTTCGTCGCCGGTGTCGAGCTGGACCTTGGCGCGGCCTGGCAGCATCGCCGCGAGACGCTGGTTACCGCGTCCTGCGCGCTGTTCGTGCCGCTGGCGATCGGTTGCGGCGCGGCGCTGCTGCTGCTTGGCTGGCGTGACGGCTGGGCCGGCGCGGAGGGCGCACGATGGCAGGTGGTGCTGGGCATCGGCATGGCCTGCGCCGTCACTGCGCTGCCGATCCTGGTGCTGCTGCTGGAGAAGATGGCGGTGCTTCGCCACCCGCTCGGCCAGCGCATCCTGCGCTATGCCAGCCTCGATGATATCGCGATCTGGGGCGTGCTGGCGCTGATCCTGCTCGATTGGGAGCGGGTCGGGCGGCAGGCGGGTTTCCTGCTGCTGTTTCCGGTCGCCGCGACGCTGGTCAGGATGGTGATGCGGCGGCTGGCGGAGCCCGATCGCTGGTACGCCAGCCTGATCTGGCTGGCCGCCTGCGGGCTCGCCGCCGATTGGGCCGGGCTGCATTATATGGTCGGTGCGTTTCTGGCCGGGGCGATCATCGACGCGCGCTGGTTCGATCAGGCGCGGATGGACCAGTTTCGTGCGACGCTGCTGCTGGCGGTGATGCCGGTCTTCTTCCTCTCCACCGGGCTGCGGACGGACTGGTCGATGGGCGGGGTTGCGGTGCTGGGGGGCGCGCTGGTGCTGCTGGCGGCGTCCGTTGCCGGGAAGCTGGCGGGGGTTCAGCTTGCCGGGCGGATCCTGAAATGGCCGCGCGGGGAGGCGGGACTGATCGGGTGGCTGCTGCAGACCAAGGCGCTGATCATGATCATCTTCGCCAACATCCTGCTCGACCGCGCGATCATCAGCGCGGAGACGTTCACCGCGCTGCTGCTGATGGCGGTGCTGAGCACGATGCTGACGACGCCAATGGTCGCGCCACGGCTGCGGCGCATGGGGATCAGGCCGACCGCCGGCTGATCGCCCCTCGCGCCAGCCATCACCCGCAGGCGGCGGCTGGCGGGTGGTGGCTGGCGGATGGGGTTAGGCGAGCAGCTCGAACTGCCCGTGCACGCCCTCTGCCTGCGCGGACGGCGCGATCCACAGGTCAAAGGTGCCGGGCTCGACCGTCGGTTTCAGGTCGACGCCGATGAACTCCAGATCCGGCCGCCGCAGCGTGAAGGTCACGACCTCGCTGGCGCCGGGGGCGAGCGCGATCTTGCGGAATGCCTTCAGCTGGCGAACCGGGCGCGTCGTGCTGCCGATGCGATCGCGGATATAGAGCTGCACCACTTCTTCTGCGCTACGCTGGCCCTTGTTGGTGATCGTGGCGGAGACAGTCAGCGCACCGTTGCCCGCCATCGTCGCGGGCAGGTTCAGCCCCGAATAGGTGATGTCGCCATAGGTGAGCCCGTGGCCGAACGGATAAAGCGCGGTGTTTGGCGCGGTGCGGTAGGTCGCGCGATAGGGCGCAACGGCGTCACCGCCCGGTCGACCGGTCGGCTTGTGATCGTAATAATAAGGCTGCTGCCCGGATTCATGCGGGAAGCTGACCGGCAGGCGGCCCGACGGGCTATAGGCGCCGAACAGCACGTCGGCGATCGCCCGGCCGCTTTCGGAGCCTAGGAACCAGGTGACGAGGATCGCCGGCGCATCCTTCACCGTACCCTGCAGCGCCAGCGCGCGGCCGTTCTTCAGCAGGACGACGACGGGCTTGCCGGTTTTCGCCACCGCCTCGGCCAGTGCCTGCTGCGCCGCGGGGACGACGATGTCGGTCCGCGACTGTGCCTCGCCCGACATATTCTCCGCCTCGCCGATAGCGAGCAGCACGACGTCGGCGGCATTGGCGGCGGCGACCGCGGCCTCGATCCCGCCGGGCAGCGGCTCGTCCACCTTCGACCCGGCCGTCACGGTGACGTTGGACGCGCCAATCACCTCGCGCACACCCTGTGCCAGGTCGATCGACTGGGCATTGTCGCCATAGATCACCCAGGGGCCGTTCAGGTCATGCTTGCCGTCCGCAAACGGGCCGATGATCGCGACCTTCTGGCCGGTGCGGGGAAGGGGCAGAAGACTGCCCTCGTTCTTCAGCAGCACGATCGACTTGCGCGCCGCGTCACGCGCGAGGGCGAGGTGGCCTCTGGTGCGCGTGCGTGCCTGTTCGCGCTTCGCGTCGATGCGGCGGAACGGATCGTCGAACAGGCCCAGCCGATGCTTCACCGCCAGCACCCGGCGCACCGCCTGGTCCAGCCGCTCCACCGGGACCAGTCCGTCACGCACCAGCCCGGGAAGGAAGCGGGCGTAATTGTTGCTCTGCATCGACATGTCGACGCCGGCCATGAACGCGATCCGCGCCGCGTCGCGCGAATCCTTGGCAAAGCCGTGTGCGATCATCTCCTCGTCGCCGGTGTAATCCCCGACGACGATCCCTTCGAAGCCCCATTCCTGGCGCAGCAGCGTGTCGAGCAGCCACGGATTGCCATGCGCCGGCACGCCCGAAATCTCGTTGAAGGACGCCATGGCGCTCAGCGCGCCGGCATCGAACCCGGCCTTGTACGGCGGCAGGTACACCTCGCGCAGCGTGCGTTCGGACACGTCGACCGTATTATAGTCGAGCCCGCCTTCCGCCGCGCCATAAGCGGCGAAATGCTTGACGCACGCCATCATCGCGTCCTGCGCGGTGAGATCCCGTCCCTGGAAGCCCTTCACCCGCGCCGCGGCGAACAGCATGCCGAGCCGGACGTCCTCGCCCGCCCCCTCCATCGTGCGGCCCCATCGCTGGTCGCGCGAAATGTCGACCATCGGGCAGAAGGTCCAGTCGAGCCCGGCCGCGGTCGCCTCCACCGCGGCGATCCGGGCGGTCTGTTCGGCAAGTGCGGGATCGAAGCTCGCCGCCTCGGCCAGCGGCACGGGGAAGATGGTGCGATAGCCGTGGATGATGTCGGCGGCGAAGATCAGCGGGATCTTCAGCCGCGATTCGCGCATCACCGCGCGCTGCATGCGCTGCGCCATCCGCGCGCCATTGCCGTTGAAGACGCCGGTGATCTTTCCCGCAACGGCATCCGCCAGCTGCGTTTCGAACGTGGTGGTACCGGTCGACGGCGGGTTCAGCGCGGTGGCGATCCCGCCCGCCCAGGCAGCGACCATCAGGTCGAGCTGTCCGGCCTTTTCCTCGATCGTCATGCGCGGCAGCAATGCGTCGACCGCTGCCGGAATCGTCAGGTCGGGGGATTGCAGCAATGCGCGCGCCGGGCTTGCCGCCCATGCCATGATTGCACCCGCTCCGCGCAATGCGGCGCGCCGCGACACCCGATGATCGACCATTTTCCTCCCCTTCACGGCGCAAAGCAGCACGTGGTCAAAATGAGAACGTTCACAATTGCGCTAGGACGTGGATTGCCGTTGACGCCTTTGTAACCGGTTACGTAGACGGCACGGCCATCAGGTTGCAAGTTTGAGGGGGCGAGCAATGGCCGGAGCCACGATCCGCGACGTCGCGGGGCGGGCCGAAGTATCGGTGGCGTCGGTGTCGCGCGCGCTGAACAACCTCGCCAATGTCCACCCGGACACGCGCGCCCGTGTCCTCGCCGCGGCGAAGGAGCTTGGCTATGTCCCGCATGCCGGCGCCCGCAGCCTGAGCCTGGCGCGCACCCATGCGATCGGCGTCGTCCTGCCCGATCTTCATGGCGAGTTTTTCTCCGAACTGGTCCGCGGGCTTGATCGCGAGGCGAGCGCGCGCGGCTACCATCTGCTGCTGTCCAACATCCATGCCGATCACGATCATGCGACCAAGGCGCTGCGCACGATGCACGGGCGGGTCGATGGTCTCGTCGTGATGGCGCCCTATGCCGGCTCGGTCGCGATCGAGGATCTTCTGCCGCCCACGCTGCCGACGGTGATGATCAACACGCCGCGCGCACACGATGGGGTAAGCCTGCGGATCGACAATCGGGCCGGCGCAGAGGCGATGGCGCGGCATCTCGCGGCGCTCGGCCGCAAACGGATCGTGCATATCACCGGGCCTGATGGGAACACCGACGCGCAGGAGCGGTTGGACGGTTTCCGTGCCGCTTTGCCAAAGGACATCGATCTTGTTGTCGTTCCCGGCGATTTCACCGAACCGTCGGGCGAGGCCGCGATCGCGCGTCTGCACGATGACGGGGTCGCCTTTGACGCCGTTTTTGCGGGCAATGACCTGATGGCCGTGGGTGTGCTTCGCGCGCTGCACCAGACCGGCCGCGCGGTGCCGCAGGATGTCGCCGTGTGCGGCTTCGACGACGTGCCGCTTGCAGGCTATCTGTCGCTCACCACCATTCGCGTGCACATGACCGCAGTCGGTGCGCGCGCGGCGGCGCGGCTGATCGATGCGCTGGAGGGTTGCGACACGGGCGCAGCCGATGAATGGATCACCCCCGAGCTGGTCGTGCGGGCCACCACGGTAACGGAGTCGTGAATGCTTGATCGTCGCCTGTTTCTCGCGAACGCGTCTCTCGGGCTCGCGGGGATGGTGGCGGGGTGCAAGGATCCGGCGGTACCGCTCAGCATCGGCGCCGCTGCGCCCGCGCTGCCGCTGCCGGATTTCTATGCCGAGATCGAATATCGCACCTTTCGCTATTTCCGCGACACGGTGAACCCGCTGAACGGGCTGGTGCCCGAACGCTGGCCATCGCCCAGCGCGGGGAGCATCGCGGCGGTCGGCTGCGCGCTGACGATCTGGCCGATCGCGGTCGCGCGCGGCTGGATCAAGCGAGACCTTGCGCGGGACCTGACGCTGGCGACGCTGCGCTTTTTCGACAGCGCGCCTCAAGGCGACGACGCCGAGGGGATGAGCGGCAACCGCGGCTTCTTCTATCGCATGCTCGACATGAAGACCGGCGTGCGGCGCGGCAAGGCGGAGATTTCCAGCGTCGACCATGCCCTGCTCAACATGGGGATGCTGTTCGCCGCCGGCTGGTGGACCGGCGACACGCCGGAGGAGCAGGAAATCCGGCGGCTCGGCGTCGACATCGCGGATCGGGCCGAATGGCTGTGGATGCAGAATGGCGGCACCGCGATTGCACGCGCGTGGCGGCCCGAAAGCGGCTTCGGCAAGGAAGGCGTCGAGGGCTATGGCAATGGCATGGCGGCGGTGCTGCTGTCGCTGGGTTCAGGCCGGCACCCGGCGGAGGATGGCGCGTGGGAGGCATGGTGCGCGCCGTACGTGCGCTACTGGCGCGGCGAGGGCGAAACCCGCCATCTCGCCTATGGTCCGCTGACCGGCCATCAGCACAGCCATATGTGGATCGACTTCCGCGGCATCCGCGACACGGTGATGCGCGGCGCGGGGTTCGATTATCATGAGAACAGCCGCCGCGCGACCTACGCCAACCGCGCGTATTGCATCAGCAACCCGATGAAATGGGACGGCTATTCCGCCGACCTGTGGGGCATTGCCGAAAGCGAGGGGCCGGGCGCGTTCAGCCTGCCGTTCAAGGGCGAGAAGCGCACCTTCTACGGCTATGGCCCCCGCGGTCCGCTCGATCAGCCCGGCGAGCGCGACGACGGGACGATCGCGGCGACCGCGGCGCTCGGCAGCCTGCCGTTTGCGTCGGAAATCGTGATCCCCGCCGCACGCGCGCTGACGGCGGTGCCGGGGCTTTACCGCGAATATGGCCTGCTCGGCGGGTACAATCGCAGCTTCCGCTACACCGACCAAAAGGTCACGACCGGCAACGTCAGCGCCGAAAACGGCTGGATGGCGCGCGACTATCTGGCGCTGGGGCAGGCGCCGGTCATCATCCAGGCCGGCAATTACCGCGACGAATTCGTCTGGAAGGTGATGCGCAAGTCGCCCGTGCTTCGGCGCGGGCTCCAGCGCGCCGGGTTCACCGGCGGATGGCTGAAGTAGCCGCAGCGACGTTCAACCGCTCCGCCATTTCCCGTAACGCTGTCGCAAAAGCGATTCGGCAACGACCATTCCAATAACGGCAGGGGAGAAGGATGATGCGGGCTATACCAGCGGTAACCGCGCGGCTCGACGGGGCAGGGGCAATCGTGACCGGCGCCGGCAGCGGCATGGGGCGCGCCACCGCCGTCCTGCTCGCGCGTGCGGGCGCAAAGGTGGCGGTCACCGACGTGACGCTCGACAATGCCAAGGCGGTCGCTGACGAGATTGTGGCGGAGGGGCTGTCGGCGCAGCCCTGGTCATGCGACGTGGCGGATCCAGCCGCGATCTCCCGCGTGGTGGAGGAAAGCGCAGCCGCCTTTGGCGACCTCTCCATCATCGTCAACAATGCGGGCATCTCCGCCAACCTGTCGATCGACGACCCCGATTATGAGGCGCAATGGGACCGGCACCTCGCCATTCTGCTGACCGCGCAGCAGCGGATGATCCGCGCGGCGCTGCCGCACCTGCGCAAGGCGGCGAACCCGCGCATCGTCAACATCGCCTCGACCGAGGGGCTGGGCGCGACGGCGGGGTTCAGCGCCTATTCCGCCGCCAAGGCCGGCGTCGTCGGCTTGACGCATAGCCTGGCGGTGGAGCTGGGCAAGTCCGGCATCACGGTCAATTGCATCTGCCCCGGCCCGATCGAGACGGGCATGACGCAGGGCATCCCCGACGAGGCGAAGCAGGTCTATGCCGCCCGCCGCACCGCGCTGCGCCGCTATGGCCTGCCCGAGGAAGTGGCGTTCATGACCGCCAGCCTGTGCGCGCCCGCGGCCAGCTTCGTCACCGGGGCGATAATTCCGGTCGATGGCGGCCTGATGGCGCGCAACGCCTGAGCGCCGCGCCGACGGGGCGGCGGCCTGATGGCGCGCAACGCCTGAGCGCCGCGCCGACGGGGCGGCGGCGGGGAGGGCGGGTCAGCCGACCGCCTTCTTCGCCGCCTGCTCCACCCGCTCGCGCGAGGCAAGCATCAGGGTCGAACTGGCCTTGGCGAGCACCTTGCCGCTGGCATCCGTCAGCCGCCCTTCGAAGAAGCAGGTGCTGCGCCCGCGCCGCTCGACCCAGCCTTCGGCCACGACCAGGCCGGGGCGTGCAGGGGCGAAGAAACTGACTTTCAGTTCCAGCGTCATCGGCGACACATCCGGTCCGCCCATAGCGATCGCGGCGTGCGCCATCGCCGCATCGATCCATCCGGTGACGAACCCGCCCTGCACGACACCGCCCGAATGGCACATGTGCGTGCCCGCCTGATATTCCAGCGTCGCGCGGCCTTCGGGGTTCATCTCGACCACCCGCACCAGCCCCAAAGTGCGGCTCAATTCGTGGATCGATGGATCCTGATCAGCCATGCGCCTCGCTCTCCTGCTCGTTCTTGTGTCTTCGCCCACCGTGTCGAGCGATGCGGCCGGACGCAAGCGCGCACCTCAGCCACCAACCCGGGTGGCACGGGCAGACGGCGGATCAGGCGGCGGTCGCCAGGCGATCGCGCCCGCTGTTCTTCGCGCGGTAGAGGGCGCGATCGGCGTTGCGCAGCACGTCGCTTGCCGTCTGATGCCCGCGATACGTCGCCACGCCGCCGCTGACGGTAATGCCGATGACATTGTCATCCACGTGCACCCGCGCATCGCCGATCGCGCGCCGCACACGATCGCACACCAGATGCGCCTGGTTGATCGTCGCGTCGGGCAGGATGATCGCGAACTCCTCACCCCCCAGCCGCGCGATAATGTCCTGGTCGCGAATGCTCGACCGCGCCAGCGTGGCGAAGCGGCGCAGCACCTCGTCACCCGCGGCATGGCCGTAGGTATCGTTGACCTGCTTGAAATGGTCGAGGTCGAGCAGCGCGACGCAGCCGCCCGCGCCTGACGCCAGCCGCTTCTCCAGTTCCTCGTCCAGTCCCCGCCGGTTGATCAGCCCGGTCAGCGGGTCGGTCAGCGCGGCGCGGGCGAGCCGCTCCTCCGCCGCCTTGCGGTGGGTCACGTCGCGCACGGAGCAGACGATGCCTGTCACCGTCCCCGCGGGATCGATGACGGCGCGGCTGTGCGTTTCATACCAGCGGTCCTCGCCCTCGCGCGTCTTACCACGGAACTCCTGGACGCCGATCATCTCGGGATCGTCCATGATCTGGCGGAACAGCGTCTGCGCACGCGCGAGATCGTCTGATTTCAGCAGCGCACTGATCGGCTTCCCGATCAACGTCTCCGGATCGCGCCCGTTGACCTGCCGGATCGAGGCGGAGACGAATTGCAGCCGGCCATGGCGATCGATGTTGACGACGATGTCGGTCGAATTCTCGGTGAGGATGCGATAGCGCGCCTCGCTCTCGCTCAGCCGCCGGAACAGCCGTGCGCGCTGTTGAAGCTCCGCCGTGGCGGGCAGGATCGTCAGCATCGTGCAGGCGATATAGAGCTGCAGGAACTGCATGCGCGCGCCCAGCGGCGCATCGCTCAGCGCCACCGGACCATGGCCGTTCAGCGTGGCAAAGCCGCCGATCAGCGTCAGGATCACGATCGACGCCGCGGAGGACAGCGCTCCGCCACGAAACGTTGCCAGCACGACGGGGAGCATCGGCAGGAACAGCAACGGCGCCGTGCTTTGCACGAATGTGATCGCGCTCACCACGGCGACCAGCGCCAGCAGCGCCCCCATTTCGAGCAGCTTGCGCCCCTTCAACCGCTGGACCATCCGGGCGGCCTCGCCGTCCATGCACAGCATGAAGATCGGCATGAACGCCAGCGTGCCCAGCGCGTGGCCGTTATACCAGTGAAGGGCGTTGCCAAGGAACGGTTCGCCCAGGGTGGCGGAGACCGTCACTCCCGCCAGCACTGCGGTCAGCAAGGGCGCGGCGATCCCGTTCGCCGCGATGAAAACGATCAGCCAGCGGTGTGAATTGAGCACTTCCTCGCGATGAACCAGCCGCCGCAGGAAGGTCGCGCCGATCGCGCTTTCCAGCATGTTGATCGTCGCCAGCGGAACGACGGTCGCGCCGCCGAAACCCCAGATCGCCGAGGTTGCGACGGAGGCAGCGAAGCACGCCGCGATCGGCGGGCCCCATTCTCGCGCGGGAAGCACCGTCAGACGCGCAGTCAACAGCGCCGTCGCAATCCACAGGAATGCAACGCCGCCATCGAATCGAGTGAGCGCAAGCGTGCCCGCCGCCAGAATGAAGTAGCCGCAGCCCAGGCGCAAAGCCTGTGCCCAGCGCGACGTCCGATCATCCTCCATGTGCAGCAGGTATCAGCAGTGGGTAAACGGCGCGTTGCCGCAAGGGGGCGATCACGGGCCGTTGGCGGCCAGTTCGGCAAGCCAGGCGTTGGCGGTACCGTCCGACGGCGCGCGCCAGTCGCCCCGCGGCGACACAGAGCCGCCGGCAGATACCTTGGGCGAATTGGGCAGCGCCGATCGCTTGAACTGGCTGGTGGTGAAGAAACGCACCAGGAACCGCTCCAGCCACAGCTTGACGGTGGCGAGGTCATAGCTGGTGCGTGCCTCTTCGGGATAGCCGATCGGCCAGCGGCCTGCGTCCATATCGCGCCACGCATGCCATGCCAGGAACGCGATCTTCGACGGCGCAAGCCCGTGGCGCAGCACGTAATGCGCGAAGAAATCGTTCAACGCATAGGGGCCGATCTTGTCCTCCGTGCTCTGCATCGCGCCGCTTTCGTCGGCGGGTACCAGCTCGGGCGAGATCTCCTGCGCCAGGATCGACTCCAGCACGGCATCGGTTTCCGCATCATATTGATCGGTCGCGATGCACCAGCGGATCAGGAACTGGATCAGCGTCTTGGGCACGCCGGCGTTGACGCCGTAATGGCTCATATGGTCGCCGACGCCATAGGTGCACCAGCCAAGCGCCAGCTCGCTCAAGTCACCGGTGCCGACCACCAGCCCGTTGCGCTGGTTCGCAAGGCGGAACAGGTAATCGGTGCGAAGCCCCGCCTGCACATTCTCGAACGTGACGTCATAGACCGGCTCGCCGCGGCCGAACGGATGACCCATCCCTTCCAGCATGGTGCGCGCCGCTGGCCGGATGTCGATCTCCTCCGCGGTGATCCCCAGCGCGCGCATCAGCCGCCAGGCATTGCCCTTGGTCCCCTCGCTCGTCGCGAAGCCGGGCATGGTGAACCCCAGGATGTCCGTGCGCGGTCGCCCCAGCCGGTCCATCGCCTTCGCCGCGACGATCAGCGCATGGGTCGAATCAAGGCCGCCGGAAACGCCGATCACCAGCTTCTCGACCCCGGTCGCGGCGACCCGCTTCAGCAGCCCCTCGACCTGGATGTTGAAGGCCTCGTAGCAATCCTCGTCCAGCCGTGCCGGTGTATCCGGCACGAAGGGGAAGCGGCGGATCGCGCGCTGCAGCCCGACATCGGCAAAGTCTGGGCGGCGATCGAACAGGATGCGGCGGAAGCGCTTCTCCGGATGGCCGGAAAAGGTCGCGGCGTCGCCAAAGGTGCCGTTGCGCATCCGCTCCTGGATCAGCCGCTCCGCGTCGATGTCTGCGATGACGAGTTCGGGCTCGAGCGCAAAGCGCGTCGATTCAGCCAGCGGTTCCCCCAGTTCGTGGATCGTACCCTGGCCGTCCCAGGCGAGGTCGGTCGTGCTTTCGCCCGGCCCCGCGGCGGAATAGACATAGGCGCAGATCGCCCGCGCCGATTGCGAAGCGGACAGCATCGCCCGCTCACGCGACTTGCCGATCACGACGTTGGACGCCGAAAGGTTGCAGCAGATCAGCGCCCCGGCCAGCGCGCCCGCGGTCGAGGGCGGGGTCGGCGACCAATAATCCTCGCAGATTTCGGCATGGAAAATGAAGTGCGGCAGATCGGCTGCGGCGAAGATCAGGTCGGTGCCGAACGGCACGTCCTGTTCGCCGACCATGATCGTCTCGCCAGTGATCCCCGCGCCGCTCGCGAACCAGCGTTTCTCGTAATATTCGCGGTAATTGGGCAGGAACGTCTTGGGCACGACGCCCAGGGTCCGCCCGCGCCCGATCGCGACGGCGCAATTGTACAGGCGGCCATTGCGCGGCAGCGCTGCGCCGACGAGCAGGGTCGGGGCCAGATCCTCGGTCGCCTTCGTCACCGCTTGCAACGCCTCGACGGTCGCCAGCTGCTGCGCCGTCTGCAGGTGAAGATCGTCGATCGCGTAGGAGGTGATGCTCAGCTCCGGAAACACGACCAGGTCGACCGCCTCGTCATGCGCGCGGCGGGCGAGCGCGATCGTCGCTGCCGCATTTGCCGCCGCATCGCCGACGCTGGCGATCGGCGTGGCCGCCGCCACGCGGAGCATCCGGTGGTGGTGTATCGAAGTGAACCGTGCCTGCATCTGATACCCGTATCTTTCCTGACGCTATCCGCGATTGATCTACTTTGCCCCGGCGCCGCGCTGGGTTACGCAGCTATCATGGATGATCCACCGTCCAACAACGGTCGTCTTGCCGCTTTGTTCGCAGCTGGCGGGCAGATGGGCCAGCTTGTCAACGCCCATGACTGGAGCCAGTCGCCGCTGGGGCCGCCGGAACAATGGCCGGAAACCCTGGTGACAGTGGCCAGCACGATCTTCGCCGCAGGTGCCGAGATCGTGCTGTTCTGGGGCCCGGATTATTGCGCGATTTACAACGACGCCTATGCCCCGACGATCGGCGACAAGCATCCACGCGCACTCGGCCGTCCGGCGCGTGAGGCGTGGACCGAGCTGTGGGCTGACCTGGAACCGCTGCTGCGCCACGTGCACGATACGGGCGAAACCTACACCGCGCGCGACCGGCCCTTTTATATCGAGCGCGCCGGCTACGGCGAGGAGGTGTATTTCAACGTCTCCTATTCCGCCGTTCGCCTGTCCGACGGTTCGATCGGCGGCGTGCTGTGCATCGTGTCGGAAACGACGCAGCAGGTGCGCGCGGCGCGTGCCCTGATGGCCGATCGTGAACGGCTGGCGCAGATGTTCGATCACGCGCCCAGTTTCATGTCGGTGCTGCGGGAGCCCGGGCACATCACCGAACTGGCCAATGCGTCCTACCTCCAGTTGGTCGGAGAGCGCGAAGTGATCGGCCGCCCCCTGCATGAGGCGCTGCCCGATGTGGCGCGGCAGGGGTTCATCGACATCCTCGACAATGTCGTCGCGACGGGCGAGCCGTTCCGCGGCGAGAACCTTCACGTACGGCTGCAACGTACGCCGGACGGGCCGGCGGAAAACCGCATCCTCGATTTCGTGTTTCAGCCGATCGCCGACGCCAAGGGCCGGGTCGCCGGGGTGTTCGTCGAGGGTATCGACGTTACCGAGCGCGAACGCCGCGCCGACGCGCTGCGCGAAAGCGAGGTGCGGTTCCGCGCCCTGGCGGACAGCCTGCCCGCGCTGGTGTGGATCAACGACGCGGAGGGGCAGGTGGTCTTTGCCAGCCAGGCCTTCGGCACCATGCTGGGCGTCACTGCCGATGACCTGCAGGAAAAGGGCTGGGGCTGCATCGTCCATCCCGATGACATGGCCGCCTTCGTCAAGACTGGCCGCCGCCATCTGCTCCAGCCGGCGCGTTTCTCCCGCGACGTGCGTCTGCGCACCGCCGACGGCACCGATCGCTGGTTCCATATCGAGGCGCGCCCACGCAAGCTGGGCGACACGTTCGAGGGTTATGTCGGCTGCGGCATCGACGTGACCGAGGCGCATCTCGCCGGCGAGGCGCTCGAACATCGGGTGGAGGAGCGGACCGCCGCGCTCACCGAGCAGATCGCGGAGCGCGAGCAGGTCGAGGCGCGGCTCGCGCAGATGCAGCGACTGGAGGCGATCGGACAGCTCACCTCCGGCATCGCGCATGATTTCAACAACCTGCTGACCGTCGTGCTCGGCAACGTGGCGATGATCGAACGAACCTTCGACAAGATTGGCGTGGACGACAAGACGCGTCAGCGGCTCGCCCACGTGCGCACTGCGGCGGAGCGGGGCGCGAAGCTGACCGGGCAATTGCTGGCCTTCTCGCGCCGTCAGCGGCTGGAATCGCGCGTCGTCTCACTGAACGAGGTGGTGAGCGGGATGCAGGGCCTGCTTGAAAGCACGCTCGGCGGCGGCGTCGCGATCGAGACCGATCTGATGCCGGGCCTGTGGCCGGGGCTGGTCGATCCGACGCAGATCGAACTCATCATCCTCAATCTCGCGATCAACGCGCGCGATGCGATGGCGGTGGGCGGCACGCTGACCGTCGCAACCCGCAACGTCACGCTCGGCCCGCCGTCGCGCAGCGAGGAGCCGGCGGCCGGCGATTACGTCGCTGTCTCGGTGTCGGACACCGGCAGCGGGATGACGCCCGAGGTGCTGGCCAAGGTGTTCGAGCCATTCTTCACCACCAAGGAGGTCGGCAAGGGATCGGGGCTCGGCCTGCCGCAGGTGTTCGGCTTTGCCAAGCAATCGGGCGGCGGTGTCCGGATCGACAGCACGCCCGGCGTGGGGACCACCGTCAGCGTCTTTCTGCCGCGTGCCGCCGCGCTGGTCGAACCGGTCGCGGTCGCGGCCGAGAAGGTGGGGGAGGTGGCCGACATCGTCGGGCGCATGGTGCTGGTGCTCGACGATGATGATGCGGTGCGGAGCGTCACGGCGGAGGAGCTGCGCGAGGCTGGATGCTCCGTGCTGGAGGCGGCATCGGGCACGATCGCACTCGGCATGATCGGCGATGCCGGCGCGATCGACGCGGTCGTTGCGGATTTCGCGATGCCGGGCATGAACGGCGCTGATTTCGCCGCGCGCGTCCTCGAACGCCGGCCGGACCTGCCGATCGTGTTCGTCACGGGTTATGCGGATCTCGCGGCACTCGCGCATGTGCCGGAGGAGAATATCGTGCAAAAGCCGTTCGGACCCGGCGTCATCGCCGATCGGCTGCGCGCGCTGTCCGCCGACGCCCCCCCCGATCGCGACTGGTCAAAACAGCGGATCGTCCATATTGAGCCGGCGCAACGAAAACCTGTGAGGGGACTGTCCATGACGCCTGCCGAGATGACCGCCAAGATCGCTGACGGGGAGGGCTTCATCGCCGCTCTCGACCAGTCCGGCGGCTCCACGCCCAAGGCGCTGAAGGGCTATGGCATCGAAGAGGGCGCCTGGTCGAACGACGAGGAAATGTTCGGCCTGATCCACCAGATGCGCAGCCGCATCATCACCTCGCCCGCTTTCACCGGTGACAAGGTGATCGGCGCGATCCTGTTCGAACGCACCATGGATGGCGAAGCCGGTGGCAAGCCGGTGCCACAGGCGCTGCAGGACCGCGGCGTCGTGCCGTTCCTGAAGATCGACAAGGGCCTGGAGGATGAGGCGAACGGCGTTCAGCTGATGAAGCCGATGCCGGGCCTCGATGCGCTGCTCGACCGCGCGGCGAAGCTTGGCATCTTCGGCACCAAGGAGCGTTCGGTCATCAACCTCGCCAATCGCGAGGGGATCGCCGCGGTGGTCGCGCAGCAGTTCGAGGTAGCGCAGCAGGTGCTCAGCCACGGTCTGATGCCGATCATCGAGCCGGAAGTGAACATTAAGAGCCCGGAGCGTGCCGAGGCGGATCAGATCCTGCTCGAGGAACTGACCAAAGCGCTCGACGCGATGCCGGGCGACGCCAAGGTCATGCTGAAGCTGTCGCTGCCGACCAAGCCGAACCTCTTCCTGCCGCTGGTGAAGCACCCGCGCGTCCTGCGCGTCGTCGCGCTGTCGGGCGGGTTCAAGCGGCCAGAGGCCTGTGTCGAACTTGCCAAGAACGAAGGCGTCATCGCCAGCTTCAGCCGCGCGCTGCTGGAGGATCTGCGCCACGGCATGACCGACGCGGAATTCGACAAGGCACTGGGCGAGGCGATCGACCAAATCTGGACCGCCTCGGCGCGCAAGACGCCACAAGCGGCCTGATCCTCCGGTCGGCTGAAAGGTCGAACCGAAAGGCACGTGAATGGCGGTCGACGATCACATCGTCGGCCGCCTGCTTGCGCAGCGTCTCTACGCGTTCGGGCATAATCCCATGACGGCGCACGAATAGCTGGCTGTCGCCGTTTGCCGCGATAATGAGGAAAGGGGTGGAGCGGGTAACGGGAATCGAACCCGTGTATTCAGCTTGGAAGGCTGCTGCACTACCATTGTGCTATACCCGCCCGGTCAGTGATCCTGACGTGGCAGCGACCCGTCCGTGCAGGACGTCCGCCGTGCCGCTGCGTTACCGCGCGGTCTTCACCCGGTCAACCGATCTGAAACGCCCGCCGTGCGTCGCTCGGGTCAGCCATTGCGCGTCGCCGGCGCGACCGGATCGGGCGTGCGATCCTTGGTCTTCTTGCTGCTCAGGTTCATGCCCAGGAAGATCACGATCCAGATCGCCGCGACCAGCCCGGCAACGATGACGGCCAGCCTGGCACGTCGAGAAGGCGAGGGTTTGGACATGCCCGGGTCAACGCGGGCCGCGCGCCGAAGAGCCGCCCTTTGTGCCTTACACAGGTTAGCCGCCTTCCAACGGGTCGCGCGATCAATCCTCGAACGAGGCGAATTGCAGCATCAGGGCGATCAGGTCCCCCGGGGCGAAGGGGGACCCATGCCCCGCGGCGAGCGCCAGCACGGGGACGATCTGCGCCTCGACCAGCATGCGCGGCCCGGCATACGCCATCGTCCAGCGGGCAAAGCGCCGCCGCACCAGCGTCTCCGTATCGATCACCGTCAGGTCGGTGTGCCGTGGATCGGCCCTGATGCTCTCCATCAACGTCGTCACCGCCGCTCCGGGCCCCTCCAGCACCTGCGCGAAATGCGTCTCGACGAACATCAGCGCGCCGGTCACCTCCAGCGCCACATTGCGTCGACGCGATACCGCGACGATGTCCGCCACGCGTCCCTCTTCTTGGGGGAGCCTGAGGCAGCTTTTGCTGACGTAAAGCAGGGAATATATCGCCATGGCGCGATCCCTAACGTAGGTTGGTGCTTCTACGCACCACGTTTGGATATTGCCCCGCACGGCGCCGGGCGTATCGGCGGGCGCCGTGCGTCAGCAGCGTAGCAGAAGGACGATTTCCATGGGTCAGGCCAACCCACCATCGCCGCTCGCTCCGTTCATCGCCAAGCTGGAGCGGCGATGCCCGCTCGACGCCGACGATCGTGAAGCTCTGCTGGCACTGACCCCGTCCGTCCAGCGCCACGACGCGGGACGCTACGTGGTCCGGGCGGGGGAGCAGAATCTGTCGTTCATGGTGCTGCTGTCGGGCTATGTTCACCGCCACCGGGTGCTGGCCAATGGCTCGCGGCAGATCGTCGCCGTCCACCTCGCGGGCGATCTCCTCATCTTGCCGCACACCGCGATGCGCCGCACCACGGAGAGCCTTCAGGCGCTGACCCCGGTCAAGGTCGCCGAGGTCGCCGCCGCATCGATGATCGCTTTGTCGCGGGAGCGGCCGGCGATCGCGGAGGCGCTGCTGCTCGAAAGCATCGCCGACGCATCGATCTTCCGTGAATGGGTGATCAACCTCGGCCGGCGCGACGCGCGCACGCGCACCGCGCATCTGTTGTGTGAGCTTGGCACGCGCAGCGCGGAGAGCGACCTGGGCAATCGCACCACCTTTCGCCTGCCGCTGACGCAGGAGCAGCTCGCCGACGTGCTCGGGCTCACCTCGGTCCATGTGAACCGCACGCTTCGGGGGATGAAGAGCAGCGGCCTGATCGATTACGGCAACGGCTGGGTGTCGGTGCCCGACTGGACGAGGCTGCGCAAGGAAGCCGATTTCGACGACGGCTATCTGTGCCTGGACCCTGCCTGATCGCGGCACGGCGAGGCTAAGGCACCAGACCGCCGATGCGCCAACCACCGGCGTGTATCCGACAGCAGGCGGCATCGCTCGATCAGGATTTGCGCGGGTCGTGTCGCGAGCGCGTGGGCGGCGTCGCCTCGATATGGTCGAGCCGCGCGAGCAGATTGTCGAAGTCCTTCACGTCCTCGACCGCAAACACCCGATTAAAGCCCTCGCCCAATACGCGCAGGTCACGTTCGGTCAGCAGGCCGACGGCTATGATGCGATCATGAGGCATTGTGACAGAACGCTTGGCAAACCATTCGTTCCGCACCGCGGTGTAAAGTAGGGGCGGAAAAATCCGAAAAGTTGAAAGGTGTTGCGGCAAGGCCGCGGCCGACGCCATCGTCCGCCGACGCGCTTACATCAGTAGCGGATCGTCGCCGGACCGCACCCGTCGTTCAGGTCGGAATGGAATGTTGGAACCCGGTAAAGGCCGCCGGGTCCAGCCATCTTCCCCGCGGCGAAACCGCCGGGGAGAAATGGTGGAAGGGACTTCCGTCGCGTCGTGGACGAAAAATGGCGGAAGTCTGAAGTCTGTGAGGGGGATGCGCCGGGTGATACCCCCATGAGTACCCCCAAATTATTTTTCGCTACACGCCAGTCCGATTGCAGGACACGAATCGATCCACTCGATCACGTCTGCTTCGTACCATGCGACGACGCCGCCGCCGAGGTCGTGCGAGCGCGGAAACGTCCCGGCTTTCATGCGCGCATAGATCGTCGATCGGCTGAGCGGCACCAGTTGGAGCAGCTCCTTCAGGCGCATCAGGCGCCGCGAGCGCGGGGCGGTCGTTGCCTCGACGGTCATTGCTTCTTGTCCTCTTCGTCGCGCTCTCGGGCGTTCGCCATTGCCCAGGCGACGGCAAGGTCACTCGGGCATTTATCGTCATCGAGCGGGATCACTCGCCCGAGACGGTCGAAATAGATTGGACCGTCGTCCTGCAGGGGATTGCAGCCCGGACAGCGGAAGTGCAGATCGCGCGCCGACGGCGGATCTGTCGCTTCGCGCTCGTACCACTTCGTCCGGCCGCATCCGGTGCAACGCTGGCAGATGTGGCAGTCGCAGGAGAAGACGCCTGGCGTCCCGCAAAGCAGGGACTTCATCTGCGCATCGATGAGGCGATTGATAGCGCTCATGCCGCAGATCTTTCCGCTGCCGCGGCCTCCCATGCGTCGGCGACCTTCGGATCTGGCTGATAGTCACCGCACCAATGGTGCTTCATCATCGGCGGGAAGATCTGCCAGCCATGTTCGTGCGACCGGGTTGGGCCTTGCGGCGCATAGCGGCGGCACATCCCGTCCGCGGTGGGGAAAGCCGGAGATGTGCCTTCGCAATAGTAGAGGCACGACAGGCAACATGGAGGGAGGACGCGCTCAGTCATCGGCGAAAATCCTTCGCGAAGTCCTCAAGGCCGCGCTTGATCACGCTTGGAAGTGGATCAGGGGCTAGGAACCAGAGGAAGCCACCGATTGCGGCGGCGGCCAGTATCTCGACGCCGCTGCCGTCCCCTCTGGCAACCCAGCCCGCCATCAGGGCGATGACAAAGGCGCGAGCGAAGTTCACGCGCCGCCCCCGGTCAGGAAACGCATGGCCGCGCCCGAAAAGTTGGCTTCCTCGGGAAGGTCCGGATCTTCAATGACGGGCAACCCTGTCCGCCCGGACCATTCGCGTGCTCGGTCCCGTGCGGCCGAAAGAGTGCCGCACGGATAATGATCGCGGGCTTCGTCGCGTTCTCCCGTCGGCAGCTCTACCCAGACGGCGAACATGATGTGCCAGAAACTGATCCGAATAGTGCCTACTGGTGGCGCGTAGTTGGTGGGCGCCGGCTGCGGATCGGGCAGGGGTACCCACTGGGTAGGCCACCAGAGGTAGCCTTCCTCATCTCCCCAGCCCCCATCGCAGCGGGCGAGGATAGCCCACGGGTGCCGCTTGGCAGCGGGGCGCTCGTCTTCGCCAACAAACCCGAGAATCCACGATCCATCGGCGGGCGCGGTTTCAATCGGTCGCGGTATCATGCTGCTCGCCTCCGTCCGTCGCGGCAGTAACCACACCGGCCGTTCACCAGCCTGGGCATCTCCTCGCCGCAGTCTTCACATTCGCCGGGTTCGCCGGCAGGGATGGGCGCTCGCGCTGCCGCGATGCCGCGTGCCAGATCGGCGGCGGCCAGGTCGTTGGCCCGATCGACATCATCAGACATCGTCGTCGTCCTCCATCGCCTTGATGTGTTCGCCGCGCAGGATCTGCTCCGCTGCCAACCGACAGGCATCGCGCCAGCCTGCCCGATATTCAAAGGTCGCATTGGCGGCGGGATGAGCCCTCGTTTGCAACCAGCCGACCACGAGGTCGCGCTCTTCGTCGCCGTCGATCGGCGCGTCGGGGAGGTGCGCCCAACGGGCGACATCTTCGGCGGTAGGAGAGCGCACCGACCTCAGCTCATACAGTCCAGCGCCGAGCGGCAGCCCCGGCGGGATGCGAAACCGGGCTGTCATGCTCGGCAGATGCGCGTCGATGATCATTGCCTCGGGAGCGGGATCAGCCATCCTGCGCCTCCGCGGCCGGAGGGGCGGCCAGCTTTACGCGTCCGATCTCCTGCAGGATCACGAAGGTTGACTGCGGGTAGAGCGTCAGCAGGCGCCGCGCCTCGGCATGTGCGCTTTCGAGGTTAGGGTGGCGGAACCGGGGTGGGTGGGCGGAGCGCCCGCCGGTCCGCCTCTTCAGGTGCGGCCCATCCTTCCGGAACAACAGGAAGCCGCCCTCGAAGCTCTTGGTGCTGATGGTCAGATCCTCGGTCATGCTTGCCTCGCGGTGAGCGGGATGCCGGAGATGCTGCGGCATGCGCACACCCGGGCTTCCTCGCGGCTGATGATGAAAGTGGCAGTTGGATCGAGGGCCACTAGGCGGTTGGCCTCGGCCTCGGCGGCCTCGAATGATGTGTGCGCGCGGCGTGGTCGCGCGGGGTCGGCTTTGTGCAGGCGAAAGGGACCATCGATCCGGATCGTCTGGTTCATTTACGTTGTCCTTTCAGGCGAGCGGGGAACACCGGCACCCAGACGATCGCGCGCTTGCCGCTGGCATTGCGGCGGCGATCGCCGCCGTCGCGAACCTTGTTCAGGCGGGCGAGTTCGGTGAGCCGGGGCCGGATGGAGAGGATGGACATGCCGAGCTTCCCGGCGACCTCATCAGCGGTGAGGCCGTTGGATCGCTCCAGCACGTCGAGCGCCATCTGCCGTAGCACCGGGGCGGTGCGGGCAGACGCATCGGCGGCGGCGCGCGACGTGTCCCGGTCTTGCGCACCGGGTGCATGGGGGTAGCGGAACAGGTCGGTCATTGCACCTGCTCGGGCGGCGTCGGGCCGATGACGAGTATCGCGCTGAGGCCGAACCCTTCGAAGACGAGCGCTTTCGCACGCCCCTCCGCCGCGCCGTCCCATCGCTCGATGAACGATGGCTGGATCCCAGCGCTGGGGCGCAGCTGTCCGCCCCAACGAGCGCGCAAGCGTTCAAGATGGGCCATCATCATGCTGCGCTCCGGAAGGGAACGACCACCTCGGCGTCAGGCACTTCTTCGCCGCCGCCGGGGCCATCCTCCTCTTTACCCGCGAACTCCCAAGCACCGCACACGCGGAGCTGGTGCGTCACCGGGTAATAGGCGGAGACCTCGTTGCCCGACGGCATGGGGAGAGGCGGGTGGAGGTGACACGCGCCGAGGCCCTCCGACAGCGTCGGACTGCGGATGGCATGCGCAGCGGCAGGCGTTCCCCGGTACCAATAGGCGCAGGTCTCGCAGCGTGCGCTCTCGTCTTTGATGCTCACAGGCGGAACTCCTGTACGAAGGGCTGGCGGCGCGCATGGGCGGCCGCGAATGGGAAGGCGCGACCGACGGGAACTCGGGCGGCTCGTCCGGGCTCAGGGGGCGGCGGCGTTTTCTGAGGGGATGCCGATTTGCGGGTACGCGGCGCTGGCTTCCGCTCTTGCTGCATCTGCGTGCGCGCCGCGCGCTGCTCTGGCGTGAGGTGGCGCAGGAACTTCCGCACACTCTTGGGAGCCATGCCGAGGCGCTGCTCGATGTCCTTGAACCGGTCCCCGGTCATGATCTCCGCAAGGATGATCGCGCGCCGCTGCAAGACTTCCGGCAGCCGATCGGCTGAGACGCCCGGCGCCGGCGCTTTGGCGGTGGCGATCGCGCACCCGTAGGGGTGGAAGCGCTCTTTGCCGCAGCCACACGGCGCCAGTGCTCCTTGCATCCGGAGGATCGCCACGAAGGGCTGGGCGGCCGTGCGCAATGTCTGCTGGGGCACGTCCATTATGCGCGATATGTCTCGCAGGCTCTGGGCCACCGGGAGCAGGTCGACCATCATCTGGATCTGCTCAGGCGTCATCTGCACGTTCGTCTTCATGCGACGGCCCTCAGATGCGGAACAGCGGCGGCCGCAGGGTCTTCCTCTTCGGGGCCGAGCATCGCGGCGCGCAGCTGCTCGGGGGTCTCGGTCGGGAGGTCGACGAGCCCATGGACCGTATTCCCGCTCGCGGTGAGAACCGGGCCGATCGTCACTGGGACCGGTCGGCGCGAAATTGCTGGGCCGAGAGCGAGAAACTGACCGCGGGACAGCCCGCGGATCTTGTCCGCCTCTGTCGACTTCACGCCGAGCAGTTCGCCCGCCCGTTTGATGTCGATATCGAGGAAGGTGCGGCCCATCAGGAAGTTTGATGCCTCGCCGGCCACGTTCTTGTGGATCTTGGCAATGCGCTGCGTCGCCAGGATACCAGCAAGCCCCCGCTTACGCCCGCGGCACATGAGGTTCGTCATGGCGACCAGCGACGCTTTGCGGGTGCCCTTGTCCTCCTCGCCCGACGAAGTGGGGGCGGGGGCGAACAACTGGGCCTCGTCGACGAAGATTAGCGCCGGGAACCAGTGCTCGCGCGGGGCATCGAACAGCCCCGTGAGGAAGTTCGCGGTCGCGTCCATCTGCCGATCGGGGGCAAGCGCCTCAAGATTGAGGACGACGGACCCGCGGAATTGCCGAGCCCGTGCCGCGATGGCGCCGAGCTTGGCGATCGTCTTATCTTCCACGTTGAGCACGGTGTGGCCGAACGCCTCGCCCAAGCTGACGAAGTCGCCTTCCGGGTCGACGATGATCTGCTGCACCAAGGTGGCGCTTTCCTCGATCACCTTCCGCAGAAGGTGGCTCTTGCCGCTTCCGCTGTTGCCTTGAACGAGCAGGCGCGTCGTCAGAAGCTCCTCAAGATCGATGAACGCTGGGCTGTCGCCGCACGTCCCGATCTCCAGCGCGAAGTCCCCCGTCGGCCCTGCGAGCGCCTGCGTAGGCGACGATCCGAAGTCGAACGATTCGCTCCCGGAAACGGCGGATTTCCTAGCCTTTTCACCCGATTTGAGGCGTGCGGGCGCAGAACGATTCGCGCCTCCCGGGGGGGGCGCTGAGACATGGCGCACCGGCGCGCGCGCCGGGACGATGGCCGGCTCGTCGTGACGCTCAGCCACCGGGGCTCCGAGCCCTTCGCGGCGGCGGAAATCGAGAATGTTGTTGACTGACGTACCGATCGCGTCGGCGATCTCGCGATCGCTGCTGCCGCTATCGATCATAGCCCGAGCGATGATCTTCTGCGTGTCGTCAAAATGCGTGGTGCGCTGGTGATACATCACTCGGCCCCCGCTTCTGCGTAAGCGTTCCGCAGCGCCTTCAGCATGGCGTCGGCGCGGTCATACCCGCTGTCTGCGTCCTCGAACGCCTCCTTCCAGCCGTCCAGCCCGGTTTCGGCCAGGACGATCTGCATCAGTTCCATGTCGATAGGGGCGCCATGCTCCTTGCCCTCTGCGATCATGGTGCAAAGGCCCTCAAAGATCGGTGCGGCGCCGTTAAGAACCTCGCCTGGGAACGCTTGCGCAATCGCGGTAAGCGCGTGAGTGGCGATCTCCCCGCCCGTCGTTCGCATGGCCTTCGCGAGAGCACTGACAAAGACCACCTCGCCCGGCTTCAGCATCTGCCAAGCCGTGTTGCGTCCGACGACTAGGCCGGCGGCGGCGACCACGTCGCGGATGGCCGTGGCCTTCTCGTCACCTGCCGCAACCGCAGCATGGAAGTCATCGAGCTTGCTGACCTGTCGGCGCTTGCGATTGGCGTTCAGGAAAAGCTCCGCCTCGCCGCGCTGGTCATCGAACTCGAAGATGACCGCGGGAAGGTACGTGATGTCACCCCGGAGCCGAGCAGCTTCCAGACGATGCTGACCGTCGATCACGAACAGCGTTCCGGCGCGGCGCGAAATCAGCAGCGGCATGCACAGGCGCCAGTCCCAGTTCACCGCCATATCGAGGATCTGCTTCCTCGATACGCCGCCTTCGACCGAACGCTGGTAGGTCTCGTCGACTGTCAGCGGGGCAAGCGTGGCGTTATGCAGGACTGCCGGTTCGCCGATCATCGGCTTGAACTTCAGAGGCTTCTTGCCTGGCACGATCGAGCGCGGCTCAACGGATGCAGACTTGTGCGGCCTGGGGTCCGGCAACGCGGCGACCGTGGGGTGATCACCCGCGATCTGCTTCAGCTTTTCCTGCACTTGCCGAACATTGCAGGCGTAAGCCTGGCCGTCGTATTCGAAGACCGCGAATGCCCTCTCGACCTTGGTCAGCCCTTCGGGGCTGTCGATCATGAAGGTGCCGTCGTCCGCGACGGTGCCGTCGCTCATGTGCGCCTGCACCCACTCAGCGGGCGTGCCGCCGTTGTTGATGTAGACCTTCGTTGGAGTGGTCGCCATTTCAGCCCTCCGCGCCGAGGGTGAAGACCGCCTCGGCGGCCTCTGGGCCGGCGATCGACAGCATGGCTGCGAGGCACATCGTCGCGCCGCGCCACTCCGCCTCATTGGCTGGGCAGAAGCCGAGCGGGCGGAGGACAGCGGCAGCACGGTCGGCAGGCTCGGGAATGAAGGACACCCGGCGGCCGTCGGGCGCACTTGCTAACCCTCCGCCGCATGCCTCCCACAAGGCTACCCAGGCGGCAGCGAGGCCGACGGTCTCCGTCGACGCGGATTGCGCGACGGCTGACATGCTACCGCGCGATGCGGGGAAGCGGGGCGGCGAACGGCGAAGATGGAGATGCGCGTCATCGTCGCGCAAATTGAGTGCGTTGGTGGCCATAAGCCTACCTCCCTGCATGCGTGGAGCAGGTGGATCGGCGGAGGCTGGCCCCTAACGCGGGTGGCCGAGCACGACTTTCCTAACCCTGCAATTGTCTGTCAGGGTCTGCGGCTCGGAAGCGCTCACCTGACGACGTGCAGAGTATTCATTTCGGAAACCGCGTCAACAGGGTTAATATCTGTTTTGGAAACTAGATCATCCGGATGATCGATGTGGCGCGACCGATTACCGTGACCGGCTCGGTGCCAAGCGGGATTGGTTTGTGCTCTGGGTTAGAACTGTCCGGCTCCAAACGATCGGGATTTCGCCGGAACCGCTTGAGCGTCGCTTCCCCCGCGCCATTCTGAACGGCGTAGATCTTGCCATCCACCAGCGCTGGGTCTGACGGGTCGATCGAGACGAACGACCCGTCAGGGGCGACGCGGTCAACGCTGTCGCCGCTGACGCGAAGGACGAACATGTGCGGCCTGGCGTCAACGACCGGAACGAACTCGTCGGTTTCGCGGACAGCCTCCCGCCAGTTTCCCGCGGCGATCATTCCGATCACCGGCATCATGGTCACAGGGCGCCCAACACGGCCCCGATCAAAGGCAAGCTCCTCGGCGTCGACCTCCAGAGCGGCCGCGAGCTTCTCGATCCAATCGATCTTCGGTCGGTTCGTGGAGCGTTCGAACTTGCTGATCGTCGCCTTGGTTGTGCCCGTGCGCTCCGCCAGCTGCTCCTGTGTCAGACCTGCGCGCGTTCTGAGTTCGCGCACCTGAAGGCCGAAGGGGAGGCGCTTCAGCAGCGACGGCGTGGCGGGTTCGTCTTCCATAGGATAACCATTTATCCGTTTTGGATACGCGCGCAATGGCGGAACGTACTTAACAAGGCCCTAAAACCTGTCCCCGCACGAGACGGAGGCTTGCCGCAGGTATCCAAAGTGGATACTTTGTGCCCATGACGCTCAAACAATGGCTCCAGCTCCACAAACCCGGATACCGCGCGTTTGCCAAGCGAATTGGCGTTGCCAACGCTGGCGTGGTGCAAAAGTATGCGGCGGGGAGGGTGCCTCGCTCGGCCCAAGTGCGCGACGCAATTGTTCGGGAGACCAGCGGGCAGGTCCAGTTGGTCGACCTGTACGCTGCGGCGGGCCGCTGAGAACGTGGGCGCTCCTCGGAGATCCGCTGCGAGCGACGCGGCCTTTCGGCATGCGGTCGAGCAAGCCAAGGAACAGCACAACATCAGCGATGTCGTCGCGCGCTGGTCGAAGATCCGGCGGGTAGGACGCGAGTTCGAGGCGCTCTGCCTGTTCCACGACGAGCGGACGCCCTCGATGCGGCTGAACGACGCAAAGGGCACCTTCCATTGCTTCGGCTGCGCCGCCTCTGGCGACATCGTCACCCTGGTAATGCGCCGCGAGGGGCTCGGCTTCATCGACGCGATGCGGTGGCTCGGCGCCGCCGATCTGCCCGCTGTCGATCCCGCCGATCGCATTCGGGCGGCGGCGGAGGACGCCGCGGAGCGCGCGGCGGCGATCCGTGACGCAAGGGAAATGTGGGGGCACTGTGTCGACCCTGCGGGGACGCCAGCAGAAGCGTACCTTCGGCGCTGTCGCGGCATCACGATGGATCTGCCACCCGCCGTACGGTTCGGTCGCGTACCGACGTCTCGGGACGAGAACGGCAACTGGAAGCGGCCTTATCCCGCGCTCGTTCTCTCCGTCGTGGACGGTGCCGGCGACGTGGTCGGGCTGCAGCGCGTCTTCCTTCGCGATGACGGCATGGACAAACGCTGGGGCAAGAAGTCGAAGCTGAGCCTGGGGCGCCCGCGGGGCGCCGCTGTCCGACTGCAAGCCGGCATCAGCGGCGAGGTGGTCATGTGCGAAGGTCCGGAGGACGGCCTGTCGCTCGCACAGGAGCTTCCTGACCACACGGTCTGGGTGGCGCTCGGCACCTCTATGATGCCCGAGATCAAATTGCCTCCCAGCCTGCGCATGATCACCATCGCCGGCCAGAATGATGCGCCGGGTCGTGTGGCCGTCGAGAACGCGCGGGCGCGTTTTGTCGAGCAGGGGGTAGGCGTTCGCCTGATTTACCCGGCTGACGGGTTCAAGGACTGGAACGACCAGCTGCGCGGGGTGCGCGCATGAGTGGCATGTTCGACCGGCAGATGGAGCACGGAGAGGTGGGCGCGCCTCAGCCGCTCGACATCAAGGCGGCGATCGCCGACGCCGCTGAGTTCCCGATCAACGCCCTTCCGCCGTTGCTGAGAGACGCTATCTTGGCGATCGAGGCGATCGCACAGGTTCCGGTGTCACTCGCCGCGCAATCTGTCCTGTCGGCGGCGTCACTGGCTGCGCAGGGGTTCATCAACGTCGAGACCATCACCGGTCAGTTCGTGCCCGTCTCGCTTTTCATGTTCACGATCGCTGCGTCCGGCGACCGCAAATCCACATCGGACCGCCTCGCGATCCAGCCAGTGAAAGAGCGCGAAGAACAGCTCGCGGTCCAGTACGAGACTGATAAGATCGCGTATTCCATCGCCGAGGCAGCCTACAAGGCCGCGACCAACAAGGCGAAGTCTAGCGCCAAAGGCGTGCAGGCGATCAAGGAAGCACTGGAGGATTGCGGCAAGCCTCCGCTCCCGCCGGTGCAGCCGCTTCTGACCGCCGACGAGCCAACGGGGCCAGGGCTTCAGCGCCTGTTCGCGGAGGCGATGTCGTCGCTTGGGTTGTTCTCTGACGAGGGTGCCACGTTCCTCGGCGGCTGGGCCATGCAGGAGGAAAACCAGGCGGCTACCGGCGGCATGCTGTCGAAGCTGTGGGATGGTTCGCCGATCAAGCGCATTCGCGCGGGCACGGAGAACGGGTCAACGATCCTCTTCGGTCGACGCTTGTGCCTGCACCTGATGGTGCAACCGGACATCGCGGGGAAGTTGCTCGGTAATAAGGCCGTTCGCAGCCAGGGCCTGCTGAGCCGCATTTTGCCGGTGGCACCGAAGAGCTTGAAGGGGTCGCGCTTCTATCGCGAGCCAAGCGAGGATCACCGCGCGCATCTGCGCGACTATCAAGCCCGGCTGGGGCGCCTACTGGCGCAGGAGCCGATCTATCGTGAGCCAACATCGCGCGCGCTGGACCTTGCTATCGTCAATCTAAAGCCTGACGCCCGCGCCAAGTTGATCGAGTTCAGTGATCATTGCGAGCGCCATATCGGGCCTGGCGGCAAGTACGAGCAGATCAGCGACTTCGCCTCGAAGATGGCCGAGAACGCCGTGCGCATTGCGGCCGTGATATCGTATTTCGTTGGCGGCCGCGCTCTTATCAGTGAAGGCCTCAGCGAACGCGCGGTGACGTGCGGCATGGCGCTGATGGAGTTCTACGCCAGCGAAGCGTCCCGCCTGTACGGCACGCCATCGGTTGATGACGACACGGCGAACGCCGTCGCGCTGATCGAGTGGATCAGAAAGCGCGAGCTGACGCACGTCGGCAAGCAATTCCTGAACCGGCATGGCCCGACGCAGGTTCGTAATGCAGCCCATCTCACCCGCGCGATCGAGATACTCGAGGAATACAACCATCTGGTGCGGGTGAAGGGCGGCCTGTCGCTCGACCTGAATGGCCGTGGGGCGAAATTCTACAAGGATGCCTACGCCGTCGTCCCAATCGAGGCCGAGTGATGGACGGCCTGTTCAGCGCCGGCTTCGCTTGGGATGATGGTGCTGTCGCAACGGATGCGACACCGGCTGCGACACGCCCGCGCGCGCGCGAGACCGGCGGCGCGCCGACTTGCCGCCGGGGTGAACCGGAGAAAGTCGCAAACGCCGCGACACTTCCTGCGACTGGCGATATCGGGATTCCGACATCGGTTAAGGTAAGGAAATCCAACCTTAACGCGACCAGTGTCGCATCTGTCGCAAGTGTCGCAGAAACCGAGGGCCAGCGGCTGGAACGGCTCCTGTCGCAGCCGGTTGTAGCGGTGTCTGCGACGCCCGTTGCGACAGCGGAAAGGGCGGATTTCTGCGGGGTTGAGGGTGGTGCTGGCAGCGGTGTCGCACCTGTCGCATCTGTCGCAGACTGGCTGAAGGGCGTGGAGGCGATGCGCCGCGCCCGGCCGGCACCGAAGCCTTACCATTCACCATGGCGGACGATCCTGCAGGACGCGGCGTCGTTCGTGGCCCTGTGGGGCGATGACGCGATCCGCATGGGTTGGAGCACGCTCGACGTGTTCGGGGTGAACCCTGATCCATCAGCGGCACGCTACGATCGGCTGGGGCTGGTCGTCTTGCTGAACGGGCGCCCGGTGCAGTGCCTGGAAGATCAGGTTGCGCACATCGGCCGCGACAGCAGGCCAACGGTGTTCCGTCGCGCGCTCCGCGCGGAGGGCGCGGTTCCGATCTGGCAGTGGGTGCGCTCAGTGAACGGGGGGAAGGCCGGTAGAGGGGTTCAGGGGTTGCGCGCTGACGCGCTTACCCCTGTCCCACCCCGTCTGTCAACGGCCATGGGGGGCAAGCGATGAAATCTCTAAAAGGAGAGGGGCGGTGATGATCGCGCTGTTTGCAACCGAACCCCCGCTGGGCACGCGCATCCTGCTGGATGACCAAGCCTACGAGCTGGTGGATGTCCAACCATACACCCGGAAGAGTGACGGCCGGCCGACACGATTGCTGACGTGGGAAACATGTTGCCCGACGACGGGGTGCGACACCTCTTTCCGCGTCCACACGGGGCTGACGGTCTCCGCGCTCAGTCGACGGTGCGAGGATCACCGGTTCACCGCCGTCAGGTTCAAGCCGGTGAAGGGCCGCCGCGGCCGCAAGGTTCGCGTGCAGGTGGAGTTTCCATAATGGAGTTGACGATGAACGAGCCGCGCGTGGCGAGCATCTGCCGCTGGTGCATCCTTCGGACTGCGGGCACCCGCACCTTGGCCTTGGCGCGTGCGCTATCGGCCGTCGGGATCGAGGCGTGGACACCGAAGCGTACCTTCAAGCGCCCGAAGCCTGGGAAGGTCCGGGACGCCTACGGCAAGCGGGTGACCGTCGAGGTGGATGCGCCGATCCTCCCGACGTTCGTATTCGCGCTGGAGGCAAGCCTTCCGAGGCTGCAGGCGCTGTCCAACGATCCGGCCAGCACGCTGCCGGCCTTCTCGATCTTCCGGCACGGCGGCCGCTTCCCGCTGGTCAGTGACCGCGACGTGGCTGGGCTGCGTGCGGCGGAGGAAGAGGCCAATGAGATGCTGCGCCAGCTGCGTGAGGCGGAAACCCGCGCCGAGGCCGATCGCATCCGGATCGCGGCGCTACGGACCGAGCAGGCGCGGACGAAGGCCCTGCGAATGGCGGAGGCCGAGCGGCGCCGGGCGCTGCGCGCCGAGACGCGGGACTTCGTCAACGGGCAGGCGGTCGTAGTGGAGGACATGCCTGCGCTGACCGGGATGACCGGAATCGTTCAGAACAGCGACGGGCGGACAGCCTGGGTGAAGTTCGGCGGCGCGCTGACGATGAAGATTGAGGCTTGGCGTTTGGTTCCGGATAGTGTACAGGCCGCTTAGTCCTGATGCAGGACGCCGCCGCCTTAGCGGCTTGGGGCTAGATGATCTGGAGCTTCGCGCTCTTGCACTCCCCGGCACAGGCGCAGGAGCACCCGCTCCGGGCGTTGTCCTGCGGTATGGGGGAAGTCGGTTGGTCTTAGGTCCCGGTGAGCTGATCAGGCTCCGCGACTTGCCCGGCGTTCAGCGAGCGACTGACCTTTGCCGCAATCCTCGCAATTTCGAATACCCCCAGGCAGCTTACACTTCGGCCGAGATCGCTGAGATCTCAATCCGGCTGTTCGGCATAACCGAGTGGGACACCCTCTGGGACATCCCCGAGGAGGGGCCACTTCCTGACGTGTCAGACGAAGAGGCTGAATACGAGCTGCAGTACGAGCCCACGCGGCTCCCGTTCGAGCAGGCCAGGATATTCTGGGAGGCGATCGGCTGGGATATTTCGGACGGCGCCCGCAAGGAGTTAGTCAGCGCCCATTGTTTCGCTCGGCAGATAATCGCGGTTACTCGCGAGCTGGTTGAGGGAGCGGCGTTCACCCCCGACGGAAGCGGCCGTTACGCGCGGGAAGATCCGGGTGCCGAAGAGGAGCTCGAAGATCGCCTCCTTCGAGAAGCGGAACAGTTTATGAAGGGCCGGGGCGGCTAAGCGGTTTCGAGTTTGGTTATCGTCCTTCCCGTGTGGGGGAACTGGTTAGACCCGGCGGCTTCGGCCGCTGCTTCGTGCGTGCCGGTTCGAGTCCGGCCACGGGCTGGGCGATTAACTGATGCGGCCTGTGCTGCATCACTGCCTGCTAGCGGGCAGCATGGCGCGGCCCCGGTTGACGGCGCGAATGGCGTCGGACTTGGGCCGCACACTTTCTGACGGGGGCTGCACCTTCCCGAAGGATAACCGGGATAAAGGTCCGGCCTTCCAACGACCGAGTGCCCGAAACATGATGAGAGATCCGCACCACGCGTGCGGCGCACGGCCCTCGCTTGGCGACAAGTGCCCTGGGGGCACCCCCTTATGGGTAGCCAAGATCGCGGATTTCGCGGGCCGTGGAATATGGCGAGCATGCGCCGGAGTAACCCCGAGGTGGCCGAGCTAAGGTGAGGCCAGCAGTCGGACCGGATGCCGCACCGCTGGATGTGCGGCTACCACCGCCGATGGGATCAGGGGCCGGGGGCTCGCCACCATATCTCTCTCTGCCCGCGGGTTCGTGCTTTCGGGTATCAATTGCCTCGGTAGCTCAGCTGGTAGAGCAGCCGCCTTGTAAGCGGCAGGTCGACAGTTCGATCCTGTCCCGCGGCACCAACAACATCGCGAGGCCGGATGCCGCAGACCCGCACGGACCGAGCCACCCAGCTTCGCGACATCGCGTTCCAGATCGAGACCTTGGCCGCGGCGGTGGAACAGCCGTCACGCAGCATCGAGCGCGCCTCGTGGCTGATCGCAGAGGGCGAGCGGCTGGCGAAGGCGACGTGGGCCGTGTTTCGTGGTGTTGGCGCTTAGGGCATGGCAGCGCCCCGGCATCGACACGCGGCCGACCGGCACCCACGATCCTTGGAGCAGGAGTATTTCTCGCTAGCCCTCAGCGGCGTCGAGGCCTCCGGCGGCAACCATGCGCGCGCGATCCTCCTTCGGATTATTACTGTATGACACTTGGAAGCTCGCCTTGCAGGTGTCGCATGCAAATGTTCTGTCTGAACCGCGATCGGCAGCCGTGCGGTTGCCGGCGTTGTTGCCCTTGTACTGCATGAAGGACTTCTGCCCATGGCCGAAGCACCGTATGCAAAGCCAATGCGGTGGCTCGCCATTCTCCATGCCCAACCTTGGAACGTAGGCCATGGCGCCACGGCCGACGTCCCGAAGTTTGTAGCGTTGCTTCTCGCCCGACCAGTCTTCCATATGCGTGATGCGCTGCTCAAGTTCGCGTATACGCGCGGTTGCCGCGGTCTGCGCCTCCTGAGCCGCAAACAAGCCTTGCTGGGCCTCAAGGATATGCCCCTGTAAGGTCAGCTTGATGTCATTTATTGAGGCTGCCGTCTGCATACCATTCATCGCCTGAATGATGTCCTTGGCTGCCTTGAGGCTGCCAAAGCCCGCGGCAATCTCTGTGATCATCAAGTTCCTCCCGAGTCAGTCCGCGCAAGCTAGAGCACCTCACAGGTGAGTCTAGGTGCCATCTGGGAGGGAGGGGGAAGCTCGCAGAGTATTTCAGCCGTGACCGCTAACCCTGCCACCTGAGACGATTTTCGACCCTCGGAGTTAGCCGGCCACCCGACCGACGCGAAGGGGTGCTGCATCGAAGCAACACACCCGCCCCTTGGGTCCTTCCGGGGCATGGTTTTGATGCGGGGGGCAAAGGCGCAGAAGATTTCTAGGCACAGGTTCGCCTATGGTGCCGCCGCCTCGTTTTAGTTTTTGGCGCAAATCTGCGGTTCTTGTGTGATCGGAGGCGGCATTGTCGGCGATCGATACCCACACATTGACCCGCGCGGATGTCGCATGGCTGCTCGGAATGTCGGACAGCTGGGTTCGCGATCGAATGCAGGCAGGCGATCTCCCCCGACCGGGCGCATCGGCCGACGAGTATGTAGAGGCCTTCGTCTCTTACCGGATGCGCAAGTACGAGGGCGATGACGCTGACCCGGAGAAGCTGAACCGCGAGCACGAGCAGGCCCGCCTTGCCAAAGAGCAAGCCGACGCCAAGGCGATGGACAATGCCGAGCGCCGCAACGAGCTGGCCTCACGAACGGACATGATAGCAGCGGGCACCGGCGTGATCGTCATGGCGGTGGCCCGTTTCCAGCAGCTGGGAGCCCAGATCGCACAGGGTGACCCGAAGCTACGAAAGCGCATCGATACCGCGGTGGACAAGGTGCTGAAGGGCCTCAGCATGACGCGGGTCGAGGAAGCGCTTGGCGGGGGCATGGATGAGGATGACGCCCCCGACGACGAATGAGCCGCTGATCGTCAGCAGCGCCGCCGGAGCGATCATCGCGCGGGAGTGGCTGGCAGCTTTCGAGCCGAAGCAGCGACCCAGCTTGTCCGAGTTTATGCGCGAGCATGCCGAGACGGATGACGGACAGGCGATCGACCCGTTCCCCTTCCAGGCGGACATGGCCGACGCGTTCACCGATCCGGAGGTGTCGCAGGTATCGGTTCGGAAGAGCAGCCGCATTGGTTACTCGACCATCCTGCAGGCCTTCGTTGCCTGGCGCATCAAGTACGATCCGGCACGGACGCTGATCTACCAGCCGACGATCGACGACGCGGAGAAGTTCAGCCGCGACGATCTCGATCCGGTGCTGCAGTGGCCGGTGGTCCGATCGGTGGCGACGTTCAAGCCGCGGCACGCAGACAACCAGATCCGGGCCAAGCGCTACAAAGGCGGCTGGATCCAGATCAAGGGCGCGAACAGCCCGAAGGAGTTCCGGCGCGTCACGGCAGACGACGTGTTCCTGGAGGAATGCGACGGCTACCCTTGGGCATCGAAGGAGGAAGGCGACCCCGCCCGGCTGGCGTTCAAGCGCAACCTGACGTCCCCGCGGCGCTTCAGTGCTGCCGGCTCGACGCCGAAGGTGAAGGGCTTCAGCCGGATCGACACGCTGTTCGAGCAGGGCAGCCAGGAGTTCCGGTTCGTGCCGTGCCCGCACTGCGGCTTGATGCAGACGCTGGTGTTCGGCGACGGGACTGGCGCCGGCATCCGCTGGGAGCCCCGGCACGCGCCGACCAAGGCTTGGTATCGGTGCGAGAATGGCTGCAACATCCATGAGGCCGACAAGGCTTGGATGGATGAGCATGGCGAGTGGCGGGCCAGCAACCCCGACGCGGCGCCACGGCATCGATCGTTTCACATCTGGGCGGCGTACAGCCAGCATCCGGGCGCGGCCTGGTTGGAGATCGCTCGCGAGTTTCTGGAGGTCCGGCACGACCCGAACCTCCTACGCACGTTTGTCAATCAGGTGCTTGGTGAGGCTTGGGCCGAACGCGGCGAGGCGCCGGAGTGGCAGCGGCTTTACGATCGGCGAGAGGCAGGCATGTCGATCGGCACCCCGCCGGAATGGGCCGGCGTCCTCGTTGGGGCTGCCGACGTCCAGCGCGGCGGCGGCGGGCGCATCGACATGGACATCTGGGCCTTCGGGCCGGATCGCAAGCGCGCCTTCGTGGAGCGCATCGAGGTGTTCGGCCCGATCGCCGAAGAGAAGACGTGGAAGAAGCTCGACGTCGAGATAGCCAAGGCATGGGTCTCAGCCGACGGCAGGGCAATGAAGTTGGCGCGTGTCGCGATCGACACCGGCGACGGCGAGAACACCATGGAGGTGTATCGCTGGGCGCGCCGCCACCCTGGGTTCGTGATGGCGGTGAAGGGCCGCGAGAGCATCGCTGCACAGCAGGCGATCGGTTCACCTTCCTGGCAGGACGTTTCGGTCGGCGGGAAGAAGATCAAGCGCGGCGTTCGATTGTGGAACGTCGGAACCTCGATGCTCAAGATGGAGCTGTTCGGCCAACTCGGCATGGATAAGCCGGTCGACGGCGAGGAATACCCGCCGGGCTTTGTCTATCTGCCAGACGGAATGAGCGACGAGCTCGTCAAGCAGTTGGTCGCCGAAGAGCTGCGGATGATCCGTCTTCGGTCGGGCGGCTTCAGGCGCGAGTGGCACAAGATCAGGGACCGCAACGAGGCGCTTGATAACGCGGTCTATGCCCGCGCCGTGGCGATCTCGCTTGGTGTCGATCGATGGACAGCCGCGCAGTGGGCAAAGACCCGCGGCGATTACCAGAAGCCCGGTCCGGTAACCGAGAAAGCACCAGCTCAGCTGGTCGCAGCGACATCAACATCGGCCCGCGGCGCCCGCCAACGGCGCCCCAATCCGTACACAAGCAGAGGGAGGTAGCGATGGCGTGGCAGCAATCTGACCTCTCCACGATCAGGGCGGCCATTGCGGCCGGAACGCGATCAGTGACGTTCGCCGATGGGCGCCGGCACGAATATCAGAACCTCGACCAGCTGCTCGCGGCTGAGCGGGTGATCGATACGGCCTTGAAGATGGAGGCTCGCGCGGTCAGCGGCCTCGTTCGTCGACGGATGCCTTATTACAAGAGCGGCCTCTAGGTGGGAGTGTTTGACCGATTCCGGCGCTCGCAGCCGGACACTCCCGTCGCGCCGGTAGCTGAGAAGCGCATCGCGCGAGGCCGCGGCCCGCGAGCGGAATACGATGGCGCCACCATCGGCCGGCGTGCGGCGGGCTGGCGTCGTACTCGGCTGGATGCGAGCAGCGAGCTCACCCCGGCCGTGCAGCAGGCGCTTCGCGGCATTGCCCGTGATCTGGTCCGCAACAACCCGTTCGCGGCGCGCGGCGTGTCCACCATCGCGAACAACCTGGTAGGCACCGGCATCACGTTTCAAGTCTACCGCGACGGCAAGATCGATGACGCGCTGAACGCCATCGCGCGCAAGCACTTCGACACCTCCGCCTGCGACGCATCCGGCCGTCATGATCTCTACGGCCTCCAGCTGCAGGCAGCGCGGACGATCGTCGAGAGCGGGGCGGTGGTCATGCGTCGGCGGTGGCGGCGGCTGTCGGATCGGCTGCCATTGCCGTTCCAGCTTCAGGTGCTGGAGCCGGATTACATTGATCCGTCCAAGCACGGCCCGCTGGCAAGCGCGCCGGATCGGCAGGGCGGCTTCATCGTCAACGGCGTGCAGTTTTCGCCGCTGGGCAAGCGCGAAGGATATTGGCTCTACGCGGGACATCCGGGCGCCAATCGTCCGTCTTCGCTCGCGTCCACGCTCGTTCCGGCTGAGGACGTCGCGCATGTTTTCCGGGCCGACAGGCCGGAGCAGGAACATGGGGCTACCTGGCTCGCGCCGGTGATCCTGCGCATGAAGGACTTCGGCGATTACGAAGACGCGCAGCTCACGCGGCAGAAGCTGGCGACGGCCTACGTCGGCTTCGTCATGAACGACAACGAAGACGGAGTGATCGCTGGCATCGAGGCCGACGAAGGGGCGGTTGGATCGGAGCCGCTGGATTACATTGAGAGTGGCACGTTCGCTTACGGCCGGCCCGGTGACAAGGTTGAGTTCTCCGACCCGCCGACGGTGGAAGGCTACGGCGACTACACGAAGGTCTCGCTGCGCGCGGTCGCGGCCGGCCTCGGCGTCCCGTACGAGGCGCTGACGGGCGACCTGTCCAACGTCAATTTCTCATCCGGCCGCATGGGCTGGCTGGAATATCAGCGGTCGCTCGCTGCCTGGCAGTGGACGATGTTCATCCCGCAGTTCTGCGGGTCGGTTGGCCAGTGGATGATCGATGCGCTGGCAATGCTCGGGGAAGACGTGCGCGGCGTCAGCGTTCGCTGGACCCCGCCTGGCCGCGAAATGATCAACCCCGCGGAAGAGGTGAAAGCCAACCGCGACGCGATCCGCTCCGGGCAGAAGACGATCTCGCAGTGCGCGCGCGAGCGCGGCGAGGATCCTGACACCTTCCTCGCGGAGTGGGTCGCGGACGCCAAGAAGCTCGATGCCATGGGCCTCGTCTTCGACAGCGATCCGCGCCGCGTAACTGCCGTCGGCAATCCTGCTGAGCCCGCTTCAAGCGCCCCTAAGGAGGCCTGAATGATCGTCTGTCCGCAACGTGTCGCTGGCGCGCTCCAGCGACCCCTTCAGCATGACTGGCCAAGTCGGCGAACGGGAGCGCCCGCATGACCGATATCCTTTTGTATGGGATAATTGGCGACGAGTACGACAAGCTCGACGCCAAAACGATCTTCAGCGCCATCGCCAGCAGCGACGGCGACCTGATCGTCCGCATCAACTCCCCAGGCGGGTACGTCATGGAGGGGTTGGCCATCTTCAACGCGTTGGTCAGCGCCAAGGCGGCGGGCCGCAAGGTAACCGTCTATATCGACGGGCTGGCCGCTTCGATGGCTTCCGTCATCGCCATGGCTGGCGACGAGATCATCATGGCCGACAACGCCCTGATGATGATCCACAATCCGTGGGACGTCGCAATCGGCGACGCGCGCGAGCTTCGTGCCGCAGCCGATAAGCTCGACGTCATCCGCGACCAGCTTGTTCGCATCTACTCCGGACAGACCGGCCTTTCGGCTGAGGAACTGATCCCGATGCTCGACGCCGAGACGTGGCTCACGTCCGAACAGGCCCTTGAGCAGAAGTTCGTCACGTCCGTGACTGAGGCGTCCAGCGCCGCGGCGTGTGACGTCACCGCATTCGGGTTCCGCAAGGCCCCGGAGAACCCGCGCATCTCCGCAATGGCGATGATCGGCAAGCCAAAGGCGGCCGCTGCCGCTCCTCAACGTCCACAGGAGAACACCATGGACCTTTATAAGACCCGCGCGGCGCTGGTTGCCGCGATCGCCGCTTTCCAGAAGGATGGCGGACCTCAGGAAGAGATCGACAAGATCATCAAGTCCGCCGTCGCACTCGGCGCGCAGGATGCGTTGCCGACCACTGGCGCTCTTGCTCTCTCGCCAGCCGCGGCTTCAACGGCGCAGAACTCGGGCGCCGTGCTCACCAATGCCGACGTGCAGAACGCTGTTGCCGCGGAGCGCGCTCGCGTTGGTGGTATCCGCGCCCTGGGCACCCAGCATCGGATGCCGACTGATTTTATCGACACCCTGGTGAACAGCGACACCTCGCTCGCCGATGCCCGTGAGAAGATCCTCGACAAGCTGGCGGAAGCCGGCGACGCGGCCGGCGTCGGTCACACCAGCCCGGCACGCGTGACGCAGGATGCCCGCGACAAGTTCGTGGAGGGCGCCACTAACTGGCTGCTCGTCAAGGCGGGCGTCGCTCCGCTGGTCGAGAAGGCGGCCGCCATGCGCGGCGAGACCGTCAAGATCGACCCGGGCGAGTTCCGCGGTGTGCGCAACGTCGATCTGGCACGCGAAGCGCTGGGCAACCTGGGTGTCTCGGTATCCAGCCGCGACCCCGACCTGATCGTTCGCGAGGCGATGACCGCGCGCGGCGCCGTGATCACGCAGACGACCAGCGACTTCCCGGTCCTGTTCGAAAACGCGATCCATCGTACCCTTCAGGCGGCTTATGCCACCACGCCGGACACCTGGACGCGCTTCTGCGGCACCGGCACCGTGACCGACTTCCGCGATCACAGCCGCTATCTGCGCGGCTCGTTCGGGGCGCTCGACAACGTCAACGAGGCTGGCGAGTTCAAGAACAAGCCGATTCCCGACCTGGCGAAGGAGAAGATCCGCGCCACGACCAAGGGCAACATCATCAACCTGTCGCGGCAGGCGATCGTCAACGACGACATGGAGGTGTTCTCGGGCCTGGCGGTGGACCTGGGCCGCGCTGCCAAGCTGACGATCGAGATCGACGTCTACGCGCTGCTGAACAGCAACCCCACGATGAACGACGGTAACCCGCTCTTCTCGGCTCCGCATGGCAACCTTGCCAGCCCGGGTGCGGCGCCATCGGTCGCGGCGTTCGACGCGATCCGCGTGGCGATGGCAACGCAGAAGGACATCAGCGGCAATGAATATCTCGATATTCGCCCGTCGGTCCTGGTCCTGCCGATCGCGCTCGGCGGTGGTGCGCGCATCATCAACCAGAGCCAGTACGACCCGGATGCTGTGAACAAACTGCAGCGGCCGAACATCGTTGCCGGCATGTTCTCGGACATCGTCGACACGCCCCGCCTGTCGGGCACCGCCTATTACGCCTTCGCCGATCCGAACATCGCGCCGGCAATCGAGGTGGTGTTCCTGAACGGCAACACCGAGCCCTTCACCGACAGCCAAGACGGGTGGCGCGTGGACGGCGTCGAGTGGAAGGTCCGCCACGACTACGGCGTTGGCGCGGTCAACTTCCGCTCGGGCTACAAGCAGCCGGGCGCGTAACCGCCGCCTCTTTCCCCTGATTTCGGAGACCTACGATGAAGTGGATCAAGCTTCTGACGGCGGCGCGCGTCAACGGTGTTCTGCGCCACCCGCACGAAGGCGTCCTGCACCTTGAAGACGGAGAGGCCCAGCGCCTCCTCGACGACGAGGCTGGCAAGGACGTCTCGGCCGACTTCACCGGCGCTGCCGCGAAGGACGCGCCTGTCGAAAGCCTCACCGCCGACACGCCGCAGGGCGACGCCGGTGAAGGGCATCCCCACCAGTCCAACGCCGCTTCGGCGGCCGATGACAAGCCCGCTGCGCGCCGCAAGGCCGCTGCCGAGAAGGAGTAAGCCGACATGGCGAAGAACTATGTGCAGCCGGGCGAGACGATCACGCTGATCGCGCCCTACAACGTGTCGAGCGGCGGCGGACTGCTGGTCGGTTCGATCTTCGGTGTGGCTCTGGCGGACGCAGCGAGCGGTGCACCGGTGGAAGCACGCCGTACCGACGTCTTCGATCTGGCGAAGCCCACTGGTCAGTCGTGGACCCAGGGCGCGAAGCTTTATTGGGACAACACGGCCAAGAACGTCACCACCACGGCCACGAGCAATACGCTGATTGGCGCGGCGGCGCAGGCGCAGGCGTCGGGCGATGCCGTAGGCCGCGTGCTCGTGACGGGGCAGCTGGCCTGATGGACCCGTTCGCTGCCGGTCTCGCTGCGCTGTTCTATGCGCCGGGATCGGCGGCGGCGGCTTACCAGCCTGTGGATGGCCCGCCCTTTATGGTGCGGGTCATCTGCGGCCGTCCCGATCTCACCGGCGGCTATGGTGAGACGGAAATTATTCACGGTTCCCGTCAGCTTGAACTGCAGCGCAGCGAAGTGCCCGCGCCGGCTGAGGGTGATCTGATCGCGATCGGCGGCATGATCGTCGCTGGCGCTATCGTCGGCGGCGAGGTTCTGCGGCTGGTCGGGGATCCGATCGGCGACGTCGAAGGGCTGTCGTGGCGCATCGGCGCTGAACCGTACGCAATCTGAGGAAATCGCCATGTCGAAGACCGAGACGGTGACCCTGCGGGGGCCGACGATCGTGCACGAAGAAGTGCGCTTCCCATACGAGGGCCAGATCCCGGTCACGAAGACCGAGCGTAAACGTCTGATCGACGAGGGGCTGATCGACGCCGATCCTGAGCCGGCAAAGGCTAGCGAGCAGCCGTGAGGATTGATGTCGGCTTACCGGACTTCGGTAAGCTGGCTGACGAGCTTCGCGGTGACGTGGCGCTGGCGACAACCACCGCCATGCGCGAGACAATGCCGATCGCGCTCGGTGAACTGCGCGATCAGGTCGTTTCCAGCGGCCTTGGTGCCCGGCTGGCGAACACTTGGCGTGGCGAGACTTATCCGGGCGACATCGCCAAGCTGAACCGCAAGGTGAGCGTCAGCCCGGCCGGTTATATCTGGTCGAACGCGCCGGACATCATCAACAGCTTCTCGCGCGGGTCGATCATTCGCCCGGCGAGTGGCGGACAGTACCTCTGGATCCCGACCAGCAACGTGCCCCGCGCACGCAGCCGCGTGGTTCTGCGCAGCACCGCGTTCGGCGGCCCCGGCTCACGCAACGTCACAGGCTCAGCGATGACGCCTGACGAGGTGCAGGCGCACTTCGATGCGGGCTTCGTTTTCAAGCGCGGCAAGGCTGGCACGCTCCTCGCTATGATCGACGTCATCGCGGCGCGGAACGGGCGTGGATACCGCAAGAACACAGCCCGTCGCCGGCAAGTTCGGGGCGTCGAGAGCCAGCTGGTCGTCATGTTTGTGCTTCGCCGCTCGGTCCAGATGCCGAGACTGCTCGATATTGATCAGGTCGCCCGGCGCTGGGCCGACCGCTACGCCGCGGCTGTAGAGCGCCGCCTGGGGGCAGCATGACCAAGCGCACGGATGTCCTTCTGGCGCTCCAGGCTCTTGCCGCGGCGGCGCTGCCCCGCGCCAAGATCATGGGCATGAACGGCGACGACGACCTGCCGTCCAAGGTGCCCGCGGAGGGCTTGTGCATCGTGCGAAGCGGCGACCCGGGCGAGCCCGAAGTCACCTGCAGCCCGCGGATGTACTGGTATCGCCATCGCATCCCGGTCGATCTGGCCAGCTATCCTCAGCCGGGAGAGACGGCGGAAGCGGCGATCGACCGCATGGCGTCCGAGCTGGGCGCCGCGATTGCGCTGAACCGCCACCTTGGCGGCCTGTGTGACTGGATCGAAGCCTCAGCGCCGCTGACCGGCGACTTCAAGGTTGACGGCACGGTGAAGCCCCCGCGCGCGGCCAGCATCATCATCGAGGCGAGCTACGGCACGCCTGACCCTCTCGCCTGATTTCACAAGGAGACCGCTATGGCACGGGCACGCGGCGCGAACGCGCTGATGAATCTTGCCTTCGAAGGCACGTACGGCACGCCGCCTGTCAGCGGCTATTCGCAGCTTCCGTTCATCACCTCCAACCTAGGGGCTGAGCAGGGGCTGATCGAAAGCGATCTGCTTGGCCTCGGCCGCGCGCCGGCTGACCCGACCTACGATGTCGTGAACAACGACGGCGACGTGTCTATTCCGGTCGACGCGACCGCCTTCGGCTATTGGCTGAAGCTGCTCATGGGTGCGCCGACGACCACTGGCACGACGACCTACAGCCACACCTTCGACAGCGGTTCGGCTGTCCTGCCATCGGCATCGATCGAGATCGGTCACCCGCAGGTGCCCAGCTTCACGACCAACTACGGCGTGATGGCCAACACCCTGCGGCTGGAAATGCGCCGTGGCGGCCTGCTCAGCGCGACTGTGGGCACGATGGCCAAGGGTGAGACCGTTCCCGCCAACACCAGCCAAGCGGGCACGCCTGATGTGCTGGCGCCGGCGAATATCACTCGCTTTGCGCAGGCGTCAGGCCAGATCCTGGTCGATGGGGTTGCGGCCGGCGAGGTGCTGACTGCAAGCCTCTCGTTCTCGAACGGACTTGAGAAGGTCGAGACAGTTCGTTCGGATAGTGAAGTCGGCGGCATTGACCCGGGCATGCCGTCGGCGTCGATCGCGATGACCACGAAGTTTGCTGACAACGCGATGCTGACCAAAGCCACGTCTCAGACGCCGGTGGCGGTGCAACTCAATTTCATCAATGGCGCGCGCTCTCTGACCCTGACGCTTGGCCGCGTGTTCCTCCCGCGTCGCAAACGTCCGATCACTGGCCCGGGTGGCATCCAGATCGATCTGGACGGCATGGCATCCACGCCTTCGGGCGCCCCGATGCTCCGCGCGGTGCTGGTGAACGGGAAGGCATCTTACTGATGCTCGTTGCTCCCAAACGACAGGAAGAGCCAGCCTGGAAGCCCGTCATGGGCGCTCAGGTGCTGTTCGCGCCCATCACCCGCGCCATGTTCCGCGCCGCACGTCGGGCGGTCATGCAGAAGATGGGCGAGAATCCCGACAGCGAGATGTCTGTCGAGCGCCTGGAAGAACTTGGCGACGCCCTCAGCGAGGCGTTGATCCTGGCCGGCGCGATGGACTGGCGGGACGTCGAAACGGAAACGGAAGAGGGCGAGGCAGCGCCGCTGCCGTTTACGCGCGAGAACCTGGAGACGGTCCTCAGCGACCCGATCTTTTTCGAGGCGTTTGACGACGCCTATGCCAAGCCGTTCCTCCTGCGGGAGCGGGAAAAAAACGGCTCCGCCGCCTCGTCGAATACCACTTCCGGGACGGCGACGGCGGAGCGGACTATTGCCGGCTCAGCTGCGCCGGCGGGGACGGAAGCCGGTGCGAAGCCTGCCCGTACACGCAAGACGCGCTCGCCACGCCGGAGGCGGAAGACGCCTTCGAAGTCCTGACCAGCTGTCAGAACCAGGTGCGTGTCGGTGTCCATGGGGCACCATTCGCGCTCGATTACACCGCCGTGATGACGATGGGCGCCGCTCTGGGCGTCGACACCGAGATGCTCGCCGACGTGCTGCCCGAAACTGAGGCGGCGATCCTGGCGGGCATCCGTGAATTTGAGGGAGGGTCGGATGGCTGAGCGTTCCGTTTCGATCCGCCTTGGCACTACCGGTGAGGCGCAGGTCAAGCGCGTCTTCACCGAGATCGGTGACGCCGGCGATGCGGCCGCAAAGCGCTACGCTAAGTCCTTTGATCGCGCGACGGGCGATGTGGAGGCGGCCATGCGCCGACAGGCAGCCGCGGCACAGAAGCTCGCCGCGATAATGCCGCAGTCGGCCATGCAGATGCGCATCAACGACGCGAATGGCACGGGGTTCGGGCAGTGGGAGGGCTCCGCACGGCGATCGGCGGCAGCGTTCTCGGAGCTTTTCGCCCAGCAAGAGCGCGTCTCTCGCTCACAGGGCAACCTGGCAGTGCAAACAAGCCGCTCGGGTTCCGCCTTCGCTTCGGCAGCGCCGCAGATCCAGGACTTCGTGATCCAGGCAACGATGGGGGGCAACGTCATCCAGGCCCTCGTCGTGCAGGGCGGGCAGCTAGCGGGCCAGCTGATGCACGTAGAGGGGCGGGTGGGTTCGGTCGCTCGCGTTCTCATGGGGCCGTTCGGCGTCGCGGCGCAGGTCGCGTTGATGGTCGCCGCGCCATTCGTGGCGAAATTGTTCGAGGGGGCCGACGGCGCGGACAAGCAGCGCAAGGCACTTGAGGAGCAGCGGAAGGCTGTCCTGGACCTGGCTGCGGCTCAGGAGAAAGCGCTCGTCACGGCGGAGCGCAAGCAGTCGCTCGACGTCGCCAACATCAAGCTCACGCTCGACGCCGCCATGGCCACTCGCCAGCAGACGCAGGCGCTGCTTGAGCAGGCGCGCGCCGAAGAGCAGATGAACAATTCCGCGGGGGCTGCTTCAATCGCGGGGGAGGCGATTAGCGAGGTTCAGCGGCAGTCGCGCAGCCGCGTCGCTGAACTTGAGCGCCAGCTGGCACAGAACACCCGCGAGATGGGCAACCTGCAGCGCGGCTATGAGGCTGGTCTAGCCCGCATGATCGGACAGCGCGTTGATGCTCTGCGCGACCCGAAGGCCGGTATCGAACTGCTCTACCGCCGTCAGCGGGCTGCGCTTGAGGGCGATCCGGAGTTGCAGCGCAACGGCCAGCTTCTCGCCCGCAAGCTCGCCGCGCTTGCCGATGCCCGCGACCGCGAACTGAAGGCGGTGGAGGAGTCGACCAAGGCTCAGAAGCGCGACGCAGAGACGCTGACAGCCAATCAAGTCGCCAAGCTGCTGCGCAGCGAGCTTCCCGGCGTGCAGATCACCAGCACCACCGGTGGAAAGCACGTCAAGAACAGCTACCACTATCGCAACCAGGCGGTCGATTTCGTGCCCTCAGGTGGCATGGGTTCGATGACCAAGGATGACGTGCGGCGGATCTTCGAGAGCCGCGGCATCGAGATCGTTGAACTCCTGGGACCGGGCGACAAGAACCACAGTGATCATTTTCACGTCGCCTGGACGAAGGGCAAGCTCAGCCTGGACGCCTTCACCGACGCCGCCAAGCGCGCGAAGGATGAAGCAGAAGAGTTGGACAAGATCCGTCTCTTCACGCTCGGCACCAAGAACATCGTGGCGGTCGAAGGCGCGTTGGCCTCACTGACCCGTCAGACGGACGAATATAACCGCAAGGCGCGCGAGATCCTCGGCATCGAGGGCGATCCGCTCGCCAGCTTCCTTGGCAGCGCGAACGACAATCAGCGCCGCGACGTGGAGCAGCGTCGCGACGAGATTTCGCAGATGGTCCAGCGCCAGCGCTCGGACATTCAGAGCTTGGCCGGGCTGTACCAGAACCTGTTCACTGGCGGCGCTCGCAGCATCTGGGACACGTTCAAGCAGCAGGGTCTGCAGATCATCTCCGAATTGCTGGCGCGCTGGACGCTGTTCGGGAACCTCAAGGGCGCGTTCGGCGAGGATGGGATCGATACCGGCATCTTCGGTTCGATCGGCAGGCTCTTTGGCGGTGGGGGCACGACCTCGCTGGACATGACCAAGACGAACGCGATGCTCGACAACATCATCGTCCCGAAGTTCGGAGTCGGCACTGCCTACGCACCGGGCGGCTGGGCGGATGTGGGCGAGTTCGGGAAGGAGCGCTTGTGGCTGCCGCAGGGCACTCGCGTGTCATCCGCGCGAGACACGCAGCGGATGCTCGCAGCAAACGACACGAGCTCGGGCAGAGCGTCATTCCATTTCGACCTGAGAGGCGCGGTGATGACCGAGGATCTCCTCGCGCAGATGAACAGCATGGCGGACGGCGCCGCACTTCGTGGCGCCGCGGGCGGCGCCGAACTGTCGAAGATGCAGGGCGTCCGCGCTGCGCGCCGCCGGATCAACCGCTGATGGCGATAGAGCTGCCGCAGGTGCGACTGCCGCAAAGCGCCACCCCCAAGTTGGTCGACTATGGCGCGACACTCACCGCGGTGCTGGGTGGCGCATCGCAGAGGCTCAACCGGCTCGGTAATCGGTACGCCTTGACGATCGTCTATCCTCGCCTTCGGCCGGAGCCGGACGGGCGCATCCTGGCGCAGCGCGTGCGACAGGCGGTCACGGAGGGGGCGCTCTTCGCGGTGCCCCAGCCGGGAGTTGATCTTGGAGCCCCCGGCAACCCCGTCGTGAACGGCGCCGGTCAGGCTGGAGCGATGCTGGAGATCCGCGGCTTTGCGCCAGGCTACACCATTCGCGAAGGCCAGTTCTTCAGCATCCTACATGGGGGGCGGCGCTATCTACACACCGCAGGCGGGGATACGGTCGCCGATGGTGCTGGCTGGGCGCGCCTGATGGTGACGCCCATGCTGCGGATCTCGCCGGCGAACGGAGCCATCTGCGAGTTCGCGAAGCCCTACATTGAGGGCTTTATTGATGGTCGGACCGCCGCATCAATCGAGCACACCATCGCCAAGGCTATGGTTCCCGAGATCACGATCACCGAGGCAAAATGACCCAGCTGACGCCCGCGCTCGACGCAGAGTTGCGCAGAGATGCGCCGCTGCCTTTCGGAGCCATCTCGATTGACCTGCCGGACGCGCAGGTGAACCTTCTCGACGGCGCGGGTATGCTCGCGTTCGGCGGTCGCACCTTCGTCGGCGAGGATGCCACCTACGGTGTGTTGTCCGAGGTCGAGGATCTGACTGACGGCAGCGGCGACGATGCCCCGGCGTTCAGCTTGACGTTGCTGCCGAATGGCGATGCGGCGGCGGCGGCACTAGCGGCCCCAGCGATGCAGGGCTCGCCCGTGTTCGTGTGGATCGGCGCGGTCGACAAGGTGTCAGGACTGCCGATCCCGGACCCACATCTGATCTTCGTCGGCGAGATCGACGTGCCGCAGCTGATCTCTGACGATAGCGGCCGGCGGCTAGATTACGAGGTGGTCAGCGTCTTCGAGCGCTTGTTTGAGGACGACGAAAGCTCACGCCTTTCGCCGGGGCATCACCGCAGCATCTTCCCCAACGAGGCAGGTATGGACTTCGTCACAGGCGTTGCTGAGCCGGTGTATTGGGGCGTAGCAGGCAACCCTTCGCCGGTTGTGAGCTACGGTGGCGGCTACTCGTCCGGCGGCGGATACCGCGGGAACCAGGCGCTATGACCGACCCGCTAATCCGTCGTCGCGACGCGGCACAGAAGACGCTGAACGTCTGGTCACACCGACCCATGAAGCTGGGCACGTCGGACTGCGTGCGCATGACAGCGGCGCACCTGCGCCTGCTCGGATACAAGGTGAGGTTGCCGAACTCCGGCTCTTACCGGACCGTCAACAGCGCGCTCAAGGCTTTGAAGGAGCGTGGTTACAGCAGCCTTGCTGCTGCACTGGATGACATGGGCTTGGAGCGTATCGCGCCGGCCGCGGCAATCGTTGGCGACGTGCTGATGCTGCCCGCTGTCGACCGACTTGGCGCGCTAGTGATCGCGCTGGGGAACGGGCGAGTAGTCGGCTACCATGAAGAGGTCGCGACAGCGACCGTGCTGCAGCCGATTGAGTATGAAGCTGCCTGGAGGGTGTTGTGACCGACCAAATCGATGCGGTGATGGTGGTGAAGGTGGCCGAGCAGGATCACGCCGCAGCGCGGGCAGATGCTGCGGAGCGGATCAAGATCCAGTGGTCCATCGCGGACGCGACCATGAAGGCGCTGCTGCTGGTGAACGGCGGCGCGATGATCGCCTTATTTACTTTCGTTGGCAACGTGATGACCCGGACTGCCACACAGCCGGCATTCGATGGCGCATATCTGCGTTGGTCGTTCGGCGCGTTTGTCTCTGGGCTGGTGCTGGCTTTGCTTACTCACGCCCTCGCTTTCCTGTCTCAGCAGGAGGCTCTCTATGCTTCTGCGAAGGAGGCGTGGCGTCACCAGCGCATCATGGCTGCCGGCGCCTGGGAAAATCCGCCGCCGGACGAGATGCGACATCACCGCCGCTTCTTGAGCCTATACGCAGTAGCCTTTGGAATGGCGGTGCTCTCCCTTACCGCGTTTACTGTGGGTTGTTGGTTCGCGCTCAGCGGAGTTCTGATCTAGCGCAGTCCAGCTTCGCCTTCAGCTTAGCGCCATTCGGAAATTCGTCGTACACGCGACAGCCCGTCGCCTCGGTAGCCGCTCGCCGCATCCGGTCGCGTTCCTCCATCGTAAACGCGACCACAAGCGCCTTCTTCGCGACGATCACGACGCTGTCGCGAACCTCAACCCGATAGGTTGAGCCATCAACCTCGACCTTCTTCTCGTACTTCTCTGACCAAGCCAGACCCGGGAAGCTGAGCGCGGAAAGCGCTGCTGCGATGACGGATATGCGCGCGGTTGCTCTCATGATTCGCGGAGGGTGCCATATCCAAGGTGCTAAAGACAGCCGCCATTGTGGTCGGCGCAGTTGCTCTCGCAGCTACCGGCGCTGGTGCAATCCTTGGCGCGACAGCGGCTGCCGCCACATCAGTTGCTGGCATCGCTAGCGTAGCGACGATCGCTTCGGTGACCAGCGCCGCTGCGGGGGTCCTTTCCCTCGGCGCTGGTCTCACCGCCAAGAAGCCGTCCGCACAGGCGACAGGCAGTCAAACCGAGTTCAGCGCCGATCCCGATGCCGGCAATCCAATCCTGTTCGGCAGGACCGGCACGGCGGGCAACATCATTATGCGCCGCGGCTGGGACACGAACGACAAGGGCGACAACGATCGGCAGGCGTTCGTCACTGTGCTGTCGCTCGGACCCATCGCTGCGATCGAGGGCATGACGGTGGATCGCTCGCCAATCGGCTTCACGCCGACTGGTGCCGCAATCGGTGCGTTTGCCGGCTTCATGTGGTCCATGGCCCAGCTTGGCGCCGTGCCGGAGGCGTCCGCGCTGTCGTTTGGTGCCGGCGCGGGCACCCCGCCAGGCTGGAGCGCTGCGCACAAGCTTTCGGGCAAGGCCGCGACCACCTGGACGCTGCGCTTCGACACCAATGCGAAGCTGTATCAGAATGGCGTGCCTGCTCCGATGTGGGTGGCGCGCGGTCAACTCTGCTACGATCCGACAAAGGACAGCACCTATCCGGGCGGCTCCGGACCGCACCGCATGGCTGATCCGGCTGACACGGCCGCTTACGACGCCGCCATGGATACGTGGGAGTGGAGCGACGATCCGTATCTGCTCGGCCTGCGTTGGGCGCATGGGCTGTGGCAGCGCGACCGAAGCGACCCGACCTCGACGTACCAGCGCGTGGCGGGCCTCGGCGCGCCTTGGCCGATGATCGACGTGCCGGCCTTCGTGGAAGGCCGCAACATCGCGAAGGCGAACGGCTGGGCTGCGGGCGGCGTCGCTTACACCGGTGACGGCAAGTGGGACACTCTGAAGAAGCTGCTGCAGGCCGGCATGGGCGAGCCGCTGGCGCTAGGCGCGCGGATCAGCTGCCTAGTCAATGCGCCGAAGGTTAGCCTCGCCACTATCGGCATCGACGATGTCGTTGGTCAGGCCAGTGTGTCGGCTACGCAGCCCCGGCGCGACCGTATCAACACGATCACGCCGCGCTACCGTTTGGAGGAAAACAACTGGCAGCTGCTGCCAGGCGCCCCGATCAGTGTCGCCAAGCACGTAGCCGAGGACAAGGGTAAGCGCAGCAAGGCGCAGGATTACGCCTTCATCCAGAACAGCAAGCAGGTCGGCACCGCAGTTAGGTACGACATCGAGAACGCGCGCGAGTTCGGGCCAATCGTCCTGCCGCTCAAGCTGGTTTGGATGGGCTACCGTCCTGGGGACTGCGTCACGGTGCAGTTGCCGGAGCTTGGCCTGAACGGTCAGGACGTTCTGCTGCTGAACCGCAACATCGGTGCGGGCTCCGGCATCGTCACCATGACGGCGCGTAGCGAGACGGCCGACAAGCACCCGTTCGCGCTCGGGCAGACTAGCGAGCCGCCTCCTACGCCGGGCGTCACCGGCGCCCCAATTGTCCCGGTCCCGGGCGAGAATGCTTGGGCCATCAGCGCCACCAGCCTGATCTCGGAACAGCGGACAGTTCCCGCCCTCGTCGTAACCGGGGCGAGCGACGCTCGCACGGTCGACGCCATTGTGGTCGAGTACCGGATCTTCGCTAACGGCCAAGGCGTCGATGCCGGGTGGGTCACGGCTGGGCTGCTTCCCGCCAACGCCACACGCGGCGAGATCGTGTCGGTACGCAGCGGCACCGCATACGAGGTGTCGGTCGCGTACCGCCGCCAAGGGGTGACGAGCGCGCGGCGCATCCTCGGCCCTGTTGTGACAGCCGGTGAGGCGCTGGACTACGGCGTGATCACCGGGCCAACCCGCCCGGACGATAACGCCACCAACTCTGCGGACCCAGAGTCGCCATTTGGCCCGGACGGCAAGGTCAAGGAGGCGATCGCCAAACTCGACCGCATCGAGCCGATCGAAGCCGAATTTGGACCGATCAAGTCCGACATCCGCGCGCTGAAGGATGTGCGGCTGGAGCATGACGACGCGCTGGCGCAGCTGGCCGACGTCACCGCCGACCAGGGCGCCGCCCAGCGTCAGATCACGCGCGACGTCGGCCGGATGGACGAGGCGCTGCTGCGCGCGCTGATGGAGAGCGCCCGCACGCGCGAGGTGCTGCGCGATGCCGGGATCGTCGTGGATCCCGCGACTGGTCAGGTGCGGATCTATGCCATCGACCAGCTGCGCGATCGCACGTCGACGGCCGAGATCGCGATCGACGCGGTCAAGAGCGTCGTTTCGACCAAGGCGTCGGTGAACCAGGTCCAGCAGCTCATCGCGCAGGCGGTGCTGGATCCGTCGCAGGTTGCCGAGCTGGAGCCGATCATCGCGCGGCTTACGTCGGCCGAGAGCGAGATCGACGGCCTCAACGCAGCCGTGGCGCTGAAGGCATCGCTGGTCGAGGTGACGGCGATCGGCGGGCGCACCTCGGACGTCGAGCAGACGCTGGACGCGCTCGCCGGCGAGGTGTCGAGCAAAGCGAGCACAACCGCCGTCGACCAGCTCGGCATCCGCGTCGGCTCGGCCGAGCAGATGCTGTCCGCGCTCCCCGACGTGTCGGGCTATTCGGTCACCGTTCGCCAGGCCCGCGTCTCGGCGGATGATGCTGCCGAGGCGGCGCTGCGCGGCATGCTCGCCGGCGACATCGCCAGCCGGTACCAGTTGTCGCAGATCGCCGAGGCGCGGCAGGAGCTGACCACCAAGCTGGTGGATGCCTTCACCGCCGAGGCGACCGCGCGCACCGCGCTGACGGTGCAGATCGGCCAGATCCGCGCCTCGGTGTTGTCGGAGGCGCAGGCCAGTGTCACGCGGGACAGCCTGCTGACGCAGCGGATCGATGCGCAGGGCGGCGTGCTGGATAGCCAGGCGGCCGCGATCGGCGAGGCGCGCAAGGTTGCTCTCGACGCGCAGGGCGGCGTTGCCAGCGCGCAGATGACGATCCGGCAGCAAATCGGTGCGGCGGACAGCAGTGACGAGGCGCTGCTGCGCGCACTGATCGCCGGCGACGAGGCGGACCGAGCACGGATCGCGCAGGCAGTGCAGATCCAGACCGAGTTCACGACCACGCTGGTCGAGAATGAGCGGGCGGCCGCAGTCGCGCGCCAGTCACTGCTGGCTCGGATGAACGCCGCTGAAGCGGCGATCATCAGCACCTCGAAGGTGGCGGCCGATGCAAACCAGGCGACAGCGCAGCGGGTCAATGCGTTGGAGGTGGCCTTCAACGACGCAGCGACGGGGCTGATTGCGACCCGCGCGCGCATCGTTGCGCTGGAGGAAGCGACAGCAGCAGCTAACGCCGCCTTCGCTCAGCAGCTGGAGCTGATTGAAGCAGCGGTTGGCGGGCAAGGCGACGGACTGGCGGCGATCAGCGCCACCGTGGCGCTGGACCGCCAGGCGCGCGTCGATGGTGATGCCGCCAATGCGTTGGCAGTCGAGCAGGTCCGCACGCAGGTGAACGATCCGCAGACGGGGCTGCCGGCCACGGCTGCTGGACTTGCCCAAGAGCGAACGGCGCGAACACAGGGCGACGCCGCAAACGCGCAGGAGATCCAGGCGATCTCGGCCGCGCTGTACGATCCGCAGACCGGGCTGCCGGCAACCCGCGCGATCGTCGCCAGTGATCGACAGGCGCGGATCGACGGCGACAGCGCCAACGCCTCAGCCATCCAGCAGGCACGAGCGATCATCGACGGCGTCGGAGGTGTCGGGGTGGAGCAGGCGTTCAGCGCCGTCGCGACCCGGCTCGGCAAGGTCGAGGGCCGGTACACCGTCATCATCGACGCGAACGGCAATCTGAGTGGCTTCCAGCTGATCGGCTCCGACGCAGGACCGGCATCCTTCAACCTCATCAATACCGATCTGCGCATGGGCACCGGTCGGGTCATCTTCAACAACGGCACCTACATGCAGGTGCAGGGCGTAGCCTTCGGCGCTAACGGCGATCTGCTCGAATGGTTCGGCCCGACGATGGCGATCACCAGCTGCACGCGGGCGAACGCGATCAGCTACAAGACGATCACCGGTGACGCCTATTTCGGAGGCTCGCTTTCCGCCGGCGTGCTGAAGAACGCCGTCACCTCGTCGCTGACCACCGCCAACGCCTCGCTTGAACTTGGCCCGTTCGGCACCACCGGCAAGCCGAAGAGCGTCGTTGCCAGCTACAGCTACAGCCTGCGCCGGCGGGTCAATCCACCCGGCGGGTCGATCACCGGAACGCCGAGCGCCACCCTCGTGTTGGAGCGTCGCCGCGGCAATGATGGCACCTGGGTGCAGCTGCAGACCGGCACCATCACGGGCGAGACCAGCTACGATGCGCCGGAAGGCAACACACCTGGCCTCGGCACGCAGACGATGGCGGGCGCGATCACGATCACGGACAACTCTGAGGGTGCCCAGGACTTCTCCTACCGCCTGACGCTGGTGTCGCGAACGCTCGCCACCTTCAACTTCTCCTCCCCCAACGACGGCCCGGCCGGTGAGCCGATGCAGAGCCTCTCGCTCGTCTCCGTCGAACAATAAGGAAACTGAACATGCCCTGGTATCGTGCCGGCAGCGTTGCCGTGACCAATGGATCCGCGACCGTCATCGGCGCGGGCACCGACTTCGTTGGCAATGCGCAGGCTGGCGAGGTTTTCCTCGGTCCTGACGGCAGGGTGTACGAGATCAGCGCGGTGCAGTCCGCCACCCAGCTGACGATCATCCCGAACTATCAGGGGGCGTCCGCAGGCGGGCAGGCCTACGGCATCCAGCCGACTGCGAGCTTCGCGCGAGATCTGGCGCTGGGGGCCGCGCAGTTGCTCAACACCTTCGGCGGCGTGCGAGACGGGATCGGCCAGGGGCTGGTCCCTGATGGCAGTGCAGCGGCACCGGGTATCCGCTTCGCTGCAGACCAAGACACGGGATTGCGCCGGCCGGGCGCGAACGAACTTTCGATTGTCACTGGCGGAACTGATCGAGTCTCGTTCAACCAGGACGGAGCGGTTGTCAGCGGGTCGGTGGCCATGCGGCAGCCGAACGGAAACGTTCACTCGATTGGCACGGATGCGAATGACCTCATTTTCCGGTCGGTGACAGCTGGTGCGGAGACGATGCGAGTCACCTACAGCGGCCACGTCGGGATCGGGACCGCCACGCCAGCGGCGTTCGGTGGCTACACCTGCCTCACCCTTGGGGGCTCGGGGCACGGTTACCTCCGGCTTGGCTCGCCCGGTAATGCACAGAGCCTTATCATCCAAAATAACTTCGGCGGAGCGGCACCTGCCCTCGCCACCGGCACCGCGCATCCGCTCATCCTGGGGACGGACAGCGCAGAGCGGATGCGAATTGATGTGAGCGGCAATTTGCTGGTCGGAGTGTCGAGCGGCAGCTACCACAAGATCCAGAAGGCCAGTGTCGGTGAAAACGGGGTCGTCTTCGGAGTAGCGGGTGCAACGGATGCGCTCGTCGTTTATGGCGCACAAGCTTACAACTGGAATGGCGCTGCCACCGCAATGACGGTGGCCCGCAATTCCGTCACCGGTCGTTCGATCAATGGTGCCGGCACTGGAAACTTCACCGGCTCAGACTACGCTGAATACATGGTCAAGTGCGCGACTTGCGGCTTGATCGCCAAGGGGGACGTGGTCGGCGTCGATCGTGACGGCCGACTGACCAAGACCTGGGCCGACGCGATCAGCTTCGTGATCAAGAGCACCGACCCATCGCTGGTCGGCGGCGACACCTGGGCCGCTCACCTGCCGCCCAAGCCAGAGCAGCCCGGCGCCGAGCCGATCGAGCCTGCCGCGCCGCTGCCGCCCGCTGAGGACGCCGACGAAGCGGCGTTGGCCGCGTGGCGCGACGCTGTGGCAGCGCATCCGGCGCAGCTCGCCAGCTACCGCGCTGAGCACGCCGCGTGGCAGCAGGCCGACGCAACCTATGCCGCCGAGCTGGCCGCGTGGGAGGACGAACTGGAATCCGCCCGCCAGTGCGTCGACCGCATCGCGTTCTGCGGCCAGGTGCCGTGCAACGTCACCGGCGACTTTGACGTCGGCGACTACATCATCGCCGCGGCAAACGGCGCCGGGATCAAGGCGATCGCGGTGAAGCCCGACGCGATCACGCTGCCGCAATACATGCGCCGGATCGGCAAGGTCTGGGCAATCCGCGACGGTCGCGCCTGGATCGACGTGCAGCACGGCTGAACGGAAACTCAGTTCTTGTTCGTTTCGGGAGCCTGAAGGCTCTTCGTGCTCCCATCGTCCGCGTCGACAACGCCCATCGAGATGGCGAACTGCCCTGTAGCGTTCACGATTTCCGCCAGGGAATAGGCGAGCCGAGCGGCGGTATAGGGCGCCAACGCGTAGGTCTCGATCTTCTTCATGCTGGTTGCGACCCGCATCGTGATGATGCCCGCCTGATCGATAAACACCGTCGCTGATGTCGCGAGCGGGATGGTCTGCCCGGCTGCGCCACGCGGATCCGGCTTCATGTCCTCGAAAATGATCGCAGCAGTTTTCTTGCTCAGCGGAGAGTCGCTCATGTTTTCTGTCCCCCACTCGATCACGTACACTGAGCCACGTCGAATCGCGGAGGGCTGGACCGAGGCCCCCAATGTGGCTTCGGTGCCCTGCAGAGTCGAATCCCTCCGTTCAGGATACCCCACGCTCTTGGCGAGCGACTTCGCGGATCGGAAAACGGCGCCAGGACCGCACGCGTGAGTGACCCCACGCTCGCCGAGCGCGCCTTCACCAACATGGTGACGACGTCTGCCGCGCCGCCCAGCTTCGACGGCCAAGGCTGGCTGGTGGCGCTGAACCTGTTCGCCATGACGGCGGGCTTCTGCCTGACGATGATGCTGGCGGGCAAGATCGTGCGCGACATGTGGCGCAACCGCTACCGTGACAAGTTTCGCGAGCCGGTGACCATTCTGCGCATGGCGTTCCTCGCCTTCTCCTGCGCAGGCGCGCTGCGGTTCGGGGGGGAGGCCGCCGTGCTCTGGGGGTGGAATCCGAGCGATCCGACCGCCACGGCTGCCGCAACGCTGGCTAAGCGCCTCATCGACCCGATCGCCGCACCGCTCGGCTGGTGTGGTTTCGCGCTGTTCGTGCTCGCCGAACGCGGCATCATCGACCAGCTGCGCAAGCAGCCCTTCCCCATCAACATGTGGGCCAGCCTCGAGCAGCTCAAGCGGCCTGCCATCGTGGTGCTGCTCTGCTTCGTCGCCGCCATTGGAGTGGTGAGCACGCGATGATCATCGAGCGCGGGGCCGGCGCGGCCGCAACGGGTCTGCTCGCCGTTGGTGCAGCGACCGCAGCTCAGCCGGCAACGGCGAGCTTCTTCGGAATGCCGTTCGAGATTGCCACCGCCATCGCCGCCATGTTCGGCTGCGTCGTCACGCGGGTGATCGTCGGGCAATCCGACAAGGTTTCGCGCTGGCGGGTACGCGTGCCCGTCGACGTTCTGTCGGGTGGCGTGACGTTCTTCCTCGTCGTCGCAACGCGTCCATCGCTGCTGACGGCGTTGGTGCTGGGCATCACCGTCGCGGCGCTCGGCGCTTCGATCATCAAGATCGCGGAGGTGCGCGGCCGCAAGCTGATCGACGCCTTGCTGCCAGGCGGCGTCAGCGATGACGATGACGAAGCGGGCATCGCGCGGGCGATGGACCAGCTCCACCGCATTCCAGACCCAGAGAAACGCTCGGGCTGAGGTCGGCGCCTCGCCCTGCCGTAGTGACACAGGTGGGCAAGGCGCCGCGGCAGCCGACAGGACGAACACCCGCGGCCGCGCGCGAGCAGCCTCGGCTATTCCGATCTTCAACACAAGGAACAACGATCATGGCAACCAACCTACGGGTGGGGCCGATGGCGCTCGCCCTGATGCATCACTTTGAAGAGCTGCGGCTGCTTGCGTATCGCTGCCCGGCTGACGTGCCGACCATCGGATGGGGCAACACCTATTATCTTGACGGATCCCGCGTTCGCATGGGTGACCGGATTACGGCCGAGCATGCAGACGCGCTGTACGCGGCCGTCCTGGAGCGGGATTTCGCCGGGCCGGTTCGCGCCGCGATCGGCAACGCGGCGACCACGCCCGCGCAGTTCGGCGCGATGGTGTCCCTCGCCTACAACATCGGCATGGGGCCGCGCCTGTGGGTGCCGGGGCTGAAGAAGGGATTTCGCCAATCGGAAGTCCTGCGGCTTCACCGCGCTGGCAACTACGCGGGCGCGGCCGAGGCATTCGCCGGATGGACCCGAGCGGGCGGGCAGGTGTCGGACGGGCTGGTGCGCCGGCGCAAGGCTGAAGCGGCGCTCTATCGCTCTGACTTTGCGGATCTGGCGAAGCACACCTACGGCAAGGTGAAGCCGTGATCCGGGCCGCGCTGGTTGGCGCCGTCGTCGCCCTGCTGCTGATCGGCGGGCTGGGCTTCCTCTGGCAGCGAGCCGATGCCCGCGCCGATCGGCTCGCGCTTGAGGTGCGGGAAGCGGGTGCCGAAGCCGACCGCCTCAAGAAGCGCAACGATCAGCTGGAGCGCGCCGCGCTGGAGCGCCTCGCTGACGATCGCGCCGTCGACCAGCTTGGAAAGGACATGCACGATGCGATCAAGGATATTCCCCGGGGCAGTGCGCCCAGCCCTGCTGCTGTCGCTCTTGGCTGTCAGCGGCTGCGCGCGGCAGGCGCCACGGCCAACGACACCTTCCAGCGTGTCTGCGGCGGACGTTAGGGCGCTGATCGAGCCGAAGCCGGTGCCCGGTGCCGATATTCTCACCAGCGATGCGGCGAGCGCCCGTCACAGCATCGAGATCGAGCTTTGGGGCGAGCGCCTCTCGCGCGCCGCTGGCCGGGTGTGCCGCGCCCTCGCAGCCGATGGCATGTCGCTGCCGTTCGTGTGCCCCGCGGCGGGGCGTTAGGGTTCGTCGTAGCCTTCGTTGAACAGGCTGCGCTCCATATGCTCGCGATACTCGGGGATCACGGAGAACGCGGCATGCACGTCTTCCGCGGGAACCTTGTCGTTAATCGTCAGCTGGACGAAATGGGCGAGTAGCATGTGCAGCCGGGTTGTGTTGTCGACTATATCCCACTGGGCGTTGCTAGCGCCGAAGCTCATACTATACCGCCGATCGTCGCGACCGGAGCTGTAGGACAGCACCTTCGCCATAGGGCGCATCGACGTGTCGTCCGTCCAGAGCAGCTGGACATCCGCGAGCGGAACGTCGCCGGCCAGCGGCGCTGCAACATGCGACCCGTTCATCTGGCGCAGTACCGTTGAGTTTCGAAGGTGCTGGAAGGCCAGCTCGGTCCGCTTCTCGATCGGCTTCTCACCCCGTTCCATCTCGCCGACGTATCCCTGAGACAAGCCGAGCGCGTCGGCGACTTCGCCCTGCGTCAGCCTGAGCTCCCGCCGGAACTCGCGAAACTCAGATCCTTCCATGTGCCATCTCCACTCGATCGCTGATCGCAGAGGAATATAGGCTCAGCCCACAATTAACAACAGGAATGTAGGCTCTGTCTACATCGACGAGACACGTCCGTCGGTGCGCCATGGGAATGCCCGTGTCGGCCGAGCGGGGGTGCCGTGCGGGAACACGGCAACCGGCGGGCCTGAGACCCGTCACGCGCGGCTGGCCAGCCGCTAACGCCCCGCACCTGCGCAACAGGCGGGGCTTCTGTGAGCATCAAAACACATGGAGTCGAATCTTTCTGCTGTTCAGGCGGTAAATCCCCCTGCGCCTTACCTCGGTGGCAAGCGCAACCTTGCTCGGCGCCTTTGCGCCCTCATCGCCGCCATTCCCCACCGTGCCTACGTCGAGCCGTTTGTTGGTATGGGCGGCGTGTTCCTGCGCCGCACCAGCCGACCACCAGTCGAGGTGATCAACGACATCTCGGCGGACGTCACCACCATGTTCCGCGTCGCGCGGAAGCACTACGAGCCGCTGGTCGATGAACTGGCATGGATGCTTAGCAGCCGCGATGAGTTCGAGCGGCAGCGCCGCGTTGATCCATCCACGCTGACGGACATCGAGCGCGCGGCTCGCTTCCTCTGCCTCCAACGCATGTCGTTTGGCGGCAAGGTCACTGGCCGCACGTTCGGCGTCGATCACCGATCACCCGGCCGCCTCAACATCGCCAAGCTGCGGGGCGACCTGCGCGCGCTGCGTGACCGCTTGGCGCGCGTCACGATCGAGCGACTGCCCTATGCGGACCTGATCCGCCGCTATGATAGCGCCGACACGCTGTTCTACCTCGACCCGCCATACTGGAATTGCGAGGAGGACTATGGCCCCGGCACGTTCGGCCGCGACGACTTCCAACGTCTGGCCGACCAGCTCGGCCAGATTGCCGGTCAGTTCGTGCTGTCGATAAACGCCACCGACGGCGCGCGCGAGGTCTTCGGACGATTTTCGTTCGAAGAGGTGGGGACGACCTACACGGTCGGGACCGCATCCGCCGGCCGCGGCAAGGGCGTGAGCGAACTCATTGTTCGCGATCGCGCGGATAGCCGATGAGCACGGTTAGTCTGTGAAGCGTGCTTAACAGCAAGCGGTTCGTTTTTGTCGACGGACATTGAGGCGGCTCCGAATCAAGGAGCCGCCTCTAATACGCACGGCGTGCGCCGTGTCATCAAGTCGTTCGGCGCGAGAAAAGCCTTACGCGCGCGTGCGAGGACGGTGCGACCGCGTCGGGCCGCTCCATTTCATACTCGAAAGCACGAACTCGACGCGAACCCTTTACCTCGCGCTCATTCTCCGGCTCTATGCAAATTGTGAAAGACGGAGCCGATGTCCACCAAGGTCGAGATCAGTATCGCGGGCCGCGGGGAAGCGGATGCACCGCTCCTTGGCGACCTGATCGAGCAGATCCAGGACTACATCGCCATGGTGAACGCTGTGGCGGAGACCGTCACCGGCGACAGCGCCCAGCGTTTCGACTGGCAAGTCGTCGGGATGAGCAAAAACAGCCCCGCTCGCATGACGCTAGAAGCGGTGCCTCTGCCCGGACATCAAGAGGGTCCAATGGTAGCCGCCCGAGCGCGCGACCTGACGAATGAGGGCCTTCAAGAGCTTATCCAAAACAAAACGCGGCCGGTCTTTTTCACCGACAACGTCATCGACTGCACCGAACGGTTTTTAACCCGCATCACCCGCGGCGTAGCTGCCACCAGCGTTGGGCCAGGCATCGACGAGGCGCCGCCGTTCACTATTCGGACTCCGGCTGCGATCGAAGGGCTGCGGCATCTCGCAGCTGTAAGGGAGGCCGATCCCGTGCACCCCTACACCGAACTGGGCAGCTTCGAGGGACACATCCAAAACGTTGGGACCGACGGCTATCAGCGCCCCTACGTGGTGATCAAAAGCCGAGTGACCGGAGAAAGCGTCAGGTGCATTCTTTCCGGCGCAGCGCTGAAGGCGCTGGAAAGTGAGCCTGTAGCCAAAGTTGTTTGGCGTAGTCGGCGTGTCACGGCGACCGGAATACTACGCTACCGCACTGTTGGGCGCTTGAGCACCGCCGACGTGTCCAAGCTTGATTTCGAGCCTGGCCGCGAGAGCCTGCCCCAGCTTCGCGACATAATCGACCCGAACTTCACGGATGGTCTCTCCTCGGAAGAGTACCTGGAGAGGCTGAGGAATGGCTAAGGCGCGGCGGGTGGCGTGGGACGCCTGCTCATGGATCGCGACGATCATCCAAGAGGTGGTCACCTTGAAGGATGGGAGCGTCGAGGATCGGGGCCGCCTATGCCGCCACACGATAGAGCAGGCCCAGCGAGGGCTGGTCGAGATCGCGACATCGGGGTTGTCGCTGGCCGAGGTCTGCAAGCACGATGAAGTGCACGGCGAAGACCCGGACGTCCTCACGGACTTCTTCCGCAACGACTATCTCCTGATCGTACCGGTGGACCGCGCCATCGGCTCACTCGCTCGCGAGATAATGCAGACGACACTGCGAAAGCACCAGGTGAAGATCAAGCCGCCCGACGCGGTACATCTAGCAACTGCAATCTTCGCCGACGCGACCGAGTTTCACACGTTTGACGGCAAGCTGCTGAACCTCGATCAGCAGCTACCAAAGCCGAACGGCGGCGTGCTGACGATCCGGAAACCTCCAGAGCCGCCTTTGGAGCTATTCCCCAGCTAGTGCCGCGTCGCCTGCGCCAGCGCAGTGACCCCCTGTAACAAGGCGACCCAGCCGTCGAGCACGTCGTCCCGCTCCGGCGGGGCGTCGTCCATGCCGCTAAGGATCAGCTTGGTGGCCTCTTGCTGGCCCATCGCCTGCACCAGTTGCCAGGCTCGCTCGATCTCTCCATCCGACGGTGGCGTGCCCGGCGCACCCAAGACGATCACGCGCATTGCCGATCTTCCCTCAATCGCTTGCCGGCGCCTGCGGCCTTCTTCGGCGCGCGGCGCGGATGATCTTCAGGCCAACGCTCGAACCCCAGCTTCCGCTCGGTCGTGTGGAAGGCGTGATCGCGCCATCGCTGCCAGCGCGGATCGTCGCCGCCGAGCTCCACGGGGCTGACCCCGAAGAACCGCGACAGCGTGTCCAGGTCGGCGGCGCTCAGGCGCTCCGGGTGACCTTCCTTCACGAAGCGCGTGAGATAGCGGCGCGGACGGCTGATCATCTCGGACAGTGGCCCGAGCCCGGTCTTGAACTGTATCGACAGTTCGCGAAGCCTAGCGCGTGGGTCTCGGACGATCATCAATACATCCGCCACTCAAGCTCGGCGTCTTCGAACGCCTCCCAATCGTCGCCGCTGGCGCGCCGATCGCCGAGGAACTTACGCACGGCCTCCGGGTCGCCGGCCTTCGGGAACGTGCGATCTGGCTTCAGCGAGGCGGCGAGGTTGCCGATCAGCCCGCCTCGACCATCCTGCTTCAGAAGCCAGGTGCCAAACGGCTCCTGCGCTAGTGCGTCCCTGTCCGTGACATCGGTCATCATTGTTTCCTCTTGCCCGAATCGAAGCCTAGCGAATAGCAAGTGTTCCGCGTTTGTTCTACTTGGAACGGAACTGTGGGACTTTGCGACTTCAGACTGCCGGCTTGCGGCGAATGGTATGACAATGAGGATGGCACCAGCCGCCAGGCTGAACTGGCGAAGTGCGTACCCGGCGATCCGCTTGATCTCGTGCGTGAGCCGGATAATCCGCATGATCCGCGCGCGGTCGCTGTATTCACCGCGAACAGGGTGCGGGTCGGCTACCTGCGTCGCGACCGCGCTGTCTGGATCGGGTCTAAGATCGATCGAGGTTATGATGTTCGCGCGATCGTCGAGCGTGTGAAAGGCTCGCACCTACCAAACGCCACCCTGGGGCTCGTGATGCGGATCAATATGGAGGGGGACCAACCGACGCTTGGGCCTGTCGACCCCGCCATCGGCAACTATCTCCTGACGAAGCGATAGGGTACCGATCGCGCCTCTGGAGGATCAGTTACGGCGGCCGGAGAGAAGCGCCGCTGCCGCGGGCGCGTCAGCGAGCAGCATGTCGGCCCAGAACTGCGCCAATTCGATGCGGCGCTCCATGTGGGCCGCTCGGTTGTATGCCCCCTCCACCTTATCTTCCACGACGTGCGCCAGCATAAGGTTGATCACCTCGCGATCGTCCGGCCGGCCCTCGCGCCGCCGCCACTCGTTCATGATCGTGGTGAACGACGATCGATAGCCGTGCGTGCAATGCCGGTGCCGGTAGCTTTCCTTGTTGGCACGGATGATCAGCGCGCGCACCGCGTTCTCCGTCATCGGCCGGTGTGCATGGCGATCGTTCGGGAAGACGTAGGGAAGGTGGCCCGTCAGTGGACGGATGGCCTCAATCACCTCCACGGCCTGCCGGGATAGTGGCACGAGGTGCTCGAACTGCTCGTCGTCCTTCAGGCGCAACTTGAGCTTCATCTGAGACGGCGGCACGCGCCAAAGCGGGGAGGGGCCGTCCAGATCCTCGAACTGCTCCCACTTGGCGGTACGCTGCGTCTCCGACCGAACGGCAGTGAGCGCAACGAAGCGGTTCGCCAGCTTCGTGATCGGACTGGCGTTCTCGGCCTCGATATGCGCGATCATCTGCCGCAGCTCGTCCAAATCGGTGATCGCCGGCTGTTTGGTGGCCTTCGGCTTCGGCTTCAGCAACGATTTAATCACCGCCGCCGGATCACCGGTCCGCAGGCCAGCAGCCGCGGCATAGGCGAAGATGTCGCTCGCGCGCTGGCGCAGACGGCTGGCTGTTTCGATCGCGCCGCGCTTCTCCACCCGGCGCAGTGCGTCCAGCAGGATCGCCTCTGTGACGTCCTTGACCGGCATCGAGCCGATCACCGGAAACAGATCACGCTCCAGGCTGGTGAGAACGTTGCCCTTGTGGACCTCCGTCCAGCGGGGCGAGTTCAGCGCGTGCCAGGCGCGCGCGCATGCTTCAAAGGTGTGTGACGCGCCGATCGTCCGCGCGGCCTTCTCCTGCTTGCGCTCGATGCTCGGGTCACGGCCCTCCCGCAGTGCCTTCTTGGCTGCGTCGCGCAGCGCGCGGGCGTCGGCCAGCGAGGTCTGGGGGTATAAGCCGTGGGTGAGGAGCTTCTCCTTACCCCCATAGCGGTACTTCTGCCGCCATGACCGGGCGCCGGTGGGCGCCACGTGGAGGAACAGTCCTCCGGTGTCTGAGAGCTTGTAGGCCTTCTCCGCGCCCTTGGCGCGCTTGATCTGGGCGTCCGTCAGCATCGATCCCCCTCGTGGGGGTATTCGATACCCCCGCTCTGGAACATACCCCCGCCGATACCCCGACAGGGGGTACGCTTGGGCTGGATCGTGCTGGACAGTGCCGGACGATAGAACCCGCGCGTTTCTGCGCTTGTTCTACCCTTGTTCGGACAATTTCGGAAGCCGCCGGAGCGGCTGTTGGTGGAAGGGACTGGATTCGAACCAGTGTACACTTGCGTGGGCAGATTTACAGTCTGCTGCCTTTAACCACTCGGCCACCCTTCCACAGGGCTGCTTCGTCGAAGCGAGGGCGCCCAATGCCGAAGCCCGGCCGTCCTGTCAACGCACTGTCATCATGGTTGCGCGCTTTCTTTTCGACGCATAGCTACGGCACGCCATCCGGGCAGGAGATTTACCACCTATGCGCCATCTGCTTCTGGCCGCGATCGCGGTTGCAGCACCCGTCCACGCGCAGGACCGCAACGACACTGCGCGAATCATGGATGAGGGGCTGGCCCATTCGCAGGTCATGACGACGGCGCAGCACCTGACCGACGTCATTGGTCCGCGTCTCACCAATTCGCCGCAGATGCGCCAGGCGGAGGCATGGACCCAGGCGAAGTTCGCCGAATGGGGGCTGAAGAACGTCCGCAAGGAAGGGTTCGATTTCGGCCGTGGCTGGTGGATCAACGGGTCCAGCGTGCGCATGGTCACGCCGCGCCCGATCCAGCTTACCGCCATCCCGATCGCCTGGACCCCGCCGACGCAGGGCACGCTCAGCGCACCGATCATCGTCGCGCCGATGAAAAGCGCGCGTGATTTCGCCGCCTATCGCGGCCAGCTGGCGGGCAAGATCGTGCTCGTGTCGTCGCCCGGCACCGGCTCGGAAAGCACGCGCGCCCCGTTCCACCGCTACACCGACGAGGAATTGGGCAAGGTCGCCGAATTTAGATTTCCCCGCTACGATCCTGCCGCCGACGCAAAGGTATTGCGCGAGGCTGATTTCGAGAAGCAGCGCGACGCCTTCCTGAAGGGGGAGGGCGCGCTCGCCTATGCCACCATCTCCTATCGGGACGGAAAGCTCGTCCACGGCGAAGGCTATATGTTCGAGGCGGGCAAGTCTCCCTCGCTGCCCGGCGTCGAGATTGCGGCGGAGGATTACCGCCGCCTCGCACGCCTCGCAAAGACCGGCGCGGCACCGACGCTCGAGATCATCAGCGACGTGCGCTATGACGACAGCGATCCGCAGGCGTACAACATCTTCGCCGAAATCCCCGGCACTGATCCCAAGGCCGGCTATGTGATGGCCGGCGCGCATTTCGACAGCTGGGTCGCGGGCGATGGCGCGAGCGACAATGCGGCTGGCACTGCGGTGGTCATGGAGGCCGCGCGGATCCTTTCGCGGATTGGCGTGCGGCCGAAGCGCACGATCCGCTTTGCGCTGTGGAACGGCGAGGAACAGGCATTGCTCGGCAGCCTCGCCTGGGTGGAAAAGAACCTCGCGACGCGCGGCGGCCCCAATGATCCGCCGCTGGTCGGGGAGCGGCGCTATTATGAATGGAGCAAGCGCTGGCCGATCAACCCGCGCCCCGGCTTCAATGACCTTGCGGCCTATTTCAACGTCGACAATGGCTCGGGCCGGTTCCGCGGCATCTATGCCGAGAACAATCCCGCCGCGGCGGAGATCTTCCGTGGCTGGATGGCGCCGTTCAACGGGCTGGGCATGACCACCGTCGCGATCGGTCGTACCGGCGGCACCGACCATGTCTTCATGCAGTCGGTCGGCGCCCCCGGCTTCCAGTTCATCCAGGACCCGCTCGACTATAACAGCCGCGCGCACCATTCCTCCGCCGATACCTTTGATCACCTGAAGGAGGAGGATCTGCGCCAGGGTTCGACGATCCTCGCCGCCTTCCTGCTCAATGCCGCCAATGCCGACAAGGCATTGCCGCGCCCGCCGATGCCGACGCGCCCGGCGGTTACCGATCCCTTCGCTTATCCTGACCCCGAGGAGCATAATTGATGGCACGCCGCGGACATCGTCCCAGCCAGGCACCGGCCGGCCGGCCCCGTTTCTGGGGCCGCCACGCCGTGACGGCTGCGCTGGCCAATCCCAATCGTACCGTGCGCAAATTGTGGGGCACGCGCGAGGCGCTCGCCTCGCTCGATCTGCCGCCGGTGCTGCCGGTCGTCTATGCCGATGTCGCCGATCTCGGTCGCATGGTCCCCTCCGACGCGCCGCATCAGGGGCTGGTGGTTGAGGTCGATCCGCTGGACGAGATCTGGCTCGGTGACCTGCTGATGGAGGGGCGCGATGATCGCCGCCCGCTGGTCGTGCTCGATCAGGTGACCGATCCGCACAATGTCGGCGCGGTGCTCCGCTCCGCTGCGGCGTTCGACGCGCTCGGCATCGTCACGCAGGATCGCCACGCCCCGCCCGAATCGGGCGCGCTGGCCCGCGCGGCATCGGGTGCGCTGGAAACGGTGCCCTGGGTGCGCGTGGTCAATCTCGCCCGCGCGCTGGACGAGATTGCCGAGGCCGGCTTCTGGCGCATCGGCCTCACCGGCCACGCCGATCAGACGCTGGCCCAGGTGATGGGCGAGGCGAAGGTCGCCATCGTGCTCGGCGCCGAAGGGGAGGGGATGCGCCAGAATACCGAGGCGCATTGCGACCAGCTGGCAAAGCTGCCGATCAGCCCCAAGGTCGAAAGCCTCAACGTCTCCAACGCCGCCGCGATCGCGCTCTACGCCGCCGCCGCGCGCTGAACCGAACGACAAAAGGGGGCGGGTGCCGATGGCGCCCGCCCCCTTTTTCTGTTCACCGGATCACCGGCCCCTCATGGGGCAGGCGGTCAGTCTTCCTCGGCGATGCGCACCTTCAGCCCGTCAAGATCGGGGCCGAACGGCAGCTGGCACGACAGCCGCGAATATTCGTCGCGCGTGCTGGAGGAATCGAGCAGGTCGTTCTCGTCCTCGCTGATCGGCGGCAGTTTCGCGGTAAATTCCGGGTCGACATGGATGTGGCAGGTCGCGCAGCTGCAGCACCCGCCGCACAGCGCCAGGATCTCGTCAATGCCGCCGTCACGAATGACTTCCATCACCGACAGGCCGGCGGAACCGTCGATCTCACGTTCTTCCCCGTCACGCAGAGTGACGATAAGCTTGGGCATGCTGCTCTCCCCGAAAGTTTATCGTTCCCTTGCCGATCTTGCGGGCCGCCCGCAATGGGGCTGAGCGAGCGCGCGCTGCGCGACGGCGTCGATGCGCTCGCCGCGATCGAGCCGCGCTTCGCCACCGCGCTCGCCCGCGTCGGCTATCCGCCCACCCGCATCCGCGATCGCGGCCACGTCACGCTGATGCGCACGATCGTCGGCCAGCAGGTCAGCGTGAAGGCGGCGGACGCGATGTGGCGCAAGCTGACCGAGGTGATCGGCGATCCCGTCGATCTCTCCCGCCTCGCGGCCGCTAGCGACGAGGAATTGCGCGCCGCCGGCATGTCGCGGCAGAAATCGGGCTATCTGCGCAGCCTCGCCGAGGAAGTGACCAGCGGGCGGCTCGATTTCGACCGCCTGCCGCCCGATGACGAGGAAGCGATCGCGCAGCTTACCCGCGTGAAGGGGATCGGCCGCTGGTCCGCCGAAATCTACCTGCTGTTCGCCGAGGGCCGCCCCGACATCTGGCCCGCCGGCGATCTCGCGGTACAGATAGAGGTCGGTCGCATTCTGGGACATGAGACGCGGCCCAGCGAGAAATTGACCCGCGAACTGGCGGAGGCATGGCGCCCGCATCGCGGCGCGGCGGCGATCTTCGCCTGGCACCATTATGGCGCCGGCGCCGACGCAGCGCCGGTCTGACCGATCGCTCAGTTCCGGATCAGGATGCCGGCTTCCACGTCTGCGTCTGGCAGATGAAGGAAATGCACCCCTTCACCTTCAGCGACCCGTCCTTGGCGCGGGTGACGATCGACTTGTAGCTCTTGCCGTTGCGCGGGTCGTAGATCCGGCCGCGCCACTCGTCGCCGGCATCGCTGAATTCGCTCAGGATCGGCATCCCGACGATCGGACGGCTGCGCAGCGCGGCATCGGGATTGTTCACATCGGTGGCAGGCGCGCCGGCCTTCGCCTTGATCACCTTGGCGATTCGCCCACATGTTGATCCGCCGCACTGGCCGATCTGGACGATCGCGCTGCCATCCTGGGTCAGCCATTTGCCCGCAATCGGTTGTGCGGCCTGCGCCGGCCCGGCAAGGGTAAGCGCAGCGAGCGAGAGCGCGCCAGGCGCGGCGAGACGGGCGATCCTCATGATCGCCTTATCAGGGGACGGCGATGAACACGCAATGGACGATCGGCATCATCGGCGGCTCCGGCCTCTACGCGATTGAGGGGCTTGAGGACGCTGAGTGGCGGCCCGTCTCCTCCCCCTGGGGCGCGACCTCTGACGACATATTGTTCGGCCGCATCGGCCCAGTCGGCCTTCGCTTCCTGCCCCGCCACGGCCGCGGCCATCGCATCGCGCCCGGCGACATTCCGGTCCGCGCCAACATCGATGCGCTGAAGCGCGCCGGCTGCACTGACCTGATCGGCGTCTCGTCGGTCGGCTCCTTGCGTGAGGAGCTGGCGCCCGGCCGCTTCGTCGTCGTCGACCAATTCATCGACCGCACCGTCGGCCGTCCCGCCAGCTTCTTCGGCACCGGCATGGTGGCGCACGTCTCGCTCGCCGATCCTGTGTGCGAGCGGCTGTCCGCCTTCGCCGGCGCCGCGGTCCAGGCGGCGGGCGGCAAGGTGACCGAGGGCGCTACCTATCTCGCGATGGAGGGTCCGCAATTCTCCACCCGCGCCGAAAGCGAGATGTATCGCCAATGGGGCTGCGACGTCATCGGCATGACCGCCATGCCCGAGGCGCGGCTCGCACGCGAGGCGGAGCTGCCCTACGCGCTGGTCGGCATGGTCACCGATTACGATTGCTGGCGCGAGAATGAGCAGCCAGTGGAGGTGAGCGAGATCGTCGCGCAGATGGCGGCGAACGGCGTCATCGCCCGCTCGATGATCCGCGCCCTGGTCGCCGCGCTGCCGGCGCAGCGTACCCCGTCGCCGATCGACACGGCGCTGAACGGCGCGATCCTCACCGCGCCGGACCGCTGCGATCCCGCACTCGCCGCACAGAATTCCGCCATACTCGCCCGACTAAACGGTTGAATCGCTTCTCCACGTCCCGCATGGCAGCTTCGATGAAGCCAGCCGCCACTGAACCGTTGCGATCGCTTCCGGAGGTTTATGCCTCCATCCGTGTTCCCGAAGGCGCCGGCTTCTGGCGCCGCCTGTTCGCCTTCGTCGGCCCCGGCTGGCTGGTCGCGGTCGGCTATATGGATCCGGGCAATTGGGCGACCGACATCGCCGGCGGCTCGGCCTTTGGCTATACCTTGCTCAGCGTCATCCTGCTGTCGAACCTCATGGCGATCGTGCTTCAGGCATTGTCGGCCCGGCTCGGCATCGGGGCGGGGATGGATCTCGCCCAGGCATGTCGCCGGCAATATTCGCGGCCCGTCAGCTTCGTCCTGTGGGTGCTGTGCGAAATAGCCATCATCGCCTGCGATCTGGCGGAGGTGCTCGGCACCGCCATCGCGCTGAAGCTGTTGTTCGGGCTACCCCTGGTGGCCGGCGTCTGCGTCACCGCGGTCGACGTGTTCCTGATCCTCGCGCTGCAACGCTATGGCTTCCGCCGGCTGGAGGCGTTCGTCGCCGCGCTGCTGATCGTCATCGCCGGCTGCTTCGCCTTTGAGCTTGCCTGGGCCGGGCCGGACTGGGCCGCCGCCGCCGCCGGCCTCATCCCGACGACCGAGATCATCAGCAACCCGCTGATGCTCTACATCGCGATCGGCATCCTCGGCGCCACGGTGATGCCGCACAACCTCTACCTCCATTCCGCGATCGTGCAGACCCGCGCGGTGGGGAAGGGGGTCGCTGAAAAGCGCGACGCGCTGAAGATGGCGACGATCGATTCCACCGTCAGCCTCGGCCTCGCCTTCTTCATCAACGCCGCGATCCTGGTGCTCGCCGCTGCCACCTTCCACGTCGCCGGCCGCACCGAAGTGGCCGAGATCGAGGAGGCGCATCAATTGCTCGCCCCGATGCTCGGCGTCGGCGCGGCGAGCGCGGTGTTCGCCATCGCCTTGCTCGCCAGCGGGCAGAATTCCACCGTCACCGGCACGCTCGCCGGGCAGATCGTGATGGAGGGGTTCCTCGAACTGCGCCTGCCGATGTGGCTGCGGCGGCTGATCACCCGCGGCCTCGCCATCATCCCGGCGGTGGCGGGCGTGCTGATCGCCGGCGATTCCGGCGCAACGCAATTGCTGGTGCTCAGTCAGGTCGTGCTCAGCCTGCAATTGCCCTTCGCGATCCTGCCGCTCGTTGCCTTCACCGGCAGCCGACGCCTGATGGGGTCGATGGCCGCCCCGCGCTGGCTGATCGCGCTTGCCTGGGGGATCGCCGCCGTGATCGTGCTGCTCAACGGCTGGATGCTCTGGGGCATGATGACCGGCCAGGGCTAGGGTGCCTGCCGGGCGCCTGCGCCATCGCGCGGCGCCCGGCAATGTGCAATCAGGCGAACACGGCCACCGACTGCATCTGCTCGGCGACCATTTCGCCCCGGCTGTTCCAGATGCCCATCTGCTGCGACGAACTGCCCGCGCGCGCATAATCGGCGTTGGAGCGCAGCAGCCACCAGCCGTCCTCGGTCGTGGGCTGCGGCCCCAGCACGTTCAGGATCCACGTCAGTGAGCTCATCGGCACGTTGCGCCCGATCAGCCGCAGCGCCGCCGGCGGCAGGCAGTCACCCACCGCGAGCAATTCCACCATCGGGTCCAGCCCCTCGCGCTCGTTGAGCCGCGTCCAGCGCAGCCATTCGGCGGGCAGCAGGTTCGGCCCGTCGCGGCGGTCGAGGAACTCGAAATTCTGCGTGAAGGCTACCGCCGGGTGCCCCTTGAAGGTCGTTTCCTCCGGCCCCGGTTTCGCGAAGTCCGGCACCGTCGTCACCGCATAATCCAGCTCGCTTTCGATCGCGCGCATGAAGACGAAGGTGCAACGCAGGCCAAGCCCCGCCTCGCTCTCGATATCGGCCTGGATGAACGCCGCATTCTTGCCACGCCGCAGCCGGTGCGCCGTCACCAGGATCGGCCCGGCCAGCGGCCCGATGAAGCTCACCTGCGCCGACCGCAGCGGGGGCAGGTCGGTGTCGGACTGCATCGCGCAGTGAAGCGCGATCGCCGCCGACAGCCCGCCATAGCCGGTCCGCCCCTGCAGCCACCCGTCCGGGATCTCGCCGCGCCAGCCGGGGCCATCGCCCAGCGGGGTCAGGCCGTCCAGGATCTGCTTCAGGCTCGTCATGCATTCACCCCTTCGAATTCACCCTGGGCGAGCCGATCGCGCAGCTCGCGCTTCAATACCTTGCCGATCGCGCTGCGCGGCAGCTCGTCGGTGACATACAGTTTCGACAGTCGCTGGGTCTTGCCCAGCTTCTCGTTGACCGCCGCACGGACCTCCTCCGCGCTCGCCGCAGCGCCGGGGCGGGGGACGTAGAAGCCGACCGGCGTCTCGCCCCATTCCTCGCTCGGCACGCCGACGACGGTGCAATCGGCCACCGCCGGATGCTGCGCCAGCACCGCCTCCAGATCGGACGGGTAGATGTTGAACCCGCCCGAAATGATCATGTCCTTCTTGCGATCCATCAGGATCAGGAAGCCGTCCTCGTCGATCCGCCCGACGTCGCCGTGGCGGATCCAGCGCCTGCCCTCGGCGTCATGATATTCCGCGTCGCGCGTCGCGCCCTCGCGCTTGTGATAACCGTTCATCATCGCGGGCGAGCGCCCGACGATCTCGCCCATCTCGCCGGGCGCCACTTCCTTGCCGTCCTCGTCCAGCAGCAACGCCTCGTGCCCGGGCGACAGCTTGCCGACGGTGTGCAGCTTGTCGGGGTTCTCGTCCGCCACCAGGATGAACGACGCGCCGCCCTCGGTCATGCCGTAATATTCAACCAGCTTGCCCGGCCAGCGGTTCAGGATGTCGCGCTTCAGCTCGGCCTTGAACGGCGCGGAGGTGCAGGTCTTGAAGCGGAAGGCGCTGAGGTCGAAGCTGTCGAAATCGGGCAGGGCCATGATGCGCTGATATTGCACCGGCACCAGCATGGTGTGCGTCGCGCGATATTGCTGCGCCAGCTCCAGATAGCGGCGCGCATCGAACTTCTTCATCAGCACCACCGTGCCGCCCCAGGCGAGCGTCGGCAGGAAACTGACCAATGTCGTGTTCGAATATAGCGGCGTCGCCAGCAGCGTGACGGCGGTGTCGAACCCGGCCGCGCTGTTGCGCGACAGATGCTGCCAGCGCATCGTGTGGCTCTGTACGATCCCCTTGGGAATGCCGGTCGTCCCCGACGAATAGATGATGTTGAACCCGTCGAGCGGCGCGATCTCGACCGGCGTCGGCGTGCTTCCCTCCGGCGCCAGCCACTGGTCCAGTTCCTCCAGCATGACGATCCGGGCGGACATCGCCTGGCCGGTGAGCGCATCGGCATTGGCGCGATCGAGGAAGACGAGGTTGGCGCCGCTGTCCTCCACCATGCCGGCGATCTGCTCGGGCGTGGCGGATGGCTGGATCGGCGCGGCGATCGAACCAGCGCGCACCGCGGCCAGGAACACGATCGACTGCGCGACGCTCGGATAGCTGACGATCGCCACCGCCTGTCCCTGCGCCGTGCCGTCGCGCTGAAGCGCCGCCGCGGCGCGGTCCATCGCCCGGTCCAGCTCGGCATAGGTGATTTGCGCGTCGCCATCGGCGATCGCCAGCTTGTCGGGCTGGTTGGCGGCGTGGCGGCGGATCAGGTCCGGCAAGGTGCCGAAATCCCGTGCGAGCAGGTCTTCAACTCTCTCCATGATTCCTGCGCTAGCGGGCGCCGCTGCCGAATGCCATACGCGACATTCGAATTTAAAGGAGAGTCAAATGGACGGCGGAGTGGCAATCGTCACCGGCGGGGGTACCGGGATCGGGGCAGCGGTGGTTCGCCGGCTCGCGGCACGCGGCGTGCGCAGCGTCATCAACTATGCGCACAGCCGTGCCGAGGCGGAGGCGCTGGCGGCAGAGGTCGGCAACGGCTCGATCGCGGTACAGGCCGACATCGCCGACGACGCCGAATGTCGGAAGCTCGTTGCCGCCGCCACTGACACCTTCGGCCGGCTCGATTTCCTCGTCAACAATGCCGGCCGTACCAAACATGTCATGCATGAGGATCTCGACGGCCTCGACGCCGACGATTTCATCGACATTTACCGGCTGAACACCATTGCCGCCTTCCAGATGGTCCGCGCCGCTGCGCCCGCGATGCGCGAAGGGCCGATGAGCGCCGTAGTCAATGTCGCTTCGATCGCCGGCCTCCACGGCGTCGGCTCGTCGATCGCCTATGCCGCCTCCAAGGGCGCGCTGATCACCATGACGCAAAGCCTCGCCCGCGTCCTCGCCCCCGCGATCCGCGTCAACGCCGTCGCGCCCGGCTATGTCGGCACCGGCTGGTTCGAAAAGTCGCTCGGCGTGGAGGGCAAGGCGAAGCTCGACGCCAATGTCGCGCGCCGCACCCCGATGGCGATGGCCCCGCAGGCGGAGGATATCGCTGGCCCGATCGAGATGCTGCTCGACCCCGCCGGCCGCGCGATTACCGGCGAAACCTGGCGGGTCGATGCCGGCTTCCACCTCGATACCGGCGGCAGCCGCCGTCCCGGCCGGGAGAATTGAAGGTGCTGGCCGCGATGTCTCGGTTCGCGGCCAATAATCTCCGGTAACAGGCCATGATACCCCGCCAACAGGCCGGCGGGGTATGATGGCGGGCCGGCTCAGCGCCCCGTCTTCGCGGTCTGGCCGAACAACACCTTCTTCGCCTCGTCGGACATCGGCGCCGGCGCGGGCTGGATCTCCTTCCCCTTGGCATAGGCCCGCTCGGTCGCCGGCCGCGCCTTGATCGCCGCGTGCCAACGCGCGATGTTTTGAAATTCGCTCAGGTCCTGCCCCTGCGCCTCGGGCAGGATCCAGGGATAGCTCGCCATATCGGCGATCGTGTAATCGTCGCCCGCCACGAACGGTCGATCTGCCAGGCGACGATCAAGAACGCCGTACAAGCGATTGGTTTCATTCAGATATCGGTTGATTGCGTAGGGCACCTTCTCGGGCGCGTAATTGCGGAAATGGTGGTTCTGCCCCAGCATCGGTCCCAGACCGCCCATCTGCCACATCAGCCACTGGTTCACCTCGGCCCGCGCACGCATGGTGTCACCCCCGAAGCGACCGGTCTTTTCGGCCAGATACAACAGGATAGCGCCCGATTCGAAGACGGAGATCGGCGCACCGCCATCGGCAGGCTCATGATCGACGATCGCCGGCATCCGGTTATTGGGCGCGATCTTCAGGAAGTCGGGCTTGAACTGCTCGCCAGTGCCGATGTTCACTGGAATGATCCGGTAGGGAAGGCCGGTTTCCTCCAGGAAAAGCGTGATCTTGTGCCCATTTGGTGTCGGCCAATAATGAAGATCGATCATGCAATTCTCCCTTGTGGTTCGTGGGCCAGATGGGGGCTAGGGCCGATCAGGCAAGCACCGCGCGACGCCGCACCACGCCCAGCAGGAACACGGCAAAGGTGACGGCACATAGCAAGGAGGCGAGCAGGAACGCACCGCCCGCATGGCCGCGCTCGGCACCAAAGGCCAGTGCTTGGGTCATCGCCAGCGGGCCCACGATGGCCGCGACGCTGGAGAGGCTTGCCAGCCCGCCTTGCAACGCACCCTGGTTCGCGGCGTCGACGCGGGTTGATAAGATCGCATTGATTGACGGTCCGACCACCCCGGTCACCGCCCCGGCCGCGATCAGCGCATAGAGTTGCCACCCCTGCTGCGCAAAGGCGTAGAGCGCAAAGACAATCACCCCCGCGGTCAACCCGATCAGCACCGTACGATCCTCCCCGAACCGCTTGATCGTCGGCCCGATCAGAAACACCTGCGCCAGCATCATCGATAGGCCTGATGCGGCCAGCGACCATCCGATCGCCTTGCTGTCCCATCCCAGCGCGATGCTGACGTAAAAGGTCCAGGTCGACGGATAGACCATATGCGCGATCTGCCACAGCAACGCGCCGATCAGCAGCGCCGCCGCACCGCCGGCGTGAAAGAGCGGGACAAACGCGCCGACCGGATTGGCACGGCGCCAGTCGAAGGGGCGACGGTTCTCCGGCGCCAGCGTCTCCGGCATCACCGCCAGGATCAGCCCCGCATTGGCGAAGGCCAGCGCCGCCGCGGCGACAAAGGGCGCGCGCGGTCCCAGGTCACCCAACAAGCCGCCGATCGCCGGCCCCAGGATGAACCCGCCACCGAACGCCGCCCCCAGCAGGCCGAACATCCGCCCGCGTTGCTCGGGCGGCGTGACGTCCGCGATGACGGCATTGGCCGGGCCATAGGTCGCGCCCGCGATCCCCGCGATGGCGCGGCCTGCAAACAGCCAGCCGAGCGACGGCGCAAAGGCCATGAAGGCATAGTCGATCCCGAAGCAGCACAGGCTGATCAGCAATACGCGCCGTCGGCCGTATCTGTCTGAAAGGCTGCCGATTACCGGACCGGCAAAGAAATGGGTGACGGCGTAGATCGCCAGCAGATAGCCGCCGATCCGCGTCGCCTCGGCAAGATCTACGCGTCCGAGCTCTACGATCAGCGCCGGCAGAACGGGAAGCACGATCCCGAAACCGATGGAATCGATCAGCATCGCTGCGATCGCGACGGGCACGGCTGGATGATCGAATCGCATCAGCTCACCTTCCGGCGAAACCGCATAGACGAACAGGTAACAGTTGTCGCTTTGCTTGGCATCGGAAACGTGGCATGAATGCGCCATACCCGATATTCAGAATCGGCTTCGGAGAAATGATTGATGGCAAGCGCCGCCGAACTGGACCGTTCCGCAGACACGATTGATGCTTTCCGCGCTGAGGCGCGCGCCTGGCTCGAAGCGAACTTCCCGCAAAGCCTGCGTGGCAAGGATAACGCCATGTCGGCCGTTGATGGTCCGACGGAGGAAACCGCCGAGCAGAAGGCGTGGCGCGAGGCGATGGGCGCCAAGGGTTGGGGCACGCCCACTTGGCCGAAGGAATATGGCGGCGGCGGGCTGACCCGCGAACAGGCGCGCGTGCTGGGTGAGGAAATGGCGCGCATCGGCGCCTGGAACCCGATCGGCGGCATGGGCGTGATGATGTTCGGGCCGACGCTGCTGGAATATGGCAGCGAGGAGCAGAAGCAGAAGCACATCCCCGGCATCGTCCGCGGTGAAGTGCGCTGGTGCCAGGGCTATTCGGAGCCGGGCGCCGGTTCGGACCTCGCGTCCTTGCAGACCTTCGCCGAGGACAAGGGCGATCATTACATCGTCAACGGCCAGAAGACCTGGACGAGCGGCGGCCAGTGGGCGGACAAGTGCTTCGCGCTGGTGCGCACCGACAAGACGCAGAAGCATGCCGGCATCAGCTTCCTGCTGATCGACATGGACGCCGAGGGCGTCGAAACCCGCCCGATCAAGCTGATCTCTGGCGCCTCGCCCTTCTGCGAGACCTTCTTCACCAACGTGAAGGTGCCCAAGGAGAATTTGGTCGGCCAGGAAGGGCAGGGCTGGACCATCGGCACCCGCCTGCTGCAGCACGAGCGTAATTCGCTTTCCGGCGGCGGCGGCTCGCAGGGCCGCATGAACCAGGGCGAGCAGATCCCGTCGATCGCGAAGAAGTATCGCGGGGTCGGTGCCGAAGGGAAGCTCGCTGACAGCGACCTGCGCACCCGCATCATCAAGCATGAGATGGACCAGCGCGCCTTCGCGCTCACGCTGCGCCGTGCGGCACTCGAGGCCAAGGGCAATGCCGGTCCGTCCGCCGCCACCAGCGTGATGAAGAACGTCGGCGCCCGCATCACTCAGGATCGCGCCGAGCTGGCGATCGAGATCATGGGCATGCAGGGCCTTGGCTGGGAAGGCGAGGGCTTCAGCAACGAGGAACTGGCGGCAACCCGCACTTGGCTGTGGGGGAAGGCGGTGTCGATCTACGGCGGTTCGACCGAGATCCAGAACAACGTCATCGCGAAGCGCATCTTGGGGATGCTCGACCACCAGTAATCGCTGGTTTGTTATTCGGTTAGGCGCGGGCGAACGCGTCGGAGAGGGCCGGGTCGAGGAGCGGGCGCACAGACGTCCGCCCTCCCCGGCAGGTCCTTCGTTAAAGGGTTTGAGAAATGGCGTTGCTGAACGACGAACAGGTGATGTTGCGCGACATGGCGCGCGAGTGGGCCGACAATGAGTCGCCGACCACCGCGTTCCGCAAGCTGCGCGACGCAGCACCGGCCAAGGGGTTTGATCCCGAGGCATGGAATACGATTGGCCAGATGGGGTGGGCGGGCATTCTCATCCCCGAGGAATTCGGTGGCTCTGCCTTCGGTTATCTATCGCTCGGACTGGTGGTCGAGCAGCTCGGCCGCAATCTGGCTGTGAGCCCGCTGTCTTCGACCGCAGTCGCGGCAAGCGCGATCGCGACGGGTACGTCCGACGCGGCAAAGTCCGACTGGCTGGGCAAGCTCGCCAGCGGCGAGGCGGTTGCCACGCTCGCGATCGATGAATGCCCGCTGCACACCGGTGTCGATAATCTCGAAACCACCGTGTCGGGCGGTTTGCTGAGCGGCACCAAGAAGTTCGTCGCCGAGGGTGACGGCGCTGACGTGTTCGTCGTCGCCGCTGCTGATGGCCTCTATGCCGTGGCGAAGGGTGAGGGGGTCACCGTCCACACGCGGCGCATGGCCGACAGCCGCAGCCATGCCGACGTCACCTTCACCAATGCGCCGGCTGAGAAGCTCGGCGGGCCGGAGCTCAGCCGCGCCATTGTCGATCGCGCCACTGCCGTCACCACAGCGGAAATGCTCGGCATGGCGGAGAACGCGTTCAGCCAGACGCTCGACTACCTCAAGCAGCGCGTGCAGTTCGGCCAGGTCCTGTCGACCTTCCAGGCGCTGCAGCACCGCATGGCAAAGATGAAGACCGAGATCGAGCTGATGCGGTCCGCCGTTGAGGGCGCGTTGGAAGCAATCGACGCAAACCGTTCGGACGTCGATCAGGCTGTCAGCCTGGCAAAGGCAGTGGCGAATGACACGCTGCGTCTCGTCAGCCGTGAGATGGTGCAGCTGCACGGCGGCGTCGGCATGACCGACGAATATGATGCCGGCCTGTATCTGAAGCGCTCCGCCGTGCTGGAGACGATGTGGGGCAATGCCAGCTACCATCGTGACCGTTTTGCGCGGCTCAACGGATATTAAAACACGTTACAGTAATTTCGGTATGGCGGCGGGTGTTCTCTGCAACACCCGCCATTTTTATTCTGCCGAAAGGTCATGAGCCGCATTGCCGCTTGACCTTACGGAAAGCGCGTCGTCTATTCGATGATACGGTACGGCCCGAATAGAGGCTGACCGCATCGGGAGAGAGATGATGGCGAAAGCGCTTTTCGTCCGCGGCACCGCATGTTCGGCGCTCGCGTGGGCCCTTCTCACCGCCGGAACGGCGCACGCACAGATCGGCGGCGACCCCACGGCCATCCAGTCGGCACCGGCCACCAACGATACGTCGGCACCCGACATCGTCGTCACCGGCACGCTGATCCGCGGCACGCCGGAGAACTTGGCCGTGCCGGTGGATGTCATCTCCAGCGAGGAACTGGCGAAGCAGGGCGCACCGACGGCGGTCGATCTGCTCAAGAACCTGACCGTGGCGAACGGCACGGTGGGTGACGCCAATCAGTTCGACACGCGCGCGCAAGGCTCCGAAGGTGTTGCCTCGGTCAACTTGCGTGGTCTGGGGCCGCAGCGTACCCTGGTGCTCCTCAACGGCAAGCGCATGGTGCCATCCGGGCTCGGCATCCCGATCGTCGACGTCAACATGTTCCCGACCTCCGCGATCGGCCGGGTCGAAATCCTGAAAGATGGCGCCGCGGCGACCTATGGGTCGGACGCCATCGCGGGCGTGGTGAACTTCATCACGCGCACCGATCAGCAAGGCTTCCTCGTTTCCGGTGACTATCGCTGGATCAAGGGGTCGAACGGCGATTACGGTGCGGCGGCGTCGTACGGGCACAAACAGGACAATTTCCGTGTCTTTGCCTCGATCGGCTATCAGCGGCGCTCCGAGCTTCGCTTCACCGATCGTGATTTCGCGGTGCAGCCCTATCCCACCAACCCACAAGGTGCGTGGACCGGGGGCGGCAGCCCCGGCAACTTCGATTTCAACGGTACGGTCGGCGGCATCAATCTCACGACTGATCTCGGCTGCGAAGGGCTCGGCGGCTTCCGCAGCGCGCCCGGCTCCAACACCGACCGTTGCTTCACGCAATTCGGCCAGTTCGATAATCTGATCGAGCCGGAGGAGCGCTTCCAGGCCTTCCTCGACACTGAGTTCGACGTGGCTGACAATGCGTCGCTTCGCCTGACGGGACTGTATTCGTTCACCAACACCCGGGTGACGAGCTCGCCCAGCTACCTGCCGACGCTTCCGCCATCGACAAACGCGGCGTTCGGCAATGGCTCGCTGTTCGTCATCCCCGGCTATGCACCGGCGCTGCGTGACTATTGCGCATTGTACGGCGCGCAGGCGGGGTGCTCGCGCTCTGCGTCCGGCGCACTCGACAGCGCGGTCGCGTTGCCGGTGCTGTTCCGGCCCTTCCTGCTGGGCGGCAATCCCTTGTTCGAGAGCCGCAGCAACGATCGCGGCTCCGCCGTCTCGAAGCGCGAGACGGAGGCGATGCGCTTCACCGCCGACCTTCATATAGAAGTCAGCAGCAACATCGATTTCACGACGGGCTTCACCTTCAGCGAATATCATCGCGACTATGACGGCACCGACACCTTCGGCGATCTGCTGCAGAATGCGATGGCGGGCTTCGGCGGCCCCAATTGCGCCTATGCGTCGACCGCCTCGCGCGCTGGCCTGACCCCGGCGCAGCTGGCGGGCCTCGCGGGCACCAACGGCTGTACGTTCTTCAACCCGTTCTCCACCGCGATACCGGCTAACGCGGTCACCGGCATCCTCAACCCTAACTTTGCGGGCACGCGCAATCCTGCCGGCTTCAATCTCTCGCCCGGCGCTGGCCTCATCAACGACCTGGCGACGATCGACCTGTTCTTCCGCACGCCCAACACGCAGGTGCGCACCCAGCAATATGTCGGCGACGTCGCGCTTTCGGGGCGTACCGGCATCCGGCTGTGGGCCGACAGGGATATCGGGTTTGCGGTGGGCGGGCAGTATCGCAAGAACACGTTCCAGACGCTGCTCAACAACGACGCCAATATCGCTGTGACGCCGTGCCCGGGAACGCCGCTCAACCCGAATGCGACCTGTAACCCGCAAACCGGGGCGCTCGGCTTCCTCGGCACCAATCCCGAACGCACGGCGGACGCCGATGTGTACGCCCTGTTCGCCGAGCTGCAGATCCCGATCATCGACGCGATCAACCTGCAATTGTCGGCGCGCTATGAGGATTACCGCGGCAACGTGGGCTCCACCTTCGATCCGCAGGCGCGCCTGAAGATCGAGCTGACCGACTGGCTCGGCATCCGCGGCGGCGTCGGTACCAGTTTCCGTGGGCCGCCGCCTCAGAACCTTTCGGGGTCCGGCGTGTCGCTGCAGGTGATCGGCACCGGTTTCCGCGCGGTGGAGATCTTCGGCAATCCAAACCTGCGCCCGGAAAGCGCAACCACCTATAATGGCGGCATCCTGATCGATCGCGGGCCGTTCAACGCCAGCCTCGACTATTGGCGCTACGACCTGAAGGGGCCGATCGAATCGGAGCCGGTGTCCGGGCTGGCCAATGCGCTGTTCGGCGCGAGTGGCACCGCCAATTGCGGCAATCCGGCCTTTGCCGCACTCCAGTCGCGCTTCACCTTCAACGCAGCGGGTTGCGGCATCAACAATGTCAGCCGCCTGCGTACGCAGGTGTTCAACAGCGCAGACGTGAAGACGTCCGGCCTTGATTTCACCGCCAGCTATCGGGGTGAACTCGGCCCCGTCGAACTCACCGTGGGCGGCGCTGCGACCTATGTCATCGATTATGATATCAAGGATCTGTTCGTCGAAGGCATTCTGGTGCAGCCAGCGTTCGACGCGGTCGGAAAGCTGAATTTTCAGACCACCGCATACCCGATCCCGCAATGGCGCGGGAACTGGTACGTGCAGGGGGACACCGGGCCACATTCGCTGAGGCTCCAGTTCAACTATGTCGACGGCTATACCGATCAGCGCGGTCCCGCCATTTTCGGGCCCAACGCGGGTGCACTGGCTGGAGCGTCGGTAACCCGCGGCAAGGAAATCGGATCTTGGCGGACGTTCGACGCGACGTACCGTCTGGCGCTTGACACCGGCACGACCTTCACGCTTGCGGCGGTCAACATCTTCAACCGCGACCCGCCGTTTGCGCGCCTTGACCCCAATTACGACAGCTTCACTGCGTCGCCGCTCGGGTTCACCCTGAAAGCGGCGGTTTCACAGGCCTTTTGACCTTCGGCGGGCAGCATTGTTGCGAAACATTGCTGCCCGTACCAATGCCACTGGTGTATTCCTTTCGCCTCGTTAAAGATCGAAGGGCGTATACAAGCGTAGGAGAGCGATATGGATGCCAGCACCACATGGGTGCATGATGACCGTGACAGGAAGGCACTCAGCCGTCGCGGATGGACGCTGGCACTGCTGACCACGGCCTATTTCTTCAGCTTCATGGACCGGCAGATCCTCGCGATCCTGCTGGAGGCGATCAAGGCGGACCTGCATCTCTCGGACACCCAGCTTGGGCTGCTGTCCGGCCTCGTGTTCGCCATTTTCTACGCCACCCTCGGCCTGCCGATCGCGCGCCTCGCGGACCGATCAAGCCGCAGCAACATCATCGCGATCAGCATTGCCTTCTGGAGCGCCATGACGGCGCTGTGCGGCTTCGCGCAGAATTTCGTGCATCTGATGTTCGCCCGTATCGGCGTCGGCATCGGAGAGGCCGGGTTCGGCCCGCCCAGCCAGTCGATCATCGCCGATCTCTATCCCCCCGAGAAGCGCGCAAGCGCTATGGCGATCTACTCGCTCGGCGTGCTGCTTGGCGGTGGGCTCGGCATGGTGATCGGCGGGTTTGTGGCGCACTCCTACGGCTGGCGCGTCGCGCTGATGGTCGTTGGCCTTCCCGGGATCGTGCTGGCCATCATCATGAAGCTGTTCGTGGTCGAGCCGCGCCGTGGCCTCGCCGACGGAAAGGTACCCGCCGCCCCCGCCGATGCGCCGGTCATCGGCATGTGGCAGGGCATCGCCTCGATGTGGCATAATCGGGCCGCGTTCCACCTCGTCGCGGCGATCACCATCACCTCGCTGGTCGGCTATGCCGTGACCGGTTGGGGACCCAGCTACATGCAGCGCTCGCTCGGCATGTCGATCCTCGACGTGTCCAAATATGTCGCACTGCCCGCGGCGCTGATTGCGGGCTTCTCGGCCATGCTGGGCGGCTGGCTGTGTGACCGCGTGGCAAAGAGCAAGGGCATCTATGCCCAAAGCTATGTCGTCGTTGTCCTGAAGATCATCGCCTTTCCGTTCGCGCTGGGCTTCTACTTCGTCGATCACCTGTGGCTCGCGCTCAGCTCGTACTTCGTCGCGGCGATCTTCGCCGGCGCGTACATCGGCCCGACCTACGCCATGATCCAGCACCTCGCGCCGCTGCGGCTGCGCGCCACTTGGGCGGCGTTGACGCTGCTGGCGACCAGCCTGCTTGGCCTTGGCCTCGGGCCGTTCGCGGTCGGTCAGATCAGCGATCTCCTGCGGCCCACCTATGGTGGTGAATCGCTCCGCTGGGCGATGTTCTCGGTGGCGATGCTGACGCCGTGGGGGATCTTCCACTACTGGCGCGCGGGCGTTCTGATGAAGCGCCAGGAGGAGGCCGCAAAGACCGCCTGACGGCTCCCGCCGGCGCCCTTCGGGGCGTCGGCACCACCCGTCCGCGGCATGGTGTCGTTAAGCTTAGCGCAACCTTTGCGGCAGTGCCGCATTGTAGCGGAAACGTTACTCAAGGTTGCTCCGATGAAACAGATCGTTCCGATCGTGCTCGCCCTGATCCCGCTTGCTGCCGTGGTGGGAGCGTGCGTCACGGTCCCTTGACCCGCCATTACATCGACATGGAGCGACGCCCGTCCTTGATCCTCAAGGGCGGGCGTTGTTCTTATGGTCACCCTTGCAATTACATTGCGCGCAACCGAATATAGCCTCTCGGAAGCTTTGGAGGAACGAGATGAGCGCATTGTACACGACGAAGGTAACGGCTGTCGGTGGCCGCAGTGGCACCGTGCGAAGCGAGGACGGCATCCTCGCTCTTTCGCTCGCGATGCCAAAGGAACTCGGCGGAAAGGGTGGAGCGACCAATCCGGAGCAATTGTTCGCTGCCGGCTACGCCGCATGTTTCGAGAACGCCGTGATCCATGTGACCCGCGGAAAGGCCGTGAAGGTCCGCGACAACGATATCGAGGTGATTGCTGATGTGGGGCTCCAGCCCGCGGCCGGCGGGGGCTTCGCGCTGACCGTGGCGCTTGACGTCACCATCGCTGGCGTGGACCAGGCGCAGGCGGAAGAGATTGTTCAGGCCGCGCACGCAGTTTGCCCCTATTCCAACGCGGTGCGGGGCAATGTTGACGTGGCGCTCAACGTATCGACACGCTGACAAGAGGACGGCTCTGCCCATCGGCAGAGCCGTCCCTTATCACCGTCGAATCAAGCGCGTCCGTTTTACCCGCTTCCCCAACTGCGGCGCTGACTCGTCGCAACGGACGCACGGTGTGGCGGCAATTCAGCACAAATTGTTGGTCTTTTCGCCCGACCTGGGGCAGCGGGCGGCGCGATGCTGCCCTGCATGCGCGAAACCAATGAAATAAAGCGAAGTTGTGTTGCCTTGATGATCAAGCGCAACGTTTCTTTCGCGTCTTGGCATCGGTCGTCTCGCTCGGGCTTTACCGTTGATGAACAGTTACGATCAAGCAATGCCCTTTCTGGTTAATCCCACGCGATTCCTGCTGCATTATGTGGCGGCCCGACCCTGGATATTCCTGCTGCTGGGCCTTCTGGTCGCTGGCGCGTCGGTCAGCTCGATCGGCGTCCAATATGCGATGAAGGTGTTGATCGACACCATGACCGGCGACGATCGCATCCGGTCTGCGGTTTACGCCGCGCTGGCAGCGTTCCTCGGCCTCGTCATCATCGAAAGCCTGCTGCAGCGGCTCGCCGCGCTGACGCTCGGCCAGGCCACCGTCGTGTCCGGCGTCGCGATCCGGCTCGACATGGTGAACTATCTCACCGGTCATCAGATGCCGTTTTTCCAGAACCAGCGCGCCGGTTCGCTGGGGCATCGTATCTCCGGGCTGGCGGGCATCTTCGGCGCCATCATCCACCGCCTGCTGCAGGAGGTGACGCCGCCGCTGATCGTATTTGCCGGCGCGATGCTGATCTTCATCACGATCGACGTGCGCATGGCGATCGTCCTCGGCGGGATCTTCGTGGTGGTGACACTCGGCCTCGTGCTGCTCGGGCTGCGCGGCCATGTCCATCACAAGGCGTTTGCCGAACACGCCGGCACGGTGGGCGGTGAGCTCGTCGACTTCATCGGCAACATCTGGGTGGTGAAGGCCTTTGCTGCCGGCGAGCGTGAGATGTCCCGTTTGCGCGGCTTCCTCGATGACGAGGCGATCGCCCAGCGCCGCGGCTGGTTCTTTGTCGAGCGGATGCGCGGGCTGCACGATCTGTCGCTGGCGATCTTCGTCGGCGGGACATTGATCTGGGCAATCGGGCGCTGGTCTGATGGCAACATCACGACCGGGGACGTCGTCGTCATCAGCACGCTTACCTTCCGTATCCTCCACGGCTCGCGTGATCTTGCCATGGCGCTGATCGATGTGAGCCAGCAGTTCAGCTATCTGCGCGAGACGCTCGATATCATTGGCGTGCCGCAGACGCTGAGCGATGCACCGGGCGCGACGCGGCTTCGCGTGGGTGAGGGCAGGGTAGAATTCAACCACGTCACCTTCGGCTATGATCCGCGCCACCCGATCCTGCACGATCTGTCGCTGGAGATCCCCGCCGGCCAAAAGGTCGGGATCGTCGGTCCGTCCGGGGCCGGCAAGTCATCGATGTTGCAGCTGGTTCAGCGCTTCCACGATCCACAGGCCGGGCACGTGCTGATCGATGGGCAACGCGTCGACAGCGTCACGCAGGAAAGCTTGCGCGATGCGGTCGCCGTGGTCCCGCAGGAGGTATTGCTGTTCCACCGCTCGGTGATGGAGAACATCCGCTTCGCCCGCCCCGACGCGGATGATGAGGAGGTGTTCCGCGCCGCGGAGGCGGCGGGATGCGATGATTTCATCCGCCGCTTGCCGCATGGCTATGACAGCATCGTGGGTGAACGCGGCACCAATCTGTCCGGTGGTCAGCGGCAACGAATCGGCATCGCGCGTGCCTTCCTGAAGAATGCCCGGATCGTCCTTCTCGATGAGGCGACCTCGGCGCTCGATTCCGAATCCGAGCTTGAGGTGCAGAACGGGCTGGAGGCTCTGATCCAGAACCGCACCGTGATCGCCGTCGCGCACCGCCTCTCTACGATCGTCAACTTCGACCGCGTGGTGGTCGTATCGGAGGGACGGGTGATCGAGGATGGCCCACCGCAGCAATTGCTGCGCCGCCCGGATGGCGCCTTCCGCGCCTTGTGGGTGATGCAGGTCGAGGGGCTGGATCGATCGTCGGGCATCTCGGCGGCTGGCGAGCGGCTGCGCGCCCTGTCCGAACGCAGCCGCGCCCGAGTCCAGCGCATGATGCGCAGCGCCTGGCATGGGGTAACCGAACGGCCCTAAGGGCAGGGGCTGTGCGCTCCCGTCGCTGCGGATGGCAAGGCTTGGCTGGGCAAAGCTGACGTGCGGGAATGATTGGTGTCGGCAGCCGCCAGGGCAGGTTTTGATTTCAGAGTCGCTGCTCCTTACCGCGGTTCAGCGCCCTCCAAGCCAGCCAGAGATGCAGTTGCTGACCGGCGAGTAGCGCCGCGCCCATCAGTACCAGCACGGGCAGTGCGAAATGCTCCTGTCCTGGGCGCGGTGCGACCGACAGCGACAACCCGGTCGCGAAGCCGAGCAGGAGAACGGTGAGCACGGGCAGGAAGGCCAGCGCTACCGGTCGCGGCGCGGACCAGTTTACCTCGTCCGTCAGGCTCCATTGCATCGGAAGGCGGTCCGCACTGTGGAAGCGCTTGTTCGCGCGGAGGGCGACGCAACTGCTTGTCGCGACGAACAGCAGCAGGACGAGCAGCATCAACATGGTCCGGTTCCTCCGCACCTGAGATTAGCCGCCAATCGGGGGGCGTCAGACAAGAAAAAACCCGCCCGGCGTGATGCCGGACGGGTTTTCAAGCATCGCACAGCGAAGAGCCGATCAGCCCTGCGCCGGCTCCTCGGCCTCGTCGCGGGCCTCGGCGGTGGCGCCGGGCTCTGCGTTAGGGTCGAACTTCTCCAGGAAGCCACCCTGGTCACGGCCTTCTTCGAATACCTGTGCCATGACGTCCACGCCAGCCGCCTGCATCTCTGCCTCTTCAGGCGAGCGTGCGACGTTGACCTTGACCGTCACCGACACTTCCGGGTGCAGCGCGACCTTCACGTCGTACACGCCGATCGACTTGATCGGGCGGTCGAGCACGACGGCCGACTTGGCGACCTTGTGGCCAGCCTCGTTCAGCGCCTCGACCAGATCGCGAACCGCGACCGAGCCGTACAGCTGGCCGACGTTCGACGCCTGGCGGATGATGGTGACCTGTGCGTCCTTGAAGCTCTTCGCTTCCTTCTCGGCCTCGCCACGACGGTTGGCGTTTTCCGACTCGATGCGAGCACGGTTGGCTTCGAAGACCTTGCGGTTCGCTTCGTTGGCGCGCAGCGCCTTCTTGTTCGGCAGGAGGTAGTTGCGGGCGAAGCCATCCTTCACCTTCACCACGTCGCCGATGGCGCCGAGCTTCTCGACGCGCTCAAGCAGAATGACGTCCATCTGCTCTTCTCCTTACTTAACGACGTAGGGCAGCAGGCCCAGGTGACGGGCGCGCTTGATCGCCTGGGCGAGCTCGCGCTGCTTCTTGGCGCTCACCGAGGTGATACGCGACGGAACGATCTTTCCACGCTCGGACACGAAGCCCTGCAGCAGACGCACGTCCTTATAGTCGATCCGGGGAGCGTCCTTCGCGGAGAAGGGGCAGCTCTTGCGACGACGGAAGAAGGGGCGTGCCATTATGCGTTCTCCTCTTCACGACGACGGCCGCGCTCGCGGTCGCGTTCCTGCTTGCGCATCATCACCGACGGGCCCTGCTCATGCGCGTCAACCTTGACGGTCATGTAGCGGATCACGTCCTCGTTGATGGAATGCTGACGCTCGATCTCGGCGACGGTGTCACCGGGCGCGTCGATCTCGAGCATGACATAGTGAGCCTTGCGGTTCTTCGACATGCGATATGCCATCGAACGCAGGCCCCAGGTCTCGGTCTTGACGACCTTGCCCTGATGATCTTCGACAATCTTGGTGACGGCTTCCGCCATCGCGTCCACCTGCGCCTGTGCCAAATCTTGGCGCGCAAGGAACACGTGCTCGTAAAGAGCCATGTGCTTTCCTTCGTTGGCCGATCGCTGACATGGCCCCGTGCCATGCCCCTCCGGCTGTCGTCCACAACAGCAAAAGGCGAGGAGTCGACGCTCCCCGCCCATGCTCTGCGCTCCTGTACCGGGAGCGGGTCAAATTGCAAGCCTTAGCGGAAGGCGCCCCGGACGATCGTCACGATCTGGCCGTTGCGGCCCAGCAGCAGGGCGTCGTGGGCAGACCGGACCCACTGCTGTCCGCGCTGCGGCGCATAAAGGCGCTTGCCGCGGAACTGGCGATAATCGACCACGCGATAGTTGCGGGCATATCGACGGTCGAACCGCTCGCCTTTGCGCCAGTTGCGATAGGTCGGCTGACGCGTGACGGTGGTGTGCTTCACGACCGTGCCGTTGCCGCGATGCTGAACCGTGCGGGTGGTGGTCTCGCGATGCTGCGCCGATGCGGTGCTGGCGATCACCGGCGTGGCGACCAGCGAGGCTGCAACCGTCGCCTTGATCAGGTTCTTGAACATCTGACTGCTCCTCTTCACTCTCTTGCAGGCGCCGATAGCGCGGCGTCGGAGACCTATCTGGGGCAGGGATGTATCCGACCTGTCACAGTGAGCGGGCGAAATGGTCGCGATTTGTCGCAGGATCGTTGCGAAGCTGAATCGACGTTCAGAATACAAGCATTTCTATACCGGATCGGCCTAGAAGCGGCGCGATGGCGATTCTTCTTGCGTGTGAAGGAAGGGGCAGGGCGGCCCGTGCACCGGCGTCGGCAATGCCGTTGGTCGATGCCCGTGCGCGGCTGCGCTGGGCGCTGCTCCTGCTGGCCGGCATCGCTGCGGCATTGTTCGTCGGCTGGGTCGGCTTCATGGCGTCCGACGATTCGCTCTATTATGCCGGCGCCGTTCGCTGGCTCACCGACCCGCCCTTTGCCGGCAGCGATCACTGGTCCACCCGCTTTCCGCTGACGGTGAGCTTTGCCGCGGTGCTCGCAGCGGTCGGCCGCAACTATGCGGCGTTCGGGGTCACCGCGGTCCTGTTTTACCTTCTGCTGGTGGCAGTCGTCGGTCGCTTCACGGCGCAGCTTGCAGGCGAGCGGAGCGGCTGGATCGCGGCCCTGCTCACCGCCACGCTCGCGGTAGTGGTCACGGACGCCACCACAGTCAGTGTCGATCTTATCGAGGTGGCGGCGCTGATCGGTGGCGCATGGCTGGTCGGCAGCGCCAGCGACGATCGCCGGGGCTTGACCCGTGCGGCGCTCGGCGGCGCGCTGTTCGGCACGGCAGTGCTGTGCCGCGAGACGAGCGTGCTCGCGCTCGCCGCCCTCGGCCCTGCGCTTCTTCTCGGCCGACCCGTGTCGCGCCGGCTCCTGATCGCCTGCGGCCTCGGTGCAGCAGCGGTGCTGGCGGGTGAGGCGCTGTTTCAATGGTCCCTGACGGGCGATCCACTGCGCCGCTACACCATCGCCTTTCATCACGACGAGCACATCAACCGCGCCGCAAACCGGGAGGGCAATTTCCTTCTCTGGCCGCCGATCGACCCCGTGCTTGTCCTTCTGGTCAACGATGACTTCGGCTTGCTCTTCTGGCTTGCCGGAGCCGCATTGTGGCGCGGCGCATGGTCGCTCACCGCGCCTCAGCGCCGCGCTCCGCTGACGCTGCTTGCGGCGATGGCGGGGGTGAGCTTCCTTCTCGTCGCGGCCTTGTACACCAAACTGGTCCTGAACCCGCGCTACTTCATGCTCGCCGCGATCGTCGCGGTCATCGTGCTGGCGATCTGGCTCGATCGACTCGATCGCGGCCTCGGCGCGCTGACCATCGCGCTGCTCGTGTCGACGAACCTGTTGCTGATGAGCGTCGGCAACGCGCATCCCCGCTGGCCGATGGAGGCGCTGGTGCGTGCCGCGCAGGCACATCCCCGGGAGGTGATCGCCGCTGATGCCGACGTCGTGCGCCGCGCCGACATATCGATGGCCTTCATCGGGCAGAGCAACGTGCGCGCGCTACCCCGCGATCCTTCTGACAAGGCCGTGCCGCACCTCGTGATAGCGCAGGTCGATCAGGCACCGGCCGGTCAGGTGATCGCCCGCTATCCGCCGCCGCCGACACGGCTCGGATCATTGCTCCGCACCCTTGGGTTGGAGCCGCTGGTACCCGCGTCGATCGCCCGCAGGATGTTCGCGCCGGGCACCGAAATGGTACTGGTCCGCACCACCGGCGGTTGACCGCTGCGCCCTGCCACGCCTACCGCGCCCCTCTTCCAATTCAGGAGCGACCGATGCGAGCGTTCATCTTTCCGGGCCAGGGCAGCCAGGCCGTCGGCATGGGCCAGGCACTGGCAGCCGCCAGCCCCGCCGCGCGCGAGGTTTTTGGCGAGGTTGACGAGGCGCTGGGCCAGAATCTCTCCCGCCTCATGGCCGAAGGGCCTGCTGACGAACTGACGCTGACCGAGAATGCGCAGCCCGCGATCATGGCCAATGCCATCGCGACGCTGCGTGTGCTGGAAAAGGAAGGCGGCGTGCGCCTGGCCGACAAGGCCGATTTCGTCGCTGGCCACAGCCTGGGCGAATATACCGCGCTGTGCGCTGCCGGTGCTTTCGATCTTGCGACGACCGCGCGCCTGTTGAAGCTGCGCGGCCAGACGATGCAGGCAGCGGTGCCGGTGGGTGAGGGCGGCATGGCCGCGCTCCTCGGTGCCGATCTGGCTAAGGCACAGGCGATCGCTGCCGCCGCTGCGGAAGGCGATGTGTGCACCGTCGCCAATGACAATGACCCCTCGCAGGTCGTGATCTCGGGAACGAAGGCGGCGATCGATCGCGCCATCGCGATCGCCAAGGATCACGGTGCGAAGCGCGGCATCGCGCTCCCGGTTTCCGCACCGTTCCATTGCTCGCTGATGCAGCCCGCGGCCGACGCGATGGCCGCCGCGCTCGCAGACGCTGCGATCGCCGCGCCGCTCGTCCCGGTGTACGCCAACGTCCTTGCCGCGCCGGTCAGCGACTCCGACACGATCCGCCGGCTGCTCGTGGAACAGGTCACCGGCATGGTCCGCTGGCGCGAATCGGTGCTGGCAATGACCGAGGCGGGGGTGACCGACTTCGTCGAGTTCGGCGGCAAGGTGCTCGGCCCGATGGTGAAGCGCATTTCGCCGGATGCGAATGCGATCAGCATCGTGTCCATGGATGATATCGAAGCGCTGTTGAAGGCGCTGTGAAGGAGGAAATCTGATGTTCGACCTCACGGGCATGACGGCGCTGGTGACCGGCGCGTCGGGCGGGATCGGATCGGCTGTCGCGCAGGCGCTCGCCGCGCAGGGCGCACGACTGGCGGTATCGGGATCCAATGTCGAGAAGCTGGAGGCGTTCCGCGCCAGCCTCGGCGCGGATCACGTCGCGGTGCCGGCCAATCTCTCCGATGCGGCCGCCGTCGACGCGCTTGTGCCGGCCGCGGTCGAGGCACTTGGTGGCCGGCTCGACATCCTCGTCAACAATGCCGGCGTCACGCGCGACAACCTCACCATGCGGATGAAGGATGACGAATGGGATCAGGTGATCCGCGTCAACCTCGAGGCCGCGTTCCGCCTCATCCGCGCGGCGGCCAAGCCGATGATGAAGCAGCGTTTCGGCCGCATCGTGTCGATCACCTCGGTGGTCGGCCAGACCGGCAACCCCGGCCAGGCGAACTATGCCGCGTCGAAGGCCGGGCTTGTCGGCATGTCGAAGGCGGTGGCGCAGGAACTCGCCAGCCGCGGCGTCACGGTCAATTGTGTCGCGCCAGGCTTCATCCGCTCTGCCATGACCGATGTGCTGCCGGACGCGCAAAAGACTGCGCTGCTGACGAAGATTCCGGCTGGTGATCTTGGTACTGGCGAGGATATTGGCGCCGCCGTCGTCTACCTTGCATCGCGCGAGGCAGGTTATGTCACCGGGCAGACGTTGCACGTCAACGGCGGCATGGCGATGATTTAAAGCAGACTTGTATCGCAGCGAGGCCCGTTCTACCTGCGTTCAGGATTCTACAACCCCCCGACGAAACAAAGGGAATTATTATGAGCGAGACCGCCGACCGCGTGAAGAAGATCGTCGTCGAGCATCTCGGCGTCGAGGCCGACAAGGTGACCGAGGACGCGAGCTTCATCGACGATCTCGGCGCGGACAGCCTCGACATTGTCGAGCTGGTGATGGCGTTCGAGGAAGAGTTCGGGGTGGAAATTCCCGATGACGCTGCCGAGAAGATCACCACCGTGCGCGATGCGATTACCTATATCGACGAGCACAAGGGCTGATCGCCCGCGGGGTGGGGCGGCATGACGTTCGCTCCTGCTTCGCACCGGATTTGAGCGGCCCCCCGTCCCCGGCTAGAGGGCGGGGGGCCGTTTCGTTGTAATGTTCATGGAGTTGCGCAATGCGCCGCGTCGTTGTCACAGGTCTTGGTCTCGTCACCCCGCTTGGGGCCGACGTGGAAACAGCATGGGCCAATATCATCGCTGGCAAGTCGGGCGCAGGCCCGATCACGCGATTTGATGCCTCGGACCAGAAGTGCCGCATCGCCTGCGAGGTGAAGCCGGCCGATCACCCCTACGGCTTCGACGCCGGCAAGCGGGTCGATCACAAGATCCAGCGCCAGGTCGATCCGTTCATCGTCTACGGCATCGATGCGGCTGGCCAGGCGCTCGAGGACGCCGGCCTCACCGAGATGTCGGAGCAGGAGCGTTATCGTGCCGGTTGTTCGATCGGCGCAGGGATCGGCGGGCTGCCAGGGATCGAAAGCGAATCGATCGTTCGCCATGAAAAGGGCCCCAGCCGCGTCAGCCCGCACTTCGTCCACGGCCGTCTGATCAACCTGATCTCGGGTCAGGTCAGCATCAAATACGGCCTGATGGGCCCGAACCATGCGGTCGTGACCGCCTGTTCGACCGGCGCGCATTCGATCGGCGACGCCGCGCGGATGATCGCGATGGACGATGCGGACGTGATGCTCGCCGGTGGTTCGGAGGGCGCGATCTGCCCGCTCGGCATCGCCGGCTTCGCCCAGGCGCGCGCGCTCAGCACCAACTTCAACGACAATCCTGAAAAGGCCAGCCGCCCCTACGACAAGGACCGCGACGGCTTCGTGATGGGCGAGGGTGCCGGCGTCGTCGTGCTCGAGGAATATGAGCGCGCCAAGGCACGCGGCGCGAAGATCTATGCCGAAGTGATCGGCTATGGCCTTTCGGGTGACGCCTATCACGTCACGGCGCCGCATCCGGAAGGGTCGGGCGCGTTCCGCTCGATGGAGATGGCGATGCGCAAGTCGGGGCTCCGGCTTGAGGACATCGATTATATCAACGCTCACGGCACCTCGACCCCGCTCGGCGACGAGCTGGAGCTTGGCGCGGTGCGGCGGCTGTTCGGCGACCATATCGGCTCGCTGTCCATGTCCTCGACCAAGTCCGCGATCGGCCACCTGCTCGGCGGTGCCGGCGCGGTGGAGAGCATCTTCTGCATCCTCGCCATGCGCGACCAGATCGTGCCGCCGACGCTCAACCTCGACAACCCGAGCGACAATTGCGCGGGCGTGGACCTCGTGCCGCATGTCGCGAAGAAGCGTCAGGTTCGTGCCGTGCTCAACAACAGCTTCGGCTTTGGCGGCACCAACGCATCGCTGGTGATGAAGGCGATCTGACCGACCGCGCGCAGGCGGGGTGAGCGGACGGCAGAACGCCGCCCGCATCCGCCGCGCGTCCTCACCAGGGTATAGGCATGCGCAAGACGGGGTGTTTCGGACTGCTGATCGGGCTGGCGTTGATCGCCGGCCTGTTTTGGATCGCGCGCGACTGGTCCGGTCCTGGCCCCGCGACCAAGCCGCTGGCGGTCGTCGTACCCGAAGGCGCCAGCCTCGCCCGGGCCGCCGCGCAGCTGGAGAAGGAGGGCGCACTCCGTTCCGCCTGGCGCTTCCGCGGCTATGCGCGTGTGTTCGGCACGGGCCGACCGATCAAGGCCGGCGAATATGCGATTCCGAAGGGCGCCAGCGCAGCCGACATCCTGACCCTGCTTGAGGAAGGCAAGGTCCGCCAGCGCCTCGTCCCCGTGCCGGAGGGCTATCCCTCGATCCTCGTTCATGAGGCGCTAATGCGTGCCGAGGGGCTGCAGGGAGAGGTGCCGGTCCCCGCCGAAGGATCGATCCTGCCCGACAGCTATGCCTATCAGCTGAACGACACCCGCGCCGCGGTCGTTGCGCGCATGCAGAAGGCGATGGCCGATTACCTCGCCGCCGCCTGGAAGAAGCGCAAGCCCGGCATCGCTGTTTCCACCCCGGAGGAGGCGGTGATCCTCGCCTCGATCGTGGAAAAGGAAACCGGCAAGCCGTCCGAGCGCCGGATGGTGGCCGCGGTCTACACCAACCGGCTGAAGCGCGGCATGCCGCTGCAGGCCGACCCCACGGTCATCTACCCGATCACGAAGGGCAAGCCGCTTGGCCGCCGCATCCTGCGGTCGGAGCTTCAGGCGAAGAACGGCTACAACACCTATGCCAGCGCCGGCCTGCCGGTCGGGCCGATCGCCAACCCGGGCCGCGAATCGATCGATGCGGTGCTCGATCCGGAGACGAGCTCGGCGCTTTATTTCGTGGCGGACGGCACCGGCGGGCATGTGTTCGCCGACACGCTGCAGCAGCACAATGCCAATGTCGCCAAATGGTATGCCATCCGCCGCGCACGGGGCGAGATGTAAGCTGTTCACATTGGTCGTTCCGCGCGTAGAAAGAGGAACGACCGAACGGACACGCCGATTTCCTTGACCACTCCCATGCTGATCGTTGCGGGCCTGATCCTGCTGCTGCTGGTGGCCGGCGCTTCCGCAGCGCTCTACCATGGGCTTCGGCTGAGCGGTGCCGCCTCGCGGGAGCGTGAACAGTGGCTGGCCGCCCGAGCGCTGCTGGCCCATGCGCCGATGCAGCCGATCCTGGTGCGGTCGGACCTGCGCCTCGACATGCCGCCCCGCGTCGCCGACCTGTTCGGCCTCGTCCAGCCGGCGACCGACCTCGACGGGCTGAGCTCCGCTGGCGGTGGCCTTGATCCGCTGGATGTCGAACGGATCATGGCCGATCTGCTCGCCCTGCAACGCTCGGGGCGCCCCTTCGTGCGTCAGGTTCGCCCCCGCGGCGCCGCCCGCACCCTCACCCTGCATGGCGAACGTTCGCCCACCCATGGCCAGGGCACGGACATGGTCCTCTGGGTCCATGACGCAAGCGAGGCGCAGGCGGAGGTAGAGCGGCTCGCCAATGAGCAGGCGCAGGTGCGTGAGGCGTTCGAGGCGCTGACCGGCCTGATCGAGGCCGCGCCCATGCCCATGTGGTATCGTGGGCCCGACCTGCGGCTGGCGATGGTCAACACCGCTTATGTCCAGGGTGTGGAGGGCAACGCGGCCGCCGACGTGGTCGCGCGCGGCGTGGAATTGATCGAGGGTTCTGGGCATGGCGGCCCGCTCGCCGGCGCGATCGCCGCGCGCGAGACCGGGCGGCCGGAGGTGCGGGTCCTGCCCGCCACGATCGGCGGCGCGCGCCGGTCGATGCTTCTCCACGACGTGCCCTTGCCCAATGGCGGCGTCGCAGGCTTTGCGATCGACATCGAGGATCTTGAGCAGGCCCGCGCACGCGAGCGCCGCTTCGCCGATGCGCAGCGCGCGATGCTCGATCGCCTGTCCGCCGGCGTGGCGCAGTTCGGCCGCGATCGTTCGCTTGTCTTCTGCAACCAGCCGTTCCGCCGCATGTTCGCAATGCGCAGCGAATGGCTGTCCGACCGGCCGGAGTTCGATCGCGTGATCGAGCGGATGCGCGAGGCGAACAGGCTGCCCGAGGTCCGTGACTTTCCGGGCTGGAAGGCTGAGCGTCGCGAATGGTTCACCCGCACCGACGCCGCCGTGGAGGAAACGTGGCACCTGCCGAACGGCGTCTACATCCGCGTCGTCGCGCAGCTGCTGCCCGACGGCGGGCTGTTGCTGATCTTCGAGGACCGGACCGAGGAGGTGCAGCTCGCCTCCGCGCGTGACACTTTGCTGCGCGTCCGCACCGCCACGTTCGACAATCTCTTCGAGGCGCTGGGCGTTTTTGCCGCGGACGGCCGGCTACAATTGTGGAACAATCGCTTCCGCGCCCTCTGGGAGCTGGAGGAGGAATTCCTCAACGGCCATCCCCGCGTGGACGCGGTGGCGGAAAAGATCGCGCCGAAGCTGCGCACGCCCAACCGCGCCAAGCTCGTCACCGATCTGGTCCGGTCCGCGACCACCGATCGCCAGCAGCGTGGTGGGCGCGTCGCCCTTGCCGACGGCCGCCATTACGAGTTCGCGGCCGTGCCGCTGCCGGATGGCAATGCGCTGTTCACCATGCTCGACATCACCGACAGTCGCCGTGCGGAGCAGGCGCTGCGCGATCGCGCCGCCGCGCTGGAGGCAGCCGACAAGGTGAAAACCGCCTTTGTCGCGAACATGAGCTACGAATTGCGCACCCCGCTCACCTCTATCAGCGGCTTCGCCGAGATGCTGCATGCGGGCTATGCGGGCGACCTGTCGGAACAGGGCACCCAATATGTCGGCGCGATCCTGGAGTCGGTCGAGCGGCTCGGCCTGCTGATCGATGATGTGCTGAACCTGACGCAGGCGGAGGGAGAGGCGCCGCTGGTGCGAGAGGCGGTTGACCTTCCCGCGTTGCTGGCCGGCGCGGCGGAGGCGCGGCGCAGCGATGCCGATCTGCGCGCCATCGAACTCGTCACCGCGCTCGATGCCAGCGTCGGACAGGTGACCGGCGATCCCGGCCGCCTGCGCGAGGCGATGGATCACCTCCTGCGCCATGCGCTGAACGCCACCACCAGTGGCGGGCGCGTGCTGCTGCATGCGGAGGGCGACCCGAATACCGCCCGGATCATCGTGTCAGACGATGGCGCCGGGCTCGATGCCGATGCGGTCAGCCGCGCCTTTGACCGTTTCGCGCAGGCCGCGAACACCGAAAACGGCCGCACCCCCGACCTCGGCCTTCCCTTGGCCAAGCAGTTCGTCGAGGCACATGGCGGAACGATCACCCTGGTGAGCGAACCCAGCATGGGGTCGCTGGTAACGGTGGAGCTTCCACGATGACAAAGGGCGAACGCCGGCTGGCGACTGCCGCCGACAGTGAGGCGGTCGGCGCAAAAATCGCCAGCGTGCTTCGCCCCGGCGACGTGGTGCTGCTCGACGGGCCGCTCGGTGCGGGCAAGACCAGCATCGCGCGCGGCCTGCTTGCGGCGCTCGGCCTCGTCGGTGAGGCACCAAGCCCCAGCTTCGCGATCGTTCAGCCCTATGACGTGCCGGAGGTGCGGCTGCCGGTGCTCCATGTCGACCTCTATCGGCTCGACGATGCGTCGGAGCTGCCGGAATTGGGACTGGACGACGCGCTGTACGACAGTGCGCTGATCGTGGAATGGCCTGATCGCGCTGGCCCGTCGGCATGGCCCGACGCGCTTCGCCTCGCGCTTTCCATCGAACCGGATGGCGCGCGGCGCTTGACTTGGGAAGCGCCGGCGGCATGGGAGCGGCGATGGCCCTCGATATGATTCCGCCCCCGCATGCCCGCCCGTTTCTGGCGGCGAATGGATGGGGAGACGCGGAAATTCTCCCGCTTGCCGGCGATGCATCCTTTCGCCGCTATTTCCGCGTGGTGGACGGCACGCGCCGCGCCGTGCTGATGGACGCGCCGCCGCCGCAGGAGGATCCGCGTCCGTTCCTGGCGGTGGCTAACTGGTTGACCGATCACGGCTTTGGCGCGCCTGCCATCTATGCCTCCGATGATGATCGCGGCCTCGTCCTGCTCGAGGATTTCGGTGACAATCGCATGCGCGAGGCGATTGATCGCGATCCCGCCGCGACCGAGGGCCTCTACCAGAATGCCGTTGACGTGCTCATCGCGCTGCGTGGTTGTCCGGCGGGTGACTGGCGTCCTTATGACCGTGCGGAACTGCATCGTGAGGCCGCGCTGCTGGTCGAATGGTATTGCCCGGCGCTCGGCCTCGACGTCGATCTGGCGGGCTATACCGCGGCCTGGGACGCGGTGTTCGATCATGCGATCTTCGACCGGCCGGTCACGGTGCTGCGCGACTATCATGTCGAAAACCTGATGCTGGTGGGCGATCCGCACCGGCTCGGCCTGCTCGACTTCCAGGACGCGCTGGCCGGTCACCCTGCCTATGATCTTGTATCGCTGTTGCAGGATGCCCGCCGCGACGTGGCGCCCGAACTCGAAAACGCGATGATCGAGCGCTATTGCAACGTGACCGGTGAGGGGGAGGCGTTCATGCGCGCCTATCACGTGCTCGGCGCGCAGCGGAATGCGAAGATCATCGGCATCTTCACCCGCCTGTGGAAGCGCGATGGGAAGCCCCGCTATCCGGGGCTCTGCCCGCGCGTCTGGACCTATCTGGAGCGTGATCTGGCGCAGCCTGCGCTTGCTCCGGTCGCTGCCTGGTTCGATGCCAACATCCCCGCGTCGCTCCGCGGCGATCCGCTGCAGCTGAGCGCACGATGACCAAGCCGCGCGCCATCCGTCCCCGTCTTCCCGGCAAGGTGCCGACCACCGCGATGGTCATGGCTGCCGGCCTCGGCAAGCGGATGCGCCCGCTCACGGCCACCCGGCCCAAGCCGCTGATCCATGTTGCGGGCAAGCCGCTGCTCGACCATGCGCTCGACCATCTGCGCGCCGCCGGGGTCAAGCGCGCTGTCGTCAACGTTCATTATCTGGCCGACACGCTGGAGGCGCATCTCGAGACGATCGCGGGGCTGGACATCGAAGTGTCGGATGAGCGTGGCCAGCTGCTCGAAACCGGCGGCGGGTTGATGAAGGCACGCCCGCTGCTTGGCGATGACCCGATCTTCGTCGTCAACAGCGACAATTTCTGGCTCGATGGCCCGATCGACGCCTTGTCGCTGATGGCCGATCGCTGGGACCCGGCGATCATGGATGTCCTCTTGCTGCTGGTGCCACTCGCCCGTGCGCATTGCCATGGCGGGCAGGGTGATTTTCATATCGATGCCGCGGGCAAGATCATCTCGCGGCGCAAGCCGGGGCGCGTGGCGCCTTATGTCTTCATCGGCGTCCAGATCCTGAATCCGGCGATCCTCGTCGACGCGCCTGAGGCGCCGTTCTCCACCATGGTGTTCTGGGAACGCGCAATGGCGGCGGGACGCGCCTATGGCGTGGTGCATCAGGGGCTCTGGGTCGACGTGGGGACGCCGAGGGCCGTCGCCCGTGCGGAGGAATTGCTCGAGAATGGCTGAGCGGCGCCGGCCGCGGCTCTACACCATCCCCGCGCACCGGGCCTTCGCCGATGCGCTGGTCGCCGGGCTGGTCCGGCGCTTTGGCGATGATCCGCTTGGCCTTGCCCGCGGCCTGATCCTCCTGCCCAACAACCGCGCGAAGCTCGCGGTCAACAATGCCTTCGTGCGCGCCCGCGGGGGCGCGTTGATCCTGCCGCGGCTGGTCGCGATCGGGGCGGACGACATTGGCGAATCGATCGGCGCTGCGCTCGATCCCGCCGATGCCGATCCGCCGCCCCCGGCGATCACTCCGCTGGCGCGCCAGATGATCCTGGCGCGGCTGGTGCAAGAGGAGCGCCCGTCGCTGGAGGCCTCCGAAGCGGTCCGCCTCGCCGGAGAACTTGCCCGAACGCTCGACCAGTTGATCGTCGAGGAAGTCGATCCGGCCCGGCTCGCCACGCTCGATCTCGGCGAGCTCACCGACCATTGGCGCGCGGCACTCGACCTCTTCCGCATCGTGATCGAACGCTGGCCGCGCGAGTTGGAACGTCTCGGCCGCATCGACGCGAGTGCGCGCCGCGTGATCCTGTTGCGGCGCCTGGCCGATCGCTGGCGCACCACACCGCCCGACGGGTTCGTCTGCGCCGCCGGCATTACCGATGCGGCCCCCTCCGTTGCGGCGATGATGGGGCGCGTCGCGGTGATGGATCGCGGCCTCGTCGTGCTCGCTGGACTGGATCGGGCCATGCCCGACGACGAATGGGCCGCCTTGGGCCCGCATGAGGCCGATCCGATCACGAAACGTTCCGAACGCGCCATAGAGGTGCACCCCCAATTCCATCTGAAGCAGCTGCTCGCCCGCATGGGCATGGCGCGCGACGATGTTGCCCTGTGGGCCGATGGCAGCGATCACGACGCCTCGGCGGCACGCGGCCGGACGATCGCGACCGCCCTCGCGCCGGCCGAATATACCGCCCGCTGGACGGAGCTCAGGCCCCAGCAACGCCAGCTCGCCGGCGTCCGCATCGCCGAACTCGCCACGCCGGCAGAGGAGGCGCAGGCGATCGCGCTCGCCCTGCGTCAGGCGCTTGAGGTTCCGGAACGCACCGCCGCACTCGTCACCCCCGACCGCGCCCTCGCGCGCCGGGTGTCGGCACACTGCGCCCGCTGGAATATCGCGGTCGACGACAGCGCCGGTCGCCCCCTGTCGATCCTCCCGCCCGGCACCTTGCTGATCGCCATCGTGGAGGCCGCCGCCGAAGGGTTCGCGCCACTCGCCCTGCTGACCCTGCTGAAGCACCCGCTGGTCCGTGCGGGTGAGCAGCGTGGCCGTTGGCTGGAGAGCGTGCGCCGGCTCGACCGCCGCTTGCGCGGACCACGGCCAGCACCGGGGCTCGCCGGCATGGAGGGGCATCTCGGCGAGACTGCCGATGCGTGGTGGCACGAGCTACGCGGCCTGCTCGGGCCGCTCGCCGGAGCGTTCGATAACAGCCGGCTTTCGCTTGGCACGCTGATCGCGGCGCTGCGCGATGCGGCAACGGCACTCGCTGGTGACGAAGCGTGGCGTGGCCCCGCCGGGCGCGCCGCCGCCGATCTTCTGGCGGAACTTGAGGCGGAAGCGGATCGCGGCCCATCCAACGTGGCGGCAACCGGTCTCGGCCCCTTGCTGCGCCTCCTCATGGACCAGGTCGCTGTGCGTCCGCAGGGGGGGCATGCCCGCGTTGCGATCTACGGCCTCATCGAGGCGCGACTGCAATCGGCCGACCTCATGATCCTGGGCGGCCTTAACGAGGGCGTTTGGCCAGGGGCAGCGGCACCCGATCCCTGGCTGGCGCCCCGCATTCGCGCGATGCTTGGGCTTCCCGGTCTGGAACGGGCGATCGGCGTCGCGGCGCACGATTTCGGCCAGGCGCTGGGCGCCCGCGAGGTGCTGATCACCCGCGCTCGTCGTGACGCGCGTTCTCCTGCGATCCCCTCGCGCTTGTGGCTTCGCCTCGCCGCAATGGCGGGCGACGAATTTGATCGCGCGCGCGATGTCGCGCTGGAACAATGGACACGGGCGATCGATGACGGCGGCACGCCGCAGCCGGCGGAGCGGCCTGCGCCTTGCCCGCCGCGGCGGCTCCGGCCCACCGCCATGTCCGTCACGCAAGTGGACCGTCTGAAGGCCGATCCTTTCGCCTTCTACGCGCAGCAGATCCTCCGCCTGCGTATGCTAGACCCGGTCGATGCCGATCCCACCGCCGCCTGGCGCGGGACTGCGGTTCACGCCATTCTGGAGGCGTGGGCGCGTGACGACGCCTGCCGCGTCGACCTTCTGGCGCCGCGCGCGATCGAGATGCTGGCCGATCCGACGACGCACCCGTTGCTACGCGCCTTGTGGCAGCCGCGCCTCCTCGCTGCGGTCGAATGGATCGCGCAGCGCATGGCGGCCGAGCAGGCGAGTGGTCGAACGGTGCTGGCCGCGGAGGGGAAGGGCGGGACCACCATCGCCGGGATCGAGCTTTCCGGCCGCTTCGATCGCATTGACCGTCTCGGTGACGGCACGCTCGCGATCGTCGACTACAAGACAGGCAAGGCGCCGTCGGCCTCCGCGGTTCGCGCCGGATTTTCGATGCAACTCGGATTACTCGGCGCGATCGCCGAGGACGGCGGCTTCCCGAGGATCAGCGGCACGGCGGGCGCCTTCGAATATTGGTCGCTGGCCCGCTACCGCGACAGCTTCGGCAGCGTGACGAGCCCGGTCGATCCCGTCGGAAAGGGCGATCGTGTCGTCACATCGGAATTCGTCGGCCGGGCACGGGACGAATTCACCGAGGCGGCGAAACTCTGGCTGTTGGGCGACGAGCCGTTCAAGGCAAAGCTCCACCCCGAATATGCGCCCTATACGGAATATGATCAGCTGATGCGTCGCGACGAATGGTACGGCCGTGACCAGTAGCGCCTCGGGCATCCGTCCGCTCCCGCCGTTGCGCGGCGAGCAGCGCCGGGCGAGCGCACCCGATGCGCACGTGTGGCTGTCGGCCTCCGCCGGCACGGGCAAGACGCAGGTGTTGTCCGCCCGCGTCTTCCGGCTGCTGCTCCGGGGCGTTGATCCTGCCGCCATCCTGTGCCTCACCTTTACCAAGGCCGGCGCGGCCGAGATGGCAGCGCGCGTCAGCCAGCGATTGGCCGCTTGGGTCCGGATGAAGGACCGTGACCTGTTCGCCGATCTCCAGGCGCTTGGCGAGGCAGCCGATCCGGCCCAGCGCGACCGCGCCCGCACGTTGTTCGCCAAGGTGCTCGATGCGCCGGGCGGTGGACTGCGTATCCAGACGATCCACGGTTTCTGCCAGAGCCTGCTTGCCGCCTTCCCGACCGAGGCGGGACTGGTGCCCGGCTTTCGCCCGATGGAGGCGCGCGAAGAAGGCGTGCTTGCCCGCGCCACCCTTGCCGAACTGCTGGTGCAGGCGGAGCGGGAAGGGCGCGCTGGCCCGGTAGAGGCGATCGGAAAGCTCAGCCTTCGGCTGGGCGAGGCGGGTGCCGAACAATTCCTGAATGATTGCGCGCGGGCGGCAAGCGCGCTGGAGCAGCTCCCCAGCGGCATTCAACCGTGGCTCCGCCGCGAGCTGGACCTGCCGGCTGGCGATATAGAAGAGCACATCCGCTCTGCCTGCGGGGACGATGCGATCGATCGCGCGGCGATCGAGGCGGTCGGTCGGCTGAACGCGGCCTGGGGAACGAAGAGTGGGCTGGCCCGCGCAGAGGCAATCGCTCTTTGGCTCGCCGCGGGCAGTGAACAACGGGCGCAAACGCTCGATCAGCTTCACCTCACATGGGCCAAGGCCGACGGGGACCCTCGATCGTTCGGCAAGGGGCAGGCGCCGCCTGATCCCGCCTATGCCGATCTCGCATCCCGCCTGCACGGGCAATGTTCGGAGCTGCTCAGCCTCAGGGTTCGCGCCGCTTATGCCGATCTGCTCGCCGAGGGGCTGACGGTCGGGCGGGACTATGCGCGCGCGTATACGGCGGCAAAGCGTCGCGGCGGGCTCGTCGATTTTGATGATCTGATCGCTGCCACGATCGGCCTTCTTGATCAGCCTGGCATCGGTGAATGGGTTCGCTTCAAGCTCGATCAGACGACGGAGCACGTGCTGATCGACGAGGCTCAGGATACCAACGTCGCGCAATGGCGCATCGTGCGTGCGCTGGTCGACGAATATTTCGTCGGCCGCGGCGTCTATGCGCCCTCGGTCCGCACGCTGTTCACGGTGGGCGACCACAAGCAGGCGATCTTCGGCTTCCAGGGCACTGACCCAATCAACTTCCGCGCGGCCGAAATGCATTTTTCGCGCAAGGCTGCCGAGGTGCGCGGCGACGATCGCATGCCGGATGATGAGCGCGGCCTCCCGTTCGAGCGCCTGTCGCTCGTTTCCTCCTTCCGCTCGACCCGTCCCATCCTGCAGTTCGTCGACGCGGCCATCGCCGCGCTTGAGCCTGATGCGCTCGGGCCAGGCGTCGAACTTCGCGAACATGCCAGTGAGGTGCCGGGGCCCGGCATCGTGGAGCTTTGGCCGCCGATCGTGTCGGGCGAGGTGGAAGATGATGGGCCGGAGGACTGGATCGACGATGCGGTCCGCCGCAACGCCGCCCGGATCGCGCGGCAGATCCGCGACTGGATCGCCCGGGGCGTGATGCTGGAAAGCAAGGGGCGTCCGATCCGGCCAGAGGACATCATGGTGCTGGTCAAACGGCGCGGAGAGATCGCCCAGCTGATCGTGGCGCGCCTATATGCCGAAGGGGTGCCCGTCGCCGGTGTCGATCGGCTGCGATTGAACGCGCCGCTCGCGGTGCAGGACCTGCTTGCCGCCGTCCGTTTCGTTCTGCAGCCGGACGATGACCTCAGCCTCGCCAGCCTGCTCGTGTCACCGCTGATCGGATGGACGCAGGAGGAGCTGCTCGCGCGCGCGGTGCCGCGATCGGGCAGTCTGTGGCGCCACCTGTCGGAACATCATCGCGAATTGCTTGCACCACTCGACGCGATGCTGGCCCGAGCCGACTTCACGACACCTTATCGTTTCCTGGAGGAACTGCTCTCCGGCCCGCTCGGCGGACGGCAGCGGCTGCTTGCCCGCCTCGGCGAAGAAGCGCGCGACCCGATCGAGGAATTGCTGAGCGCGGCGCTGGAATTCGAAACAACCGCCACCCCATCGCTTCAGCGTTTCCTCGACTGGTTCGATCGCGGCGAGGTGGAGGTGAAGCGCGAGGCGGAAGGGGTCCTCAACGCGGTGCGGGTAATGACCGCGCATGGTGCCAAGGGGCTGCAGGCGCCTGTCGTGATCCTGGCCGACGCCGCTGCTGATCCCGATTCCACGCGCGGCGGCAACCTGATGTGGACCCCGGATGGCGCTGACGGCGCGATCCCCGTGCTCCCGCCGCGCCTAACGGAGCGGGCGGGGCCGATCGCGGAGCTCGCGGCCGCGGCGGCGCTGCGCGAGCGGCAGGAGCATTGGCGCCTTTTCTATGTCGCCGCGACCCGCGCCGAGGAACGGCTGGTCATCACCGGCTCGCTGGGCCCCAAGTACCGCAACAGCGGCGCGCCTGAGCAGAGCTGGCATCGCGCCGCCGCCCGCGCGCTCGATGCGCTCGGCGTGGCAGCCGATGAAGCAGGCGAACGCGCTACACGCATATTCCGTGGCGATCCGCCCGCGGCGCCCGTTGCGTCCAAGGCCAGCACCATAGGAAAAATGGCCGAACCGACTCCGCTACCAGGCTGGGCACGGGAGGTAGCACCGCCAGAGGCGAGGCCCCCGCGGCCGCTTGCACCCTCCTCGATCGGTGAAGACGAGGTCGCGGATCCACCGCCCACGCCGGCAATGCGTGCCGCTGCCGAACGGGGCCGGCTGATCCATGGCCTGTTCGAACGCCTGCCCGGCGTGGCGGAGGCGGAGCGAGAAGACGCCGCCAGTCGCTGGCTGCGGCAAGTGGGCGGGATGGAGGATCCCGCAGAACGCCAGCACCTCACCCAGCTGGTCTGCGGTATCCTGTCAGATGATCGCTTTGCCGCGCTGTTTGGCCCGGGTTCACTAGGTGAGGCGCCGATCAGCGCGGTGGTTGAGGGCGGCCTGGTGATCGCGGGAACCGTCGACCGGCTGCTGATCACCCCTGATCGCGTGCAGGTCGTCGACTTCAAGACGGGGCGAGTGGCGCCGGAGCGTATGGAAGATGTGCCGATCTATCACATCCGACAAATGGCGGCCTATGCCGCGGCACTCGCCGTCATCTTTCCTGGGCGCGCGATCGAGGCCGGGCTGCTCTATACCGCAGGCCCGCGGATCATCACCTTGCCGCCAGAGCTGCTGGCCCGACACAAGCCGGGCTATTCGGGAGCGGAGCAAAGCTTGATCACGGGTCGTTGAGTGTCCGGCTGCGCACCCCTAAATGGAGCGCAAAGGAGATTTGAAGCATGGCCACGAAGAAGATCACGGACGACAGCTTCCACGCCGATGTCATCCAGTCGGACAAGCCGGTGCTG